>Ga0302319_10004833_pt1 | contig 27476 bp, 20 predicted proteins | sample Bog_T0_2_FD_203319 | JGI IMG/M metagenome (GOLD analysis project Ga0302319, IMG submission 203319) | Peat permafrost microbial communities from Stordalen Mire near Abisko, Sweden - Bog_T0_2 | ecosystem: Environmental > Terrestrial > Soil > Wetlands > Peat | place: Sweden: Abisko, Stordalen Mire... | reverse complement strand
TATCGTCACGGTTGCTTCGCGGTTTCGGTCTCGATCCTGCCCGTCCGTGCAGAAATTAATGTGAGGGAAATGAGCCGCTAAGGAAGGAAAGATTGCGGCCCGTTACAATTTGGGCTTTCAGGCGAGCGGCGCAGCCACCATCAGCATCGACGATGGTGACGGCAGCAATCAGGCCAAACGTACCGCACTGTGGCAGGAATTTGTGAGCAGGAGTTCGATGATTCCGGGCGTAGAGGCGGTGGGCATATCCGACAACCTTCCCATGAGCCGAAACCGCAGTTGGGGAATCGCCGTAAAGGGCGAGCAGAAGAGTAACGCCCTCGCCTTTATTCCCGTGTACGTCTACATCGTCTCGCCCGGTTATTTAAAGGCGATGGGAATGCGGCTGATGGAAGGCCGCGACATCAGGTGGGACGACCTTTATAACAACAGAAGCGTTGTGATCATCAATCAGACCGTCGCGCGAAGGCTGTGGCCGAACCAAGACCCCCTTGGCCGCACGGCTGTGGCGGGCGGCGCCGATGCGCAGGTGATTGGTGTAATTGCGGACGTTCGCGAAAGCAGTGCGGAAGAAAATGCTGGCTCACAGATGTACCTGCCCAGCACAAAGCAGTTCGGGCCGGAAGGCGCCAATCTCGTGCTCCGTTCCAAGCTGCCCTCCAGCGCGCTCGCATTGCCTGTGATGCGAACACTGCGGCAGATTAATCCCGGACAACCGGCAACAGAACTCAAACGGGTTCAGACGTTGGTCGATCACACAACATCGCCGCGTCGCTTTTTCGTGCTGCTGGTGGGAACGTTTGCTGGTCTGGGGATTCTGCTCGCTTCGTTGGGAATTTATGGCGTTGTCTCCTACTCCGTTACACGGCAGACACACGAGATAGGTATACGCATGGCTCTGGGAGCGACGGAAGGCCGAGTGCAGCTTGGCGTGATCTGGAAGACGCTGCGACTTGCGTTCATTGGCATCACGGTGGGAATATTCGCGTCGATTCTAGTAGCGCGTCTTATAGCTTCGCTGCTATTTCGAACCGAGCCGACCGATCCGTTTGCATTCGCTGGGATGGTGATTCTGTTGAGTGCGGTTGCGCTGCTTGCCGGATATCTGCCGGCACGAAGAGCTTCGAAGATCCATCCGCTGGTTGCACTCCGCACGCAGTGAACTCGGAGCAGGCGGCCAAAGACTGAATCGGCCAACGAAAGGGCTTTGACCACGAACTTTTCCTCCTCTGAGGCCGCCCAAGAGATGCCAACAAATTACTCGCCCACGTCCACCTCGTGGCGTCCTTGCTAAAACGCTGGTGCTCGGCACCCATCCTCGGCACTCATGCCCTCCGGCAAAGCCTTCAATGCCACCCAATACCAAGACCCAGGTGGCCTAAAACTTTGGTTTTCCAGCCAAACTACAGTTTGAGTCACAGAAGTTTATAAATTTTTTAAAGAATTTTAAGATTATTATTATCAATCGTTTACCGGCAATTTCTCTCAACACATTAGTACTGCATGGTTCGTTTTCAGCCCTCCATTTGCTATGGTTTGGTCAGGTCCACCGAGTTTTCCAACTCCGGTGGGCTTTTTCTTTTACGGATCAAAAAAAAGGAAGGTATCCCAACATGTCCGCAACATTCGCCGTCTCCGAAGCCCAACTCGCTGCCAATCGCGAGAACGCGCAAAAAAGTACCGGCCCCCGTACTGACGAAGGACGCGCCGCCGTCCGCATGAACGCCTTGAAAACCGGACTCACCGGCCGTACCGTCTGGATCGATGCCGACGATGCTCCTCTCTATAGCAAAATGGCTGCCGATTTCAACCAGGATCTGCAACCCGTCGGCCCGCGCGAAACCGCTCTGGTGCAATCCGTCGTCGATCTCCACTGGCGTCTCGAACAAATCCCCGGCTTGCTCATGGCCCTCAAATCCAAAGGCCGCCGCGAACTCTTCAACAAGCCGGAATTCCAGTTCTTAGCCGACAAAACCAATGTGATCGATCTCGAAATCACCCTCAAATACGAAAAGCAATTCCGCAATCTCAACCTGCAGGAATCGCGTCTCTCCCGCCGCCGCGAACGGGAGATGGCCGAACTGTATAAGCTGCAAAAAGAACGCAAGGCGAATGAAGTCGTCGCTCTCGAACGCGCCGCTGTCGCCCACGTCGTCGCCGAACAATCCGGCCAACCGTTCTCCTACCCCGGAATTGGCTTTGAATTTTCAAAGTCCGTTTTCGAAGCTCATCTGGCCACCCTAACCCCTGCTCAGAAGGAGAACATTCTGCAAAAAGCCCTCGGCAAGACGGCTTCCGCCGCCGCTTAACTCCAATTCGGGTTGTCTAACCCGCCAAATCCGTGCCGCGTGAAATGTCCCAAGCCCGACGTGTGCCCGTTGTGTATACTTAAGGTTCATGTTTGTTCTCCTTCCGGGCGAAATCCTCATTAGCGTGGCCCTTACCGGCCCTGCCTGAGTCCTCGTCTAGTTGTTTTCTTGAGAGGCCACCGGCAGGAAGAACCCGCCAGTGGCCTTTTGACTTTCTAAAAGGGAATTTTTGATTTGCCATGAAGATCGCAACATTCGATACCACGCTTCGTGACGGCACCCAAGGCGAAGCCGTCTCCTTCTCCGCCGAAGACAAGTTGCTCATTGCCCAAAAATTGGACGATTTGGGCATCGACTATATCGAGGGCGGCTGGCCGGGCTCGAATCCCAAAGACAAAGAGTTTTTCGAGCGTGCCCGCGGATTGAAACTGAAGAACGCCAAGCTGACCGCATTCGGTTCGACACGGCTTGCCAAATACCGCGTTGACGAGGACGAGAGCGTGCGCGCCCTTGTAGCTGCGCAAACGCCGGTGGTTTCGATTTTCGGCAAGACTTGGGATTTCCATGTGCGCCGCGCGTTGGGCATCAGCGAAGAAGAAAATCTGGAATTGATCGCCGATACGGTTCGTTTCCTGAAGTCGCACGGACGCGAAGTCGTTTATGATGCCGAGCATTTTTTCGATGGCTATCACGCGAACCCTAGCTATGCGTTGAAGACGTTGGAAGCGGCGAAGAACGCCGGCGCCGACGTGTTGTGCATGTGCGACACCAACGGCGGCACCATGCCGATGCGGCTCGCGGAAATCGTGGCGGAAGTGCGCGCGCGCTTTGATGGCGTGTTGGGCATTCATACCCACAATGACGCGGAACTGGCCGTAGCCAATACGCTCGTCGCTGTGGAAGCGGGCGTCACGCATGTGCAAGGTTGCATCAACGGCTATGGCGAACGCTGCGGCAATGCGAACCTCTGTTCGATCTTGGCAAACCTCGAATTGAAGCTCGGCCACACCACGATTGGGCCGGATAATCTTACGAAGCTAACGAATGTCGCGCGCTTTGTCGCCGAAATGGCGAACCTGCCGCTGCGCCGCGACCAAGCCTATGTCGGCCCGAGCGCTTTCGCTCATAAAGGCGGCGTGCATGTCAGCGCGGTAATGAAAGATTCGGCCACTTATGAGCACGTGCAGCCGGAAATGGTAGGAAACCGGCAACGCGTGTTACTAAGTGATCTGTCCGGCCGCGGCAACGTAGCCTATAAGTTGAATCAGCTCGGCTTGAAAGATGAAAACCTCGCTGAGACAGCGCGCCGCGAAATCCTCCAGCGCATCAAGCAAATGGAACATGAGGGCTACGATTTCGAGGCCTCCGAAGGCACCTTTGAGCTCCTGGTGCGCGAGGCTGCCCATCCCGGCTTTCATCCCTTCGATGTAGTGAATTACGAGGTTGGGACCAAACTTCAAAACAGCGGCGACACTTTAACCACGGCCAGCGTGACGTTGAAAGTCGGCGAAGCGGTGCACTCTTCAACCGCCACCGGAAGCGGCCCGGTGCATGCCCTCGATGTCTGTTTGCGCCAGTGTTTGTCGTCGATTTATCCGGCCATTACCCAGGTGAGATTGACCGATTACAAAGTGCGCGTTCTGGGTGTCAAAGGCGGCACCGCTTCCAAGGTAAGAGTGCTGGTGGAGTGGACCGATCACCGCCAGAGTTGGGCCACTGTCGGAATTTCGGATAACGTGATCGATGCCAGCTGGCGCGCGCTGGTAGACGCCTTACGTTTAGAGTTGATGCGATTGGTGGAAAAGGATAAGACTGCCAATCCAGCGGTGCGCGACTTTAGTTGGGCGGTGTGAGGTTGGACCTCAGTCCAAATTCTTCACTGTCAGATTCAGCAGCGCGCCCACTCCCTCGATGGGTTTTCCGAGCCCTTCGAATTCGAGCGAATACAGCCCTTTGAATCCGCTGTCGCGCATCACTTTCATGGAGGCCGCGAAGTCGTCGGCATAAAACTTGCCGTTGTCCGCGATGCCGTCTTTGGCATGGCAAAGCGTGGAAGCAAAAGGTGCCAACATGCGCAGCTGCGCGAGTGCAAAGCTCGCCGACCGGGTGGCGAAATTCCCGAAATCGGGGCAGGTGCCGCAACGCTCCCGCCCTAGTTGGCCGATCACGGCGGTGAGGATTTCGGCCGATTCGGTTTGCAAGCTATCGTTGTGAAAGAGTACCTTTACACCGCGTTTGTGGGCAATATCAACGAAAGGCGTCAGATTGTAGGCAGCGGTTTTCGCGTCGGCCGCGCCTTCGCCGGTGAGAGCCACTGTGATGCTCGGCGAACCGAGCGCAACGGCTACCCCGGTCCAGCGATCGGCTTCTTTGACAACGGCCTTGCGATCGCTTCCTGGCGCGAAAACGCCGCCCGGAATCTCCAAGCCCATCAGGTTGCAGCAACGCGAGTTTGCATTCTTTAAACCGGCCTTCACTTTGTCGATTGTTGCAGGCTCGGTATCCAGGAAATGCTGCGGCAGGAACTCGACATTGTGAATGCCGAAGTGGTCAGCCAGAAACTCGGGGAAGTCCGCTTGCGTGATCAATGGATATTGCTTATCGCGGTACTCATGCATCTGTGGAGTATCGAAATAGCCGCGGAACGGCCATGAGTTACAGGCTAAGCGCTCCCGCTTGCCCGCCAACAGCGCCCATGAGGGCAACGCCGCCGCGGCGCCCTTTAGCAAGCTTCTTCGGCTTAGGCAGTTGTTTAGTTTTATATCCATAATGTTTTATACTTTGCGCCTATCCTGGGCACCCCGGCGAGCGCGCATAGAAGGCGTTGCCTTTGAAATCCAGTTCCTTAAGCCCGGCCTGCGACGTGTAAAACCCCCTGATCGCTGCCGCCTTCAAGAACTTGAAAAAAGGAGTGTCGGTAATCGACTCCAGCAGCGCCGTCTGTTCGGGTGTCGCGAGCTTCATGAAGTCGTGTCGTTCAAGCCAGCTGAGGCCGTCGCGGCACACCGTGGCTGGATCTTCTTGCTCCGAATCGTGATACGCGGCGGCCAACGCGCGATGCAGCGGATCAAGCCCCCTGACCGCCTCCCGCACGCCCGCCCCGCTAAAGACCTGCAGGTCGATCCACTCCGCCGTTTCCTGAATCGCTTCCGTTTCACCCAACAGCAATTCAGTCAGACGAAGGATCACCTTAAACTCGGCTTCCGAAAAGAACAACGGCTCGTACGGCCCCTTCCTTGGAAGAACATAATCGGTCGGACAGCCGCCTGGAATGGGATGATAGCGGCCGCCGTTCATCAAGGCATGACTGAGGTGATCGGCGGAAGCTTGATAAACCCCCGGCGGAAGAGTCGGGGCAGGGAATGCTTTCACGGGAACTGCCACACCGACCGCCGCTCCGCCAATGGTGGTCAGCCACGTGCGTCTGGTTTGATCCGTCATCACAATTCACCCCGCTTCGCGGCATTCACAATATAGTCCGCGGCGCGCACCGAGATGGCCATGATGGTGAGCGTGGGCTCATAACAACCCTGCGTCACAAAGGCCGCGCCGTCGGTCACAAAAACGTTCTTCACATCGTGTACCCGATTGTAAGCGTTAAGTACGCTGGTCTTCGGGTCTGTCCCCATGCGTGCGGTGCCGCATTCATGGATGTTCTTTCCGAACACACTCAGTCCCTCGTCGGGAGGAGTAACGCCTTTCACCTGTAACGCGTCTAGCATATTGCCGATATCTTGCCGCATTGCCTTTGCCATGGCATGCTCGTTTTCCCCGAAACTGGCGTTGATCCGCAAAACCGGTATACCCCAAGCGTCTTTCTTCTCGGCATCGAGCTCGACAAAATTATCAAAGCGCGGCAGGCATTCGCCTTGCGCTTCAAGCGAAATGTAATACGGTATTTCGCTTCGAACCTTCTCGCGCCAGGCGCTGCCGAAGCCTGGTAGCGAAAACGCATGCTCATAGAGTTGTTGGCTGGCCGCTCCGTCAAATCGGTAGCCGCGCAGAAAGTTGCCGTTCTTGTGCCCGTCAGTGTTGGCGTATTTCGCGATCAAATAGCCGCATGGATTGCCGGTCGCCTCGCGCTGTGAACTCGTGAGCGAGGCGAGTTCGCCGCCGGCCCCTTCAACCGTGAAGTGATCCATCAGGTAATGGCCCAAAACACCCTGCGAGTTGCCAACGCCATGGGGAAAGCGCGGCGACCGGGAATTCAGCAGAATGCGCGTGGACTCGAGGGTAGCGGCCGCGATAATCACGATTTTCGCGCGCGCTTCACGGTGCGCCTTAGTAAGTCGATCAATGTAATAAACGCCCGCGGCCTTGCCATCGTGGTTCATCACAATGTGACTCACGACCGCATCGCTCAGCAAGGTGAAGCGCCCTGTTTGCGCGGCGGCCGGCAGAGTGACGGAGGGACTGTTGAAATAAGATGCCGTGTGGCAGCCGCGCTGGCATTGGTCGCAATAATGGCACGCTGGCCGGCCGTTGTGCGGCACGGTCAGATTCGCCACCCTGTCCGGCATTAAGCGCCAGCCAAATTGCTTTTCGATTACACCTTTGGCCAGTATTTCGCCGCAGGATAGATTCATGGGCGGGAGGAACTTCCCGTCCGGCATCTGTGCCAGTCCTTCGCGCGATCCGCTGACGCCGATGTAGTTTTCTACCCGGTCGTAATAAGACTCCAGCTCCGCGTAGTTGAAGGGCCAATTTTGCTCGTAACCGTCGTGAGCGGCAGCCTGGAACTCGTAGTCGCTGTAACGATAGCTTTCCCGCGCCCAGCAGAACGTCTTGCCGCCCACCTGCCGTCCGCGAATCCACATGAAGGGTTTATCGGCGGGAAAGGTGTAAGGATGCTCGTGATCATTTACAAAGAACTGATGGCTGTACTCGTCGCAGGCGTAACAGAGACGCTGCACCGGCTGGTTTTCGAGCATCTGCCGCTGATTCCCGAAGCCCCGGTAGCGAACTTGATAAGGCCACGCGTGCTCGGCAAAGTCCCGGCTCGGAATGCGCGGCGGCCCAGCTTCGAGCATGAGCACTTCCATACCCTTTTCGGTGAGTTCTTTTGCGACCCAGCCGCCGCTCGCTCCCGAGCCGACAATAAGAGCGTCGTGGATTTTAGTCTTCACCAGCAAGCTCGAATTATACACGCCGATTTAGTCTGAGAAATATTTCCTCGGCGCTCGTCGCAATGAAGCGAGGAGATCTCCAGTGCATTGATATTCGAATGCAGAAATATTTCTTGACAAGAATCGAAGGGGGCGGTAAGCTTTCCCAAAAGGCTAGTCCGCCATTTTCAGAATTCCGCACCTCGCCTGTGCCCAAGCATTCGTTGTTGAGGTCAAAATTATGAAACATTTGCGCATCGAGTTCCTTCTGATGTTGGCGCTGTGCGGATTACAGGGAACGCTCCAGGGCCAATTCACGACCGCCAGTTTAGCCGGCGCCGTGATGGATCAATCTGGCGGTTTCGTCGCCGACGCGAAAGTGACAGTCCAAAATCCGGACACGGGATTTACCATCACTGTAACCTCGAACAACGGCGGCTCTTATCTCTTTGCTCGTCTCCCCATCGGCAACTATAAGCTGACTGTTGAGAAGCCGGGTTTTACGACGTATGTGCAAACCGGAATCCAACTGGCTGTCAATCAAGCCGCCACGCAGGGCGTGACACTCACGGTAGGTGCCGTCTCGCAGCAGGTTTCCGTTCACGACGACACTCCAATCGTCACCACCGACTCGGCGACGGTGAGCCAGGTTGTGGACGAGCGGCAAATCGTGGACCTTCCGCTTGACGGACGCCAAGTGCAACAGCTTGTCTTTCTGTCAGCGGGCGCCACCGATGCCACCGCCCACTATTGCGGATCAAACTGCGAAGGCGGCACCTATCCTGGCGAGCAGTATGCCAAAGTGAATGGCACCTTTTCCGAGAGCGTCAATTATCAAATGGACGGCGTTGCCTACAACGACACTTATATCAACGCCAACCTGCCTTTCCCCAATCCAGACGCCATCCAGGAGTTCAGCTTGCAGGGAACCAATATGAGCGCCGAATACGGCAATGCGGTCGGCGGAGTGGTGAACGCAGTAAGCAAATCGGGCACCAATACCATTCATGGCGACGTATTTGAATTTCTGCGGAACGGCGACATGAACGCCCGCAACTTCTTTGCCCCCGCGCAAGACCAAATCAAACGCAATCAATTTGGCGGCAGCGGCGGCGGCCCGATCCAAAAGGATCACCTGTTTTTCTTCGGCACGTACCAAGGTACAAAATACGCGAACGCGCCTCAAGGCAACATCGCGTTTGTGCCGACTGCTCAGGAACGTACGGGCAACTTCTCGGATTTACCAGGGGTGCAACTCATCAATCCGACCACCGGCGCGGCATTCGTCAACAACCAGATTCCGGCAAGTCTGCTGAACCCTTCCTCACAATATTTTCTGAACTCGATGCCGCTTCCTAACGGTCCCGGGCAAGAGATTAACTACCTTGGGCCGAGCCAGCATTGGAGCGACAACCAGTTCATGCTGAAGGGCGATTATGTGCGCGGCAAACATCAGGCGTCGGCCCGTTATTTCTACACAAAATTCGACCAACAGCCTTTCATCGCCAAGGCGGACTTGCTGCAGGCCGACAGCAGCGGGAACCAAGTGCGCGTGCAGAACGTGGCGCTGACTGACACCTACAGCGCCAGCCCTCATCTCCTTTTCAATACCTGGTTCGGTTGGGATTCGCAAGTCGGCGGCTCGCTTTCCGGGGCCCCGTTTTGCGCGCCGGCGGCAGGCATCCAGGTCGCAACAACCACGCCCTGCGAACTATCTATCGGCGTTGGAGGAGCGTTTAATATTCAGACGAATCACTACGGCGCTTTCAATCGCGGCGATCAGACTTATCGTGAAGATGTAACGTATATCCGTGGCGGCCACGAGTTGCATTTCGGCGGCGAGGCCCTACGCATCCGAGCACCCATGGCAAACACATACGAGCAGAACGGGGTGTTCTCATTCAGCAATAACCTATCGGGCAACAACATAGCCGATTTCATGCTTGGGCAAGTCTCGCAATTTATTCAAGCCGGCGGTTTGTATCTGAATTTTACCGGCACCAAGTGGAGTTCCTTTGTGCAAGACAACTGGCACGTGAATAGCCGGCTCGTGATTAATGCGGGCCTGAGATGGGACCCCTGGTTCCCATACAAAGATAGTCAGGGGCGAGTGGCCTGTTTTGCTCCGGGACAGCAATCGCAGCGATTCCCGAATGCACCATTAGGTTTGCTCTTCGGCGGGAGCAATCATGACCCCGGTTGCCCGGCGGCTTCCATTCAAAGTGAGGCTGCCAATTTCGCGCCGCGCTTGGGGTTTGCCTATCAACTCACCTCGGACGGGAAGACTAGTATACGCGGAGGGGCTGGAATCTATTACGCGATTCCCAACACTGTTGCATTCCAGGACGTGGTGGGTATTCCACCATTTGCGCCGATTATTTTCCTGACTGACGTCAACTTCAGCAATCCGTATGGGAGCGCCGGTGTGGCGAATCCGTTCCCAGCCGATTTCGGAGGAATCAACAAATCGACTCCCACAAACTCAACGTTTCCGCAAGGCCCTATATCGTTCACGCAAATCTTCGCCAAGAATTTCCAGTTGCCGGAAATTTATTCTTGGAACCTTACACTCGAGCGTCAACTTGCCAAGAGTTGGCTCTTGCGCGCGGCCTATGTCGGAAACAAAGGCACGCATCTATATGGCACCGCCGATCAAGAATCCGGCCTATATGAGGCGAATCCCGCTATCTATATTCCCGGCAACAACCCCGATGGCACGCCAATATCAACGGAGGCTAACGAACAATCTCGCCGTCTCTACCCAAACTTTGGTTTTGTGAATGTGATTGATTCATCCATCAATTCCAATTACAACGCTCTCCAATTAACCGTCGAAAAACGTTTCGATTCAGGCTTCTCGCTGCTGTCGAGTTACACCTGGTCGAGAGAACTCGACGATTTCGCCCCCATTGGGAGTTACAACTCCAGCACCAACCCGTTCAATCGGCATTTCGATTATGGCCCTTCCGACGAAAGCATCCCCAATGTGTTTAAGTTCACCGGAACGTACCAGATCCCGCATCTAAAGGTGAATGGATTTGCCAGCGCATTTGTGAACGGATGGAGACTAAGCAGCATTGTGAGTTGGCAAGGAGGTTTCCCCTTCACCGTGTATAGCGGCGTTGATAACTCGTTGAGCGGCATCTATGAAGATCGCGCCGATTTCGCCGGCACCAGCATCTCGCAGGCGCAACTGGGCTCGGGAAGATCGCATGGAGCGGAGGTGCAGCAGTGGTTCAACACCTCCCTCTTCCAGCCCAACGCGCTTGGTACGTATGGCAACATCGGCAAGAACGATCTACGCGGTCCGCGCATGTTTAATAACAATATGTCTTTGGCGAAAGAATTCAAGATCAAGGAACGTGCGAGCGCGCAGTTACGGTTGGAGGCATTTAACGTTTTCAATAACGTCAATTTTGAACTTTATACCTACAACGGAAATACCGGTCTTGACCGTACGCAAGCCGACCCCACGTTTGGCCAGATCTTCGATGCCGCGTCACCGCGCATTTTGCAGCTGGCTTTGAAATTCCTTTTCTAGAGGGATCGGACCATGACCTTCAACAGGCCTTCGAGCGAGCGTTTTGTTGTTTCGAGATGGCTTAGCCCGGGAGCTTGGTATTCGCACTCAAGCGACATGGTCTCCTGATAGCCATCTCGGAGCAAGGCCCGAAACTGTCCGAGTAAATCATTCTGACCTTGGCCGGCGAGAGTCTCGGAGCAGTGAGCGAAACCGGCACCGCAGCTGACGCCTTTCAGATGCATGTGCCAAATGCGTTTCTTGTCCAAGGCTTGATATCCAGCGGGAAAAGAAGCTTCGCCGCGCCAATAGCCGTTGCCGACATCCCAATTCGCGCCGAGATTGGAAGCCGGCGCCAGCGTAAGGATGCGCGCCAGTTCGTGCGCGGTTGCCGCGTTACAGGCCTCTTCATTCTCAATCACCAGACGGACGCCGGCGCTTTTCGCTACCTCCGCGGCTTTGTTCAGTTCTCCGGCAATGCGCTCGGCGAAGGTCGCAGGCGCGTCGACACGCCAGAACGTGAATCCGCGGATTTTGCTTGCGCCGAACGCATTCGCACGATCACAAGCGCGCTTGAGAAGATCCATCTGGCCCTGATAAGGATAGCTGTCTTTTTCGCCGACTATCGGAGTCGTGCCGGGTAGGACGCATTTATAAAGGGCCGAGTCAATGACTGAGACGCGAAATTCGTACCTATCCAATAGGTCCTTGATGAGTCGAATCTGCGCAGGAGTTGTCTCCGTGTTGTAGATGCCGAAAACCTGGCGAATCTCAACCCAGTGGAGGCCGTAACTCTTCATGATTCGTAGAGCCTCGGCAAAATCCTCGGAGAATCCATCACTAATCGCCCCCAATTTAAAGCGGCTGAGCGGCGAACCGGCGTTTGCTCCGAGTAAAAACGCCGCGGGAGTTGTGCAGAATGTCCGGCGATCCAAGCCCTCACACCTTCCTTAAGATATCCATGAGACCATTCATAGATTCAACGCTCGAATTGTATTGCCCCTCGCTCGTGTCCTGATAGCGAGTCTCAAGAGACAAGGTTCCGGAGTAACGGATGTTTTTCAAAGCTCGAAATTGTCCTGCGAAATCGATTCTCCCGGCGCCCATGGGCTTCCATTCCTTGCCGGCCGCATCCTTTAGATGGATATGACTAATCCGGCTATGATCCAGTTGATTCCAAGTCGCCGGGAACGGCTGTTCACCCATCTCGTAGGCGTTACACGGATCCCAGTTGTGCATCAAGCGTTTATTGGGAATGGCCGCGAATAGCTGGGCAATTTCTTGACCGGTGCCGGTGTTGCAATCGTATTCGTTCTCAACCAGTAAGGTAACGTCGTGCTTTTGCGCAACAGCCAGTGCTTTTTGCAGTTCCTCAACAACGCGGCTGAATGTGGCGGCTGGCTCGGATACGCGTCTGAACGTAAAAATACGAATCCTATCGGTGCCGAGAGTATGCGCGGCATCCGCCGCACGCTCCAAGTCATCCAGTTGCCGATCGAAAGTGGCCTTCGCTCCGTCAACATAGGCTGGACTATCGCCTATCGGCGTTGTTCCCGGCAGAGTGATTTTGTAAACGGCGGTATCGAGCACGGACAGCTTTACACCAGCACCGTCAAGCTGTCGCCTGATCTCCTTCAATTGAGACTGGCTGGCTTCCGCATAGACATAGCTCTTTTTTCCATCCAACGTAAGGTAGCGAATCTCCGCCCAATGAAGGTTGTACTTCGGGACAAAATCTCTGAGCGTGCGGCTGAGATCCAGGCCCACTTGATCGGTAATGACTCCGAGCTTCCAGGAATAGTCAGGATTCCGCGCGAAAGGCGCTGCGGCAAGCAGACCGTTGAATTGTCTGCGGTTCACGTGCGGTTTCCGTAAGCGACCAATGACAGTGCCGACCACTCGCCGCTTGGCTCAATCGAAAGATTTCCGGCTCCTTTAGCAGCGGCGTAAATCTCATTCAAGTTGTCCGTTTTGACCGCGAAGCCTTGTGCATCTATGACGGCTGAAAGTGTCACTTGGCGTGGAGCTATCGCCTCTACTATATCTGGCAGATCGGTGTGATTCAGGAGGTTGGGGACGAAATTGGCAAACGGATGAGTATAGACTTCAGTTTCAACGATGCTGCGGAAGGAGACTAACCCACCGTTCAAGTAGACGCCGGCAATCAATGGCTCCAATGCGGCGGCGAAGATTGCCGGCACGGTCAGTTTGCCGGATGCGGCTACAAAAATGGAACGCCCTGCCGTCCCCTCATGCTTAGACAGTGCGCGAACCACTGTGATGATGTCTGTCACACGCTGACCTACCAGGGGCCGACCCAGCATGAGCGAGTTCCACGCATAGTTCTCTTCTTGCTCATGCCATGATTCATAAGCCGCTTCGCCGGGGCTGTAACCAGGCTTCATTGAACCGATACCACGAACGTCGGCCGAACAAATCACACAACTATCGTCGGGCAATATTCGGTCAACTTCCGGACTGAACCACAGACGGTCGTTACCCTGCTGGTCGAGCACCAAAAGCAAATTTTTATTGGGCGGCAGATTTTCCGGCGTCATGAGGAGCGCCGGTATCCAAACGCCGGGATCGGATTGAATCTCGAGGTTTTGAACAAAAACATTGCGGCTCTTGACATGGCCGATCACCTTAGCACGCGGAACTGGTTTTGAAAGATCAATTTTAAGCAGCGATTCAAGCGACGCCGTTTCGTGCTTGATGGCTTTCTCCCGAATCAAGCTAAAGGGCGTTGCGCTATGAAGAGACCTGACGACGCTACCCGATTCGGTGGCCCACAGCGAGGCAACAGGCTCGGGAACTACTTCCGGTTCCTCTTTTAAAGGCTTCTTCTCGCCCTTCATCCAACGTGTGAACCAGTTATAAACAAGCATCCTGCTGTCGTAGGCCAGTGCATGTGGCAAAGGTGTGTCGGCCCAACCGAGTTGTTCCGTTCGGCCGAGGACTGAGTAGACCCGCTTTAACTTCTGAAATTCCTGCCATCCATTGGTGATGTAATCCGGTGAATAGGTCGCATAGAAATCCCGATCACTGGGCCAGACTAACAGCGGTTTGGGAGCGATGGGATATAGGAGATCCCAACGGTCGAACGTTTCACGCGCGGCATCGACGAAATCCTGCTCGGCATCATCCGTCGCTCCGGGCGAGCGGAATGGCGAGGCCAAAATGTTCTCTATGTTGCCCATGCAAACGGCGGCTGCCATCAAGCGCTCGTCAGCCGCTGCCAGCAGCATTGTCAAAGTGCCGCCGCCGGAGTGGCCTACCGAAGCGACATGTTTGCTATCGACCTCGGGCAGTGACAACAGATAATCCAGACTGCGCATGGCGTCCCAGAGCTGAAAGCGAGTGCAGGAATCGCCGAAGAGCAACATTTGCTTGCCGGGGAGAGTATGCTCGGTGTCACAGTCGGCGAGGCGGCTCGCGGTTCCGGCTTCATTCAGATAATTGATGCGCTCTCCCTGACCCATCGGATCAAAAGCGAGAACGATAAAACCCAAACGAGCTAAGCCCTGACAGCAGCGTTGATAACTCGGATAGGCTTTACCTTCCCAATAGTGACCGCTCTGAAACAACACGGCGGGAAATGGCGCAGACCCGCTTGTTGGCAGATATAGATTAGCCGATATGAAAAGATCAGGACGGCTTTCATAAATTACTTTGTCGATTCGGTATCCGGGACGAGTGAGTGTTCCGGTGACGCGGGGATTCAAGGGCGTCCGCTCGGGCTGTCCACCGATTAGTTTCCACAGCGTTTGGCGCACCTGTGTTTGTCTCGACGCGATGGCCGCCGGCGTGGTCAATTTGCTGAGGGCCGCGTTACGCTTTTGGGTTGCCGCCGCTGCCAATTCAGAAAGATAATCAGGCAGACAACGAGAATAGTCGCGAAACGGCGTACCGGGGAAAGCCGAAGGCGCGGAATACAACTTTGACGCGGAACAAAACAGCAAGCCGCCGAGCAGGTCTCGTCTTGTCATCTGCTTATTGTCGCCCATGAAGAAATATTTCTCAAGCAAAAGGCCCGCGAAAATAACGTCTTTGGGTGCATCTACGAAGCTTTCTGAGAAACACTTCTTGACATCTACAAAACGTCTATGATTCACTAGGCAGACATGGCCGGTGTTTGCAAGTTAGCGCGACGCGATGTTTTGAAATGTCTTGCGGCGGCATTTTGCGGCCGCAGTTTGGCACAGCATCTAGACTTTCCCAAAGAAGCGCGCGCCCGGCTCTCCGTAACCTCGTACCCATTCCGCGCCTTCATCAACAGCCCGAAGAATCACGACAGGAACGCGAGCCTTCCGGGAATGGATATGACCGAATTCCCGGCATTTGTCGCGGAGAAATTCGGCGTTTTCAACGTTAATCCGCTGGTGAATCATTTCAGTTCAACGGAACCGGCGTACGTGGCATCGTTTCGCACGGCGCTGGAAAAGGCGCATTCGCACATTGTGGATCTTGGTCTACCCGGCGGACGCTTCTACGCGCCGGATGCGAGTGTTCGACAGCAAGCAGTGGCTGTTGCGAAGAAGCATGTGGATATTGCGGTGCTGCTCAATTCGCCGAGTGTGCGCCAGCATGTCAACGGCGCTAAAGGGGAAACGCCGGACGTGGCGCTGGCCGCGGCGAGCCTGGGTGAGTTGGCTGAATACGGCGCGAAACGAAACGTAGTGATCAATCTTGAAAACGACAACGCCGTGGCGGAAGATCCCTTCTTTCTGACGGCGATCATAGAAAAAGCAGGCAATCCTTATTTGCGCGGCCTGCCTGATTTTGGCAACTCGCTGCTGGGCCACGATGCCGAGTTCAACAAGAGAGCTATCGCGGCGATGATGAAGCACGCCTTTAACATGTGTCACGTCAAGGACAGCGTGCAAGGCTCTGGAGACAAGCTTTATCAAGTAGATTTGGCGGCGGCGTTTGCGCTGGCAAAAGAAGCCGGATACCGCGGCTATTTCTCGATGGAGTTCGAGACGGGATCGGGCGATCCCATCCCCGGGACCAAGCGGCTCGTTGAAGAAACTTTACACTACCTAAGTTAGAGATACTTGCTTAAGGAGAAGGCAATGTCGAAAGAGTTGAACCGCCGTGATTTTCTAAGCGTGGGAACCGCGAGCGCCGCCGCATTGGGAACTGCTGGCGTTCTTGGCCGCCCGGAGCGTGTGATGGGCGCCAACAATCGAGTGCGCGTTGCGATTTGCGGCGTGCACGGGCGCGGCAACGACCATCTGGAAAATTTTGCCAAAATCCCAAATGTTGAGATTGCCGCCTTGTGTGACATCGATGCAAGCGTTTTGAGCAAACGCGTCGCCGAGATGGACAAAATGGGCCTTGCCAAGCCGGCGACTTTTGGCGATGTGCGCAAGTTGCTCGAAGACAAAACGATTGATGCCATTTCTATCGCCACGCCGAACCACTGGCACTCCTTGATGGCCATTTGGGCCTGTCAGGCAGGCAAAGACGTGTATGTGGAAAAGCCGTGCTCGCACAATCTTTGGGAAGGGCAACAACTGGTGAAAGCCGCGCAAAGATACAACAGAGTTGTGCAGCATGGCACGCAGATCCGTTCGGCGAGCGCCGCGAAAGAAATGGTGCAGAAGCTGCAAAACGGCTATATTGGCGAAGCTTACATGGCGCGTGGGCTTTGTTTCAAGTGGCGCGACACGATTGGCCGCGCGCCCGTGCAGCCGATACCGGCTGGAGTAAATTATGATCTGTGGACCGGTCCCGCGCCGCTGCACGAATTCACCAAGAACCGTTTTCACTACAATTGGCACTGGAATTGGACGTATGGCAACGGCGATATCGGCAATCAAGGCGTCCACCAAGTAGACGTGGCCCGTTGGGGAATGGGATTGAAATTTCCCAACAAGGTGAGCGCCATGGGCGGGCACTTTATGTTCGACGACGATCAGCAAACGCCCAACGATTTGAATTGCTCATTCGAATTTGATCTGCCCGACGGCAAAAAGCGAATGATCGTATTTGAGGTGCGACATTGGATTACTAACCACGAAGCAGAAATAGGCACCCATACAATGGGCGCTCCCGAGGCCAAGAGATCAACCGGTTTGGCGAAGCTTGGGCCAACATCGGGCGGCCATAATACGGTGGGAAATATTTTCTACGGATCGAAAGGGTACTTATCCACCGGCGATGAAGACGCCGTTACGTATGCTGCTTGGCTGGGGCCGGATCAGAATGAGCAGGCGCCGGTGAAGGGCGGAACAGAGAAAGCGCACTTTCAAAACTTCATCGATTGCATTGTGAGCCGCAACCGAGCAGATCTCAACGCGCCTATCGAAGAAGGCCACATTTCGTGCGCGCTGGTGCATTTGGCCAACGCGTCTTATCGTTTAGGAAGAACAATCAATTTCAATCCGGAAACGCAGCAGGTAATCGGCGATGAAGAAGCCGACATGCTTTTGCACGATGCCGACCGTGGTTACCGTGCGCCGTTTACCGTTCCGCAGGACGTTTAAGGCAAGAGTAACCAGCCTAAAATAGGAAGTGGAGGTTTCTCGCATGAGAGCGATGCCCATTACTTCGCTAGCCTTTGCGGCAATGACCTGTTTCGTCGTGATGCCAAGACCGGTTTATTGCCAGCCGGCAAATTCCAATCTCGCCGAAGCCCATTGGGAATAGCCGAGTAAAGTCGAGAACGGGTTGGAGATTGTCTGGCGTAATACATCGTTTCCTGGCAAACCCAACGCCGCAGACTCCAACCCCGAAGCAAAATTGGAGATTTCGATGCTCCGGTGAATAAATCGGCGGTCTGCCGCGTGGCAAACGCCATCCGCGCGACCGATCCAACTTTCAGCGGCGTTTCGATTTATGACGTATCCGCGCTAAAACCTGGATTCATTGAGGTGGCCGCGGTTTACGCCCGAACAACTGGCTCGCCCCTTGCTTTACTTTGGTTTTTCGACTGGAGCGGAGCGCTAACTCGCAAAGTTGTGCTGGATAAATTGCCGCAAATCGAGTCGTTGGAAATCGACGATGCCGGTGATGTATGGGCACTGAATGATCTCGGAGATCGCGGAGCTAAGTGTCTGTTTACCGAGTTTGACCCGGACGGATCGGTGGTCAGAAAGTTGGTCAAGACGCGCCGCCGCTGGTCAACCGACGAGAGCGCGTCGAAGGGCGGCCAAGTGTCGTTTGGCCTCACTGCCGGCCGAGTTTGGACTTGGCTCCCATCGACGAGAACTCTGGTGTCAGTCAATGAGTCTAAAGGGAAGTCCATGATCCGGCGCACTGGGTTGCCGAGCGTCGGCAACAACGCCAGGATTTACCTAGGTAAAGCGGAGTTGCAAGCGGATGGCCGGCTGGTAATGGAAGTACTCGGGGATGGAGATAAGGGGCATTTCGTTTGGTCGGCCGCCACTGGTTGGAAACGCGACTAGATCTTAGCCAGCCGTTCCACCGGTTCGCGTAGCGCTTCGTAATTTGGTTTGCCCAGGAGCGGCCGCGTTGATTGACGAGGAATGATTCTGGTTGGAATGGTGATCATCTGCGATTCAAGATCGGGCGTCTGAATGCGTCGCTGCACAAACTCCGCCAGGTGAGTGCCTAATTCCTCTGGAAACTCCTGCACGCTGGTTAAAGGCGGATCCATTAACGCTCCCTCGCTATCATTGAAGCCGGCCACGCTGATGTCATCCGGAATGCTTAAGCCGAGTTGTCGAGCCGCATCGTAAACACCGCTCGCTATTTGATCCGACCCAGCAAACACCGCGGTAACTGGTTCGCCGCGCGAAACAATCGAGCGCATTGCCAAGTAGCCTAATTGGCGATCCTCGGAATGAATTTCGCTTAGACGCGGTTTCAATCCGGCCTTCAACATTGCCTGGCGGTATCCTTCCGCGCAACGGGCATACCAGGGTAACTCAACATCGCCGATGAACCAGATGTCGCGATGGCCGTCGGCAATGAAGCGCGTGGTGAGATCAAAAGCTCCCTGCACGTCATCCGAATAGACGGCATCGAATTTGCTCGGGTCCCAATCGCCAATGACATTGTTTCCCAGAACGGCGAAGGGAATTTCTTTTTCACGCAGCGCCTCAAGCATATTGGGCGAGTTTGTGCCGCCCAGAATCATGGCGCGTACAATGCCGCGTTCGGAAAGAATCTTGGGAAGATGCAATTCCTTGGCGGGCGTGGTGGGCGAATAGCGGAAAGACATGAAGAGCAATTCTCTATTCTGCGAAGCGCAATAAGTTTGGGAGCCAAAGAGAATTCGCGCCTGAAAATTGTGCAGTAAATCGCGGTTAGATAGCATGAACGCAATAATGTTCGCCTTACCATTGCGCTTCTGCTCCAGATCGATACCCAAAGCATCGGCGGCTTTTCGCACGCGGGCGCAGATACCAGGATCCACGTTCGCCTGCCCTTTCGCAACGCGTGAAACCGTGGCGGGGCTCACATTGGCAACTCTTGCCAGATTCTTAAATGACTTCTTCTTCACAACACTATTTCCTCACAACGCGCCAAGAAGCGTCTCATCCCAAGCGGCTTCGGCAAGCACACGCACATTCCCGGCTTTATTTTCAGCATAAATCCGCTGCACTTTATCAACACTCAAGGGATTATTTGAAGCATCAAGCGCGCCGCCAACCTGGATCACGCGAGGCGAGCATTCGGCGGCGAGCAAAGGCAGATCGGTGGATCTATAGAGATTCCAGGCAAAAATGGCCAACGGCTGACGGTAGTTTTCGGTTTCGAGCAAATTCTTGAAGGAGACCAAGCCACCTGCTAGATAAAGGCCGGCTATATTTTGCGGCTCGGCGGCACAGGCAAATAGCGCCGGTACGGTAAGTGATCCGCGCGCCGCGATGGTCACTTGTCTCTTGGCGGATTCGTTGGCCATGGCTTGGGCGAGGGCCAGAATGTCGGTTATGCGCTGGGCAAGCAGCGGTTCGCCGAGAATTAACGACGCCCAGGCATATTCGTCCTCCGCGGCATGCTCAATCGTGTAAACGGGATTGCCCGGTCCGGCTTCGGGACGGCTGTCGCCAATGCCACGAACATCGGCCGCATAAACAGTGCTGCCTGCCTTTGCGAGACGATGGTACAAACCGTCCTCCGAGGCTTCGGCATTGCGCCCGCGATCATCTAAGAGCAGCAACGGCAGGCGCGCCTGGTCGGGTTTGGAGTTAGAGAAACGCCACGAGGGAGTCCACATTCCAGGGGCCGAATTTACCTCTGCTGCGGCCAGTTTGGCATCCGGCAGCGGCACTTCACTCAACACCCGGAACTTCAAAGTTGAGGCGGGAGATCTGTATGGCAGGAGTTTCCGCCAATCTATCACTGAGTTGCCGCGATTGATTTGTGAAACTTCACGCCTGATCCCGTCAATTGGCCGCAAGCTCCCAAAGTCACGATTTACGTTGCCGGTGGGGCCTGTCCAAAGAGTTTGCTCTGTCTCGGGCGACACAGGCGGTTCTTCGTCAATACTACGCGCCGATTTCATGAGCCATCGCTCGAACCACTGGTAGATACCCAGCCGCAGAGAGTAACTGAGACCGTGGGTGAGCGGCGTGCTGTTCCAAGCTAATTGATCGCGGCGTCCGCAAATCTCATAAACCTTGGCCAGGTTCTCATACTGCTCGCGACCGTCGTCCAAATATCGCGGCGAATATGTGCCGAAAAAATCATGTGCGCTGACTTGTATCAAAAGTGGTTTTGGAGCGAAGGGATAAAGAAGGTCCCAACGGTCAAAGGCCAATGGGCCCGAGCCGATCAGATCTTGCTCGGCATCGTCCGTCGAGCCAGGGGCTTGAAACTTGGTAGTGGCGAAGTTCTCGGTATTGCCGGAAGAGATAGCCGCCGCGCCGAGGCGCGAGTCGACGCAAGCGAGAAGCATTGTGAGGGTAGCCCCGCCAGATTGCCCGGTGGCCGCTAGTCTGCGCGCGTCTGCTAAAGGATATTCGGCCAGGTAATCTAAACTGCGGATAGCATCCCAAACTTGGTACCGGGTGGCGGAATTGGCGAGCAGCAAGAGTTGCATGCCCGGTAACGTATGCTCGTCGTCAACCGACGAAAGCCTTGTCTTCGTTCCACTGGAGTCCGGATAATTGACCCGCTCTCCTTGGCCCATGGGATCGAACGCCAGCACCAGGTATCCGAGCCGGGCTAGACCTTGACAGCACTTCTGATAGCTAGGGTATGCTTTCCCATTACCCGCGTGACCCATTTGAAAAAGGACGCCTGGATAGGGCGGATGGCCGCCAGCAGGAATGTAAAGATTCGCGCTGACCACAATGCCCGGTTGGCTCTCATAAACGAGCTTCTTGACTTGGTAGCCTTGGCGCGCAAACTCGCCGGTGACACGCGCATTCAGCGGAGTACGCTCAGGCTGACCGCCAGCCATCTTCCAGAACGCTTCGCGAGCCCATTCTTGACGCCGCCGAATCGCCGCCATGTTAGTAAGTTGCGATAACTGATGGTTTCGACTTAAATAAGCTTCATGTGCCAAGTTAGACAAATAAGCGGGTAAACACTTGAAATAGTCGCGGTAATAGAATCCAGATAGCGGAGTCGAATTTGAATTTCCTCCCATCGAGGCCACAGCCATCGCCGACAGGAGTTCCCGCCTCGATAAAGCGCGCTTTGCCGCTTTATCACTTTTCACTGGCGTACCTGTTATACGCGGCGCTGATTTGCGCAGGCCCGAAGTTTCCTTGGTGGATGAGAACGCGGTAACGAAACGTTACGGACTTACCTTCGGGAACGCTCCAACTGCCGTCTTGCTTGGCATCGCCGGTAAACTCGCGGCGGCCAAACGGATTGGCGGCGAAAAGTCCGTAAGCGCGCGCGTGCCAAGTTGTGGGATGGCGAAAGCTCGTGGGTGAATCGAAAATAGCCACTCCCACCGGCGTGCCTGCAATCACGCCGCTGTAGTCAACCCAATCGGCAGGCTTGCCCCAGATGGCTTTTTCACCTTGCGCGCCGGCCGAGTTCAGCATGTGGACCAGGGGCGCACTCAATTCAGGCACCAGGCGTAGGCCGAATGTACCCTCTTTCGTGTCGCCGATATCGAGAGGGCCGGCGGTTGCGTAGAGCACAAAGTCGCAATCAATCGTGCGGGTTTGGGTATCGCCGCGAAAGGTGAACGTCTGCGTCTCTTCGGCAATGACCCGGTTGCTTGGCTCGTTCAGAGTGAAGCGGGCGCGCAAGGTGACCGCATTGTTCTCGCTCGACGCTCGCTCAACACTCTTCAAAATCATGTGACCATATGCTTGATGGCCATGATCAGAATAGTAGCGGTCGAATATCGGCTCTTGCCAAAAATCCAGACCGTCAAGATCGCCATGCCCGAAAAACAAGGGCCTTTGATGTGGTTCAAATGAAGAAGCTTTCGGATCGCCTTTGGAAACGTCGTTGCCCACGGGGAATCTACGTGTAATCACCAAGCCGGATGCCGTGCGGAGGGGCATCAAGTACGGCTTTGCCGTTTCAGGATCGAAGTAATACGTGGTGAACGCCTGGCCGGCGATCTTGATAGCAATCTGATTCGCTGTGCGCTCGAAAGTAACGCTTGCGCCCGCGAGAATTGTGGCGCACAACACTGCTAGACCGACAACTTGCGCTTTCATGAAATTTATGTCGCTACCTTTCGCTTTGTGTGGGCATGGCGACATTTGATAAGCGCGACGCGGAAGCGACATCCAAAAACACATAAGCTTGGACGTGCCGCCGCACCAGCGATGCCGGGCAAGCCTCGGAAATCGGGCCTTCTAATGCATTGCGCACGGCTTCGGCTTTGCGGCCTTCGGGAACACAGCAAACCCAGGTGTGAGCGCGAAATAAACCGCTACATGTGATGGTAATGGCTTGTCTCGGTACCGCGTCCACATCTTTGAAATGCCCTTCGCCCGCTTGCTGGCGACGGCACGCATCATCTAGGGTAATGATTTTGACCGTGGCGGGATCATTGAAATTCGCAACCGGCGGATCGTTGAATGCGATGTGGCCGTTCTCGCCAAAACCGACGAAAGCCACATCGATTGGCGCCTCGTTCAGTAGTTTGCTGTAACGATTCATCTCGGCCATCAGATCGCCGGCATCACCGTTCAAGTAGTTCGTGCGGCCGGGATGCACTTTTTCTTCTAGCCTCGTTCTAATCCAGTAGCGGAAGCTTGATGGATGATCCGCTGTCATTTGGGCATACTCGTCCATGTGGAAAAGCTCAACCGCCTTCCAATCGATGTTCTCATTGACGAGCGCATCTACCAATGGAATTTGAGAGTTGCCGGTCGCCCCGATGACGCGAGCGCATCCTTGTTTGGCGATGGCGGCCCGGATGACTCGGGCCGCTTCAGCCGCCGCGGCCGCCCCCGCGCTTGCCGCCGAACCATACACTGTTACGCGGGCATTTCCAGCTTGAAACTGCTGCACCAACTCGCTTGCATGCGACATGGTGCGATTATACACAGCGTGCCGGATAGCTCCAAGAAATCTTTCCAGAGCGCCGCCGTCATTGCGCCGCCAGCACTCTAATTCAATCTCCAAGCGCCAAGAAACCTTTCCCGCTATCTTCCGTTTGCTTTCACAGTACGCGACCTGTAAACTCTGTAGAAAGACTATATGGACGACCAAAAACTTAACCCGGACCTCTCTAAAGAAGAAAGCGTTGACCGGAGGAAATTCCTCGGCAAGGCTGGCGTTGTGCTGGGCGGTTCAGCCTTCGCGATGGCGGCCAAATCGTATGCCAGGGTGATTGGCGCAAATGAGCGTCTTCGCATCGCCCAGTTGGGTTGCGGCGGCCGCAGCCACGGTCACGTAACCATGGTCCGGCGAGCGGCCAAAAGGACCCCGGCGGAATTAGTTGCGGTTTGCGACCTCTGGTCTATCGCGCGCGAAAAGCGCGCCGCGCAAGTCGAAATGTTGTTTGACAACAAACCCAAGGTTTATAAATACTCCGAGGAGATGCTCGCCAACCACGATATCGACGGCGTCATGATTGCAACCGGAGATCACCAGCATGCGAAGCTTTGCATCGAAGTGGTGCAGGCCGGCAAAGATTGTTACGTTGAGAAGCCGTTTGCCAACGTCTTAGAAGAAGCAAAAGCGGCGCGGGACACCGTTAAACGTTCGAAGCAAGTGGTGCAGGTTGGCACTCAGCACCGCAGCCAAGCTTATCCCCTTGCCGTGCGAGATATCATCCGTTCCGGCCGGATTGGCAAAATCGCGCGCATCTCTCAAGAGTGGAACACCAACCAACCGCGCTGGCGTCACATTCCGAAATATGACGACGGAAAGAGCGCCACTCTTCTTAAGGAACAGGATACGGATTGGAAGCGCTGGTTGCTGGGCAAACCCGACCGTCCCTTTGATCCCCACGTTTACCTAGAGTTCCGGCTTTACAAGGACTTCTCAGCAGGTATCTTCGATCAGTGGTTGAGTCACGGTTCCGATCTCGTCCACCTATGGACCGATGAGACTCACCCGGTAAGTGCTGCCGCCACCGGCGGTATCTTCACTTGGCAGGACGGCCGCGAAAACCCCGATAACGCGACTGTCGCGTTCACCTATCCTCAAGGGTTTCTTTACACGTATACAACCAGCTTTTCCAATAGCTACCGGAGCTTCAGCCGGATTTGCGGGTCCGATGGGACGATCGAAAATTATGGCGGCGAAGGCGCTTCGCTGTTTCTGGTAACTCGCGAAGGAGGACGTCACGAATTCGATCCGGAAGACACCCGCAAGCCGCGTTATACGGCGGTTCCGGGTATGGGGCCCGCGGACGATGCGGCGGAGATTGTTCGTGTTCCCAACGCGCCGGAGGCTGATTCTCTCGGCCCCGATGACGACGATGTGGATCATCTCATGAATTGGTTTAACGCCATGCGAGCCCGCAGTGAGCCGAATTCCACGGTGGATCACGGCTTCTCGCACTCCTTGGCCTGTATCATGGCCGCACAGTCATACTGGTCTGGGAAACGCCTTTATTGGGATCCAAAGACTGAGCAAATACTTGACACTCCCGTCTAAGAGTTTGCCCAATCTGCGCTGGTGGATTTGCACACTTCTGTTTGCTTCCACCATCATTAACTACATAGATCGCCAGACTCTCTCTCTACTCGCGCCGGACCTGAAGCGCGTCTATCACTGGACCAACTCGGATTATGCAGTGCTAGTCATAGCATTTAGAGTTGCCTATGCTATTGGTCAAACCTCCTTTGGGAGATTGCTGGATCGGGTCGGCACCAAACGCGGCCTTCTTGGGACGGTGGCTTTTTACTCGGTGATTTCGATTCTCACATCTTTGGCGAATGGGTTTAGAAGTTTTATTTCATTTCGTTTTCTATTAGGTCTAGCCGAATCCGGCAACTGGCCCGGAGCGACTAAGGCTGTTGCCGAGTGGTTTCCGAAGCGCGAGCGCGGGTTGGCCACCGCATTCTTTGACAGCGGTTCATCCATTGGCGGCGCCATCGCACCGTTCATCGTGCTTTACGTTTATGCGCATCTGGGGCTGCATGCCACCTTTGTTATTCCTGGCCTTCTGGGCTTCATATGGCTGGGAGCGTGGCGGCGCTTCTATTATTTGCCGCAAGACCATCCGCTCATCAGTGCCGGTGAAAAGCAGATGATATCCGCCGACCGTCCAATGGAATTAGAAAACCCTGATCGGCCGAAGTGGTCTGATCTGCTGAAGTTTCCGCAAACATGGGGAGCTATTGTCGCGCGCAGTTTTACCGACCCGGTTTGGTTTTTCATTGCCGACTGGTTCCCCATCTATCTAGTTTCGAAAGGGATTCCACTCGCAGGTAGCCTGATCTCCGTGTGGATTCCTTTTGTGGCTACCGATCTAGGAAACTTCGCCGGCGGCGCTGCTTCCGGCTATCTCATCGCGCGTGGATGGCCGCTGGGACGCGCTCGAAAGGCGGTTGCGGTTTTCGGAGGAATAGGCGTTTTGGCCATCATTCCGACTGTTCTCACCACCAGCCTGCTGGCAATCACTTCCTTGTTCGGCATCGCCACGTTTTGTTATGGTTGTTTCACCACCATCGCCAATGTGCTGCCCTCAGACTTATTTCAACGTCACTCAGTGGCCTCAGTGAGCGGTTTGGGCGGGACTGCGGCCTCAATCGGGACAATTGCCGCATTCATTCTTATTGGGAGGTTGACTGACTCGCGCGCAGCCACTGGCACTCATAGTTTCGACCCGATCATGATTGTTGCCGGACTGATCCCGTTCATAGGCATGATACTGGTCCTGTTGCTGGTGAGGAACACGGCGGCAACGGACGAAGGCCTGGTGGAACGGATTTAGCCCGTAATATCAACATCCTTGGTGTTGTCATCCGGTTGGCGGTCGACTAATAGGAGGAACGGATCGATGCCGGCCTTCTCAGGGAGTTCGGCGACTGTGAAATGGAAGGTACACTTGCCGCTCTTCATCAGAAGCCGCTCGCGATAGAGAGTCTTGCCGTATTTCTTTCCCTCGGCCGGTTTGGCGAAAGCTCCGATGTCGATCCAATCGTCCACGGGCACTTCGGTCTCGTTGCCCTTCTCGTCGGCTTTGAACTTCTTCGCTTCGATCTCGATGGTGACGTCGTATTTTCCGTCCGAGCGCTTCTTTGCTGTTGCGGAGAGAGTCCGGTTGGAGAACAGTGTGATGTCTTCAAAGAGATCTTTCAGCAAATACTGATATTGGGGAGGAGTTTCTTCACGCAGAGCATCGACTAAGGCGTAGGAGGTCGGATAGGGCGGCGTGGCATAGGCGTATTGTGAGAGAACCTTACGAAGGGCGCGATTGACGGCTTCTTCGCCGATCATTTCCTTGAGATAGTACATCACCACGCTGCCTTTGCGGTAATGGATATAGCCTTGATCGGATTCCACCCGCATGAGCGGACGCTCCTTCAGCAACTCTCTGCCTCGAGATCGGAGGTAGTTGTCCATCTCATATTTGAGGAACTTGCGCATGATATCGCGGCCATATTCTTTTTCCATTACCATGAGCGCGGAGTATTGCGCGAGGGTCTCGGATAGCACCGTGGCGCCTTGCATGTTGGCCCCGATGACTTGATAAGCCCACCACTGGTGACCCATTTCGTGGGCCACAACGTAGTAGACCATGTCAATGTCCTCAGGATCTTTCACGCGTTGGATAAAGCCAATCGCTTCGGAGTAGGGCATGGTGCCTGGAAACGCTTGCGCAAATCTGGCAATGCGTGGAAACTCAATAATGCGCGCTTCTTTGTTCGTGTAAGGACTGAAGTTCCTGGTGTAGTAATCCAAAGACTTTTCGATGGAACGCTGCATTTTGGCGATGTTCCATGGCTGTTCCTTGAGATAGTAGACTTCAACTTTGATGCCGTTACATTCGGTGCGCTTTACTTCGTAACGCGCGGATAGGAAAGAATAGAAGTTCCAGGAAACGTGATCTAGCTGGTATTCGAAATAGCGGCGACCGTTTTGGGTCCATTCCCGCTGCAGAGAACCCGGGGCAATCGCTATCTGATCAGGCGAGGTGCTAAGAATGCTATGGACATTGACGCCATCTGAGTTGTTGCTGAGATAACTATT
>Ga0302319_10004832_pt1 | contig 27476 bp, 25 predicted proteins | sample Bog_T0_2_FD_203319 | JGI IMG/M metagenome (GOLD analysis project Ga0302319, IMG submission 203319) | Peat permafrost microbial communities from Stordalen Mire near Abisko, Sweden - Bog_T0_2 | ecosystem: Environmental > Terrestrial > Soil > Wetlands > Peat | place: Sweden: Abisko, Stordalen Mire... | reverse complement strand
CGTAGCTCTCTGCCTGGAGCTCCTGCCCCGTCAACTGCAACGGCACTTTGCTCAAGGGGTTCAGTTCCTTGGAGACGAGCTGCAACTTCACCAGCAGGCCGGCCGAGCCGCAGGCGTAGTCGTGGCAGACCTCACCCGGCCTGGGCCGAAGGATGTTGGCCATGAGGAAACCCACCTCGGTCGGCGTGAAGAACTCCCCGGCGCTCTGGCCTGAGCCTTCTGCAAACTTCCGCAGCAGATATTCATAGGCGCGACCGAGGAAGTCCGGCTCGACATCCGAGAGCCCAAGGCGGTAGCGAGGATCGGAGAACGTCTCGACAACAGAGCGCAGCTTCGCCGGGTTGATGTCGCGCTCTCCGTTCCGCTCCGCCGCGAAATCGACGACGTCGATCACACCGGCCAGCCCAGGGTTCTGCTTTACGACGGCACGCACAGCTTTGGTGAGGTGCTCCCCAATGTCCTTCGGCTTCTCCGCCTCGCTCGGCCAGGTGTACGCCTCTCGCCCACTCAGCACAGCCCAACGCGCCTCGTGCGGCACATAGAACCGGAGCAAGGAATGATCGCCCTCAACGATCTCAAGTGCTGTCGGCCGATCTCCATAGTCCTCTGCCAGCCGGTCAATCTCGTCGTCGAAGACATCGGAGAGCCGCTTCAGAAAGAGCAGGGGCAGCAGGTAGTCCTTGAATTTGGGCGCATCCTTCTCTCCACGGATGGAACAGGCAGCGTCCCAAAGCATCTGTTCCATGGGTTTAGTCGTCGGCACCGCCGCGGCCCGTCGCCGGCGCGTTACACTGGCGGCTATTGGCGCAGTCGATTCTTCGGCCTCCAGATCGATTCCCGACTCAGTGGCCAGGGCCTCAATCGCCTTCCGCGCGGATTTCTGCGGAACATTCAGGCCGCCCTCCCACCTATTTATGGTGGCGAACGACACTCCAAGGCGCTCAGCGAGCTGCTCCTGGGTGAGATTGAGCTTGACCCGGATCGCTTGAAGTAGCTCCGGAACGGCAATCTTATTTGTCATGTTTGTTAGTATTATAGCAATCTAATAACAAGTCAAGCCCGAAATTTAGACATTCCGGTCCCGCATCTAGTTGATCGACCTGTCCGGCTACCATATTCGCTATTTATTCTCTATACTTATCGGTACCGACTTCTGCACAGTTGCACATAAAGTGGTGCATAATTGCTTCGTGTGCATCTTGATATGCTGAACTGGGGAAAGGAGCGCATCCATGCCCAAGGGCGAACTGCTGAAGAAGTTGTTTCATAGTTATGCCCAAGGCAACGATCAGGCGTTCCAGGAAGTTGCCGGCGAAATCATACGTGACGAGGAATCCAAGAACAACCGGGTTCTGGCGAACGCTTTGCGCCGCAATTTGAACAATGGTAGCCGCCAGCAGAACCTGCTCAACGGAGATTCTGGCCCGGATAAGAGCGCAGCACGCAAACTCACCGTTATCCCCTTCGAGCGAGAAAAGCAGCTACCACTCGTCGAAACGATACTCCCTGAACGGCGTGCATCAGACCTGATTCTCGATCGCGCAAATCAGCACCTCTTCCTGTCTTTGCTCGACGAGTTTCGACAGCGAGACACGCTTGGAGCCCACGGTCTCAGGCCTAGGTCGAGACTTCTTTTCTGTGGACCGCCGGGGTGTGGCAAGACCCTCTGTGCGGAAGTGTTTGCTCATGAGGCAAACCTGCCATTGCTGGCTGTGAGCATGGATGTGCTGGTCTCATCTCTTCTGGGTGAGACAGCATCGAATCTACGCAAGGTTTTCGATTACGCCGCAATGCAGCCAGTGGTTCTTCTTCTCGATGAGTTTGACGCGATCGCACGTTTGCGCGATGACGACACGCTCAATGGTGAGCTGCGGCGCGTCGTGAACAGCCTACTAACGTTGATCGAGAAGTTTCGTGGCCAGGGCTTCGTCATTGCTGCCACAAACCATGAGCGCCAACTCGATCCAGCGATCTGGCGGCGATTCGATGAGGTTGTCTTCTTCGAGAAACCGAATAGTAGAGAGATCGTTCGCTTGCTGGACCTCAAGTTCCGCAATTTCAAGAAAGAGTTCGTGTCCGCCGAGATGGCCCCCTTCCTAAAGGATTTCTCCCACGCTGAAATCGAGAATGCATGTCTCAACGCCATTCGCCGAGCGGTGTTGAGCAAGCAGAAATCGGTAGGTAGACGGCAGTTTTTGAGGAGTATCGCGCAGGAAAACCGCAGAAGGAGTTTTTCCCAGCCTCATCAAGTGTAGCGGTGGTAAGTAATGCCCGAATTGCCTCATCTGATTCTGCCGAGAGCCGAAGTTGACCTTGATCGCCGCAAGCGCCCAGGATTTGGGCGTTCAGTTCCCAGAGACCCCGGTCAGCAATCCCAACGCGTGCGGCAGGCAGTCGACGAAGCTCTCGCAGCTCACATACGGCTGCGAGTGAGCATCGCCGATCCAGAGCTGATCGTCCGAGTTCGTACCAGCAATGTAGTTCCTGAGGAAGAGTGGATCCGAGCCGGCCTGACGGTATTAGGCCACGATGATAATGATTCGGTCGTTCTGTTTTCGAGCGATGCCGAATTGACTGCCTTCCGTGCGAGACTTCGCGCCTATGGCGAAGCCATTCCTGCGGGACAGAAGAACCCCCAATATTCGGTGCTAATCGGGTCTATAGAAGAGCTGCGACCGATTGAACCGCGGGACCGCATCGGCGGAGCACTCAGGAACGAGGACTTCGAGTCCCCGGAATCATTTGCGGATGACAGGCAATTCGTTGTGGATGCCGAACTTTGGGATGTAGGAACTCAGCAGGATCGTGCCACCCAAGCGGATGCTCTCAATCGTCAGATTGTCGAGAGAGGGGGTGAGATTACCGATCAATACATCGGTCATTCGTTCACCGCTCTCAGAGTGGCCGGGGGCGGCCAGCTAATACGTTGGCTACTTACCCTTCCCCTCCTTCGCGTTTTGGACCTGCCACCAGAGGTAGATGCGGATGTGCAGGTGTTGCTGGAAACTACGATTGCGAACCTTGGAACGATCGAACCACCGGATGCAGATGCCCCACTCATCGGGATTCTGGATTCCGGAGTAAATAGTGCCCATCCGCTTCTGGAAGGCGTGGTTGTCGATCGACTGGCTGTGCCCGCCTCATTGGGAATCAGCGACGGATTCGGACATGGTTCGAAGGTGAGTGGAATCGCTGCGTACGGGGATGTTCGTGCATGCCTGGAGGCTGGTTCGTTTCAAGCTGGTGCCCGTCTCTTAAGCGGAAAAGTGCTTAACGACAATGGTAGATTCGACGACCGAAGGCTCGTCCCGTCGCAAATGGACGAAATTGTTCGAGAGTTGAATGGGCAAGGCTGTCGCATCTTCAACATCTCGCTTGGCGACCGGCGGACCAGATATGCCGGTGGCAAAGTCGGTATGTGGACGTCAATCCTCGATGAGCTCGCTCGCGAACTGGACGTCCTGTTTGTAATCGCTTCAGGCAACTATGAGCACTTGCCAGCAAACGGACAAGCCGAGGATCACTTGCTTGGCTATCCGAGATACCTATTCACTCCAGAAAGTCGCATCTTGGAACCAGCTACCGCCGCGAATGCCCTTACCGTCGGCGCCGTGGCCCAAGAGGCAGCATTGCCGGATCAAGGTCAAGGTAATGTCGGCCTGCGCCCCATCGCGCGAGTTGGAGAGCCGGCTCCGTTCACTCGCGGCGGACCGGGAGTCAACGATGCGATTAAACCCGACCTTTGTGACGATGGCGGCAATTTGCTGTTCGACGGGGTTACGCAAAGCTGCATTCGGCGTGCAGAGAGCGAAGTATTCACGACACACCCACGTTACCTGGAGCGGCTCTTCACCACAGAACGCGGTACATCTTGCGCTGCACCGCTGGTTGCGTATAAGGCGGCACTTGTCCTCCAGGCTTTTCCAAACGCCAGTGCAAACTTGCTTCGCGCCCTGCTGGTAAATTCAGCTCGTCTGCCCGAGCCATCATTGCAACGATTAGCAACCTTTGGGGAAAGGGCCGTCGCCCAGCTCTGCGGACACGGCATCGCGGATGCTGTGACTGCCTCCACCTCGGATACAAACCGCGTCGTGCTGTATGCCGACGCTCGGAACGCGAATGCGCAAATACGTATGGATCGGTTTTTCGTTTATGAGATCCCGATCCCTCCAGAATTTGCACAAACGCCGGGGACTCGTTCCATACGTGTAACCCTCGCCTACGATGCGCCCACACGCCACAGCCGAGCGGCGTATCTCGGTGTGGGAATGTCATTTCGGATGGTGCGGGGTCGAAGTCTCGAAGAAGTTATCGATCACTTCCGTAAGCGCAACACAGAGACGGATGGGCCGCCTCCGAAACAGGATGAAAAGTTCAACTGCAAATTCGAGCCAGGGCCAAACATACGTGAATGCGGAACTCTGCAAAGCGCTATATTCACGATGAAGAATAACCCCGCTCCGGAGTATGGCGAAACGTATTATCTTGTAGTTCGATGTGAGAGAAAGTGGTTCCAGGACGAGTTTGCGACTCAGCGATTCGCACTAGTCGTGGAAATCGAGCATTCGGCAGACATTCGGCTGTATCAACGGGTCCGGGAGCGCGTTGAAGTTCGAGTGCGCGCCTAGTGCCGCCCTTAAAAAGACTCTTAGACTTAAACAACTTTGGATTCATGATTCGCCTTGTGCCCGGTCTTGCGGCTCCGACAAGAGCGCTCCGAGTTCCGGGCGAAGATCAGCCAGTTGCCTGAATAGGCTGCCCCGCAGTTCCTCTTCATCTTCAAATTCATTCTCGAGAATGATGGGATCGTCGTCGCCGTCGTAATCCGCGTCTTCATCGAACGGCTGCGAACAATCCTCTGCAATTGCGTTCCACAATTCGCACTCGAGAATTTGGGTATGGACCCAGCGGGCAGGCCCCGTTTCATCAGGCGGTCCGGAGTGATCCCGGCCCGCCTCTTCTCTCTCCTCTCCGTCATCCATGTGTCGCCTCCCATCAACTGCATTCCAATGGTCCCACGGATCTCGATGCAGGTGGAGGCGCGCAACTCACGTGCGTGTCTGATAGGTCACAGTCGATTTGTCGATCGCGCTGGGCGCCTGTTCCACGATGACTGCGACGCTGACACCCAACGAACTCGCGAGCCGGACAAGAGCGGCGTAGCGCGGCAGGATTCGCCCCCTCTCCAGACGCGATATGTATGCGCGATCCATGGATGCTTTACGCCCCAGCTCTAATTGAGTCAGGCCGGTCTGAGCGCGCAAGTATCGAAGTCTCCGGCCCAGGCTCCTTGCAAGTTGATTCCCCAGAAAATTCACTCGGGGAACTGAATGATGGTTGGACATATTCGGTTCCTTTCTTTCCGATCTGCGAGGATTCGATCGATTTCTCAACCGTTGCTCCAATCGTTTAGTTGGCGCACGACCGAGATTTATCGTCGGGATCCTCTGCGGCGGTGAAGGCGAATGCGCCAAGTTCAAACGAGGAATCGGCCAGCAGCCGGCGTGCGAGGAGCAGGTTTTGTACTTCGGCGGAGCAGCAGGCACTGTGGTAGGCCTCGGCAGTCTTCCAAAGGTCTAGACAGAGATAAACGGCTTTGGGAGCATCCTCCATATGCTCAAAAATGTCGAGTTCGATCAGCTCGGGGGCGATGCGGCAGGCGGCGGTCTGCCAGCTTCCGCCCCGGCGGATGGTGCGAACGAAGAAGTCTCTGGCATTTCGATCTTTGACGGAAAACAGCGAGGCGACAAGGAGCATGGCGATTCCTTTCGAATGGTTGGGAGTCAGACGTGCAGTTGGGGTCCGTGCTGCGCAGTTGTTCAGTGGGGCGTTGGCGTTGCAGATGTACGGTACCGGAATGCCGGTTCAACATAATCGGCACCGGCGGCAAAGCCATTCTTCATCGGAAAACACGTGAAGATAAGCAACGCATCAGCGAATCAATTCTTGGGTCTGTATTCCGTTTGTCCAAAGAAACCAGGCGTCAAGATCGTGTCGGTCTTCCGGTCGTAGGTCAGTTCGGCGGTGACGAGAATCCCTTTGACCTCGAGCGATCCCTTTTCGTATGTCGCACCGATCTTGTTGCCGTTGTTGACGATCAGAAATTCATCGCCATTCCGGACCACCTGAAACGTATCCGCGGGATCCTTTGTGTTGACCCAAGACCCGAGGAATTCAGAACCCTCGGAGGCGCAGCCAGCGAGGAAGATAACACTGAGGGTAAGAGCGAACAGGTAACGGAAAGTCGAATTTTTCATAGCGTCCCTCCAAATGGGAATTTTTTTGTGCCGCCGGTCAGGACCAGCGGGGTTGGGGCCGCAGCGCCGCAAGGTGCAGCACCAGAAAGGTTAGCGAGGAAGTTTGGACATTAACCTGACCTTGGAACTCGATCACATGAGTGCAGTGAACAGTGCTCTGTATGCAATGAGGCATGGCGACTCAAGTAGACCGCCATGCCTCGCGCGTGCAATTTGAAGTTCAGGTTTGTCGTTTAGTCGTCCGGATCGGACGTGCATGCCAGGAAGAGGAAGATCAGCGGAAAGAAAAGCACAACGAGAACGAGTATGAGGAGAGTGCGACGCACTCTTGGGGGTAAGGCCCAGAGTATTTTTAAGGTGAGCAGGATCACCGCCATGAGCAGGATCGAGAGGATTATAGAGACTATCCACTGTCCTGCTGGATCGCTCATCATGTTGATGATGGCATCGTGCACTGAAACTCCTTTCGGTGGGCTTGATCGTTGAAACTTCCTCCGTGTCAGCCGGATTCTTCGAGATTTCGGTTTTCATTGATTGTGGGTGCCACCGCGCCGACCGAATGAATCACGGGTATCGATCGCAGCATGGTTCCAGGGTCGAACATGCCCTCATGACGAACTGCCTTGGGATTGAAGAGAGACCTACGCACCTCAACTAAATCGAGAATCTGCCGATAGGCACTTTAGGTTCCGCTCCGCGTCTCCACCCGCTGGAACGAAGGCCTCCGCCTCACAATGATGAGGCCATCTGAACCGCACAGGAGGGATGTCGCACTAATGGGCGAACACACGAAGATTGCATGGGCGGATTCGACTTGGAATCCCTGGATCGGCTGCACTCACGCCGGCACTGGTTGTGATCACTGTTATGCGGAGACGCAGAACAAATACCGGAAATGGAATGGTGGAACCTGGGGTAACGCAGCGCCGCGCCAGGTGACCGCCAAAGGGTACTGGCGTGCCCCCTTGACCTGGGAGAAAAAAGCTCGCGCGGGCAGAGTTGGGAAAGATGCTGAGCGGTGGCTCGTTTTTGCAGGGGACCTGTGCGACATCTTCGATCACCTGTGCGATAAGGACGTGCGGACGAGGATGTGGGAACTTTTCCGCCAGACGCCGCACCTTACCTGGCTGATTCTGACCAAGCGCCCGCAGCACATTTCTGAGTTTCTTCCCGCCGATTGGGGGGAGGGATACCGCAACGTGTGGCTTGGCGTGACCGTGGAGAATCGCGAAAATGGATACCCTCGGATTGAAGCACTTCGCCGTGTGCCCGCGACCATGCGGTTCCTGTCTTGCGAACCGCTTCTCGAAGGCCTGCCGGACATTGAACTGACCGGTATCGACTGGGTAATCGTCGGCGGTGAGTCGGGATCCGAGGCACGTCCTTTCGACGTCGAATGGGCGCGTGCGATCAAGAAGAAATGTCAGGAGTCTTCGACAACATTTTTCTTCAAGCAACTGGGCAATGCACCATCCCTCAACGGGAGCCGATTCAATCTGGAACATCGCAAGCCCAGCGGTTCGCGCGACAGCTCGGGAGTCATTGTGGAGAACTTTCCAGTCGACCTCCGGGTCCAGAATTGGCCGATGATGCATGAACCTCGAATTCACGAACCGCAAGTTGATGTCTTGTCGTCAGAGCCCGGCAGCGATCAAACCCACTCAAGGTTCCCGTTCGCAATCATCCGGAACTTCAATCTGAGAAAGATGACACTCCCGATTCGGAAGCACGCATCAGGTCATTTGGAGAAGTTCGCTCGCGACCATGAACTCGTAGTAGAGCTTGAAGAATATCCGGATGCAGAGGATGAAGCACTCCATCTTGTTCCACGAATTCGTCTTGAGGATGCCTCCATCTCTGATCCACTCAAGGAACCTTTCCTCTTCGATGTTCTCGGTTCGAAGGAGGACGTGGAAGAGGCTTTGGCTGATAGCGGGGTGCAGAGTCCTCTTCTGCTGCTCCTGATGCCGGAACAGATAGAGCGGCTTAGGAAGACGATCGAGTTCGACTTACCGACATACGATATCTGTTACGTTGCCCTCCATGAGGATCCAAACAGTTCCAACTGGGGGAAAATCCTGTCTTGCGCAGGAGTGCGCTATCTCCATGGCTGCGAAGAGGGAATATGCCTGTTGTTCTCTTCCGATGATGGCGCATCCGTGGCGTTAGAGCGTTTCTCTCATAGGTGTACTCCATATCCAGAATGCAGGAACCAAGCTTGCGCATTGTCGTCAGTGATCTGTGGGAGCAGATCAGTGATGGCCTGATCGAGAACATCCTTGGTTCTTGCTTTGGCGGACCGGAGCAGTAGCTTGAGTTTGGACCAGGCTTTTTCGATTGGGTTCAGGTCGGGAGAATATGGCGGCAGGTAGAGTAGCTCTGCACCTGCCGCTTCGATTCTCTCACGCACGCCTTTGACCTTGTGCGAACTCAGGTTATCCATCACCACCAGGTCGCCAGGCCGTAGTTGCGGGCACAGAACATGATCTAGATAGGCCAAAAAGATCTCTGTGTCGGTAGCTTCTTCGATGGTCATGGTTGCGATCATGCCCCGCGTGCTCATGGCGCCCAGAATGGTCATGATTTTCCAATGGCTGCCAGGCGTCGCTTCATGGATGCGCCGGCCTCCAAGACATCGCGCATAGAGCCGCGTCATCGAAGTGGTGACACCGCTTTCATCGAGGAAAATCAACTTCTCAAGCGGGGTCGAACGGATTTTCTCAAGGAACTCCGCCCGCCGCTTTTGATTGGCTTCGGTGTCTCGCTCGGCTGCATGGAGTGACTTTTTTTCAAACGCACTCCCAATCGCTTCAGTACACGCCACAAATGCTGGCTGCTGATGCCGATCCCGACCGACTGCTGAAGTCCCTTCTGTAAATCGGCCAGCGTGCTATCCGGCTGTTCTCGCAAATGACGCAACAACTCGGCTTCAACAGCTGGCGTAACACGGCTCTCGACTCCATGACGGCTCTGCGCAACCCGTTCCATCTTTTGGCTGTGCAACCGCTGCCTGGATATCTTTTTCGCCCAGTCATAACTGACAGAAAAAAGTTCTGCCAACGCGCGCAGTGACCCCTGCCCGCGATCATAGGCTGATAACAGCTTGCAACGAAGATCGTTCGAATAGGCCCTCGCCATATCTCTTATCGCGAAGTCCAGAGCAGCTTTAGTGTACACCTATTAGAGAAATGCTCTAGCTTTGGCGTTTGCCAGAATCCAATGACCGGCCGGACGCACGAGCAGCTGAAAGCATCAGTTTTCATTGGAATCTCTGCCTCCATGGATTCCAGGGTCATACGGACGAGTTGGTGCGCAAGTGTAACGCCCCAATCCGGCGGTCCGCCGGATTTAGGGGCGGATTTGGAATTGGCGAGAAGTTGTGATGTAAACCACATCTGATAAGCGGGAATGATCCGGTGTGGCCGAATCCGGGACACCGCCGTCAGAGCCCGAGGCCGGCGGCCGGATGGGCCGAGAACAAGTTCGCTCGCCTGCAGGAGACATCGAGCGTTCCCGCTCATTCATTTCTCTGTCTTCGAGCCAGATGACAACAGCAACGGTGGTTATTCAGCCGATGGGCATCGCAGCAACTCCGCGAGGCGATGACGAAGAATGCCGAGCAGCCACAGCAAGGCCTGTCTCCACTCGCGCTCTGGGAGGCCATCGTCGCTCTGGGCAAAGAATTCGTCGATCTCGGCGAGCCCGCCGACGTGGGGGGTGTCGCCACCGGCAGCGGCCGCCGCTGACTCCGTGACGATGGCTGCAAATACCTCGTCTTCGAGTGAAGCGGTATCGATCCATCCGACAGGGTCTGGGAGCAGGCTATAGTTCGGGCCGATGTTGTTGCGGCTGTGGTCAAATTCACTCATGTGTCGAGCCTCCTGGGGCGATGTGTGGGCCGCTGGGCTTTCATCGAACGGGTAGCGAGAGTTGGCGGGCGAGGGATAACCCAGACCGCTCGGATGCGTCAGGGTGAAGGGCCCATGGCTCTTGGTGGGTAAGGTGTCCGTGAAATGCCAGGTCTGAATGCAGGGTCACGACCAGGCGACTGAGGACGCAGGCGGGTACGTGATTGGCGGGGTGACAGTTGTGCAGTGAAGAAGATTTTCGCGATCCCGTGATTCTGAGGGCCCATAACTCTGACTTCGAGGCCCTCAGACCTGCAACTTAGGTAACGTCGCGAAGCCTCCCATACCGACTTAGAGCCCCAGCTTGCCCGAGGCATTATCGCGGTAAGGATCGGAGTCTCGAATGTATCTGCGCACCATCGCCGTCGAGCGGTGGCGAGTGCTGCGCTGAATGTTGCGTTCTTCGGCGCCGTTGATGGCTGCCTGTGTACACATGCCAACCCGGAGAGAGTGCGGCGATATCCGTCCCTTGACTCCGCCCGTCCTCGCCAATGCCCTGGCCAGTATCTTGGCGATACTCCTTGGCGCCAGGGGAGTGGAGCTTACGTTTCCATGCCTGTCCACGGCCCGGAACAGAGCCCCGGACTTGATATCTGCAGTCTCAATCCAGGTCCGAACAGCCTCGATGGGGCAGGTGAATTCGTGTTCGCCGCGCGAGATGACAACCAATTCGGGGTGGTCATCGTGCATCTGCGTTTTGTGCTGAGGCATGGGGAAAGATAGCCCCTGATCGGAGAAGGTCAGTTCGCCGACTTCGATCGAGCGGGCCAGCTCCGCGCGCCGCGCTCCCATCGCAAAACCAAGGAGGATCAAGGCTCTATCGCGGATGCCGAGAAGGCTGTCGGGGCAGGCGGCCACGATCTTCTGAATATCGCCGATCAGCAGAGCGTCGGCTCCGTGCTGGGCTGCGCCAAGGGTGCGTTTGATGCCGGCCATCACTTCGCGGAGAAGAAAATGCTTCCGTGGCGTGGCTGGCGACTCAAGGCCCCGCCGGCGATGGGCATACGTGATCGAAGCCAGCCGACGCCTGATCGTCGAGTAGGCCAGCGGCGGGTCGGCGGCCGCGAGGCTGCTGACGTACAAAGCGATGGTCTCGACGGTCGACGGCAGATATGGAAGACCGTGTTCGGTACAGAAAGAAAGGAACGCCCTGAGATCCGCGTCGTACGCTTCTGTCGTGGCTATCGATTTTCCGGCCTTGAAGAACCGTTCGGTTTGCGCCACAAGGGTGGACAAATCCTGTCCCGGCCCACACGGGCGCGGCGTGAGTTCAAGCATGAGTTTTCTCCTGTTGTGTCTGGCGGGCGCACGGGTGGCGCGCGCGGGAACCGGTATGCAGATCCGTTGACCAGTGTGCCCGGTGAGGATGCGCGAAAAGCCGGAGGGCCATCAGGTGAGGAGCCATCGGGCAGTGCGCAGGACTGGAGCCCGAATCCGGTGCGGTAACTTCGGCTCTGATCTGCGTTGCGTTGTCGCGAAGGTTTGGCCGTGAACCGGCCTCGCTCGTTACCGAGAGGGATTCCGCACATTCGGAGCGTTTACCGCCAGGCCAGCCAGCATCACGAGCGGCTTAACGACCTAGTTTGACCAAACACTGTGCCGGAGGCCTGTTTGGCGTCGCGATTCCGGCGCTAGGGGATGGAAACTCTCTCGCGCCGATGCCTAGTTGCAACGGTTAAAACTGAAATCTGACCTATGCAGTCTTTTTTCGAAGATCGGAAGATTTTCTGTTCCCGAAGACCTTCGCAAAGCGCCGGTTTTCGGCGAGTCTAGCTATACCAGTTAAATAGATCTCTTCGAAGGTGATTAGTGGCGCAAAACAGCCACAAGACGGTGCAAGGGAGTGCGGATCAGGCCGAGATATCCTCCGGCGAGATCCTTGCTCCGCCGCTTGCCCGCGAGCAGGATCCGACTGTCGAGGAGATCATTCTAGAACCGCTAGAGGAAGTTGAGTCACCGGCTCGCTGTGCTCAAAACAGTCATGAGCCCGCCCCAGACCGATTCCGCCGGAAGACGCAGCCGAGAATCGTGGAACGTTCCATCGATACCATACATGTCGACAGCCGGTACGGATCGACACTCTGGAAGGCCGGTGCCTTTCGGCGCCTGGTCCCACGGATGGACTTCCTGAGCGAGGAGGGTGTGCGACTGGTATGCAGCGCCCTCCGAATCCGGGTCTCGGTGATTGACGGCAGGCATTTCGCCTTCGGGGGGATGCTGTCCTATACGTTAGCGCAGCAGAGCCTCTTAACTTCAAGAGACATCACAGTAGAGCTCTACGAGGAGGTCTCCGATCGCGATGTGTTCGACGCCGCAGTTGCCGATCAGTTTATCCTGTACGCTCTGATGAGGACGAATGATGAGATTGACTCTTCGTTTGTCATGATGCTGGTCAAAGCGCATGAGGTACGGCCCGAGATTTTCGCGCGAAACAAAAAGACGCTCATCGAGAGCTTCGGCCGATCGCCGAGAGACTTCCGGTCAAAATTTTCCAGAAAGAAGCCGATAAGGGAGGCAGAGGATGCTGCATGAGAGCGGTGACCGACTATCCCCAGCGACAGGCTCTGTTGCTGGCAGCCGATGGTGCCAAGCTTAAGACGCAGGAAGTCGAGGAACTTCTCTGGCTGATCCAGGCCTGCCCCACTCTCGAGCGGCTGCCGCTGGCACTCGCCGGCCTGAACAATGCACTGTTTGCTGCAGACAGGGTCTGGCCGGGTCTCCTCGCCCGGCTTGGACTTGACTTCCTCCGGCCGCTCTCGAGGAGTCTGATTTCCCTTCTCGCCGATACACAGCTTCCCGCGACGCCACCTAACGCACCTAGATTTCAGGATTGGCTGAGGGACGGCGAAAACGTGAACCGCAATCCCTTGTACGCGGCCCTGTGCGAGCTTCCCGTCAAATTAAGTCCATATGCCTACCGGTGCTGGTTGACGGCAGCGCATGTTTTCCTGGCCCAGGTCGCACTTCTGCGATCCGCCGGTCGGCCCTTCCACGTAGCGAACACCAAAACGCCGGGTAAGCAGTACTTCCCCACCAAGGCGAACTACGAGGCCTACGACTTTGCCAGGCCCTGGGATCAGATCCGCGTACCAGCAAGGCATGCGGCCCTGGCCTTGCGGGATTTCTGCGGCAATCCGCGCTGGCAACGAGGCCTGCTCAGGTCTCTGAGCCTTTACCTCCCTCCGAAGCGGCTTGCACGGTCCGGCTCGTTAACATTAGTGGCCCCGCACCTTTCAAATAGCAATCGCACCTGGCTGCAAGATCGCCTTAACTACATCACCCGTTATCTGGAGCAGGTCTACAACCTCAAATCGAGACATAAGGGCCACGGCCGGACGCGCAAGCAGCAGCCTCCCACCGGCCCCGGGACCGCCAGTGCGGCCGGCGTGCGGGCCGTTCGTGGCGTCAAGAAAGGTCCCGCACGTGGCGCCGCCGGGCGTCCTGAGAACGATCTCGAGGATTGGGACCGATTTGACATCTGTCCCGATGAGGACGATGAAGAATACGACGATGACGACGATAGCGATGAAGACGATGACCATGATAGCGACGGCCAAAGCGATGATGAGGACGAATTCGAATATCTAGACGGTGGCAGTGACAGTGGCAGTAACAGCAATGACGATGGCACGGCCGTGGGCAAGTGCGATGGCGAAGAAGGTGGTACGCCCGATCGCACATCTGACGGCGAGGCCGGCAGCGGAGATGGAGATAAAAAGAGCGAAGGCTCCTCAGGCGGGCGGAACCGTGCTGGAGGCGGGGGAAGCGATGGCTATCAGGCCATCCGGGCCAGCAAGGGCTTTGCTTTTGCCATGGATCGGCTGGCCCCCTGCGAACTTGCGCCGGTCGACGTCGAGGGCCGCGCTCAGGCGCATCAACTGCTCGATAGTCTCTTGAACCGCCACGCCGCCAACGGCAGGAATTTATCTTCGACTCCCGAGTTCAGGCGGGCCGAGACTCTAGTATTCCTGCTCACGGGCCTCTGGACTGGAAGTAGCGCGGAACGCACCTGTTTGATGCTTGCTAGCACGGACCCCAACTGCGATGGAGATGCGGCGCTGATTTGCGTTCTCGACACACCGCTGGAGGGCGCGCGTTTCCGGGTGCGCGTCGTTTTTCCGACGGGATGCGCTCAACTGCAAACCAGGATCGGAAAGGATCGGTTCAGGACCGACCAGGTCGACCTTCCGGACGCTGCCGAGCTCGGCCCGCTGCTCTGGAAGCTCTCCGAGCTGAAGGGTAAGGTGAACAGCACAACATCGACAGATCAACAGGCTCAGCCATACAGAGTTTTCGACCGACCGCTCATCGAGTACACCAGGGAGGCCAAGGAACTGCTCCAGCCCTGGAATCGCACCGCGAGGCTGACGCTCTCGTCGATCAGGAGCACGCTCTACGGAGCGATCCTGAGCTGGTCAGGCAAGGATATTGTGGCGACGACCATGATCACTGGCGTCTACAAAGGACCGGCGAGGGTGCCGATGTTCTACTCCTCGCGCCGCATGGAGGGCCTGCAGAATATCTACACGGGCACTGTCTCGGCCTGCCGCCACCGCATCCGGCTCGAGTCAGAGTACGCTGCCTCGCACCGGGCCGGAGGTGCCTGGAGAAACCTCGATGCCTGCCTGGAGGGGTTGCGCCGGTTGGAACCGGCCGACACCTTCGTCCCCGCTCTCAACAATGCGCCGCACGTCGGCTCACGGCGCTGCCCGGAAGATTACCAAATGCAGGGTGCCGTCGCAGGCCTGATCGGCGATCTCGAAGAGCCATGGGATCTTACTAGCGACGATCAGCTCATCAACTATACGAACCTATATACCTTCTTCACGATATGGTTTTTCGGATTCGTGACCGGATGCCGCGCCCTCGCGACGCCTTACGTGGGTCTGACCGAGGTATCGCCGATCAACCTGATGGCCGCCCTGCACGATAAGGGCGAGGAGAAAACGCGCCCGGTTTGGATTATGGACAGCCTTTATCTGCATATGCAGTACTACTCCAAATACGTCGAGCAGTTGAACCTCTTCTACTCCAAAGACAAGCCTTGCTGGTTTGTTGCTGCCGGTCGCGCTCCGGGGGAGTTCACGAAGCACCTTATCGAAGCATTTGTGCAGCGGTATCTCCCAGGGTTTCCGGCAAATATCAGCCGCCGGTACATGATGAATGCACTCTGGGATTCAGGCTGTCCGCCGGAACTGGTGCGGGCCTGGGCTGGCCACGCCACAGCCGGCAATGCATTCTGGGCCAGTGGCGCGACCGCGCACTACGGCGAGATCGCGAGCGAACTCCGGCGATACATCGAGCCGATACTGAACTATCTCGGTTTTGTGCCGATGGCGGGGAAAGAGCTGAACCGTGCCAATTGAAGAAACCGATCCAAAGACCGATCCATGGATTGGCCGGAAATGCGCCTGGAGCCGCAAAGAGAGGGCGTTGCTGCCCGAATTCAGAGAGCATTTGCGCGGATACGGCAGCGAGCTTGCCAATTCTCTAGCTAACGATCCTGTCCACATCCCGCCTGGGATGTTTAAGGTGAAGGACACCAGATCCCTTGAAGGATTGATCCGGAAGGACTATGGCAAGAAGAAATCGATACCGTACCAGAAGGTGTTGTATAAGCTGATCAAATTCCTCAATCGCAAAGTTGAGGTGTCCATCCCTCTCCCAACGAGTCATAGGCGGGCCAGACAGGAAGTGAACATCTTCCTTCGCGACAATGCCACTGCCCACGATCATGTCCATGAATGGCTCAAGGCAGAGGCGCGATGGAGCAACGAGTGGATCGGGCCGAATTCTCCCGCGGCAAGGAAGAAGCTTTCGACCGGCTTCTTCGCCTGGGAGATGGTCATTGTTTCGGCTGCTCTCCACGGCGGGATCGTCAGCACCGACAGCGCGATCGCTCTGGTCGATGCGCTGGCTGAGCCGGAGAAGTATATTGCCTGCTCGAATAACCGGGCCTATGCCGACCTGCTCCTTCTGCTCAATAACGGCAAGGACGTCCTGGTTCGGCGTTGGTATCCGGACAGCCACCTTCTGTCCCTGATGGCCAAGATAAGTCCTGGAGCGGTTCGGTCGGCAATCAGCGTCTTCCGCAATGACCGGCAAAGAGATCGCAAAAAGCTGATTGGCGATCTCGTCCTCAAGGCGCTACAGGTCGAGTTCAATCGTCAGCATTTGGCTGCTGGACTGCTCCCAAAGACATTTGCTGAATTTCTTTGCAGGGTGGAGCAGGTGTTGCGCAATGAGATCTCTGCCACCCTGGCCGACTATGCTGCCGGCGATCAGCCCGCCAGGTCTCTGCTCCCCGTGTCGATCGGACGGATTTACGGGGACCCGGCAGCGCCATCTGCTCTGATCGAGTCGTCGAGCGGTGTTCTGGCTAATAACGAAGAGCCTGAGAGGGACCTGCCGGAGGCCTACGAGTCGGAATCCGCTAATAATGGCGGAACCGCTACCCCTCCCTGGCTCAAGGACTTTCGGCAGTTGTTCATTCCAGTCAAAAGCATCACGAAGAAACAAATACTGGAGGCGCTCAAAGAGCTCCCGGAAGGACTCCCGGCCGTGGCAGTCCATCTCCGTTCGCTCCTCAAAGAGTTGCTAACAAGACCTGCAAGTTCAGGCCGGCGTTGGGCACTTCCGAGTGTCAAGTGCTGTGTGTTGACCGTCGCGAGGCGGCTGACTGCTGAAGAAGGTTTGAAAAATCCCGCCACCTCAAGTCCAGAAGAGCTGCTGGAGTTGTACCGGGGGGTAATTGAGAAATCGGCCGAATCCTCCGTGACGTCTCCGGCCAGGTTGCAGAAGACAGTTGCGTGGGCGCTGAGGGAGTACCAGCGCCACATCGTGTGCAGGTTCAAAGCAAAGGCCGTCGATGAGGCGGTTGCATTCGAAGTCCGCACTGGCATACTGCCGGTTAATGCCCGGGTGATCTCGCTCGACGACTTGTTTGCCGTCGTCGAACATATCAAGACCGCGCCGGATCCAAACTGGCTGCCCAAGTATCGGCGGTACGCCATCGCGCTGACTGTTATGGCATTTATGGGAGGTGTGCGGCGGGAGGAGGGCCTGGGTCTGGTCGCATCCGACTACCTGGACAGCTTAGACGGATTGCTCCTGATTCGGGATAACCAAATACGCGAACTGAAGACCGACAATGCCAGACGCGCTTTGTATCTGTCTATCACAGCTTACCCTTTTACGGAGCTGATTGATTATGTGCGTGAGGTCTTCGAACAAGATCAAAAACCGGACGGCTCCGTATTCACCGATGTGAGCGAGGATGTGATCGTCTCGATCATCCACAAGGCAATTGAGGCGGTGACTGGGGATCGCGGTTGCACTCTGCATTCGTTAAGGCACAGCTACGGCCACTACATGTATCTCCGGCTGGCCCTTGCCCAGGCCAGGTTTGACCTACCGCAGGGGTTGTTTCCACATCTGCCACTGACGACCAAATGGCTTGAGAACTCCCGCAACTATTTCAACCTGCTCTTCACCAACGGCCTTGTCAAAAACGATAACGCGTGGGCGACCAGCGTCGAAATGGGACATTCATTACCGCATGGCGTGACCATACCGCACTATGTGCATTGCCTCGATCTGCTGCTCGGGATGACTCTCGAGCATCACCCGGTCTTCGGACCAGGGGCGGTCCGAATGCTCTGGGCGTCGGAGAAGGATGCTAACAAGTCGAGTGCGACGGCAGTGCAGCACCGGCAGCTCATCAGCTACCCCATGATCCACAGCATTTGCCAGGCTCGAACTGATCCAGGGAAGAGCCCGTCGGGCAAGAATCTCAGTCCTGGCGAAGTTTTCCGAAAAGCCTTTAGTCTCGAACTGCTCACTGCTGCCAGCGCGGAACCTGCTACCGAGGAGACCGGATGGCTTAGAGCAACGGAGGACGCCCTTTACCTATACGGGGGCTTAAACATGCCCCTGCCGGCAGTGGCAAAATCGACCGGCCTGGACGAAGATACGATCGGGCGGCTATTTGCAAATCTCGGCGCAGCTTCGAGGATGGCATCTCTGAGCGATGGATCCGCATTACATAAGGTCGTCGCATTCCGCGGGAGCCCGGCTGACGGCAACAGTTTCCCGGTCGGGTATCACCCGCTGCCTCCTCCGGGCTTTAAAGATGCAGATGGTTTAGTGGCAGAGTTCTCCCTAGATCTGGGCCGCTTCATTCAATCAAGCGAGGCCGCCGGCGGGACAGTCGAGTACTTTGTTCGCCATATGCTTCCAGACCGGACTTGCGTGGTTTTCAGTAACCCGGATGCCGGGATGCTGCGCAACTGCCTCGAGCTCTATCGGAACCTGGGGTTCCGTCCAGAGCAGATAACAGGTTTTTCATGCGACGGAACCAGAAGTGAGTCGCCCACTGAAAAATGGCTCAAGCCCTGGGGATTGGGTCGGAGTTGGCTGAAACGTGTGGTGAACGATTATGGTCCCGAGCGGCTCCGGGAGGAGCAGACGGAGTGGCTGAGCCTTGAAGCCGCCACCCTGGGGGAGCAACGGCCAGGAAGCGATGACGTTTGGAAGCAGGTTCTACGGCACGTGCTGCTAATGGCCTACATCCGATTTTGCTAGCCGGCTTGAGTGCCCCATCCGTCGGACACCCACCCCCAATCGACCTGCATCCCGCCAGATTGTTCCGCTGAAAGTTCCGCTGTTTGTTCCGCTGTTTGTTCCGCACAGCTGCGGCGGTTCCGGTGCCGCGACTCGGTCGAGCCAACGAAGAAGATCCGTAAACCGTTGAAACTAAAAACTAAACATAGAACCATCGAACCTGAGAGTGTGCCGATCGCTGCCTTCTGCGCGTACGCAATCTGATCGGCGGTCAGGTGCAGGTCATCGAAGACGAAAACAGTGAACCGGCCGGGCACCACCATCGTTTTCGATGCAACTCTCGTCTGCGCCGCAGCATAGGGTGTTGCGGCGTCTTGCTCGGTCTTGGCAGGCATGGCTGGTTTCTCGACCAGGAATCCGGAGAGGGGACGCGGCTTCCCATCGTCGAACACCGCGAAGTCCTGCTTCTCCAGATCGTCAATGCTCTTTCCATGTTCGTCGCGGACTACAACCGGCACCAGTACCGAATTGACATTGACGTGCAGGGTCAACACGGTGTCCGGCACCGGCGTTTCCGGCACAACGGCGGGAGGCGTCGGAATGGTCGCAGATGAGAAGTCGGGGGCCGGCTGTCCTCCCGGCTCGATCGACGCTCCGACCGATGGAGGCTGCGGCGCCGGCGTAACAACTGCGGGTTGCTCAGTCGAAACTGCTGGAATCATTTGTGGCGCGGCGACAACAGGAAGCTGGTCCGCTGGGCCTGGCGGCGGTGGGCTCACTGCGGAGGCAGTTTCGGAGGTTTGGATCGTGGAGACGGAGGAAGACGCAAGGACCTCCGGCGGCAGTCCCGAAGCTGTACCGAGCTTTCCGTTGGTTTCCTCCGAGGCTGTTGTCGGTCCCGCCGCGTCAGCGGGGTGGCTAACAATGCGAGAGGTTGCCGCAAACAGGTGATAGTCGCTGAAGAGATTCTCGTTCAGCCACTCGGTTGTCCCGCCATTGATGGTAGTAGTGGGGTTGGCAGGCGCATCAGAGAGGGCGAAGCTACGGATAGGACACACAAACGGTTTGCCACCAATCTGAACCGGCCCATACTCCACGAGCGTTGCGGCACGATCCAGATTCGAATTGCCTTGGACCTCAGCGATGAGGGTAATGCGGAGGATCGTCCCGCTGGCTGGATCGATCCACAGGGACCCGCGATAGCCGGGTGTTTCATGCTCCATCCGGTTCTTGTCGCCGGTGTCGCTGAGAGTGGAGCCGCCGGTGGCTCTGACAGTTGCGCTCAACCACCGATCCGATCCATCTATGTGGGTAACCCGCTCCACTGGCATTGCGATCTCGTAGTGGGAGGCAGATTTTGGCACAGAATAGTTGAAAACCGCCACAGGTCCTCCTGGAAATTGCTCCCAGTGGCTCCAAGTGGTTGTGCCTTTGGCCGAATCCTCAAGCACCATCTGTAACGCCAGACCAAACTCGCCCCAAGTCATCAGTCCGTTTGGCTGGTGCGCCGCCGGAAGGGTGCCGGATGCAATGTTCTCCTGCTCATTACGCACGTTCACCTCGGCCTTAGTTATGTCCACGAGGTGCAAGCCTACCTTCACCGGCCCCCCCCTTCTTAACCTGCCGAGGGCTGTCGTCGAAGCTGTAGGTTGTGCGCGTGGCGAGCATGTTTGGAAGCCGTGGCAACGTTTCGAGAGCGAGTTTTCGCGCCAACTCGAGTAGCTTCTGCTGCGTTGTCGCATCCGGAGCGGGGTTCGGCCACAATTCACCCGCAGGTAGTTCGAGAAACGACGACCGATCAGCAAGAAGCTGCAATGCAACCGAGGTCTGGGGACCGTGCGCATATAGCTTGGTTAGCTTTTCCAGCGTGGCATTCGAAATTCGCTCCGAGAGTTCCAGCGCGCCGATTTGGGTGGCGGTTTCGGCGTCCGTCCGGTGCGCGTCGGCCATCGCGGAAAGCGTCTGTTCCAATTGCACGACGCTGACGCGTTTTGCTGCCAAACAAGGGAGTGCAATGATGGCCAGCACGACCAGGGTCAACCATCGCGACATATCCCGGCTCCATTCTCTTGTTGCACCGAACGGCAATTGGCTGGCCTACGATGTCGATGGCCTGGAGCCATCTGATGAATCGCGGGTGCATCGGAAGTGGCTGCCGCGCGCCCTGCATTCAAAGTTGGATGACCAGCGTTTTGCCGAGCTCTCTCATCCTCGCTTCGCGCGGCAAAGGTTCTTCCGCAATTCCGCAGAATCGATATTCGAAGCAGCATCACACCTTATCAGGGCTGCAATTACAACGTCGATCCTGCACTGGAATTTGTTATGCGAGGGCGGGATAATCCCCTGAACTTGGGCCGGTGCCGCCACCGAGAACAATTCAGCCAGAACCAGGACGATCAGTTTCGACAGGGCCAATCTACACCTTCCCGCACGCGTCAGCAACTCGATCCGGCATCTTTGGCGGGTGGTCGCCTATTCGTCAGTAACTCTGGAGTTAACCTGCGGTCACAGCATGTTGGCGCTGTCGAGGAGTTGGGCGAGTTGAGCGAGGGCGGCGGGAACTTTGTAGGCTAGGGCTCTCTCGCTGCATCGGGCGATTTGGCAGATGACGCGTTGGGGCTGATGTTCCCTGAAGGCGAGTAGCAGAATGGTTTGCGCGTCGGTGTCCAGCTTGGAAAACTCGCGCTCAAAGTCGGTGCAGCGCACCAGTGCGGCGTCCACGCCGCTGCTCTTTATCTATGGTCATTCGGGTGTCCGCTGTTTGACCTGGACGATGGTGTTGGCCGGTTGATGGCGGCGGAGGAGGAAAGGGCGTAGGGCGGCAAGCCCGGTAATCCGAGCACTCCGACCGCGTAAGAAAGCAGAATGAATGGAAAATGCTAGCTACCGAGCCACTTGCAAAATTAAGGCAGCAGGGTCATTTAGAAGTGGGGATTGCCAACTTTAGAATAGGGTTACCACAACCAATTCCAAAGTGGAAGGCGTCCCCACCGTATGCAAATTACCGTTTCCGGCCTCCTGAATCAATTCCAGCGGCTCATGCAAGGCGTTTTGTTCCCTGCTCTCCAGGAGCAGTTGGGCCCGTTGTCGGACAAGCATCGTCAGCTCGCAGCTGTTCTGAGCATGATTGAGATTGAGGCGCTGGTCGGTTCCTGGTCGGGCGGTGTGGGCCGGCCGGCCAAGCACCGGCGCGCCATCGCGCGGGCCTTTGTCGCCAAAGCGGTGTTCAATCTGAATGCCACGCGGCAGTTGCTGGATCGTCTGTCGGTCGATGTATCCTTGCGGCGCATATGCGGTTGGGAGAGTCGGCGGGAGATCCCTCATGAGTCGCAGTTCTCGCGCGCGTTCGCCGAATTCGCCGCGTCGGAACTGCCCCAACGTCTGCACGCCGCGCTCATAGCGGAGACGCAGCAAGAAAGATTGATCGGTCACATATCGCGCGATTCGACGGAGATCGAAGGCCGTGAAAAGCCTTTGCGCACGCCCGTTTCGATAACTCCAGCCAAGCCGATGCGCAAACGGGGCAGGCCGAAGAAGGGTGAGCAACCGCTGCCGCCGGAGCCGACGCGACTCGAGCGCCAGGCCGGGATGACGCTGGAGCAAATGCTGGACGATCTGCCGCGAGCCTGCAACGCGGGCAGCAAGAACAACAGCAAGGGTTACAAGGAAACATGGATAGGTTACAAGTTACATCTGGATGTGGCCGACGGGCAGATACCGATCAGTTGCATCCTGACTTCGGCATCCCTGCATGATAGTCAGGCGGCGATTCCGCTGGCGCGACTGACCGCTCAGCGCGTCACCCATCTCTACGACTTGATGGACTCGGCCTACGATGCGCAGTCGATCCATGAGCAGATCCGCGGTCTGGGGCAGATACCGATCATCGATGCCCATCCGCGCCGCGATTCGGCACAGAAGGAGGAGTTACAAGCCGAAGCGAAACGGCGCAAGCTGCTGAACTTCAACTATGCCGAGGACGTGCGTTATCGGGAACGTACCACCGTGGAGCGGGTGAACGCGCGCTTGAAGGACGAGTTCGGCGGGCGCATGATCCGCGTGCGAGGCAACGCCAAGGTGATGTGCCATCTGATGTTCGGCATCGTCGCGCTGACCGCCGATCAGATACTGAGGCTCATCACGTAGGTTCTCAAGGGAAAGCCGAAAACCTGGATCAAGACCGGATACTCACAGTCGCGGCGTGTCCAAAAATCGAAATCCTTATGGCGGCCGCATCAAAATATCGCCCAAACGGAGTTGCCCTGCATCGCCAGGTAACGCCAACAGGGGAAAATTTCGCGTCCCTCAGAATCGTCGGCGGCGCTTGAGGATTTTGCAAGTGGCTCTACCGCTTGGGGATAAGTTTTTTTCCTTTTGGAGGAGGGGGGAGTTTTGTAAGTTCGACGGCAGATTCCCACTTGACACCATGTTTAGTTAAGCTCTCAGTCACTTCTTTCGCTGGAACCGCCACCGCGTAGCCGCCATTGTTAACTACTTCAACGATGATTCCGATTACTGCACCATCGGACTCTCGGAATAATGGTCCGCCACTATTTCCAGGACTGATTCGCAGATCGACCTTGTACACGTCCTTAGGCGAAGGGAAACCATGAGCGTTTGCGGTCAACAGAGGTTCGAAGGCTTCGGCGGATGCAATTGTGCCAGATGTGGTGACGAGATCACGTGAACCAACGGGGAACCCACACACAAATACCTCCTGCCCGTCACGAGGATTCAAAACCGAGAATTTGAGGGGTTTGGGGGCAACAGTATTATTTGTGCCTCCGACCCGAGACCCAATTCCCTCGGGACTTATCGCCGTCTGCAAAACAGCGATGTCATATTCGGGATCGATGCCGATGATCTGAGCTCCCACTGAAAGTGTGCCACTCCGTATCACAATTGGGGAGTTAATATTTGATACTACAAAAGACACTCCGAGGTTAACAGGAATATTGGAGTCTGCAAGCTTTTTGGAGACGTCTTGGATTGCGTAGGCTACGTGGGCGGCGGTAAGAATATCACTCGTGTCATTGATAAGGAGCCCCGTGCCGACAATGAACGAACCGTCCTTAAACGCCTGTTGAAGCTCTGCGGGCATGCGCGGCGATTTCCAGTTTTGCGCATCAGGAATGATCAAGACAATTTGTGCCACGGATGGCCTGACCCGATTAATTTGATCGGTGAATGGGGTTTGTGATTGACCGAAGAAGCTATACGGCAAAATGAAACTCCCGAGCGCAAGAGTTAAGAGTCCGTTAGCTCTCAAGGTGTCCTCCGAAAATGGTGATAAAGAAGCGTCATCTGAACTATTTTGATTGCCGTGAAATTGAGCGTAGAACGTTCTCTTCAAAATCAATGAGGCGCAGAGTTGAGTGGAGTATCAATTCAGAAATGTCATAGCAGTCCCCGTGTTCATCGAGGCCATCCCTCATAGTAGCGCCAACGGCACGATCTCTTCATGGCAGCAGAGCCAAATCGCTGTCTTTACCGCCCTCTCAGGCTATTCCGGGCCTATTGTCGACAATCCGGACGTAACCCGATCTTGGAGTTCCTCCCGGGTATCCGGTAAGAACGAAGCCGCAGGCGCCGGGGTCGCTGCGGTGGTGGCTTTCGATGAGGTTGGTGGCCGGGATAGGTTAAGTCACAGGAGGTAAGCTACTGTGACTCATCTACGCAAAATGATGCTCGAAGAGCTCGAGCGTCGCAACTATTCCGCAGGCACGAGGCGCCGATACGTGCGCTTCGTGGAGCGGTTTGCACAACACTTCGGCAAGTCGCCGGACAAGCTCGGTCCCGATGATCTGCGCAGCTATCAGGCCTACCTGCTCAGGGAACTCAAGCTCTGCCCGGGAAGCGTCGAGAACCACGTGGCCGCACTGCGGTTCTTCTACGTGCGCACGCTTCGTCGCCATGAGTTCCGCGAGTTCCTGCCCTATCCGAAGAGCCCCAGGAAGCTGCCCAGCATCCTCAGCCAGGAAGAAGTCGCGCGTCTGATCAACGCCAGCAGCAGTTTGTTTCAGCGCACGCTGCTGATGGTTCTTTACGGAACCGGCATGCGCCGCTCAGAACTGGTCCGGGTGAAGATCGACCACATCGACAGCCAGCGCATGATCATCCATGTGATCGATGGCAAGGGCCACAAGGACCGCGATCTGCCGCTGAGCCCGACCTTGCTCGAGAACTTGCGGGTCTACTGGCGATGGCTCAAGCCCCGCACCTACCTGTTCCCGTCGCGCATGCATCGCGATCACGAGCAGCCCATCAGCGACAAGATCGTGTGGCTGGCGTGCACCGAAGCAGCCAGGAAGGCCGGCCTTCGCAAGAGAGTTTCGCCGCACCTTGTTAGACACGCATTCGCCACGCATCTGCTGGAAGCCGGTAACGACCTGCGCACCATCCAGCTTCTGCTCGGCCATGAGGATCTGGAGGTGACGGCCCGCTATCTGCACCTGTCCGCGCAGCATCTGCAGAAGGTCGTCAACCCGCTCGAGGGACTGAAGCTCTCCAGCGTTGACGAGAGCAGCCGTCTCTATCATCGTCCGCGTTCATGACGCGGCCAGCCATCGAAGTGGCCGACATTGTCCGTCGCAGGGGCAGGCAGTTTCTCAAGCGCTTCAAGGCCGTTCTCAGCTATCAGCAGCTGAAGGCATACCGGGCCGTGGAGCGCTGCCGCACCGCCGCCCTTGGCGGGCATAAGGATAAGTGTGAGGACTGTGCGTACGAAGCACCCATCTCGTACAACTCATGCCGATCGAGATGCTGTCCGAAATGTCAGGCGCAGGCTCGCAAGCGATGGCTCCAGATTCAGCAACGCGATCTGCTCAACACCAGCTACTTTCACGTCGTCTTCACCCTCCCCCACGAACTGAACCCGCTGGTGCTGACTTCGCCAAGGCCCGTGCTCGATCTGCTGTTCGAGGCCAGCTCACAGACCCTGCTCGAAGTCGCCGCCGATCCCAAAAGACTCGGCGCGGAGATCGGATTCCTCTCCATCCTGCACACGTGGAGTTCGAACCTGCTGCCCCATTACCATATCCACTGCGTCGTTCCCGGCGGCGGACTGTCGGCCGATCATCAGCGCTGGATCCCCACCAGCCATCCGATGTTCCTGCTGCCAGTTCCCGTCCTGCGCACCGTCTTTCGCAAAAAGTTCCTCGCCGGACTCTGCCACCTCTACCGCAGGGGAGTCCTCAACCTGAGAGGTCCAGCCGCTCTGCTCCGTGATCCTGCGCTATTCGAGAAGCTGATCGAGAAGCTGAAGAACAAGAAATGGTACCTCTACGCCAAGCCGCCCTTCGGTGGACCCGAACATGTGCTGCGCTACCTCGGCCGCTATACCCACCGCATGGCCATCTCCAACCACCGCATCACCGCCTTCGACGGCGAGCGCGTCAGCTTTCGCTGGCGCGATTATGCGCACGGCGGCAAGCAGCGCCTCATGACCCTCGACGCGGTCAACTTCCTCTGCCGCTTCTTCCTCCATGTGCTGCCCAAAGGCTTCGTACGCATCCGCCGCTACGGCCTGCTCTCCAACCGCTTCCGCAAACAGCTATTGCCCCTGGCGCGCACTCTGCTCGCCGAACAGGGACGCGAACCCCTGCCTCTTCCGCCACTGCTCGATTGCGCTCCCTGGAACTGCCCACGGTGCGGTAAAGCCATGCGCGTCTCCGAGCGTTTCACCGCAACAGAACTCCATTTCGCAGCCTTCGATACCTCATGACCGCTGTCGCCAATCCGCACTGCCGGCTTGCTCCTCGCACGTCTTCACGGCCGTGTGCGCTCACCCCAAAGAACAGCTTCAGCACCAATTCCAACATCATCCGCACAACGTCTGCCTCCAGCTCGCGCTGCCATCGGCTGACCGATTACCATCACCAACGGCGAAAAATCGACTCACAAAACATCTCAACCAAATTCCAAATGATATTCAATATCCATAAGCCCATCTAAGATCACCGCGACCCCGGCGCCTGCGCCTTCCTTCTTACCTCCTAATCGAAAACGTCTCGCAAATACACCTCTCCCTCTCGACGCTGTCGTGCGCGAGACGTTTCCGATGTAGGCTAACGGTCAACCTGGCTTTGTGCGCAACGCGATGATCAAAGCGAACCCAGACACTCAAGGATAAAACCCCAGATCCTCATAATCTTGCTGAAGATCCTCCAAGACTTGCTCTGACGATCTTCGTATGCCACCGCTCGGTCCCTCGCGCCAACGGGGTTAATTCCACTTCCGTTTGCAAAGTGTGCACGACTCTCGAGCGATTTGTTCAGGTTCCTGGCGTATTGTCGGCTACTCGTCAGTTATATCGCAGTAAACAGTCCGGCGTCGTTTTCGGGGTTGGCATCTGGAAACGCGCACGTGACCCAGAAAGCTCTTCGGTCGATTGCATATTCACTCATCGGCAATGAGCCTTAACCACGTGGCCGTGTAGTCGGCTTGTCGGACAGTGGCACAAGCCGGTGGGCGTTGTTGCACGGATAGGCATCAAGGTCGGCTACTCTGAGACAGAATCCAGAAAGGCCGCCAGTTCAATGCCGAACAAGCACAACGCCCTGGGCCGCCATCACATCCCAAAGATGAAGTTCCGGGTGAAGAACTGGGCAGAGTACGATGCGAGTCTTCGGCGTCGAGGCAGTCTGACGTTATGGGTCACCGCAGAAGTACTGGACGGCTGGAATGCGGCACGTCGGACGACCCCTGGCGGGCAATCGGTCTATTCCGAGCTCGCAATCGAGACGGGCAT
>Ga0302319_10004831_pt1 | contig 27476 bp, 19 predicted proteins | sample Bog_T0_2_FD_203319 | JGI IMG/M metagenome (GOLD analysis project Ga0302319, IMG submission 203319) | Peat permafrost microbial communities from Stordalen Mire near Abisko, Sweden - Bog_T0_2 | ecosystem: Environmental > Terrestrial > Soil > Wetlands > Peat | place: Sweden: Abisko, Stordalen Mire... | reverse complement strand
ATGTTCGCCGCTGTCGGAACGGGTGCGTGTTTGTCGCTGCAGTTTCGGTTCAGGCTGCCCACTGTCCCGGCCGATCTCAGCACCTGGAATCATTGGGTCAAGCCAACGACATTTGAGGAACCTGGTCCCGGTCGTGGGCCAGTCCTCGTCACAGTGAAATATGTGATCGATCCATCGAAGGCGTCGGAGTTTCTTCACCAAATCCACATGTATCAGAGGGTTCGACGGCGCGACGGGGCGACAAGTTGGGGCGTCTTTGTCGATACAGAAGCTCCCAATACCTACCTGGAGACTTTCAAGGTTGACTCCTGGGCCGAACATCAACGGCAGCATGATCGTTTCACTGTTGCCGACCGTGAGATTGAGCATCAAGTGCTGAGCTATGCTGTCCAGCCTATTGAGATCAAGCATTTTATCTATGCACGAGAGGGACTTCCAACAAGTCTTCGAAGGATCCAAGCAGCCTCCCCGGCTAACCGATGACTAGGACAGCGCATTCCGGAACCGATGGCTCATGCGACCAATTGGAACGTCTCGTCCAGCCAGTCATAGATTCGAGCGAAGGCTACCCAATGAGTGCTTACCAGGATGTTGGTGCCTTCCCTAGTGGTGTGCCGAAGCTCCCCCCAGCGTTCCTTACGCAAGAGCTCCTCTTCAATCGCTGCCAGAGGTTTCGGAAAGACAGTGCGCAGGATGTCATGGGAGATCTCACGAGTGGCTTGCAATTTGGAGAATCCGTACATTTCCAGCGGGCAGCCCAAGAGGTCGACACGCTTGACGTCCTCATCAATAATGCGGGAATCGCTCTCTACGATGATCTGAGCAATTCAGGCGCCATCGAACAGAGCCTGGCTGTTAACCTCTTCGGAGCGTTCCATGTGACCTGCACTTTCCTGCCGCTGCTGCAGAAGTCTAACGGGACCATCGTAAACAATCTATCCCTGATGGCACTTGCGCCCTTGCCCATGACGTCTGCATACGCCATTTCGAAAGCTGCTGCGTTAAGCATGACGCAATCGTTGAGGGCTCTGCTGGCAGGACGAGGTGTGACAGTCCACCTCGTATTTCTGGGTCCAGTCGACACGGATATGACCCGTGGTTTCGAGATACCGAAGGCCTCGCCTGAATCAGTTGCGGCGGGAATCTTCGATGGCTTGGAAAACGGTGAAGAGGATATCTTCCCCGATCCAGCGTCTCAGTCCATCGCCGAGGGCTGGCGCACCGGCATAGCCAAAGCGTTCGAACGCCAGCACGCAGGTTTTTTGCCGGAGAGCGCGGCGGTTTAAAGCTAGCGCCCGCTCATCTGGCGCGTAGGCAACGATCATCGTTTCAAAAGAAAGGATAGAGAGACAATCATGGAGAATCAGAGTTTCACGACGAGCATTTTGGTAGACCAATCGCCAAACGAAGTCTTTGCGGCCATTAATAACGTTCGCGGGTGGTGGTCAGGAGAAATCGACGGCGATACCAACGAACTGGGTGCCGAGTTCATCTACCGTTACAAAAACATGCACCGTTCCAAACAAGAAATAACGGAGTTTGTTCCAGGCAAGAAAGTGGTGTGGCATGTATCGGATGCAGAACTGACGTTTGTCAAGGACCAGACCGAGTGGAAAGGTACAGACATCGTCTTTGAAATCTCGATGAAGGGCGGAAAGACCGAACTTCAATTCTCACACGTCGGCCTCGTTCGCTCCTTCGAATGCTACGGAGGCTGCTCCAGGGCTTGGGGCATGCTCGTAGGCGGCAATTTGCGCAACTTGATCACGACAGGTAATAGTCAGCCGGATGCTTTTGCGTCCTGAAGCCAGAAGAACGAGTTCGATGGCAAGTTTGTAGCTCGGACAAGTCAGTACCGCCAACTGGTTAAATCTGCTCCTGGAGGTGCTGTCTCTTGAATACGGTCCAGGATTTTGGGCAGATATTGGGTGTTGTAATGCAGTCGCGAGTAGGCGTTGGGCAGCGTGGGATCTCCGTTCCAACAGTGCTCAGCGCGAGGGCCGTAGGTGACCTCGCCGCCGTAGGGAGGGTTCTTCGTGGATTCGAGGAAGTCTTGCATGCGATACACAGCGTCATTGAGAAAGTACGTGTCGTCCGAACCGACATAGATATGAATCTTGCCGGCTAACTGAGAACCGAGCTTCGCCCAATCGCGCTCGAGGATGGCCTCAAGGTCGTAGTGTTCGCGCCAGTAATTGGCGACGGAGTGATCGATGTCGCCTGTAGCCTTGTCGAAGATCGATGCAGGATATCCGTCGGGGCCCACCGGTCCGTAGACTGCCTGCCAGATATCGAACTGCTCGCCGCTGCGGCCGTGGTCGCCCAAGGCCAGCTCATAGGCGTTGACTTCCTTTGTCGTGATTAAGGTGTGGCCAAGGTAGTCGCGCATCGCGGGCTGGGCGACGCGCTTGTGGGCGCCTTCGAGATAAAACGCGTTGTTGTCGTCGTATAGATTGATGTCGGTGAACGCGTGAAAGTCGATGGGGTCAGGGCAGGCGGCAAAGGCTCCATTGTAGTGATCGGGATAAAAGACCTGTGCAGCAAGAGACTCCCATCCGCCAGTCGACCCGCCATAAACAAAGCGTGCCCAGCCCTGGCCGATACCGCGGAACTGCTTCTCAATCGCTGGTATCAACTCATTCTCGATCGCGTCACCGTAGGGGCCGACATTGGCCGAGTTCACTGCGTAGGAGTCGTCATAAAAGGGGTTGGCGTGCTGGATTTTGACAATGAGCACACGCGGGAATCCGGGCGCGATCCACTGCTGGTAGAACCTGTAGGCTTCCTCCTGCTGGATACGGTTGTAACCTGCAAGGTGAAACCGCTCGCTGTAGTCCGGCTTCAGGTCGGGGTCGGGCGGGGTGGTGCGGAAGTTCTCAAAGTCTGAGACAAAGTGATCGTGGAAGATAATGAGTGGGAAGCGGGCTCCTGGGTGGTCATCGAAGCCTTCGGGAACCAGAACGATGGCGCTCAGAAACATGGGCCGCCCCCAGAATTTAGTGAGCGGAGCACTCTGGATGCGAATGTGTCGAACGTACTTCGTGTCGGGTGGCGTCTGAATTGGCGCGATGACTTCAGTTAGCGCTACTGCAATTGCTGTACCTCCAGCCTTGATAGTGACCTTCTGCGGCTTCGAATAGAGGTTGCCGGGAGATTTGTTCCAGTGCTGGCCTTCGCCCTGATCCATATGAAGCTTGACGATCTTACCGTCGCTGCGGTGAAACGTTTCGTACCTGTTGAGAACCGCCTGGACGGTGTATTCGCCCGGAGGAACGTCTTTAAGGCTGGGTACGGGATACCCCCAGGCACTTGCATCAACAAGTACGGGATGGCCGGGCTGCCATCCATCAACGGTAATGCCGAAGACGATCTGCGAGCGAGGCGTGTCGTCGATCTGGTTGCGAGGCTCATCTTTGGAGTCTGTAGAGAGCAGCAGCAACAGACGCCCGTCAAGGGTCTGGGCGCTAAGATCCCTGGGGAAAGTGACGGAGAAGGACTGCGCTGTTGCGGTGACAGGGAGCAGAAGAAGGAGGGTCAGGATGGAGCGCTTCATGTTGGCTACTATATCGCGTAAAGGTGCCGGACCGACATCGGGCGGCGGGTGTACCTCCCACCCTCCACTTCCAGCCGCACGCCAACATGGGAGTCGCGGTTGACGCCATAACACTCCGTCTCGTCGCTCACGCCCGCGGCGATTCCGCCGCTGCGCCTCAGCTCCATGACTTTCAGTTGGCCATCCTGATCGTCGTAGTCCTGGCCTTGGGCCGGTCCTCGACGGTCTTTGCCTGCCAGCGAATGCGGGCGCGAGCACCAGCGGCAACGCATGCAGCGAGTTCGAACCCGCCCATTGACCGAGGCAGTGACAAACTCGGGGCTGATCGACCGGTTGCAAAGTTGAGGTGCGCTGATCGAATTCAGCAGGCAAATCTCCGGACATCTAGTTGTCTGCAGTCACCGGCAGCTCGATGCTGCTCGCCTCGCCAGGAGCGTGGTAGATGCGCTGCGTGGCTTTCCGATAGTCCGCCGGCTTGGCCCAGAAGATGTTGGGGACGAAAGTCTGCGGGTTGCGATCGTAAAGAGGGAACCAGCTGGATTGAACCTGCACCATGATGCGGTGACCGGTCAGGAAAACATGGTTGGCTGGAGGCAGTGTGAATCGGTAGGTGAGAGGCTTGTTGGGTTCGATCGGCTTCGGGTTGGCAAAGCTCTCGCGATAGCGGCCGCGGAAAATGTCCATCGCGATTGGGAGCTGGTAACCACCCAGGTTAGGATGGTCAGCAACTTCGTCGGGGTAGACATCGATCAGTTTGACTACCCAGTCGGAGTCCGTGCCGCTCGTGGACGCGATCAGGTTGGCGATGGGCTGTCCGCTGATGTGAACCGGGGTCGTAAGCACATCTGAAGTGAAGACCAACACGTCCGTGCGGCCAGAGGCTTCGCGTTGGTCATCGACCAGCCACTGTGCCCAGGTCATCGGCGGATCGTAGCCGATTGGCTGAGACGGCCGGGCACGGTAGGGAACAGGCTTCGCCGGGTCCGCGACGTACTCGTCAAAGGCCGCGTCGGATGAGGTCGGCGCTGTGAACCCGAGCTTGAGCCCAGCCTCAAGGTAGAGCGGCTTCGTGGCGGGTGTCGCCGGCCATGCGGGGAGGCTCTGCCAGCGATTGACGCCGGTTTCAAAGGCGGTGACCGGGGTGACAGCCAATGCCGGAGCGTCGTCCTTCAGGTAGTGGTCGAGAAACGGGCGCAGCACGTTCTGGCGGAACCATGTCCCGGTATCGGAGCCGAAGCGAATTGCACCCAGCGCGTCGGCATCTTCAATCTCCTGGCCATGATGCCAAGGCCCCATGACGAGAAAGACCTTGTCGTTGCCCGTGTCCAGCGGCTTAATCGCCTTGTAAACGGCCATCGCGCCATAGATGTCTTCCTGATCCCAGAGACTGTGTACGAGTAGCACTGGAACTTTGAGCGGCTGTGCGGCCAATACCTTGTCAACAGACTGGTCGCTCCAGAACGCATCGTAGCTTGGGTGGTCGAGGATCTTGCGCCAGAAACCCATCTGCTCCAGGCCATGGCGCCGGCCCAGTTCGCCCGCCGAGCCGGCCCGCATGTATTGGTCGTAGTCATCGAAGTTGGAGGTCCACCACTTGGCGTCATTCGAGCGCGTCGCCTCCTGTTCATAGACGTACGGCATGTTCTGTTCGCGGAAGGCACCGTTGTGAAACCAGTCATCACCCATCCAGCCATCGACCATGGGATTCATGGGCACGGAAACCTTGAGAGCCGGATGCGGGTTGACCAGCGCCATCAGGGGCAGAAACCCGTCGTATGAGATGCCCAGGATACCGACCTTCCCGTTGGTTTCCGGAATGTTCTTGATTAACCAGTCAATACTGTCGTACGTGTCAGTGGATTCGTCAATGAGCGTAGGATTCTGTGGCCCGTGCACGGGACGGTTCATCACATAGTCGCCCTCCGAGCCATATTTGCCCCGAATGTCCTGGACGACGCGGATGTAACCGCCTTCGACAATCACGTCGGTCGCGTTGTCGTAGCCATAGAGAATCTGCCCCAGATGGGAACTGGCAGCATGGCTGGTCAACCCATTGGCGCTGTATGGCGTGCGTGTTAGCAGGATCGGAGCGTTCCTGGCGCCCTTCGGCACCAAAATCACGGTGTAGAGCTTCACGCCGTCACGCATTGGGATCATCGCTTCGCGTCGGACGTAGTTGAAGCTGTCGGTCGCAGGCGTGAGAATTGAAGGCATTTCACTTGGGTAGTCAGGCTTGGCCGGCCGAGTTGGAACCGAGGAGTTGGTTTGTCCGGCCGTGGAGAAGGCGAAGACGGTGAAGACTGTGACGGCCAATGCCGCGTAGGGGCGGTTGATCATGGGCGTGCCTCTCGATGACGAGCGCTGGATTGATATAGAGAGTATCCGCTTCAAGCAGTAGCAGGGAAGACGTGATTGAAACCAAGCAAAGCACATCGTGCACTCGGGCAGACCGGTACCGTAAACGGAATTCGAGACCAACGGAAGGTTCTCGCGGCAATAAAATGACGTGGCAACCAGTTGAATCACTAACCCGAACAGTCACGTGGTACTGAGGGGCGGTGGAATCCTTGGCGACGCGTCCTGGGTTATTCTGGGCCGTTGGTTTGGAAGGTTGGTGCCCTCGGCGGTGCGTAATCACTGATCATTGGCACTCTCCCGAGTTTTAATGCGACAGCCACGAAGGGCAGCAAGCCGACCTGGGCGGAGGAATATCCGTAGTGGCGACGGGAACAATTTTGGGGTGGACGGGGTCAAAGGAGGTAGTGTTCCCGTTTGCAAACCTGAGGAGGTTTCGTGCGATCGACTCCTGCTGCTTCTTGTATCGCCCCACTTCTGCTTGCATTCACGATCGATCCTGCCGCACAGACCGTGGTCGGGGCTCCGGCCAGAACCAACAATTTGGCACCGTCGACCGCGAAGGTTCTTCCATCGGCGATGGTTGCCAGTCCGACAGCGATCAAAGATCTGCCAGTTCGCAAGGTTGTGCTTTACAAGAACGGGGTTGGCTACTTTGAGCACGCGGGGATCGTGAGTGGGAACCAGCGCGTCACGATTGACTTTACTTCACCTCAGTTGAACGATGTACTGCAGTCGCTCACCGTGCTGGACGAAGGCGGTGGGCGTATTGCAGGCGTAAATTACAACTCGACGACTCCGCTGGCAGAGCAACTGAAGACGCTGTCGCTGCGGATGAGCGACGATCCAACTTCGACTGAACTGTTTCAGGCACTGCGGGGGCAGCGGGTTGAAGTGGTGGGAGGGCCAGGCGGCGCTCTTACCGGGAAGCTCATGTCCATTGAATCGCGAACGGAGAAGTCGGGAGCAGGCGATGCGACGGTTGAGAAGTTCTATCTGACACTGGTGGCGGGGACGGGGGCAGTACGCGTATTTGAACTGACGCCCGCCTTGAGCGTGCGACCGCTGGAGGGGAACCTGCAGGACCAGCTTGACCGCTATCTTGAACTGTTGAGTTCGACGCACTCGACAGGGCTTCGCCACCTGACCCTGGACGCGCTGGGGCAGGGCCAGCGCCAGTTACGCGTGAGTTACATCAGCGAGGTTCCCCTATGGAAATCGACCTACCGGATCGTCTTCCCACGGGCCGATAATGGGAAGGCCACAATGCAGGGCTGGGCGGTGGTGGATAACACGGTGGGCGCAGATTGGGATAATGTCCAGTTATCGTTGGTGGCGGGGGCGCCACAAAGCTTTATCCAGCCGCTAAGTCAGCCGCTCTATTCACGTCGGCCGGAGATTCCGATTGCGACACTGGTGGAGACTACGCCGCAGACGCATGAAGCGGCGGAAACAAACGCGCCGCCAGCAGCGGAGGCGCCACCGCCGATGGCTCTCGCGGCACCGAGGCGAGTTCCTCACAGCATAAAAATGGTGGCAGAGAAAGAAGCGCCTCCTGCAAGTGGGTTTGGTGTGGCGGGGATGGAGGGCACTGGTTCTGCCGGTGGGGTAATAGGTGCTGTCTTTGGTAGTGGCGGCGGAGTAGAGCGGCCCAGCGACGCATTTCAAGAAGGCGACGTCTCGACGAACGCCTTTGACGATTTCTTCGAGTATGCGCTCGCGGCACCGGTGACGATTCATAAGAATGAGTCGGCGATGGTGCCGATCCTGCAGCAAGACCTGCCGGCTGAGCATGTGACGTTATGGAGCGCGAGTGAGCCGACTCCGCTGCGTGCGGTGTGGCTGGAGAATAATTCGAAACTGACGCTGGACTCGGGAAGCTTCTCGATCTTTGAGAGCGGCGAGTTTGCCGGCGAGGGGCTGCTGGACCCGATTCATCCGGGCGAGAAGCGGCTGCTGAGCTATGCGACTGACCAGGCTGTGCGGGTGAAGGTGACGGCGCGGGACGGAAAGCGGACCCTGCACCACATGTCGATCAAGAAGGGCGTTCTTTTGGAAACCCACATGGATGTCGCAAGTGTGACGTACTCGGCGACTAACTCGGCGGATGTGGATCGCGTTGTACTGGTTGAGCACGCACGCAGAAACAATGGCTGGACGTTGGACGAGGGACTGAAGGCAGAAGAAACTGCCCCTGATCTTTATCGATTCAAAGTTGCGGTGGCGGCTCACTCGACGGCGAAAGTGGAAGTGCGGGAGCGGGGACCGGAGGTCACTTCGATTGCGCTGAATGCCAACCAGGATCAAAGTGGCTATCTGCTCGACCTCGTCAAGCGGGAGTCCGATGCGCAGGAGAAGTTGGAGCCCGTGATCACCGCAGAAATCAGGCTCGCTGAACTGGACCGGCGCATTGAGGAGTCAAAGAGGGCAGAGCAGACGGCAGGGGCGGATGAGGCCCGTGATCGCGAGAATCTGACAGCGTTGAAGGGCAACGACGCGGCCAAGCGATTTGTGGATGAATTGAACCGGGCGGAAGACCAGTTGCAAGCGACACGGAAGCAGACTGCAGATCTGGTGCAGCAGAAACAGGCCGCAACTGAAAAACTGGGCACTTTGATCTCCGGGTTGAGCTTTGAGTGGAGTGTGGCGGAGAAGTAGTAAATTTAAGGCCATTTCGCTTCTTTGGCGTGCCGACGGTAGTTCCATTTCAAAACCCTGGAAATAATTTCCAATTTCCAAATTGGAAACTACTGGTCTGCAATCAGGACATGCAAGGGCAGGACAGCCTGTCCACAGTTCAAGTCGTCGCTCACGCAAATGATTCTGTACCGATAAGCCAGATGCAGGTCTGGGATCATGGCGTCAAGCTTGGCAAATATCCTGGGGCGGATGTGAACCAGTACTTCAGCCTGGCCCTCGGATCTCACACCGTTACCGTCCTGGATCTCGACGGCAACTTCAACGCTCTCCATCAATCAAGTTTTACCTGTTCTGTGAAATAGGCAAGCTATCAGGAGAGCGTGCCCTGGGGAGTCGGTTCGAGCCCCGGGACACTTAGGCTTCGGACGGTAGCGGCTTAAGCCGACGCAAGATTCGTTGCTGGTTCTTCTTTGACCGCGCGCATCCAATAGTGGCCATCGCTGTCTACCTCGATACCATGTACCTCGCGTTCGAAGCCGGGGAATCGCTTCCCGAACTCTTCCATGGCGAGAAGGAGTTTGATGACGGGCGACTCAGAGCTGCCGAGGCGCTCACCGGGCATGGACATGGGGATGCCGGGCGGGTAGGGAACCAGCATTACGGCGGCGATCCGGCCAGCCATTTCCTGGAAGCGTAGTGACTCAGTCTCCTGGCGGACAAGCTTCTGGTAGGTCTGTGCCGGGGTCAGAACCGGATCGAAGTCCTCGTCGCATGCCGCGTTCACCAAACCGGCCAGGTTGAGATCGATCATCGCTTTGTGCATCTCGTTGGAAAGGTCTCTAAGCGAGAGATCGCGATAGCGGGCCGGGAATTTCTGCACAAGCTCGGGTAGTGCTTCCTCAAGGGGCGCTTCGGAGTCGTAAAGGCGCTTGAACTCGAATAGATTCTCAAGCAGGCTACCCCATTTGCCCTTCGAGGTACCAACCGAGAACAGAACCAGGACGGTGTAATCGCCGGTGCGGGCAATTTCCACGCGGCGTGAGTCCAGAAACTCCGTAAGGATGGCGCCTGGAATTCCCCACTCACCCATCGTTCCCTGCGCGTTGACACCTGGTGTCAGGATGGTTACCTTGGTCGGGTCGAGCATGCAGTATTCGTCGGGCGAGTCCGGGTCCTGGTAGCCGTGCCAGTCTTCGCCATGCTTGAGCGTCCAGCAACTCGGTTCGGTAGCAAGGAGTTCGTCTTCAGCGTCCTCGAACAGAATTACTTCCCCCGTCTTCGGATCGGTGACGCGATCGGGCTGGTAGACCCCAAAGAACCACCCTTCGCCGTTTTCGGCCTCGACCTTGAGGCGGTGGGCGACAGAACTCATGGCCTGGCGGAAACTGATGGCGTCGGCCAGCGTCTCGTCCATGAGTGTGGGACCGGCCGGCTCGTCCATCATGGCTGCCGCAACATCGAGCGATGCAATGAGGGGATAGAACGGCGAGGTGGTCCCGTGCATCATGAACGCCTCGTTGAACTGGTCAAAGTCCAGTGCGCCGCGCTCGGAAAGCTTGACATGGATCATCGAGCCCATGGAGAAGGCTGCCAGCATCTTGTGCGTCGATTGTACAGAGAAAATTGTCGGACGGTCCTGCATCTCCTCCGGCACACCCATCGCGTAGCGTCCGCGGTAGATGGGATGGAACTTTGCATAGGCGTACCAGGCCTCGTCAAAGTGTACTCGGGCTACCGACTTGCCCAATTGTTCCACGACGCTGTCCACGTGGTAGCAGAGCCCGTCGTAGGTGGAATTGGTTACGACTGCGTAGGTAGGCAACTGGGAGCGTGCGCCAGCGGTAAAGGGACTGCGTGCGATGAGCTCCTGAACCGATTCCGGAGAAAAGCGCGGCAGCGGCACCAGGCCGATCATGCCGTACCCATTCCGTGTCGGCTTGAAGTAGACAGGCCGCGCACCGGTTACCGTCAATGCGTGGCAGATGGATTTATGACAGTTGGCGTCGGCCAGAACAATATCGTCCTGCGCGATCACTCCGTGTCCGACAATCTGGTTCGAGGTGCTGGAGCCGCCCAGCACATAAAACGTCCAATCCGCGCCGAAGATGCGGGCCGCGTTCCGTTCCGAATCGCCCGGAGGTCCAATGTGATCGAGCCAGGAACCGAGTGGAGCTGATGAGATACCGAGATCCGAGCGCAGCAAGTTCTCACCGAAAAAGCGATGAAACTCCTGGCCCACAGGGTGCTTGAGAAACGCCACGCCCCCCATATGGCCTGGCGCATCCCAGGAGTAAGCGGACTGGTCGTTGTACTTGACCAGTTCGCGAAAATAAGGCGGCAAAAGCTGATCGTGATAGCGTTCAACGGCCGTGTCGAGACGTGAAGCGATAAATGCGGGAGTGTCTCCAAATAAGTGGATGTACTCCGACACCTGCTTGATCACTTCGAGTGGGAGTTCGGAGACCAAAGTGCGATCGGCAATCAGGAAGATCGGAACCTTTTTGTTTCGGTGGCGAACGCCACGGATGATGTCGAGCGCGGCGCGCTCTTCAAACTGCGAATCTCCCTCGAGGTCCCAATCCAGCAGAATGGCTGAGTAGCTTGGGTCTGAGGTAACCAGCGACAGGCCGTCCTCTGGCGAAGTGGTACGAACAGCCTCGTACCCTTCCTCGCAAATGGCCTCGACGAGACGTTCCATCGCGCGGTCAGAGACAGAATCAGTACGCCCGACCTCACTTGCAATTAACAAAACCCAACGCTTCTCGACCATACTGATTTAACACCTTCTTCAAATCTCAAGCAGACCGATGCGGCCGGGAACCTGAGGCAAAACATCTCATGATAGCGCAGTTGGCCTTTCCCGCTAATTCTGCGTGGGTTGGTGTGAGACAAACGGTTACAGGTGATTGCCCCGTGTGAAAGGGAACGAATGGCCGTTCAAACCTCCTCGACCCTTGACCGCGCTTTCAGGTATCTGGGACATCGCGTTTGATAAGTGAACAAAAAGCCCTCTCCCCGGCGATCGGAGAGAGGGCCTTTTATAGCCGGAACGCAATTTAGTCGTCGTCATCGACCTTTGTGGGCGCTGCTTTGTGGAAGTCGCTCGCCGGACGAACCTTTTTCTCGCCGGGGAAGGGCTTCACAAAGTTGGTGGATTCGTACCAGATCAGGTGGTTGACGGTGTCAGGATCTTCGGAGTCGGGTTTTTGATATTTACCGGCGAAGAGTTCTGTCTTCTTCTTCATCCAGCCTGCACGCAGAGCCTTAACCGCGGGGCTTTCGGGCGCGATGGCGGCCGGCTTGACTTTCGGAGTCTCGGCTGGGGCTGGGATGGCCTTCTGAGTCGGAGTCTGTGTGACGCCCGTATTCAATGCAATCCCGTTAGGCACGTGCGTCCATGGCAGGAAGTTCTCAGCAGGCGGATCGTCGATGAATGCGGTCCGCATCGGCGAGGCCACCAGGTCATTTTGGTTCATGGGCGTCAAGCCGAGAATCTGCTCGATCGTGCGCGTCATGTTGACCTGCGTGTAGAAGGTACTGTCGGTAATCCCTCCCTGCAGAACATAGGGGCTGATGATGTAGCCTGGGCTGCGGTGACCGTCTACGTGATCGACGCCGGTCTGCGCGTCGTCTTCCGTGACGAAAATCGCCGAAGTTGCCCAGATGGAACTGTGGCTGATGGCGTCGACGAAGCGGCCAAGGGCAAGGTCGTTGTCGGCCTGCATGGCCTGCGCGGTCGGCGGGCCACCGGTATGGTCAGAGCTGATCCACATCATCTCCAACTGGGGTACATTACCGCTCTTGACATCATTCTGGAAATCCTGATTCCAGATGTCAAAGCGGAACTGGTCTGGAATGCCCAGATCGAATTGCGGATAGTTCTGGACTGTGTTGTAGATCAAATTGGGGAGCGGGGATTCCGAGCCGACCGTGTTGTAGTTGTACAGCTGTTTCTCGGCACCCGACTCGTAAGCCAATACGTCGTTATAGAAGTCGATCCAGAGCGGCTCGCAGCTGTCCGAGACGATAAAAGGCAATGGAGTGGAAGGCGCACCAGGATAAATGTTGCTCGGTTTGCAGCCCTGCGGCGGGTTGAACGTGTTGTATTCGATGTACTCGCCGTAGTTTTTGAACGAGACGCCGGCGGATGCAGCCGCGTCCCACAGGTGGCCCGCCTTCTGGTAGGCAATCGCATCGCCGCCGTTGGAAGGATAGTCGCGCAGCCAGTCCGGCGACTGGATGTCGTCGGAGTAGGGCGCCATGGCCTGCGTGATCCAGTTGTGACCGTCGGCCGACTGCCGGCTTGGGTTGTAGTAGTTATCGAAAAGTGGGAAGCGCTCCACCAATGCGTGCGCATTGGGTGTGACGGGGCCGAATGTTGCGCTGTCGCCGAAGGTTGCCAGGGAGGCGTCGCCATTACCGGCCGCCACATCGCCCAGGATCTGGTCGTAGGTGCGGTTTTCACGGATAATCAGGAAAACGTGCTGAATCTTCGACGGATCGCCGATCTTGAAAGGAATCGCGTGCCGCGTCGAAGTGGGTTTGCCACCTGCCGCCGCGAAGATATTTTCCTCCAGATCCCAGTGGTTGTTCGTGAAGACCTGATCCGTCATTGACGCCAAGGCAGAAAGGCTCGGCAAGGGGATGATGCTGACAGTGCCCAGGTCCTGGTGGGTGTTCAGGCCTTGCGGTGAGCCAAATTCGGATGCGGTCGAGTTTGCGGTCAAGGGAGCGAGGGGAACGGTTCCGGAGAATGGGTTCGGGTTGCCGGTAGTTCCCCAGCCCTTGTCGTTTGCAACCAGCAGGGCCTTATCCGCCGCATCCAGAACAACCGATGCCGGCGCATAGCCTACCGGGATCATGCCCAGGACGGGGCTCGGTCCCCAGTCATTGAGGTCGACCACGGCGATCGCGTTGGCGTTGTAGAGAGCGACATAGGCGACGTGAGCCGTATCATCCACGGCGATCGAGTTTGGACCCGCGCCGTAAGCCGGATATGTACCCCCGGGCACTCCGATCGGCAGCCCGAGGTTGATGGTCCGCTCCACTGTGTTGGTTCCCGTGTTGATAACTGTGATGCTGTCGCTATAGGCGTTGGCGACTAACAGCTTGTCGGAACCGGAGAAGGCCATGCCGGTCGGGTGCAGACCAGTCTCGAGGCTGCCGACGACCTTGAACGAGGCCAGATCGACCACGGAAACGGTCCCGCCTGCTGTGGAGCCGGTTGGATAGCTAGCTACAATGGGAGTGCCGTTGGAATATTCCTGGAAGTCCGATTCGTTAGCAATCCGGCCAGCCTCGTTGGAGACGAAGGCTCTCCTGCCGTCTGGCGCGATTACGACGCTGTGCGGGACATTGCCGACGCGGATCTCCGCGCCCTCAACCGGTACTTTCGCGGTCAGGTCGATCTTCGTCAACGTATTGTTGTTGTCCAGCACGACGTAGGCGGTCTTACCATCCGACGAGACCGCAATGCCGGTGGGATAGGACGTCAACACGCCGTTCGAGATTACAGAAACGCTCTGGCCGCAGGGAATAAGAAAGCTGCCCGTCGTTCCCCCTGGGCTATTCGGAAAGCAATTTACGGTAGTTAGATCGTATGTGGCGTTGACGTCCATCGGAACGCTGACGTGGGCGAAGTCTGAGAGTTTGCCTGTCGTTCCATCGACATTGGCGATGCCAACGAAGCCACCCTGTTTGAAGCTGCCATAGAATGAGTTTCCGTCCTGGCTGAACAGCAGGTATTTACCGTCCGGGGTATATGTTATGCCCAGGTTGCTGCCGTCTGAATCCGTTCCCCCAATCGCCGGTGCGTAGGTCTGCACAATGGCGCCCGTTTTGGTGTTGAATACCTCGACGGCTTTGCCATTGGAACCAGATGTACCCATGACAAGGACGGCCGCAGTGTGATTGCCGGTAGGATTCAGCGCGATGGCTTTGGCGCGGACCTTGATGCCAAGATTGACTTGAGTGCCGGCGGGGGTGAGGATAGTGCCGTCGCTGACGATAAAGGTGCCGTTCGTCTGCGGGCCTGGAGCGTAGGTCGGGAATGGTACGGACTGACCCAGGAGCACCGGAACGCTCAGCGCTGTCATCATCAACCCGGCGAGCAGATGCAGAGGGTTAATCCGAGAGTGATTTTGAATCGTATTTCGCGACATTGATCCTTCTCCTTTGAGGGTTTTCATCAAGCTACCGGGAATTGGCCGTGCACCTTGGGCCCGGGAACTGCAGATGAGATAGGCAGAGGCTTTCTCTTCGATTGCAGAAAATGGCGCACGGGCAGAGCAGCGCCAACGGGCCAAGTCTAAAACCGCAAAAGGACGCCAGCATGACGGCAGGATGACAGTTTTGTAATCTCTTTAAAGTGGTGTGAATGCGCTTCGTACCACGGGCTTCCGGCCAAGCCAGAGCGTCTGGTCGCACAGGCCAAATAGCTCTCCAATTGCGCGTGAGCCCTTCATGACAGCGTCAAGCTTGGGAATCGCCACTCTTTTACCCGCCTGCTGAAATCAATTTGGCATCGAATTGGAAAAGCGTTTTCTTTCACGAACAATTAATCAAACTCTGTACGACTTTCAACTTCCCCTACGCATGATAGGTGGACTGAAGGAATCCCCCCTCCAGCAGTCGCGAAAGAGCCGGAGAGCCGAAGTGGAAGTCATTTCCTTCCAACGAAAGGCAAGGTTGAATATGGGTCGAAACGCGAGGCGCACTTTTCAGATTTCGGTGGTAGCAGCAATCTTTGCCTATTGTCTCCCTTTGTGCGCGCAGAACGTGGTCTTGTCTGGCACCTTGAGCGGACAGGTTACGGACCAGAGCGGCGCGTTTGTGCCTGACGCATTGGTGGCCGTGGTGAATCTGCACACCGGCTTGCAGCAATCTACGGCGACGAGCCATGCCGGAGTTTACCGGTTTCCAGTGCTGACACCGGGGGCGTATGCAGTTACCGCGCACCTTAATGGTTTTCGTGATGCGCAGTGCCTCCTCGAGGTGCATGTCGGCAGCACAACTTCGTTGGATTTCAAGCTGCGTGTGGGAGCAGGAAATGATTCGGTCGCGGTAAGCGGACGAGAACCGGTGCTGCAGCCCGCGGATTCCTCGGTCAGCACCGAGATGGACGGCTCATTCATTGAGGAACTGCCGATGAATGGGCGCCGTTACACCGATTTTGCGTTGATTACTCCCAATGCCACCCCGGACGGCGATACCGGCCTGGTCAGCATTGCGGGGCAGCAGGGCGGGGAAGATTCGGGCTACGCCAACGGCAATGGCTCCAGCAGGTTCACTGTCGATGGAACCAACGCCACCAGCAACTACTTCGCCGACATCGTCGGCCGATACCGCATCCCTTACCTCTATGGGGAAGATTCCATCCAGGAGTTCCAGGTTTCGGTGAGCCCGTATTCGGCGGTGTATGGAGGCGGTGCCGGCTTTGTGAGCGCGGTGACCCGCTCGGGAGGCAACGCCTTTCACGGCAGCGCCTTCTACTACAATCGTAATTCCGCGACGGGTGCGAATGATGCTCTCGACAAATCTGCCGGAATTCCCAAGCCGCTGGATAGCTTGCAGCAATTCGGAGCTGGCGTGGGCGGTCCGATCCGCCGCGATCACCTATGGTTCTTCATTGACTACGAACAACAACGGCGCAACGATCCTATTTCGGTGATAAATCCTGCACTCTCAACCAACTCTGCAAATCTCCCCAGCTTCCTGAATACTCAGTTCCGAATTCCTCTGGGCACGACGCTTCCCTCGCCGAACGGCTCCTTGCCTTTGCCCGGGGTCGACAACGATCAATCCGTCTCGGCGAACCCGACTGACCCGAACTATCTGCAGCAAGTTGCGAATGTGGTCAGCGCGCTCAACTCCAACCTCGGGACGAAGGCGCGGCAGCGCAATGACCTTGTCTTTACGCCGCGACTCGACTATCAGGCCACATCCCGGGACAGCCTCTTCCTTAGCGCGAATTGGAATCTGTTCGATTCCCCGGGAGGAGAAAACACAGATCCGAATGTCGGCAACTACGGCACCACAGTCCTGGCCAACGACAAGGTGGACACCGCAGTGGTCAACCTGGGTTGGACACATACCTTCTCCTCGCATGTACTCAATGAGTTTCATACCGGAGCCTCGCAGGACAACGAGATTGCGACGCCGAGTGGTCTTTCGCCCAATCAGCCAACGATTATCCTGGACAGCCCCTCGCAGTTCACCTTGGGCAACGCGGCATTCTCAGTCGGCAGAGTATCTGAAAGGCAGTACTCGGCCGCCGACCGCATCGACCTGGTGATGGGAAAACACACGCTGCAGTTCGGTTTTGACTTCAGTTACGCCAGGGACTCGGACACCGATGACGGCGGCGCCGACCCGAACGCGGCGGTAGATTTCGGTTCCCCGGTCGCCAGCTACGAGTTTCCCAATCTGCAGGCCTTCGCTCTTGGGGAGTACATCACCTTCAGCCAAGCGTCTGGCAATCCTACGTTCTCTTTTTCGGTGCCATATTACGGCTTCTACGTGCAGGACTCTTACCGGGCTTTGAGCAACCTCACCCTGGAGTTCGGCTTGCGTGAGGACTTCCAGGTATATCCGCGACCGGCAGAGAACCCCGCCTTCCCCCTGACCGGCCAATACCCGAACCAGTACCTGCGCGTGGGGCCCCGCCTTGGCTTTGCCTGGCAGCCCCGTCCGAAAACAGTGGTCCGCGGAGGATTTGGCGAATTCTTCACCAACATGAACGGATTGAACTATCGCAATGCAGTGATCTCGAACGGGCTCCCCTCGCAGCAGTCGGAGGTGAGTTCCAGCTATAACGGCGGCCAGCCAAATCAGCAGGTTCCGACATTCCCCACAACTCTTCCCAGCAGTTCTCCGCTCTTCCAGGCTTATCAACAGGACATCTCGCTGGTTGCACCCAACTTCAAGGCTCCCAGCATCCTGCAGGCCAGCCTGCAGATCGAGCATGAGATCCTCGAGAATACAACCCTCACCATCGGCACCATGTGGAATCACGGCGTCCACATCTTTTCCGGCAGCGCCTATGACTTGAACCTGGAACCTCTGCAGGGCACGACCACCTATATCGTGTGTCCACCGAACGCAGTGACAGCGCCGTGCAGCGGGCCCTCGATCGTTCTGCCCAACATGGACAGCGGTCTGCTCACGGAGGGCTTTGTCAATCCGAACCTGGGGCAGATCAACGAGCTTATCAGCCCTGGACAGAATCACTACAACTCGCTCTTTGCACAGTTGCAGCGCCGCATGACGCGCGGCTTGGAACTCGCGACCTCTTACACTTTCGCCAAGAGCATGATGCTCGATGGAATGGATTTCAACAATCAGTTCGACTTCAGCAACACTCATGCTCCTTCATTGCTCGACCAGCGGCATAACGTTTCGATTGCAGGTGTCTATGAACCGCACTTGGAAAACCTCACCACCTCGTTCGCGGGACGCAAATTGCTAAAAGACTGGAAGTGGAGCACGGTCATGGCCTTCTCTTCCGGGCGGCCTTTCGCAGGTCTCCTCGGCCCTTCCGCGAACGGCGGCAATTTGAATGACACCGCCTTCAATGAAGTGACCGCGAACACGGCTGCGGGGATCAACGGTTCAGGACCGACGCCGGGCATTGGCCTCAACTCCTTTTACGGTCCGTGGCTGGAGAGGGTTGATGTGGGCCTGACGCGCAGCTTTGTCGTCAGCGAGGGTAAGGTACTTCAGTTGCGGGTCGAGGCATTTAACGTAGCCAACCACCCAAATTACTTTGTGCAGAATGGCGGTGGGATAGTTCAAACGCAGTACAACCCAATGGGATACCCCGGCAACGATGATTGCGGCGATGGCCAGACGCTGAACCAGACCTGCTTCCTGGTTCCTAACTCCGGTCCAGGGAATTTCGGCACCTTGCAGGAAATAAGCCCGAATGGCCTTCCGCGCATTCTGCAACTCTCAGCTCGATTCACGTTTTAGAAAGAGCAACCCGTGCGAATTCTGATTGTCGAAGATGAAGCCAAGACCGCCAAGTTCCTGCAAAAGGGACTTGACGAGGCGGGTTACGTTGTCAGTGTCGCTGGGGATGGATTCGATGGCCTGCACCTGGCACAGGAACTGGACTTTGACTTGGTGATTCTCGACGTGATGCTGCCGGGCCTGGATGGCTGGCAGGTGCTGGAGCGCCTGCGCCAGGACGGGCGGCGATTGCTCGTGCTTTTGCTTACCGCTCGCGACGCGGTCCATGAACGCGTCCGCGGATTCGAGTTGGGCGCCGACGACTACCTGGTAAAGCCGTTCGCATTCTCCGAACTCCTGGCCAGAGTGCGCTCCTTGATGCGCCGTTCAACGCCTCGCTCGCAGGAGACCTTGCGCATGGGCGACCTGGAGATCGATCTGCTGCGCCACCGCGCGACGCGTGCCGGCCAGAGGCTCGACCTCACTGCGAAGGAGTTCCTGCTGTTGACGCTGCTGGCGCGACGTGCGGGCGAAGTGCTATCCCGGACGCTGATCGCCGAATCGGTTTGGGATATGAACTTCGACAGCGACACAAACGTTGTGGACGTAAACGTGCGGAGGTTGCGCAGCAAAGTAGATGATCCCTTCCCGGAGAAGCTGATTCATACCGTTCGCGGCGCCGGTTATGTCCTTGAAGCCGAAGCCTAGCTCGCAGGCCGCGCCACGGCTGCGCCGGACCTTGGCATTCCGGCTGACTGCGGCCTACTCCCTGGCGGGCCTGATGCTGGTAATTCTAGCCACGGCGAGCCTCTACATCGTCCTCCGAACGGAACTGGACCGTAGCACAGAACTTTTTCTTGCCGACAAGCTGCACGTGCTTAGCGCGATGCTGCATGAACGCCCGGACGATGAAGATGCTTTGCGTGAGGAGATTGAGCTGGAGTCTGCCGCCCGGCGATACCAGCAGTTCTACATTCGTCTACTCGACGAACATGGCGTGCCGATCATGACTACGCCCGGCATGACCGAGCAGTTGGATCTCGCGGAACTCGCGAACCGAACGCGCGAACGCTCCGAGCGTTCAATTGCGATGGCGGGCAGACATGGGCAACCATTCCGGGTCACGAGCGCTGCGGTTGGCGTCGGCATGCCTCCGACTCATAGCGACATGGTTCAAATTGCCATCGACGTCTCGCAGGAAGAAGAGCTGCTGGCGCGCTATCGGCTGTGGTTCTGGGGCATTTTGCTGGCGACATCGGTTCTGTTCCCGCTGGTGGGACACCGGATTGCACGGCAAGGCATCCGGCCCGTAGAAGAAATCGCCGCAACCGCGCGAAGAATCACCTCGACGAATCTGCGCGAAAGGATTGAGTCGGAAGGCTATCCGTTGGAACTCGCGTCGCTGGCCGGGACATTCAATGAAATGCTGGATCGGTTAGAAGAGTCCTTTGAGCGCATCTCAAGGTTCACAGCTGACATCGCGCACGATTTACGCACGCCAGTCAACAATATCCGCGGAGAAGCCGAAGTGGCTCTCGCTCGCGCACGGACGGTCGGCGAGTACCGCGACGTGCTGGAGTCTTCACTGGAGGAAGCAGTCCGGCTTTCCGAGCTGATCGGCGATCTCCTGTTTCTGGCCCGCGCGGAGAGTCCCTTCACCGAGTTGCATCGCGAGAACATCAACGTTGGCGAGTTGCTGACCACGGTTCGCGACTACTACGAAGCTTCTGCGACCGACTCCGGAATATCGCTTTCAGTGAACGATGCTACCGAGCCGCTCAACGCGGAACTGGATCGCTCTCTGATTTTGCGGGCGGTGAGCAACCTGGTCTCGAACGCCATCGCCCATACGCCGCCGGGCGGGACCGTGACGCTGGCGGCCAGGAACGAGGACGCCGCGATTCGCATTGAAGTCTCCGACACTGGCATCGGCATACCCGCCGAGGCGCTGCCCAAAGTCTTCGATCGCTTCTTCCGCGTCGATCCATCGCGCTCCAAGACATCAGGTGGCACAGGTTTGGGCCTGGCTATCGTGCAAAGCATTCTGACGCTTCACGGCGGCAGCACGGAGATCACTAGTCAGCCCGGTGCTGGAACTCGGGTTACGCTCCGCATGCCGGCCCTCGCAAAGCGATGACAAGACTCGAATTCTCGAGTCGTGCTCACATTTGTTGCTAGTTTTTTCGGCGATAAGTGTTCGTGTCCATGGTTTACTCGCGGTTGGCGGGATAGATTCTCTGAGACGCCCAAGGCGACGTCGATCCTAAATGTTGAGCAAGAGCGTTTAGGCGGCTCGCCGGCCAGCTTTCGTCGTTGATAGCTGCAATAGCGTGCGCCCTGTTGGCGAAAATACCAACGACAACCAGGCCCAGGCCAGTGATCGCCGCAACGATTCGAGTTTTCAGAGTGTCTCCATTCATTTGTCTTGGGCATTGTGGATCTGAATCAGTTCAGCGTGCTTGACTTCATTGGGGTGCAACAGTGCGAAGGCACGGACCCAGTTCTGCGATGCGGTGTGTTCAGAATGCTCATCTCTCTTTTGCTCACAACCAGGGCCACGTGTATCGACATCTGCCGCATCGCTTTCCCACTCACCCGTGGCCGGCGTTTCAACCTGAGCCGACCACTTTGCCGCAATCAGGGATAAAGTCGTTTTCCATGCGACAAGCGCCACGCCTCCAAATGCCGCTGCGAATACACATGAGGCGAAGGCAATGATGGTGCGAAAGACGGTTCCGCAAGCCGTTTCCGCAGTGGACATGGAGAATGCAGCATGAAATTTCCGGCGTAATTCACCGGAGGTCCCTTCGAAGGAATCAGTTCTGCAAGTTCTCTCCGATGTCATAGGAGTCATAATTTGTAACCTACCCAGAAGGATGTGTAGTTGAGGTTTTGCTTTCTTGCGCTATCACGCAGAAATGAACCCGCGAAAAATACGGCGTATGAATTCCTGTGGGCCGCTGGAACCGATGCAACAGCAGAATCGACACAGGTCTTTTCAGCATCAGGTTTCTCCTCGCCTATCTCCCGAGGCAAGTTGCGCTCGGTTAAAGGTAGAGTGCAACGGATCGCGATGCCGCAACAACCCGAATTGTGATAGGCTTTGCGCTAAGGATTTCTCCAGTCGCGGCACGACGCATCGTAAAACTTAACTGAAAAACTAGGCGCGAATTGCACCGATGTGTGAAAAGTCGCTCGATCCGTCATGCAGCGCATCTTTGCTTTCCGCTTTCCCTGTAGAAACCTATAGGGGATAACCGGCAAAAAAACAGGTGCCACTCAGTCGTTTGGCAGCCTATTCTGCTTTGGATGGGGATCCATACGAATGTTCCAGGGCGGTCGGCTCTGTGGATTGCTTCACGCGCCGAAGGAACCGGCGGGCAAGGCGTGATTTGGATCAAGTCTGGCGACCCATATCACCGTGCGAATGAGATTGGCCATCCGCGCAGGCTGATTGTGCTTTACATTCTCTTGAATCAGTCGACCAGGAGCGAAGGATGACCAGCGCCGGCTCCAGCGGGCTTGGGACCTTTCAAACCATCGAGCGGTTTGTTTGGATCGTGCTACTGATGGCGACGTCCGGCATCGGCGCTTTCGCACTTGATCGCGACCGGACCATCGCCCAGTTCCATTCCACCTTCTGGAGCGAGAAGGACGGTGCGCCGGGCGATATCAGCGCGCTCGCGCAAACCAATGACGGTTACTTGTGGATTGGTTCCACGCGAGGCCTCTTCCGCTTCGACGGCGTCAAATTCCAGGAGTATCAGCCGCCCCCCGGCGTTGAACTTCCGTCGCACAGTATCTGGTCACTGATGGCTATGCCTGACGGCGGTCTTTGGATCGCCTTCGAGCCAAACGGATTGGGGTTCCTGAAAGACGGCTCCTTAACGGTGTTCACCCGGCGGGATCAATTGCCGCCCCTCCCCATTCATTGCTTCGCGCGCGATGACGACGGAACGATCTGGGCCGCCACCGAGACCGGACTGGTGTTCCACCAAAACGACAGATGGATCCCCTTAAGCCGGGAGTGGAATCTTCCTCCGGAAATGATTCGCTACATCTTCGTTGATCGAGCAGGAACCCTCTGGGTAGCGACCACCGATCGAATCTTCTTTCGGAAACGCGATTCGAAGAGATTCGAGCGCGGCGGCCCGGTTGGGTCCGCGGTGACTACGTTGTCGCAGGCCCCCGACGGCCGCGTCTGGCTTGCCGATGACGGCATTTTTCGAGTCCAGCCCGTGCCGACGAGCGAGCACGACTCAGTTCGAACTGCCCCATTAGTCGAGGCCGACGGTCTGCGCGAACTGCTCTTCGATAAAAACGGTTCATTGTGGATCACCCGGGGGGATGCGGGCATTGTTCGCATCCGAGATCCCGGGAAGCTTGAAGCACGAAAGTACGGTGAGAATGATCCCGAATTTGAATCATTCGGGCCGAAACAGGGCTTTCCAGCCGGATATGCCTATAAGCTCCTTGAAGATCGCGAAGGCAACATCTGGGTCGGATGCTCCAACGGGCTAATCCGCTTCCGCCACAATGAAGTCGTGCCCATCGCGTTGCCCGAGGGGTATATGCGTCTGACGCTTTTGCCAGGAGCCCAGGGAGCCCTATGGGTCGGAACCATTGCGAACAAACCTTTGTTGAAGATCCGCGGCGATAGCATGGTTCCCGCATCCCGGGGCGATATCGTAGCTAGCGTTCTTCGCGAGGCAAACGGGGATGTTTGGTGGGGATCGCGCGCTGGAGTCTGGCGTCAACGAGACTCGGCTCTTACTTGGTTTCCATTGAGCAAAGATGCGGTTCCGCAAACCATGTGGGACCTCATGCCCACCGAAGACAATCACGGATTGTGGGTGAAGCTTGGAGACGATGGTCTGGTTCGTTTCAACCAGGGAAGATGGAACTTGCACGACTGGCCGCGCGGAGTTCCGAAGGACGGGGGCACATTTCGGTTTGGACCGAGCGCCAGCTTTCGTGACGCATCCGGACGGTACTGGCTCGGCTACACCTCCGGACAGATATATATGGTGGATAAGGGGCAATCTACGGAGTATTCGCAAAGTGATGGGCTCGATGTGGGGCGAATCAAAGTCATCCGTGGCCAGGAGGGTCGTCTTTGGGCAGGCGGAGAGGTCGGGCTCGAGTTCTTCAGCAAAGGGCACTTCTGGAAGGTGCAAACCGCGGACGGCCAACCCTTCGGCGCGGTGTCAGGGATTATCGAGACCCCTGATTCCGGGCTGTGGCTGAACGAAATGAGAGGCATCGTACAAATTCCTCAGGAAGAGGTCCGGCAAGTGCTGGCTGATCCCAGCTACCGGGTATCGTGCCACCGATTTGACTACATGGATGGATTGCCAGGTTCGCCGCAAATGGCCTTTACAAGTTCCACCGCCACCAGGACGACCGACGGACTGCTTTGGTTTGCGACCAGCAACGGCTTGGCGCGGGTCGATCCGACCCACATGGCCAAGAACCTGATTCCGCCGCCCGTTTCGATTCTTGCCATCAGCAGCGAACGCGGGGTCAAATCGCCATCGAGTCACGTCGAATTCGCCGCTGGAACGCACACGATTGAAATCGACTACACGGGTCTGAGTCTTTCTGTCCCTGAGCGCGTAAAGTTTCGCTATAAGCTGGAGCCAGTAGACGCCGAATGGCAGGATGTTGGCGCGCGCCGGCAAGCCTTTTACAGCAACCTGGGCCCCGGCGACTTCCGTTTTCGAGTGATCGCCTGCAACAACGATGGCGTGTGGAACACCGAGGGCGCAAGGATGCAGTTTACGATTGCGCCGGCCTGGTACCAGACCCTCTGGTTTCAGCTTCTATGCGGGTTGGCCGGAATTCTCTTGATATGCGTGGCTTATCGTTTGCGGATTCGACAGATTGCAGCCACAATCAACGCCAAGTTCGACGCGCGCCTCGCCGAGAGAACCCGCCTGGCTCAGGAACTGCACGATACGTTTCTGCAGACCGTGCAAGGCAGCAAGATGGTGGCCGACAACGCGCTGGCCTCCGGGACCGACGAGGAGCGGATGCGCCGAGCTCTCGAGAAGCTCTCTGGATGGCTAGGGCAGGCAGTTAACGAAGGCAGGAATGCTCTTCATGCGCTTCGGGTTTCAACTACAGAAAAGAATGAGCTCGCAGAGTTTCTGGAGCGGACGCTGAATGAGCAGTGCCACGATCCCAATTTGTCGGCCGCGGCGACAGTGGTCGGCGACGCCAGGAATCTTCACCCAATTGTTCGAGACGAGATTTCCCTCATCGCCCGGGAAGCGATTCACAATGCCTGTGAGCACTCCAGGGCCAGCCAAGTGCGCGTGGAGCTTCGCTATGCCGAAGACCTCCGGCTTTGCATTCGAGACAACGGGATTGGAATCGATCCGGATGTTCAGGATGCCGGGAAGACAGGGCATTTTGGTCTTCGGGGAATGAGGGAACGGAGCGCGCGCATTCGCGCTAAGCTCACCATTTCAAGTTCGCGCAACCACGGAACCGAAGTGGCTCTCAAAATTCCTGGGGACGTGGCTTACCTTTCTGAGAAGCGGAACCGAATTGCGCGCTACGCGGCTTTGGTTGGCAAGTGGATCTCAAAACCTGGCCGCGGCTCGTCCGAATGAGACCAGCGGATGGCTTAAAGGTTCAGTAATCCGCGTCTCATGGCGATCGTCACCGCGTGGGTGCGATCGTTTGCCGCCAGCTTGTCCACCAGATTCTTCACGTGAAAATTCACTGTGGTCTCCGCGATGCAAAGCGCATCGGCGTTTTGCTTGTTGCGGTGGCAATCGCGAATAAGACGAAGCACTTCCAGCTCTCGCGTCGTGAGTTGCTCTTCACCTATGTGCTCGGCGAGCTTCATCGCGATCTCCGGAGAAAATGTCTTGCCGTGCCGGTACACGTGCCGGATGGTCGAAAGTATTGCTGATCGACGACGATGTCATTCATCCCCCGCACACAATAGAAGCGGGCGGCCTCCTGGACGCCGGACGGCACACGCTTCACCTGCCGGACTTTCAGGGACCAACGTACGTGAACCTGATCCTCAAGGTGCAGCCTCCCAGCGGAGAATTGAAAATCTTCAACCTTAGCGACTTTGCTCGACCGATCGATTCTCAGCGATCTTCAAGACATACGCGATGAAGAAAGTTCGGCGCGAGGGCACGCTTCTCTTGCCGCGGCCCGAATGATCGAGCTTCCCGGACCTGTAGAAATCGACAAGTTCACGTCTGCACTTTTCAAGGTTTCGACAAAGTGGGAAGACGTCTATTTTCTCCAATAGGCACCTGAGGGAGGGACCATATGGCGAATCAAACCTCAATCATCGGATCATACGCGGCAGGATTCGAGCAGTTGTCTGATACCCACCTCGTCTGTCTTGCCAGGGAGGGCGACTCACAAGCTTTCGCATTGCTTCTGGAACGCAACCAACCCAGGCTCTTCCGCAAGCTCCATTCAATGCTTCGCCAAAGAGAGGATGCTCAGGATGCCTTGCAAGAATGCTTTCTTAAGGCTTGGCTCCATCTGGATCGATTCGAGGGGAGAGCGGAATTCAGCACCTGGTTGACGCGAATTGCCATCAACCAGGCACTCATGATGCTTCGGAAGAAGCGCCCTGTTGACACCTGCGCCGCTTCGGACATCGATATCCCAGACTCCCGCTTGTGTCCACAGCGGCACTACCTTTGGTCCGAGGCGAGCGCTTTTGTTAGGCACGAGATCGCCCGCCTTCCGGATAAGTTGCAGGAAGCTTTCAATATGCGCTATGTTCAGGAGCTCTCGACGACTGAAGTTGCCGGATCTTTGGCCCTGAGCGAAACAGCAGTGAAGAGCCGGTTGAATCGAGTTCGTCTGCATTTGCGCAACCGGCGCACGAAGGACGGTATGTATGCAGGCCGTCACTCCAATGTTGCGTAAATCGCAATCATTCCGCAATCGCTATCTGAAGGAGGGTTACATGAATGGAGCAGAGGTTTTGATTCAACCCGAACAGTGCGTGCTGTTGCTGGTGGATTTCCAGGCAGGCTTGGCCTTTGGCGTGGAGTCTGTACCTCGCCAGGTTCTGCTGAATAACGCCATTGCAACGACACGTACGGCACGTGCCTTTGAAGTTCCTGTCGTTGTATCCACGTCCGCTTCGCGCGCCTACAGTGGGCCACTGCTGCCGGCGCTTCAGCAGATACTCAATGACGTGCAGCCGATTGAACGCAAGAACATGAATGTGTGGGAGGACAACGCGGCCCACGATGCCGTGATTGCAACCGGCCGCAAGCGCATTTTGATTGCGGGGATGCTTACGGAGGCTTGTGTCTCATTTCCTGTTCTGTCGAGCCTGCGCGATGGATTTGAGGTCTTCGTAATTGCCGATGCATGCGGCGGGCTGACTTCCGCGAGTCATCAAATGGCGCTGAGCCGGATGCAGGCCGCAGGCGCAAAATTGACAAGTTGGCTGCAAGTCCTTCTGGAGTTTCAGCGTGACTGGTCACGACACGAGACATACGAAAGTGCTCGGTCCATTGTCGTCGATCATGGTGGAGGATATGGTATGGGGCTTGCCTACGCGCGCGAAATGATCCAGCCTGCACAAGGGGGTCCTCGTCCGCTTCTTCAGGGAAATACATAGCATCGGAGGAAACCAATGCCTCAGCCTATCGTAGGACTGCATCATGTAACGGCCATCGCCAGCGATCCGCAGCGTAATCTCGATTTCTACCCAGAAGTGCTCGGCCTGCGCTTGGTAAAACGAACTGTGAATTTCGATGACCCAGGCACGTATCACCTCTATTTTGGAGACGATGTGGGCGCACCTGGGTCCATTCTGACTTTCTTTCCATAGCCCCATGCAACGCGTGGGCGCGTGGGAGCAGGCGAGACCTCGGCAACAGCCTTTCTCGCTCCTGCTTCTTCGCTTGAGTTTTGGGAAGAGCGATTGCTGGCGGCAGGCACTCCAGTCGAACATCTGGGCGAGCGGTTTGGCGAGCCTGTG
>Ga0302319_10004828_pt1 | contig 27479 bp, 25 predicted proteins | sample Bog_T0_2_FD_203319 | JGI IMG/M metagenome (GOLD analysis project Ga0302319, IMG submission 203319) | Peat permafrost microbial communities from Stordalen Mire near Abisko, Sweden - Bog_T0_2 | ecosystem: Environmental > Terrestrial > Soil > Wetlands > Peat | place: Sweden: Abisko, Stordalen Mire... | reverse complement strand
TAGAAAGCGAGCAGTTCGCGTGCTTGTTCACACTGCGCGGCAGAGAGCTGCCAGCGCTTTTCCGGCGGTTGGGCGAGGTCGATCGTTAGCGATGGAATCATTGCTGAAATTATGTCAGATAGACGCCGACGCGCGCTCAGTTGAGAGAGATTTTGCGGAGAAGTTTGAAGTCTTCGAGCATTTTGCCGGTGCCCATGACGACGGAGGCCAATGGTTCATGGGCTACGAGCACGGGCATGCCGGTCTCGAAGCGAATTCGCTGATCGAGGTTGCGCAGGAGCGAACCGCCGCCAGTGAGAATGATGCCGCGATCGCTGATATCGCCGGAGAGTTCCGGCGGCGTGCGCTCGAGAGCCACGCGAATGGCGTTCACGATGGCATTGACGCATTCGGCCAAAGCTCCGCGAATTGCGTCGTCTTCCAGCTTAATGGTTTTGGGAAGGCCAAACACCATGTCACGGCCCTTGACCAGCATGCTGCGCGGTTCGCCAGACGGATGAGCCGAGCCGATATCCATCTTGATCTTTTCGGCAGTGCGTTCGCCAATCAGCAAGCCGTGCTTTTGCTTGACATGATCGGTAATCGCTTCGTCCATTTGATTACCCGCAATTCGCAGCGAGCGGGAGTAAACGATGCCAGATAAGGAGATGACGGCGATATCGGTGGTGCCGCCGCCAATGTCTACCACCATGTTTCCGCCGGGCTCGGTAATCGGCAAGCCGGCGCCGAGCGCAGCCACCATGGCTTGTTCGACCAGATGGACTTCGCTCGCCTTCGCCCGATAGGTGGAGTCTAAGACCGCGCGCTTTTCCACCTCCGTCGTCTCGCTGGGGATGCCTATGATCACGCGCGGATGAATGAGCTTACGGCGCTTGTGCGCTTTTTGAATGAAATAGGTGAGCATCTGTTCGGCGAGTTCAAAATCTGCGATGACGCCGTCGCGCAAAGGCCGGACAGCAAGAATGTTGACGGGCGTGCGGCCGAGCATCTCATGCGCCTCCGCGCCGCAGCTCACTACCTCCCGGGTTTTACGGTGTACCGCCACAATAGATGGTTCGTTGAGCACAATTCCTTTGCCGGCGATGTAGACCAGCGTATTAGCTGTGCCCAAATCGATGGCAAGATCGCAAGAAAACATTCGCAATAAAGAGCGGTAAGTCATTTTTACCCAGCTAGTGAATTCATCGGTCGCGAAGTCTCAAAGGTGCAGAGGAATTTCCTGATTTCGAGAGTAGTAAAACGGATACATGACAAAACTGGTGTGTGTATTGGCGTTAGCCGCCATGTCTTCTACCGCGCAGGATTGGGCGAAGCAACAATTAGAGAAATCCCCGCGGCATCGCGAGTGGGTGACTGTCAAGCACGGCGACCGGGCAGTGGAAACATTTGTTGCGTATCCCGAGGTGAAGGACAAGGCGCCAGTGGTGTTAGTGATACATGAGATTTTCGGGATGAGCGATTGGGTGCAGGAGGTAGCGGATGAGTTTGCGGCAGCTGGATATATCGCCGTAGCGCCGGATTTGCTGTCAGGCATGGGACCCGGTGGAAAAGGGAGCAGCAGTTTTGCGCAAGGCGACACGATGAAGGCGGTGAGCGGATTGAACGCCGATCAAGTGACGGCCGATTTAGAAGCCGCTGCGGATTACGCGCGGAAACTGCCGGCGGCCAATGGCAAGCTCTATGTGGCGGGGTTCTGTTGGGGCGGTGGGCAGACTTTCCGCTTTGCCACCAACCGGCCGGACTTGGCGGCGGCCTTTGTCTTCTATGGACCGCCGCCGGCGACCGAGGCGATGGCACGGATCAAAGCGCCGGTATATGGATTCTACGGCGAGAACGACGCGCGTATTGATGCCACCATTCCAGATACGGTGAAGGCGATGAAGGATGCGGACAAAGCCTACGAGCCGGTGACCTATGCGGGAGCAGGACACGGATTTATGCGCGCGGGTGAAGCGCCGGATGCCTCGGCGGCGAACGCCAAGGCCAGAGAAGATGCGTGGGTCAGGCTGAAGAAGTTGATGGTGAATTAAAGGGCCGTCGAACGGGTAGCTTGCTAAGGGCAGCGCCAAGAATTGAGGCTGCGGAGAACCAGACGAGCCAGGGCGCGTGAAAGATGGTGGCGGGGCGGTAGGCGATTTCCGTGATGTCGGCGGTAAAAAGTGAAAAGTCGAGCCACACGGGCCGCACCCGATTCGTGGCGTGGGTGCGCCAGACGATCTGGTGGGCAGAGGGGATATGGACGGGCGGTGCGTCGATTTCGAGGCCACGCGGAAGTTGGGGTTGCGATTCAGGTGGTGAGTTTTTGTAATGCACGGTCACAAGGGCTGTTTCGCCAGGCTGAATAGGAGCGAAGCCGAAGCATTGGTTCATGATGGCGAACAATAAGGCAAAGGGCAAGGCGAGGATCAGCGACGGGAGAACTAATTGCAGGAGCAAGCGGCCGTTCGCCGCCAGCAAGTCGCGTTGCGCGCGCAGCACCAGGCGGGGTTCGTCGAGGAAGAGCTGAACTTCGAGCAGATGCGCGATGATTTGGTTGACGGCGCGGCGTAAACGATCATGGTTTGTGAAGCGCTCGAAGACGATGAGAGTGGCTGCGCCAGAAAGTGCGCCGAGGGCGACGACCCAGGCGAAGGCGATCACTTCAAATAGCCTAAGCCTTGCAGCTTGCGAACGAGTTCCTCCTTCGACTCGGAGGTTTCGAGACGGGCCAGATCGCGCTCCATGGCGTGTTCGATGAATTCTTCGAGTCCGCTGTAACCGGCCTTTTCGACAATTTTGCGGGCGCGGTCACAGAGTGAGGCGTTTAGTTTAACGGTGGTCTTTTTCATGTGAATAGCGCTTGGCCCTCCATATATGATGGCGGATCAACGCCAAGGAGACGAAGGATGGTGGGGGCCATATCTTCAATGCCTGGGTCAGTACGTAGGTCGGGCGCGCGCGAGGGTTGGTTGCTGAAGAGTACACCAGGCACGGCGCTGGGATCGACGCAGTGGTCGCCGCTCCAACATTTGTGGTTGTCTTCGAAGACGGCCGTTGTTACTTTACCGACAGCGGCGGACCAGGAGGCTCGGTAGCCAGGCGAATAGCCGACGATGAGGTCGGGAGCGGCATCTAGGTATGGACCGTGATAGATGCGGTTTGAGTCGTAAACGGCTTTGATGGCAACTTGGCCATCGATATCGTCTGGCAGATTAGTGAGACATTCGAGGAGTTCGGATTTGAGATGGGCTGCTTCGCTGGGAGGAACGATTCCCTGGGCTTCGCGGCCTTGGAGGTTCAGATACACGCCGCTTAAGCCGAAAGTGTAGGCGCGGGTGCGGCTCCAGTCGATGCCGGCGAAATATTCGCCGCTTTCGGTTCGGCCTTCTTCGAGTGCAAGCAAGCCGTTCTGGTGTAGCCAGGAGTTGAGGTTGATACCGCGGCGGAAATTGCAGAAGCCGTGATCGGACAGCACGAAGAGCGCGGTGTTTTTATCGACGTAGGGGAGGGTGCGGCCGACGATGCGATCCATGTCGCGGTAGAGATCTTCGATCACCTCGGCGTGGCGGTTTTGGCCGCCAGCGTTCATGTGACGAAAAAACATGTGCTGCACGCGGTCGGTGGTATCGAAGACGCAGGCCGCGACGCCGCGGCGGGTGCGGTCGAGGGCATTGAAGAACATGGATTCGCGCTCGCTCTGGATGAGTTTGGCTTGCTTTAGGAAGGCATCTTCGTCGATAGCGCCTTCGTTGAGAGCCCAAGTGTCTTCGGCCATTCCGAGAGTCGCGAACGAGCCTAACAGTTTGGCGAGATAGATGGCGTAGTGGGCGGGATGACTGATTGGAAGTGCCGGATTTTCGGGATCGATTTCTACGGGAGTGACATAGAGAGATATGGCTGGGTCGATTTCGGTCAGGAGAAAACGGACGATGCCGCGAGCGGGGAAGCTGAGACGAATCCAGGGGGAGTATTCACCGACTTTCAGCTGCCACGTCTTATCGGCAACGTTTAGTTTACAGCCAGTCGGGCTGTGGCGTTGAAGGGTGAAATCGACTGAGGCGCCGTCGGGTCCGGGCAAAACGCCATGCCAGCCTTCTGTGGTGCGAGTGAGCGGAAGTTTGAGACCGCCTTCGACCGAGGATTCAATAGCGTCGGAGGTAAACCAGGAGAAGCTGCCCTGAGTGCCGCGGAGGTCGGGTGTAGACATGGCAGAGAGGAGGCGGCCATTGAATGGCATGGCGGGGAAAGTCACGGGGATGCGGAGAATCGTGCTGCCGATGCCGTGTTTTCCGAGAATTTCCCAGAATGGTTTGCTCTTGCGGCGAAGTTCGAGTGATGGCCGGGAGAATGGAATCCGCCATTTGAAGAGTTTAAAGAACTTGGTTGTATTTCTGACTCGCGCCGACGAGAGTTCGGGAGCGTAAGTGCGGAGGTCGCGATTGAGGAAGTCAAAAATGTTATGGCCGGCGGGGTTGACGCCGGTGGCGAAGGTGGACCAGGCGACGGGGGAAAGTGGGGGAAACGTGGTGCGGAGACGAGTGTAATGACCGTTGTCTCTGAGGGATTGCAGATTGGGAAGTTTGCCCTCGGCCATCCAGCGTTCAGTGAGGTTGGGATCGAGGCCGTCAAGACCGAGGACGATTACTTTTTTGACGCGGGCGTTACCGAAGCGGCCTTGGCGCCGAAGGGCGAGCCAAAGCATGCGGAACGGCCAAACTAGGAGCGAGACGAGGCTAGCGATGAGGGAGAGAACGATCGTGAGGAAGGAGCCGATAAAAGCGAAACCCGCTCCGGGACCGATGTAGGATAGCTGCGGCCCACCATGGTGAGCCCCTCCGGCTATCAATAGCCCAGCGACTAAAAGACCAAGCAGATCGCGATGGCGTAGATTCACCTGAGTTTTCCTTCGATGAAAGGGACTTCTAACACTTTTTTGTGCTGGATAGGGCCGTGGCCGAAGTAGCCATCCTCTCCGAAAAGCTCTCCGTGATCCGAGGTTATGGTGACGTAGGTGTTGGCGGGAAGGAGGTCGAAGAGTTCTTCTACAACGCGGTCCAGATAGGTCACGGCGGAGACTTGGCGGCCGCGGAGTTCGGCGAGTTTCGTTTTGTTGAATGGCCTGGCTTTGGAGGTTTTTAGTTTGCCGCCGACGATGTGATCGTCCAGATGACGAAATACTCCGTGAACGCCGCTGATCTTCGGCCATTGATCGCTCGGTTCGCCAGGGAGTGCGTAGGGATAATGGGTTTCGCCCACGTTCAGAAAGTAAAAAAACGGCTGGTCGTTTGCGAAATCCATTTCCTGAAGCATGGCGCGCATATCGTTATGCCGGTCCATGAGTTTGTAGCTATCGAAGCCGCTATTCAGGATAGTCATGGGATTCAACACGGGCAGCGAGACCATGGCGTGCGTGCGATAGCCGAGGCTTTGCAGAAGAACCGGGAGATATAGTCTCGGAACGAAACGCTTGAATTCGAGATCCTGGGCGCCGAGCCGTTCGTTGTATTTAAGGAAATCGAGTTGGTAGTAATCGGACGCGAATACGCCTTTGGGACTGGAATGGGGCATGAGTCCGGTTAGGAGATTGAAGTGGGAAGGACCGGTCCAGGAGGCATACGACCAGCGCTTCTGAACTGTCCCAAGCTTGCGGATGGCTTTGGGCCGAGCGTGTTGCAGGGCATCGTAGCGGCAGCTATCAAAAACGATGAGCACATAATTATTCATCGGCATTGAACGCTAATGGGCCGTTTCCTTGTTCTTGATAACTTCCTGGGCGCGCTCCGCAGTGGCGGCCCGCGCGCTTTCCTCCAGTTTGCTGAACGCCTGCATCTCGGCTTGCGCTTGCTGGGGATGACCAGTAGCACGGTAGGCCTTGGCTAGGAGAAAGTGATTCCGAGGATCTGAGGGATCGGCCTTGATGGCGGCCTCGAGATCCGGGATGGCGTCGGCATTGCGACCGAGAGTGATTAAAGCGCGAGCGCGGTCGGAGCGAGCATCGATCAAGTTGGGGCAGAGAGTGAGCGATTTATCGATATCGTCTAAAGCTTCTTGCGCATTTCCACCTTTTTGAATCAGGATGCTGCCGAGCTTCCATTCAGCGCGACAGTTGGCGGGATCGACGGCCAGTTCAGCCTGATATTCGGAGGCGGCCGAGTCCCATTGCGAGAGGCCCCAATAAGCATCCGCCAATTTGTAGTGAGATCCCGGTTGCCGCGGAGCCATATCGACGGCTTTCTTGAGCTCGACAACCGCGCCGTCATAGTTGTTCATAGCCTCCATCATTTCACCGGAAAGCTGATGAGCGAGTATGGAATTCGGATTGATGGCGTTAATCTTGCCCAGGGCTCTCTCCGAGAGTGTCATGTAAACGCGCGCGAGGAGATACCAGACTTCCTGATTATTGGGCTGGCGTTTGGACAACTGCTGCAACTCGGCGGCGGCGGCATCGAAATCAGCGAGTTGCGTGAGGTCTCTCACCAGAAATAATTGGACGTTGTTGTCGTTAGGATTGGCGCGCAAGGCAGCATCGAGGCGGGGACGGGCATGAGCATAATCGCCAGATTCATACAGGGAGATGCCGAGGAGCGCGGCGGCCGATGTCATGGAAGGATCGACTTTCAATCCTTGCTCGAGTATTTCAGCGGCCTTGTGGAACTCACGCTGGCGGAAGTAGAGCGAGCCCAGATTGTTATAGGCGGCGCCGAGTTTAGGGGCCAGGCGCAGAATCTCTTGGTATTTAGCGATCGCGGCGGCCAGATCGTTTTGCGATTGCGCGGCTTTGGCTTGCCTGTAGAGCTCCTGGACATGCGCGTCGACAGCAGCGTTCGACTGCGCGGCGGCGAAGCGGAGCAACAGCAATGTCAAGCAAAGGCAGCGGATCACCCTTTTATTATGTTGCATTACACTAAAGCCGTATCGAATGAGATTGGGTTATCTAGCAGCCAGCGCGGCGTTTTTGTTTGCAATACTCGCCTTGGCCGGTGGTCAGGGCGGTATTCAATTCAGAGATGTGGCGGCAGAGGCGCAGGTGCGGGCCGAGATGCGCTGCGGCGGCCCCGAAAAGAAGTGGATTCCGGAAGCGAACGGCAGCGGCGCGGCGTGGCTCGACTACGACAACGACGGTTTGATGGATTTATTGATCGTCAACGGCTCGACTATGGAGCAACTGCGTAAGGTAGTGGGCGGCGGGACGCCGGACCTTTCGAGCACTGGCGTTTACCTGTTTCATAACCTGGGCAAAGGCAAGTTTGAAGACGTGACGCGGCGCGCGGGTTTGGCAAATGCGTATTGGGGAACGGGAGCAAATGCCGCCGATTACAACAACGATGGCTTCAGCGACATTCTGATCACCAGCATCGGGCGGGACTTGCTGTATAAGAACAATGGCGATGGAACGTTTACCGAAGTATCGGCGCCAGCGGGGCTGAGCCAGAGTGTGGAATGGCATACGGGAAGCGCGTTCGGCGATTTTGATGGAGATGGCTGGCTTGACTTGTACATTGCGAGCTATATGGATTTGCATTCTTTATCGCTGAAAGAGCCGGCGCCGGTGTGTCCGTATATGGGGTTTGATGCGTTTTGCGGACCGATCGGCTTGAAGGGAGGGCGCGGCATCCTCTATCACAACAACGGCGACGGAACCTTCACGGATGTGACGCAGAAGGCCGGCTTGAGCGAAGTGCGTCTGGCTCATAGCTTCACGCCGGTGTTTGACGATTTCAATCATGACGGCAAGATCGATTTATTTGTTGCAAACGATTCGGACCCGAATTTCCTGTTTTTGAATCAAGGAGACGGAACCTTCAAGGAAGCGGGTTTGGAACGCGGCGTGGCCGTGAATGCCGATGGAAGAGCGCAGTCGAATATGGGAGTGGCTGTGGGAGATTTCGATCATCGCGGGCGCATCGGAGTAGTCACTACTACCTTTTTTCACGATTACTTTCCATTGTTCCAGCAGGACGCGGCAGGGTTTTTCGATGAAGTAGCGGCGCCCACGGGAGTGGCGGCGGCAACGAAAGATTATCTGGGGTGGGCCTGCGGCTTTGCGGATTTTGATAATGACGGGGAAAAGGATTTATGGCTGGCGAACGGTCACGTGTATCCGCTGTCGCCGAATTACAACCAGCCGTTTGTGGTTTTGCATAATCAACGAGGGCAGTTTGCGCCGCTGTTTCGCTACCCGCAACCGCCCAACAATTCATATCGCGGAGGCTGCGCGGGGGATTTCGATAATGACGGGAAAATCGATGTGGCGATTTTGCCGATAGCGGGCAATCCGCTGCTGCTGCACAACGAGAGCGTGAACGCGAATCATTGGGTGGGATTGAAGCTGCGCGGCACCAGAAGCAACCGCGATGCGATTGGCGCGAGTGTGCAGATTTCTTATTGCGGAACGACACAGTTCGACACGGTGCGCAACGGCGGGAGTTATTTGTCGCGCAATGATCCGCGGCTGCATTTTGGCTTGGGCGAGTGTAACAAGGTAGATCGCGTCACGGTAAAGTGGCCGCGCGGGGGAACGCAGCTGGTAACTGATGTTGGCGTGGACGCGTATCACGCCATTGAAGAGACACTGCGATGAAGCGGCGTGCCTTGCTGCTGGTTGCGTTATGCGTGAGTCTGGCGGCCGATGATTTTGTGGACGTGACGGCGGCGAGCGGCGTGCGCTTCAAGCATGTGGCATCGCACACCACCAAGAAATATTTGCTGGAAAGCATGGGCGCGGGCGTGGCACTGTTAGATTACGACAACGACGGTCGCTTGGATATCTTCCTGGTCAATGGCGCGCCGTTGAGCGATCCGACTCCAAAAGGGACGATTCCGCGCAAGACAGGCCCGGAACATGCAAACCGGCTTTTTCATCAGAAAACCGATGGGACGTTCGAGGATACGACCGATAAAGCGGGCTTGGCGGGCGTTGGATTCGGCATGGGCGTCGCGGTGGGCGATTACGATAACGACGGGTTTGAGGATCTTTACGTCACGGCTTACGGCGGCAACCGGCTCTATCACAACAATGGAGACGGAACCTTCAGCGATGTGACTGACAAGTCGGGGACTGGGGGGAGTGGCTGGTCAACCAGCGCCGCGTGGGTGGATTTGGATAACGACGGCCTGCTTGATTTGGTGGTGCTGCGCTACGTGCAGTGGGATTTCGACGATATCTGGTGCGGCGAACACAAAGAAGGGCTGCGGGCGTATTGCCATCCGGATACCTTCAAGGCGATTTCACCGCTGGTTTTTCACAACGACGGCAACGGCCACTTTAGCGAAGAGGCGGCGAAGGTTGGGCTGAACGTGCCCGGGAAGGGCTTAGGAATTGCCATTGCCGACTACGACCGCGACGGACACATTGACATCTTCGTAGCTAACGACTCAATGCCCGAATTCTTGTACCACAACAAGGGAGACGGCACTTTTGAGGAAAAGGGATTGTTCTCGCAAGTGGCAGTGGACGAAGACGGCCGGACCTTTGCGGGCATGGGGACAGACTTTGCTGATATTACCAACGATGGCTGGCCGGACATTGTGGTGGATGATTTGGCGAATCAGATGTATGCGATTTTCAAGAATAACGGCGATGGAAGTTTCACCTACATCACGAAGAGTTCGGGTGTCGGCCGGATGACGATGCTGCATTCGGGCTGGGGACTGCGGCTGATCGACTACGACAACGATGGTTGGAAAGATTTGCTGGTGGCACAGGGGCACGACCTGGACACCATAGAACTTACGAATCCGCAATTGCACTACAAAGAGCCGCTTTTACTGGCGCGCAACACCGGCCAGGGGTTTCTGGATGTTTCGGCGACGTCGGGCAGTGTGTTTCACGAGGCTTGGGCCGGACGCGGACTGGCGACAGGCGACTTGAATAACGACGGGCGGATCGACGCGGTGGTGGCGACAAACGACGGCGCCGCGCACGTGTTGCGCAATGAGACGAACACCGGAAACCACTGGATTATTTTGAAGCTGACCGGGCACAAGAGCAACCGGGATGGCATCGGCGCGCTGGTGAAGGTTGTGACCGCGAAGGGGTCACAGTGGAATACGGCTTCGACGGCAAGCAGTTATTTGTCGGCGAGTGACAAGCGGGTACATTTCGGATTGGGCAAGCAAAGCACGATTGAGCAGATAGAGATCCGCTGGCCGAGTGGGATTGTGCAAAAGCTCGAAGAAGTGAAGGCGGATCAGATATTAAATGCGGATGAGCCGGTAAAGCAAACGCCCTAGCTTTGAGTGTGAGGGTAACGGGCGTGATTTGTCGTTTACCTGAGTGACCGAGAAGTTACGAGGTAAAACACATGAAATTCAAGCTCTTCAGCAGCGCCCTTTTCTTTCTCTTCACCGCCAGTGCCGTTGCGCCCTTGGCCAATGCAACCAGCATAGTCGCGCCTAATGGGGATGCGACTACCGAAGGAAATTCCAACAATGTTTCACCCTTCAGCGCGGGATGGTTCGGAACGAATCCCACTGCGCGTTATCAGCAGGTTTACAATTCAAACCAGTTCGCGGCTGCCGGGAGCACCATGGATATTGGCGCGATCGCATTCCGCTTCGCGTCCATCGTCGCCGCTCAAACCGAGACCGACGTCTTCCCGGACGTGCAAATTGATCTTTCGACGACAGCCGCAGCCGCCGATGGCCTGTCGGCGACCTTTGCCAACAATGTAGGAGCGAATAACACGGTTGTATACAGCGGGCCGCTGACGCTGGTGGGAACTCCTTTGGGAGATAGCCCAAATCCCTTCAATCTCGTGATCAACCTACAGAAGCCATTCATTTACACCCCGGCGCAAGGCAATCTGCTGCTCGACATCAGTATTGACGGCGCGGGGAGTTTTCCACTGTCGGCGCTCGATGCCGATTTCACGGCAGGCGATGGGACTTCGCGAGTGTGGACGCCGTTCAATGGAAGCGTGAACAGCTCAACCGGCAATGTCGATACGCTCGGGCTAGTGACCGAGTTTTTGCCGCCCTCGGGCGCGCCGGAACCGTCGACAATGGCAATGGGAGGGTTGGCGCTCGTGGCCGCGGGTTTGTTGAGAAAACGGCGGCGGAACTGCTAGCGTTATGCTGTTCCCATGCGCATTCTGTTCAGCGGGATTTGTCTTCTCTTTGCCTGTGCCGGCCTCTTCGGCAAGCAGCCGATCACCGAAGGAGACCTGCTGAAAATTGCACGCGTGACCGAAGTGGAGGTCGCGCCAGATGGCAGCTTCGCGGTGTATGGAGTCCAGACCATTCACACGGAGCCGGGGGCCAAAGCGACGGACGATCCGGCTTATAGCTATCGAGTGAATCTTTGGAGCATCGATTTGCGCGACGGAAATGCGAAGCCCGTGCAGCTCACTTATGGCGAGAGAACTGACACCGGGTTAGCAATCAGTCCCGATGGGCGGCAATTGGCGTTTGTGAGAGCGGACGCGAAGAAGCATCCACAGGTTTGGGTCATGCCCTTAGCGGGTCCGGGAGAGCCCCGCATGGTAACGGACTTGGAGAACGGCGTCACCTCGCCGCATTGGCGCAATGATTCGCAAGCGCTGCTGGTGACGAGCGCCGTTCCGATTAATAAGCTGCCGGGCAAGCCGGAGTTTAGCCTGGAGCGGCCGGGACGCGACTGGTGGGATTACGACCGCACGAAAAGCGAGGCGGCGGAACAAGGCAGCCCTGACGGGGATCTGCGGCAAATTCGCGATTGGCTGGAGCATAACTCCGAGCACAACGATCCGAGTGATCTGACGCGCATCGGTTTCCTCGGGGAATTAGGCCTGAATAACGAATTGAAGATGAATGAGCTGTATCGCGTCGATTTGGGCCTGGAGCCGAAGACCGTGAAGCTCACGGAGAGCTTTCGAAACCATGACGGCGCCATGTATTCGCCCGCGGGGGACCGCATTTTGTTCGCGGCAGAACCGGATGCGAGGGAGCATCCCGACAGGGCCGAGGGAAAATCCGCGATTTGGCAAATGAATGCGGATGGATCGCAAGAAAGGTTGCTGCTGAAGCGCGAGGGATATAGTTTCTTTCAGCCGCGGTTTACGCCTGACGGAAGGCAAATCATTTTGCTGGGCGTGAAGAACGATCAGCCGGCGTACCGGCAGACTATGCTCGGGCGCTGCGAGGCGGATGGAACTCAACTCATTTGGCTGACCAATGAAAATGAGCCTGGAGTGCAACGCGTGGAACAGGATTCAGACGGGCGCTTGTACTACACCCAGAACTTCCACGGTGGGGAGCCGCTGAGTGTTTTGAATGGCATTGAGAAGCAGACCCTAGTCGATGCGCCGTTTGGCGTCACCGCCTTTGGAGTAGGCGGCGGCAAATTTGTGTATGCGCGCGTAAGCGCAGGCAATCCTAACGAGCTGTTTGCAGGCAACCGTCAGTTGACCGCGTTGAATGAAGAATGGCTGACAGAGAAAGATATTTCTTCGCCCGAAGAACACTGGATCACGCGGCCAGACGGCGTGCGGGTGCAGTACTGGGTCATGCGCCCGACGAATGCCCAGGCCGGGCAGAAGTATCCCTGGGTACTCGATATGCACGGCGGGCCGTCTGCCATGTGGGGTCCGGGCGAATTTACGATGTGGCACGAATTCCAGATATTCTGTTCGTTCGGCTACGGCGTCGTCTATAGCAATCCGCGCGGTTCGAGCGGCTACGGCTATGAGTTTCAGCGCGCCAATTACAAAGATTGGGGCGAAGGGCCGATGGGCGATGTGATGGCGGCGCTGGACGATGCGGCCGCGCATGAGCCGATGATAGACAGCACCCGTTTGTTCCTGACCGGCGGATCATACGCCGGCTACCTAACAGCCTGGATGGTAGGGCACACAGACCGCTTTAAAGCGGCGGCGGCGCTGCGCGGCGTGTATGACTTGGCAACATTCTTCGGCGAAGGAAACGCATACCGCTTGGTTCCGGAGGAGTTTGGCGGGTATCCCTGGGAGCTGGAAACAAAGAAGCTTCTCGATAAGGAATCGCCTATTACATATGTGGCCGACATCAAGACGCCGCTGCTGATCATTCACGGCAGTTCTGATAACCGGACCGGCATCGTGCAAGGGCAAATGCTGTTTAGAGCGCTGAAGCAATTGAGCAGGCCAGTGGAGTATGTGCGCTATCCCGGAGCAGGGCATGAAATTACGCGTTCCGGCGCGCCACTACAGCGGATGGACCACATGCTGCGGATTATCGAATTTTTTGAGCGCTACTCAAATAACGCGCGAGCTACCCCAAAAGTACCAAGAAAGACCGATTTATTGTCTCCTAGTGGAAAAACAGGCGTACAATAATTATGGTTGGGTAGACGGACGTAACTCTTAAGGTTTAGCGAGCGTCGTTTTCGACCAGGGGAGAGCAGTATGAATCAATTGTTGCCTTTAAGCGCGAAGGTCCTGGGCGGATTCTTCGTTGCCGCCCTCTATGCATTTCCGCAGGCTTACACGATTTCGGCTAAGCCGGGAGCGGTTAATTTTTTCGAAGGTAACGCGCAGCTGGATGGGCAGCCCCTTACCTCCGCGAGCCTGAAAGCGGTTTTCATGAATGCGGGGAGTTTGCTCGAAACCCGCGATGGAAAAGTAGAGGTGCTGCTGACGCCCGGCATTTTCCTGCGGGTCGGCGATAACAGCCGCGTGCGCATGCTCAAGCCGTCGCTGATCGATACGCAAATCGCGATTGAAGGCGGCGAAAGCATGTTGGAGGTGGACGAATACGTGAAAGATGCCCATCTGACGATTAGCATGCATGGCGGTCTCACGCAAATCGAGAAGAACGGCCTGTACCGCTTCATGGCCGACGGGAATGCCTCGGTCGCGGTGATCGATGGCAAGGTAGAGGTTTCGTTTGGCGACAAACGCGCCAGTCTGGGCAAGGGCCACGAAGCGCTCTTAACGGACGCTTTAAAAGTAAAGGACTTTGACAAAAGCCAAGAGGACGAACTGTTTGCCTGGAGCAACATTCGCTCGCAGTACAACGCAAGTCTCACCTACCAGGCCGCGAAGACCGCTTATGGCAGTGGCGGCGGTTACGGCAACGGCGGCTATGGCAATGGTCTTTACAACGGCGGTTATTTCGGCGGAATGAATGGGTTTTATGGGAGCGGCTGGTACTGGAGCAATGGCTTTAGCTCATGGCTTTGGATGCCGGGCGGAGAATTTTTCAGCCCATTTGGTTGGGGATTTTATGGTCCCGGATATGCATATTACGCTCCAGTTGTGACTGTTCCCGTCGCGGTCGCTGGTGGTGTTGGCACGCCCGTTAAGCGTCCCGGGCACCCGCTGCCGGTAGCTACAGCCATGATGTCGGTCCCGGTGAATCCCAAACATGTACCAGGGATTGGTGTTTATTCGGCTTCGCCGGCGCAATATGAGGTGGCGCGCATTCAATCGGCTCGCCTGATCGCCGCTAGCGGTGGATTACGCACAGCTTCGGGGGCGCATATTTCCTCCAGCGGTTCCACGAGTTCAGGGTCATCCAGCTTTGGCAGTGGCGGATCAAGCCTCGCTAGTGGATCGTCCGCAACCAGCCGATCCATGGGAACGAGCAGCATGTCATCCGGCGGTGCATCGCATGGCGGCGGCGGGTCCAGCGGCGGCGGCCACAGCGGCAAGTAGAACAGTTTTCATTTAGCTGATTTTGCGGAGAGAGCGGTTGCCAGTGATGGCATGCCGCTTTCGCGTTTATGGATAGCCAGTTCGCGGCGTTCGCGCAAGATCTCGTCGTACTCCTCAAGCTGATTTTCAGTAAGGAGGGTCCGCATTTTCGCTTCTGCCTGCTGGCGAATGACTCTCGTTTTCTCGCCACGCTTGGGCTCGGCAAGCGCTTGCTCCTCAAGCAGCGCCGTGATTTGCTTTTGACGCTCCGCAAGAATATTTTGCATTTGCGCCTGCTGCTCGCTACTGAGCGCCAAACGCGCCTGTAGCCCGCTGATTTCAGCTTTAACGATTTGCGATTCGTCACGGGAATTCACCGGCACCTTAACAACCATGGATTCCACCGGCGAAAGAGTCAATTGAACCGACACGTTCTGATGGCGTTGAATCACGATCCCTTCAATCTGCGCCTTGCAAAAACCGGCAGCGGAAACGTTCATGGTGTAATCGCCGACGGGAAGGTTTGCTAATCGGAAGCCGCCTTGCGGTGTAGAGTGGGTGAAAGATTGGGCGCTGCTGGCGCTATTCATCAGCGAAACGATTACGTAACTCAATTTGGCGCCCGCTTGGTCTGAAACGTTGCCGGTCAAACTACCGGTGTCCGCCCCTTGAGCGGCCAGCGAAAAACCGGTCACTAGCAACCAGAGAATACTACGCGTGTTACGCATATAACTGAGCTAACGAAACGGCACGCTGCTTGGTTTAGCGCGGAGGGCGTTAAATTTTGTTTTTTCGAGGAATCTTCAAAACCGGTATTTATTCGTCTTGACGATAGTCGTTTTAACAACTATCATAATGAATGTGGCGAGATTGACGGAAGAAATCAAAATGTCCAAGCCGTTCTCGCTCGTGGAGGAAGAGGCGAACCTTAGTATCGTGAGAACGGCGGAGGTGCTGGTTCAGCGAGCCGCCGGACTTTTGAAGCCGTTTGATATCAGTCCGTCGCAGTACAACGTCTTGCGGATTTTGCGCGGCGCCAAGGAACCGCTGGCGTGCGGGCAAATTGCGGAGCGCATGGTGAGCCGCGATCCGGACATCACGCGATTGTTAGATCGCATGGAAGGGCGTCGGTTGATTGACCGGGCGCGTGACGGACAAGACCGGCGAGTGGTGAAAACGCAAATCGCCTGTCAGGGCATGCGTTTGCTCGAAGAGATTGAACCGCTGATTGCGGAACACCACCGCAGGCAGTTCGCTCGTTTTGGGGAAAAAAAGCTCAAGCAGTTAGTGGAATGGATGGAACAGATCCGCGAAACAATTTAGAAAGGGAACACATATGAAGAACACTTATCAAATCGACGCTACACATTCGCATGTGCAATTTAGCGTAAGGCACCTCATGGTCTCGAACGTAAAGGGCACTTTCAGCGGCGTGACCGGAACGGTCGCGTTCGATCCCGACAAGCCGGGAGAGACGACGATTGATGCCACCGTCGACGTCAATACGGTAAATACGAACGATGAAAAGCGCGATGGGCACCTCAAGAGCCCGGATTTCTTTGATGTCGCCAAATATCCAGTGATGACGTTCAAGAGCACTCACGTCGCCAGCACGGGCGATGGGCACACGGTAAAGGGCGATCTTACGCTGCATGGCGTGACGAAGGAAGTGACGCTGACAGTCGAAGAAGTTTCCGATGAAGCGAAAGATCCTTATGGCAACGTCAAGATTGGCGCGACCGTCAAGGGCAAGGTTAAGCGCAGCGATTTTGGATTGACCTGGAATGCACCGCTTGAGACGGGCGGCGTAATCATTGGAGACGACGTGAAACTTGAGTTTGATCTGCAGTTCTTGAAGGCGCAGAGCGCGGTAGCGTAATTTGCTACCTTCGTGAGGTGCGGCGAGCCCCGCCGCGCCTCACGATTTCTCTTTAAACGCCCGGTTCAGTTTGGCGAACGTCACGCTAAGCTCCTCCGGAATAATCCGCGTATTGCCGACGCTCGTCATAAAGTTGGCATCGCCCATCCAGCGCGGCAGCGCATGAAGGTGAATATGCTGTTCTATACCCGCGCCAGCGGCCTCACCAAGGTTCATGCCTATATTGATTCCTTGCGGCTGATAGCATTGCTCGATAAGCCGCTCAGATAAACGCGCCAGGCGCATCATTTCTTCCACCGTCGGATCGTCAACCTGCTGCAAGCGCGACACGTGCCGGTACGGCGCGATCATCAGGTGGCCGCTGGTATAGGGATAGCGATTGAGGATGACGAAGTTAAAAGCCGCTCGATGAACGATCAGGGTCTCTTCATCATTGCTCGAACTGGCGGCTTCGCAGAAGATGCAGACAGAGCTCTCGCGCTTCTCTTTCATGTAAGTGGTACGCCAAGGCGTCCACAGGTGGTCCATGGGTTTCAGATCCGGGGTTAAGATCCCCTAGCCGAGTGGCCCATCGTGGTCGGCTACCGGTACCGTGGCAGATTCGGCTTTATCGCCGTTAACCAGGTCACGAAGTTCTTTGCTGGGCTTGAAGAACGGAATACGCTTGGAAGGCACGTCGACACGCGAGCCGGTTTTCGGATTGCGCCCGACGCGAGGCTGCCTCTGACGCGTGCGGAAACTGCCGAATCCGCGAATCTCAATCTTATCGCCTTTGTGAAGACTATTCACGATGCTGTCGAAAATGGTCTCAACAATGGTTTCGGAATCCTTGCGGGTCATCTCGACAACCTTCGATACTTCCTCGATGAGCTCAGCCTTTGTCATATTCTCTTACTCTGCTTTTGCCTGCGCTGCTTTTCATTTGACGTCCCCTGCCCTTAAAGTTCCTGGCTATCCTTTTTATCTTCCGATTGGTGCTGTTTAATAGCGTCGCCCACGGTTGAAGTGGCGGCAACTGCCTGACGCTTATAGTCTTGCAGACGGCTCTGCTCGCCTTCGTCGGCAACGGCGCGTACGCTCAAGCCAATGCGCTTCTGCGGTTCATTTAGTTTTATAATCTTGAAATCGAATTCCTGGCCCATGGGAAGCGCGGCCTCATCGGCTGAAGGCGGTTTCAAGTTGCGCCGTTTACCGGCTTCGTCGGAAATCTCGCTGCGGTGGCAAAGTCCTTCCACGCCCGGCAGCAACTCAACGAAAACACCGAACGGCGCAGCGCGGCACACCTTGCCGCGTACCGTATCGCCCACCTGATGCGTGCGAAAAAAAGTTTCCCAGGCATCCGGCTGCAGCTGCTTAATTCCAAGAGAAAGCCGCCGGTTCGCGGCATCGATATTCAATATAGCGGCCTGCACCACTTGCCCTTTCTTGAGAAGCTCGGAAGGGTGCTTGACGTGCGCCGTCCAGGAAAGATCGGAGACGTGAACCAAGCCGTCAATGCCTTCTTCGATCTCAACGAAGGCGCCGAAATCAGCCAACTTTCGAACGCGGCCTTCAACCACCGAACCGATGCTATAGCGGTCCGCCACGGTAGTCCAAGGGTCTGCTTCCAATTGCTTGATGCCCAGCGAGATGCGCCGGTCTTTGGGCTTGATCTCCAGCACCACGGCCTCCACCTGGTCGCCCGCTTTCACAACTTTTGCCGGATGTTTCATCCGCCTGCTCCATGTCATCTCAGAGATGTGGATCAGCCCTTCCACGCCTGCTTCGAGTTCGACGAACGCACCGTAGTCTGTCACGCTGACTACCCGCCCCAGAACGCGGCTTTGCGGGGGATAGCGGGCATCGATATTCAGCCAGGGGTCGGGGCGAAGCTGCTTGAGCCCAAGGGAAATGCGCTCTTTTTCGCGGTCGAATTTGAGCACCTTAACTGTGATCTCCTCGCCGACATGGACAACGGCCGACGGATGGGTTACATTGCCATAGCTCAAATCGCTTACGTGCAGCAGGCCATCGATTCCGCCAAGATCGACGAAGGCGCCATAATCGGTAAGATTCTTGACGATTCCCGTAACGCTAGCACCTTCTTCTATATTGGCAAGCGCCTCGGCTTTGCGCGTTTCGGCGGCCTTTTCCAGCAGAACGCGGCGCGAAACCACCGCGTTGCCGCGGCGCTTATTGAGTTTGAGAACTCTGACTTCAAGGTCGCGACCCAGATAGGCATCCAGGTTGTGAACAGGCCGCATTTCGACTTGGGAACTAGGCAGAAAAGCGATGACACCTATATCAACGGTAAGACCACCTTTAATTTTATTGGTGACTTTGCCGACAACGGGCGCACCTTCCGCAATAGCTTTTTCCAGTTGGTCCCAGATGTGGAGACGGTGAGGACGCTCGTATGAGAGCAGGATGTAGCCTTCTACCTGATTGCCGCTGCGGTCAATCATGACCTCAATCGTGTCGCCCGGTTGCACGGCGGGTTTGCCGTTAGACCAGGGAATTTGCGAGGCCGGTACTAAACCTTCCGTCTTCCGTCCGATATCGACGATGACCTCTTTGTCGGAAACGCTGAGAATATGACCGTGCAGAATTTCGCCTTCGGTAGGCGCAAACTGGCTACTGTAATCGTCCAGAAAGGCCTGATAATCGACCGAGTCGATGTTGGCGGGATTCTCGCTAAAATTGTCCAGTGGGCCAGTCACTGCTTGGGCTGCCGCGTAGGGCCCTGGTTGATGGGACAATTCGTTTATACCTGAGTCTTTATCCTCGGGCATGATTCAGCCACCTGTTACGAGCCACTTGCCGGGCGAAGTATGTTTGAAATTTTCTCATGGAAAGACCGGGCGTGGGACGTCAACTAGTTGATAGTTCAGTACTTTAGGAACTATAGCCGACCCTTTTGAGGATGTCAACCGCGACCGCGGAGGCGGCGGGTCTTTTTAATTCCATAACTTAGTCCGGATTCGTATTATACTCAAAGTGAGCAAAGCTTTGGTTTTGCCAAGAGCGGAGACATTTTTTTATGGGCGAACTTCTTCAACCATCACATATAGTGATTGTTCTGATCGTTGCTTTTGTGCTGTTTGGCGGTAAGAAACTGCCTGAACTGGGCGCAGGGCTGGGCAAAGGGATCAGATCGTTCAAAGAAAGCATGCGCGAAATCAGCGCCGATCACGACAAAGATACAGCGTCGACCAAGCAGCCGGAGCCGGCTGAGAAGTCTTAGTCATTTCTGAAATTCTAACCAATTCTCACTTCCGTCAATATCACCAGCCGTTCCCCAAGCCCTGCCTTTCCGAATGGCGAGTAAGCAGCCGGCGATGGTCTATATAGCGTATCTTGCTATAGCGAGATACGCTATACTTCTGCCGTGCCCGATTCTCCGCTCACGTCTCAAGCCTTCCACGTCCTCATCGCCCTCGCCGTTCGTGACCAGCACGGCTACGGCATTATGCAAGACGTCGCCGCACGTACGCAAGGCAAAATTCGCCTTGGTGCCGGCACTCTATACGGCCTCATTAAGCGCCTCCTCGAAGATGGGCTAATCGTCGAAGTTCGCAAAACGAAGCGCTCACTCAAATCCGAAGAGGATGACCGCCGCCGCTACTACCGCCTCACGTCTCAAGGTCGTCGCGCCGCCCAAGCCGAGGTCTCCCGGCTCAATGAACTCTTGCAACAAGCGCGGGCCCATGGGTTTGTCTAAAAGCGCTTGGTCGCAAAGCCAAGCTAAACTCTTCCGCGCTCTGCTCTATTGCTACCCCGCTGAATTCCGCCACGAATACGGCGTCGAAATGGAGCATGTCTTCCGCAGCCGCCTTGCGCACGAACCTCACTGGCGTCTCTGGCTCGAAACCTGCGGCGATCTTACCCTCTCCGCGCTCAACCAGCATCTCTCCATCCTCGCGTCTGATCTCAAACATGAACTCCGCGCCCTTCGCGCCGTCCCCGGCTTCACCCTCATCGTGCTTCTAGTCACTGCCCTTGGCATTGGCGCCGCCGTCTCCGTCTTTAGCCTTGTCGACGCTGTCCTTTTGCGCTCTTTGCCCTACGCTCACCCCGAAAATCTTGTCTATCTCTACGCACCCAATTCCCATTACACCGGTCTCCCCAGCGAAATTCCTCCCAACGTACCCGATGTCTACCATTGGCAAAGCCTCAGCCGCACCATTTCGAGCTTCGCCATGTTCATGCCTGGGAACTCGCGCCTGGTCCAAGGCGACAGCGTCACTCCCATCGCTACCGCCGCCGTCAGCGCCGACTTCTTCAAAACGCTCGACGTCAAACCAATCCTCGGGCGTACACTCAACGCAAACGACGATCAGCCAGGCCATGAACTCGTCGCCATCATCAGCCGCGAACTCTGGGTCTCGCATTTCAACGGCCGCCCGAGTATACTGGGCGGCAAAATCCAGTTGAATCGCAAAATGTATACCGTCGTCGGCGTTGCGGCCGGCGATTTTGGCTTCCCGTTCGATGGTGATCTTCCTTATCTCGGAATCAGCTCCCGGCAAACCGATCTCTGGATTCCGCTCGCCTACAGTTTCCAGCAAAAAACCGATCGCAACGGCCATCCCGAGGCCGCCGAAGTCGTCGCCCGCCTCAAGCCAGGCGCAACATCGAGTGCGGCTCAGTCCGAACTCAACACCATCGAATCTCATTTGAATTCGCTGTATGCCCCGGAAATGCAGGGCTGGCGCGTCTTGGCTCGCCCGCTTGTCGAGACCATCCTAGGACCGGTCCGGCAAATGCTCTGGACCCTTTTGGGTGTTGTTGGGCTCGTGCTCCTCATCGCCATCAGCAACATCGCCGGCCTCTTGCTCGCCCGCACCACCTCTCGCGCCCACGAACTCGGCATTCGCACCGCCCTCGGCGCCGAACGTGCCCGCATCATTCGCCAGCTTCTCACGGAATCGCTGCTGCTCAGTTGCGCCGGGGGCGCATTCGGCATCGCGCTCGCCTATGCTCTTGTTCGCCTTTTTATCAGTCTCAATCCCGGCGGCATCCCCCGCTTTGAGCAGGCCTCTGTCGACATCCGCATTCTGGGCGTCGCCGTCGCTCTCTCCATCGCTACCGGACTGGCCGCGGGCCTCCTGCCGGCGCGGGCCGCCTCTTCACCCCGCGTCGCCGCGGGCCGCCGTGTCACGGCCACTCACCGCGGCCGTTTCGCCCTCATTGTTTTTGAAATCGCCCTTTCCATCGTCCTCCTCAGCGGGGCCGGACTGCTCATTCGCAGCTATCTCAATCTTCAATCGGTCAACCCCGGCTTCTCGCCGTCCGTTTTGACTTTTCAGATCTCACTCGACGAACACTATCCCACCCCGCAATCGCATGACATCTTCTACCAATCCCTCCTCGCCAAGCTCCAAGCAGTCCCGGGCTTCAAGTTTGTTGGCGCATCCACCGAAATTCCGCTCACTAACGATTTAGGCTTCGCTGAGTGCGAAGTGGAAGGTTACGGCCAAACTCCCCAACTCGTCCAGGTTGTTGGCGCTACGCCGGAATATCGCCAAGCCATCGGCACGCCTTTACTGCGCGGCCGCGATTTCACCCCCACTGACGGCAAAACCGAAAACGTCCTGATCAACAAGAAATTTTCTGATTCTTACTTTCCGGGCCGCGATGCCATCGGCGGTCGCATCCGCCTCGCCGGCACGCCCGCTCGGTGGGGAACCGTGATCGGAGTCCTCGCGGACGTTCGTGACCAGGACATAGCCGCTGAAGCCAAGCCAACCTTAGTTGCGCCGGTCGAAGACGGCGATAGCTTTGCTGTCCGCGCAGACCTCCCGGTCGCCCAAGCGGCGTCTCAGATCCGCTCCCTCGTCCGCTCTCTCGACCCGGCCCTCATCACCGACATCAAAACCATGCGCGAACGCATCGCCGCTACCAACGCTCGCCGTACATTTCAAACGTCTATCCTGGGCGGCTTCGCCCTCGTGGCCGTCATTCTTGCGCTGGTCGGCCTCTACGGCCTCATGTCTTTCACCGTGAAACAAAGGACCACCGAAATCGGCATCCGCCTCGCCATCGGTGCCCCGCGGAGTCGCATTTTCACCCTCATCCTCTGGCAGGGCGTCCGCCTCACTGCCTACGGCTTGCTGATCGGTCTAGCTGCCGCGCTACTCCTCACGCGCCTGCTCAGTGGTTGGCTCTTCCAGCTCAAAGCCACCGATCCCCTCACTTTCGCCTTCGTTCTCCTAGCCATTCTAGGAGTCGCCTGCGCTGCCTGCCTTGTACCCGCCTGGAGCGCTACCCGAATCGACGCGGTCCAAGCTCTTAGGCGAGAGTGAGACAGAGTTTTGACATTCACTGTCCGCTCATTTCCCACCGAATAACTGTTGTGCCCATCTCGGAATTGCCTGACTCAGGTTTCTTGCGACCCGTCTTACACGGCAATGATTCTGCGAGCAATTCTTGCCGCCTCTCGGCAAGAATTGCCCCCAGGCCCGATTCAGCCACCATTCCATAAACCAAGTTGTTTCAATACTTTACCAGCGTGATTTAGTGCCCCGGCAAAATGGCCACCAAACTGCTGCCATAGGGCTAGTACTAGGCACTCCCCCCAGGGGCCGGTGCAAAAAAAAGCTTAAAGAAGCGGTGACAAAACGATGACAAATGAAGAATATGGCCGGGCGTACCAGAAGGGCTTCAACCTCACGGTGCGATTTCTGGTTTCTCGCGGACTTTCGTATGATTCGGCGCTGGATACGGCGCAAGCGGCTTGGGCCAAAGGATGGGAACGCAGGGAACAGCTGCGCGATCCCAGTCTTGTGTTGACTTGGACCAACAGCATCGCCTTAAATATTCACCGCACCTATTTGCGGCGCGAACCCCAGACTCAGGTCTTGCCGGACTTGCAAGCGCCGCCCCGCATGAACGTGGCCGCGATTGATGTGTCACGGATTCTCGAGTCGTGCAAGCCGAATGACAGAGCAGTGCTCGAAGGCCACTATATCGAAGGCTATAAAGTCCAAGAGATAGCGCGCCAGTTTGGTTGGTCGGAGACGGCGGTGCGAATTCGCTTGCTGCGCGCACGGCGTAGTGTGGAAAAGCGTTTGAACAAGTCCAAGCACGGCCAGTTGCGCACCTTGGCGGCGAAAGCCAAACGTGCCCTCACCGACGTGGTCGAAGTAGAGATGTACAAGACACAAGCCGCTTAAGCCAAAGCTCATGCGTGGTGCCACACAGCGCCCGTGGCACCATACAAAAGTATGGCCATGCCGGAAACTTTGCGCCGACGGTTGCGTCTGCCGGTGATCGGGTCGCCGCTTTTCGTAATCTCCACGCCCGATCTGGTTTTAGCACAAAGCAAGGCCGGAATTATGGGCGCATTTCCGGCCTTGAATGCACGCCCCCCGAGTCTATTGGACGAATGGCTGCACCGCATTAAAGAAGAATTGGCGGCATGGGATAAAGCCCATCCCGATATGCCTGCGGCACCCTTTGCCGTAAACCAGATCGTTCATAAGTCGAACAGCAGACTCGAACACGATGTTGAACTCTGCGTGAAATATCGCGTTCCCGTCATCATTACCTCGCTCGGTGCGCGCGAAGAATTAAATCAAGTCGTGCACAGTTACGGCGGCATCACGCTGCACGATGTAATTAATAACCGCTTCGCCCATAAAGCCATTGAGAAAGGCGCTGACGGATTGATTCCGGTCGCTGCAGGTGGTGGCGGGCACGCCGGCACTTTGTCGCCTTTCGCCCTAATGCAGGAAATTCGCGAATGGTTTGCCGGACCCGTTGCGCTGGCCGGTTCGATCGCCAACGGTGCCGCGATTCTAGCGGCGCTGGCATGCGGAGCCGATCTCGCCTATATAGGTTCCGCGTTCATTGCCACCCGGGAAGCGAATGCTTCCGCGGAATACAAGGCGATGATTGCGGAATCAACCGCGGACGACATTGTTTATACGAATCTCTTTACGGGCGTCCATGGAAATTACTTGAAGCCCTCCGTACTGAAGGCAGGGCTTGACCCAGCTCATTTGCCGGAAGGCGACGTATCAACCATGAATTTTGGCTCGGGCGGGAATATGGACGCCAAAGCCTGGCGCGATATTTGGGGCTGCGGCCAAGGCATTGGCGTTATTCATGATGTGCCCAGCGTGGCCGAGTTAGTAGAACGTTTGAGCGGGCAGCTGGCAGCAGCGCGCGCGGCATTGGAAGACAAGTTGGCTATGGTGAGATGAGGCGGTTTGGAGCATTCTTGAGATTTCCCGCCCGAAACTCATACTAAACCTCCGATTTCATCCGATTTAACCAATAGCACATGTTTCTACGCCTCTCTTTCACCTTCCTGTTATCGAATCTGCTCGTCATTGGCGACTCATTCCCGCTCGATATACACGGCGTCGCCGTCGACGTCACGACACGTGCTCCCATTTCCGGCGCTTGGATCAACGCCGGAGGCCAAATCATGCGCACCAGCACCAAGGGCGAATTTCAATTGAAAACGAGCGTAAAGTCCATTGATCTGCGGGCCGTAGGCTATGGCCGGTTGACCGTTCCGGCCGAGGCTGAGATGCATGTGGCGTTATCTCCCTTGCGCGTGCGGGGACTCTATATGTCCTTCTGGGCCGTCTCGTCGCAACCGCTACGCGCTCATATCTACGACACCGCCGCCAAAGCTCATCTGAACGCTGTCGTGATTGACATAAAAGGCGACTTGGGATTGGTGGGAATCCGCACCTCGATTCCTATGGTTGCCAAAGCGGGCGCTAACCGCGTAATTACGATTCCGGACGCCCCCGCTCTCATCGTCGATCTCCATCGCCGCGGCTTGTACGCCATCGCCCGCATTGTTACCTTTAAAGACAGCCCGCTGGCGGTTCTTCGTCCCGATTTAGCCGTAAAAACGGCTAGTGGCGAACTCTTTGCCGATAACGAACGGCTGCACTGGACCGATCCGTTCAACCAAACCGTCTGGGATTACAACATTCAGATCGCTGTCGAAGCCGCCAAAGCTGGCTTTGACGAAGTTCAGTTCGATTATGTCCGCTTCCCGGACCATCCAGGCTTGCAATTCTCGAAAGAGAGCAATGAAAAAAACCGGCGCGCGGCGATTTCGGGTTTCCTCGCGCAAGCGCGGAAGGCGCTGAATCCCTTCAACGTCTTTTTGTCGGCTGACAATTTCGGCTACGTCGCTTGGAATCAGGGTGACACCGGCATCGGCCAATGCTTTGAAGACATCGGCAAGGTAGTGGACTATATATCGCCCATGCTTTATCCCTCCGGTTTCCGTTACGGCATCCCCGGCCTGCGCAATCCATTGGACGATCCTTACCGCATCGTGTATGCGTCACTCGAAAAAGCCAAGCAGCGCACTGGTTTTCCAGGCTTGGTTTTCCGCCCTTGGCTGCAAGCCTTCGCCGACTATGCCTTTGATCACCGGGTATTCGGCAAACCCCAATTGCGCCAGCAGATCAAGGCTGCTGAAGACGCCGGCACCGACGGCTGGCTGCTCTGGCAGCCCCGCAATCAATACCCAACGCAGGCGCTCGCCGAACTCTCTAGCGAACTCTGGTGGAAGCCGCCAGTTCAGTCGGCCCACCGCTAACTAACCAACTAGGGAGCCGTAAAATATTCAAACGCAACTCCACCTCGCCTGTGGCGCAAACACTCGTGTTTGCAGCGCCCAGACTCGTCTCGCTGCTTTCCCCCTTCGCCGGCAATTCCGCGCCAACCCCCGCCGAATTGGAGCTTGGAGCGCTGGCCTAAGCGGGACGCAGCACCAGCTTCTTCATGTCCGGCAAGAACACCGTCAGCAAACCGATCACCGGCAGATACGCGCACAGTCGATAAACATACTCAACGCTCGTCCTATCCGCCAACCAACCCAACGCCGCCGCGCCGATGCCGCCCAGCCCAAACGCTAAGCCAAAAAAGATCCCGGATACCATGCCCACCCTGCCGGGCACTAGATCTTGTGCATAAACCACAATCGCTGAAAAGGCTGAAGCCAAAATCAGGCCGATCGGAACGCTGACGATGCCCGTCCAGAACAGGTTCAAGTGCGGCAGCAACAGCGTGAAAGGCAGCACGCCCAAAATCGAAAACCAAATCACCAGGCGTCGTCCGAAACGGTCGCCTATCGGGCCGCCCGCAATCGTGCCCACCGCCGCCGCGAGCAGGAACACAAACAGATAGCGCTGCGAAGTCGCCACCGGAACACCGAACTTCCTGATGAGATAGAAAGTGTAGTAGTTGGAAAGACTCGCCAGATAAAAGAATTTCGAAAACATCAGTGCTACCAGCACCGACATGGAAATCCAGACTGTCTTGCGGCTGATGCTCGCGTGGCGCTGCAACGGTTTGGCGTTGCTATTCTTGCCCGCCAGATGACTTTGATACCACGCGCCAATGCGCGCCAAAATCAAAATACCCAATACCGCCGCCGGGGCAAACCACGCCACGCTTTGTTGCCCATACGGCGTCACCACTAAGGCAGCCAGCAGCGGGCCTAACGAAGAGCCTCCGTTGCCACCTACCTGGAACAACGATTGCGCCATGCCGTGTTTCCCGCCCGAAGCCACCCGCGCGATGCGCGACGACTCTGGATGAAATATCGACGAGCCCACGCCCACCAGCGCGCCACCGATCAGCAGCATCTCAAAGCTCCCAGCCCGCGAGAGAACCATCATCCCCGCAAGCGTAAATCCCATACCCACCGGCAGCGAGTAGGGCTGCGGATGCTTATCGGTGAAGCTTCCCACCACCGGTTGCAAAAGCGATGCCGTTATTTGGTAAGTCAGGCTGATCAAACCGAACTGAGCCAGATCCAGGTGAAGCGACTTCTGCAGGTTTGGATAAATCGCCACAATGAGCGACTGCACCATATCGTTCAGTAGATGGCAGAAGCTAATGGCGGCCAGCACCAGAAAAAACGTTTTCGCGGCGGCGGGCGCTGCCGGCGCGCTTGTGCTGGCAGCGGTTTCAGATTGCGAGGGCATCTTGTTCTAAGGTAACTTGCTACAACTGTAAGCATGAACTGGACGGCAATTGGCGCGGTACTCATGGCATTGGCGGTGAGTATG
>Ga0302319_10004827_pt1 | contig 27487 bp, 17 predicted proteins | sample Bog_T0_2_FD_203319 | JGI IMG/M metagenome (GOLD analysis project Ga0302319, IMG submission 203319) | Peat permafrost microbial communities from Stordalen Mire near Abisko, Sweden - Bog_T0_2 | ecosystem: Environmental > Terrestrial > Soil > Wetlands > Peat | place: Sweden: Abisko, Stordalen Mire... | reverse complement strand
ACAGCAAAACAGACAGCTCCGGGTTCTTCTCGGTAACCGCTTTACCGCCAGGTACTTACACCGTTAAGATTTCGTCGAAAGGTTTCGCCAGCTGGGAAGAAACCGGCATTCTGCTGAACCAGGGCGATTCTCGTACCATCCCCAACATACACTTGAAGATCAGCTCTGACGTTACCGCAGTTACGGTCGTCTCCGGCGCGGATGCGGAAGTTCCCACAGACACAGCTGAAATCAGCACCACCCTCAATAACGAACTGGTCGATTCCGCCGTTCTCACCGGACGCAACGCGGCCGAACTGATCAAGATGATGCCCGGCGTCGCCTTCAACAATGCCGGCGGCGTAGGCTCCAGCTACAACAGCCAGACGACAGGCACCAACAACGGCCCAGCCGGAAACTTCTCGGCGAACGGCACCCAGCCCTACGGTTCGACGGCGGTCATCCTCGACGGCGCCAATCTGATCGATCCAGGTAATGCCGGAACGCAGATCGCCAACATCAATCAGGACATGACCGACAGCGTCAAGTACCTTTCTGCCTCCTATGGCGCGGAATACGCGAAGGGCCCCGCGATTCTTCAGGCCTTCAGCAAGAGCGGCGGCCAGAAGTTCCATGGCGAAGCCTATCTCTATGCCCGCAACACAGGGTTCGGCTACGCAAACGACTGGAACAACAAGGCAGAGCAGGAGTCAGCCGCGGCTGGAGCGGCCGGTGCGACCCCCGCGTCTATCTCAGCAGCAAACAAGCTTACACCACAGAGCTTCTACTATATCGGCGGCAACGTGGGCGGCCCCATCGCTTTCGGACGCTTCAATCGGAACCGCGACAAATTGTTCTTCTGGGGCGGCTACGAGAAGATGATTCAGCATCCGTTCAACTCCGCCGTGGAGATGAACGTCCCGACAGCGGACCAACAAGCCGGTGACTTCAATAACAACGGCGTGCCGGGCAACATTGTGTCGTCGATTTACCCGGGGGCCTACGCGCTCCCTTGCAATACGGACGACGGATGGCAGGGTTGCAACGTGAAAAACTCTCCATGGAGCGGCTATGACAGTGGAGCTACCCCTCAACCAGTCCCAAATTTGCTGAACTACTTCAAGGGCTCGGTTGGTCAGGCCTACAGTAGCCTGAACCCGCAGCCCAACCAAACTCCAAATGCGAGCAACGGCTGGAATAACTACGGCTATGCACCTTCCACTCCGACTGATCGCTGGGAAGCTACCGGCAAGGTCACATACGCTTTCAACGACAACAACAAGATTTGGGGTTCGTACACATACCAGACCGAAGCCGACAATCATCCGTTGTCGATCTGGTGGGCGCCCGAATGGACCATTCCATATCCTGGAAAGCCCGCCGGAAAAGAAACTGCCAATGTCTATTTGATCAACTACACGCACGTATTCAACGCGTCGACCACGAACGAGTTTGTCTTCTCGTACGCCAAGTTCGTCAATGACGACAGCCAGGCCGATCCAAATGCCTCGCTTCGCTCCACAGTTGGTTTCCCGGCCGAGAGCCTGTTCGGTTCAAGCGGAAGCCCGCAGATTCCAAACTCCACGGGCGGATGGAACTCAGGTCTGACAGAAATTAACGAGTTCTCGTTCTACGGTGGCATTTACGGCAAAAACAGCTTTGGCAAAACGGCCAAAGCTCCCTCAATCACCGATAATTTCACCAAGATCGTCAAAACTCACTCCCTCAAGGCCGGTTTTTACTGGGACGCCGAGGAAAACCTGCAGTCTGCAGGCAACGACGTCAACGGCAACTTTGATTTTGAAACCTGGGGTGCATCTTCGACCTACAATCTGACCCTCGACCGTCTCATGGGTCGCGTACAGAACTACAACGAACAGAACACAGATCCAGTTCCGGATGAGTTGTTTCATCAGTGGTCCCTCTGGGCGCAGGACTCATGGAAGGTCAACCCGAAGCTGACGGTTAACATCGGTCTCCGTCTGGACCACGAAGGTCAGTGGTATGACAAACTCGGCGGTACCCAGGTTTGGGATCCCACCTCCTATGTCAACACTCCCAACCCACCCGCGAATACCGGCTTGCTCTGGCACGCTCTTAATTCAAAGATTGCCAGCTCCGGCTGGGGAAGCAGTTTGTTCCTCCCGAACCCACGCGTAGGTTTTGCGTACGACGTTTTCGGAACAGGCAAGACGGTAGTCCGCGGCGGATTTGGAACCTATCGCTATCAGGTCTCCGACAACGACGCCAGCGGCGCAATGGGTGGTCCACTGGGCTCATTCAACTACAACACATCAACCTCCGGTAACCAGGGGTTCTACAGCTACGACTTCACTGGCAATCAACTCAATACTGGGAGCGGATCAGCCCCACTGAAGCTCGCAGTGCCCACAGGTTTGAACCAGGATGGAGCCAGCGGCATCAAGGCAGATGCGGAGGGGGACAACAAGGTTCCTTACGCCAACACCTGGAGCTTCGGCGTAGCCCAGGCTCTCCCTTCACACACGGTAATGCAGGCCTCGTACGTGGGCAGCATGAGCCGCAACCAGCTTCTGAACGGCGCGAACGGCCATATCAACGATGCTAATGGGATCGCATATGGTTCGTTCTTTAAGCCTGACCCAATAAGAGGGGTAATTGAAAACGTTCAAGCACTAACACCGCCGACATGCGGTGTTGGTCAGGTACCGACTGGCGGGGTCACAGGACCAGTTTCCTGCGTTGCCAAGGGCACAACCTATACCAGTGCCAACACAAATGACTATCGTCCGCTGATCAACTATGGGGACATTTGGATCCAGAGCCATGGTGGCTTCGCCAACTACAACTCTCTGCAGGTTGCGGCTCAGAAACAGTCCGGCAACTTGTTCCTGTTCACCAACTTCACCTTTGGCAAGGTTCTCGGTACCCGCGACGGTTCCACCTCAAATGGAAACGGCAACGGTCCAGTGGGCGATCCATTTAGCCTCGTTGCTAACTATGGACCGCTTGAGTATGACCACACCAAGGTGTTCAATGTTTCGTTCAGCTACAAGTTGCCCAGCCCGATCCACAACAATCTCCTCGTAGGCGAGGCAGTCAACGGCTGGCAGGTTTCCGGGTACACAACTTACCAGGATGGGGTTCCGTACCAGACCACGTCCCCAAACATGAACATGAATTATCAGCAGTACCACGATTCAGCCGGCGCTGCTCATAATATCCCCATTACGATGCCAATTCCGAATACTGCCCAAGCCCTAAATGGTACTACGGCGGTAGTGGCTGGAAATCAGACCTACTCGGTCGGAACTACCACTTGGACCGGGTCAAACCAATATGAGAACGGTCTGCTTCCGGTGCTCACATGCGATCCGAGACAGCACCTGAAAAAGGGCCAGTACTTCAACCCCAACTGCTTTGAAGCGCCGCTTGCACCGACCGCCTCAACGGCCGGACAAATGGGACAAACGATTTGGCCGTATATCCGCACACCACACTACATTGGCAGCGATCTGGCCATCTTCAAGGCCTTCAAAGTCACTGAGTCGCAGCGATTCGAAGTACGCGTCTCGGCAACCAACTGGCTCAATCACCCCAACGCCGGTTTCGGCATCAACGGCAATTCTGATAACCAGCTTGTCTTCAATGGAATTCCGGGAGTTGGCAATCTCGGAACCAACCCTGATGGCAGCGTCACCAACTCCAACGAATCCACGACCGGAACACCCGCTGCAAAGTTGGGCTACCGCTGGGTGCAGTTCGCAGGAAAGTACTACTTCTGATCTTCGAAATAGTACAATCGGAAAGGGGTGGCTTACCGCCACCCTTTTCTATTTCCATGAGATCTTTGCCGACCGTTCCGTCATTTCCCAGAGTTCTATTCAATGTGATTCTCGCAATTATTGCGACGACCGCTTCGTTGCATGGTCAGCAGCAGACTCCCTCGCCAAATAAACCAATCCAGCCAATTCAGTTCGCACTCAAGAAACTCCCGTTTCACCTTGAGAGTAGTCAGACCCCAGCCAGGAATGCTCCCGAGTCAATGGCCGGCGGCGTTGCAGTGTTCGACTATAACGGCGATGGCCGCCCTGATATTTTCTTCACCAACGGCGCAGACATTGCTACCCTCAAGAAGTCTTCCGCCAAATACGCCAACCGACTCTTTCGCAACGACGGCAATGGCGTCTTCACCGATGTGACAGCCCAGGCCGGTCTTGCGGGAACCGGATTCGATATTGGCGTCGCGGTTGGTGACTACGACAATGACGGTCATCCGGATTTGTTCGTCACCGGCGTTCACGGCAACACGCTCTACCGCAACAACGGTGACGGCACTTTCACAGATGTAACGAAAAAAGCTGGCCTGGACAAGTGGAACGATCCGGAATACGGTCCGCTATGGTCAGAGGCCGCGGTCTGGGTGGACGTGAACAACGATGGCCTGCTCGATCTGTTTGTCGTCAACTATCTCCAATGGACCTACTCCGACAAGCCGCTGTGCGGTCAGGAAGGCGGCATTGCCGATTATTGCCATCCCCGCTTTTACAAGGGCCAACCCAACCAGCTATTCATCAACCAGGGTGACGGCACATTCAAGGACGTATCAAAGGAATGGGGCATTCGTGATCACGTGGGCAAGGGGATGGGCGTGGGCATGGCTGACTACGACCTCGATGGCAAGCCCGACCTGTTCGTAACCAATGACGCCGAGTACAATTTCCTCTTCCACAATCTTGGAAACAAGTTCGAGGAGGTAGCCTTCGAGACCAATGTGGCGCTCCCAGAGGATAGTGCTTTCATCTCCGGAATGGGCTTGGACTTTCGCGATTTCAACAACGACGGCTACCCTGACATTGCCTATACGGCGTTGACCGGGCAAACGTTTCCGATTTATAAGAACACCGGCAACGGTGATTTTGTTGAAGTAACTACTTCCAGCGGACTACGCGCCGAATCAATGCATATGTCCGGCTTCGGCGCGGCCTTCTATGATTTCGACAACGATGGCTGGAAGGACCTGTTTACGACCCGCGGACACGTAGTTTGGCATGTGCCACCGGGATTCTCGGTCGATGAGCCGAATACGGTATTTCGCAATCTGGGAGTAAGCGGGAAATGGCGGGCTCTCACGGCGGAGGCTGGACTGACGGCTGCTCCCAATGGCCGAAACCGCGGCTGCGCCTTCGGTGATTTCGATGGGGACGGCCGCATCGACGCAGTCACAACGGGGTTGGATATGGATGCCGAACTGTGGATGAACCGCAGCCCGCATTCAGGGCACTGGCTCGACGTTGCGCTGCGCGGCGTGAAGAGCAATCGCGACGGCATCGGCGCGCGCATCAAGGTCATGACCAGGTCGGGTGTCCAATATAATCACCAGACGTCAAGCGTGTGCTACGCGTCTTCGAGCCTTGGGCCGGTACACTTCGGGCTCGGCGCGGACCCAATTGCGTCAAGGGTTGAGATCACTTGGCCAAGTGGTGCGGTACAAGTGCTGGAAAACGTCGGAGGCGACCGGATTTTGAAGGTTACGGAGCCTGTTTCTGCGCCCTCGGCCGCCAAATAAAATGCTTCCGGAGCGAATTTTTCTAGATTTAGTGTGGTCCCGCCTGCTGCTGTTTCGCTTCGATCTGTTGCACGACCTCACGTTCCCTCTTTCCATCCTCGGGTCGATGAAGCTTGTAATACACTGCGGCCAATTCCACATGCGGATCGAGCCAGTTGGGATCGGTCTTTTCCAGATCCTCGAGCGTCGCCGCGGCTTCGGCATACCTGCCTGTCATCCCATTCAGTTTTGCAAGTTGCAGGCGCGCCAACGGGAGCCCCGGTTGGAGCTGCAATGCAAGCTCCAAAAGCGGCCTGGCACTGTCGAAATCCCGCTCCTTAAGCCGAGTGACTCCTAGGTACAAATTGGCGGTTGGATCTTTTGGATCGGCGCGCAGAGCAGCCTCGAAGGCTGGCACCGAAGCTGCGGTATCTCCCATCGCATCGCGTGCCTGCCCCGCCAAAGTGTAGAGTCCCGGGAATGTCGGGGCCAGTTCAAGCGCCGCGTCCAGATCCGCCCGTGCCTCGCGGAATTCATTTCTACGCAGGCGCGCGGAGCCGGCGATCACATAAGCGTCGGCGGAGGAAGTGATCCGCGCCACCTTCTCCATGCGCGGCAGCCCATCCGCTTCCTTCCCAGAAAGAATCAGCGCGTACCCGTAAACATACTCGAAATCCGTGTCGGCGTCGTGGTCGGGCTCAAGCGGGGCGAGCATCTGTGCCGCATCTGCTCCTTTGTCGAGCTTGATATCGGTATAAGCCAGCAGCACCGCTGACTTTACATCTGCAGGTCTGGCTGCATGGACCATTTCGAACTCGTCGTGAGCATGGGCCATGTCCCCCTTTTTGTAAAATGCAAGTGCCAGATTCAGACGGACCGCTGTCTTATCCGGAGAGGCTTCGAGGGCGCGCGTGTCCTCTTCAATGGCCGCGTCGAATTGCCCGGAGGCGGCTAATGCGGCGCCCAAGTTGGCGCGTGCTTCCGCCAGTTCTGGTTCCTGAGCAAGAACCTGCCGATAGTCCTCGATCGCCTTCTGAAAGTCGCCATGCTGCTGAGCGGCAATTCCATCGCGCAACAGAGCTTCCGCGTTAGCTGCTGGGGTCGGGTTCGAGGACTGCCCCGCCGCTGCTTCGAGGCCAAGCGCAATCAGCAGAAAGCAAACGGACCGCATGGCTTCTAGGATAGATCATCCGCTGTGATTGAGGCCAAGCGCGAAAGGCCCCCTTTGACCCAGTTAGGGGTTCTCCATCGACCTGTAGTTGAGGATCTTCACGTTCGATCCGAAGCGCCGGTAATCGCGAAACGCAATCGTATTCAACATTGCATCATGGCGGCCTTGAATAAGGCTGACCTCGGCGCTGATCGGCATCAGATAATCATGAGCGTTGATCGATACGTAGTCGTAGTCGACCGTGATTGCCGAAGCCTGCGTGGGGATATCTTTGGGCAGATCCTCTGCGATCAGAGTGATCCGTCGCACGCTGCGTGTCGCCGTATCGATGAAGGCCTTGCCATGGAAACTCACCGTCGGTTGAAGACCGTTGGATCCCGCAACGCTGAATGCTGAGTTTTCCTTGCGAACGCGGTAGTCAAATACCTGGACCGTGCCATTTCCCAGCGTGTCGGTTTCCTTCCATTTGAACTCCGCCTTCGCCGAGAGCTCGAAGACAGCTCCGAGAACGCCGCCGAATTCTCCGGTAGATTTTGGCCCTTTGATCGCCTCAGGGTCGGCGCTGGCGGGCTGCTTTCCGTCGACCTCCAATACCGTTCGGGCTTCGCTTTTCTCGCGATACTTCAGCAACTCCGTAATCGTGTCCCTGTGCTTCCATCTGCCCGTTCCGGATGCATCGAGCGACCGGTTTATCACCTCGACGCACATGAAATTCGGCAAGCCATCTTTATAGCCAATTGCGCGCTCTCGAGCGTCCGCAATCATTGCCTGCGATTCCTCCGGAGTCGGGGCTGGAATGGGATTGGTGGCAGCGGCGATGGCCAGTTGGCCGGGCACGTCGGCCGTCAGTTCAACGCTTGGAACGCTCTCATCTGAAGGTGGACCGCTGCCGCCATGACCTGAAGTCGCTGAAGCAGCGCTATCACCCGGCTGGTTGCCTTCGACCGTGAAAGAGATTTCCTGGAACGCTGTGTCTCCCCCCTGATTCACCGTGGCCTTCACCTTGTAGTCGCCGGGCGCAAGGGATTTGTTCTGAAAGGTCGCCAGATAGGGGATTACCGCGTCTTTGGCGCTGACTCGCAGCGGAAGCGGGGTACGCTGCCCAGCCTTGCCGTTCCGAATAACCTGCATCTCAAGTGTCGGCGGATCGGTGGCTTTAGGGTCCGGGTGCAGCAGCAGAAACAGGGAGACGGATTTGGCGTCCGCCGGCACCATGCCTGAGAGATTCGGCGTCACTTTGCCGTCTTCGTAGCGCAAAGGCTCCAGCGGGTCAGCATCCTCGTTGTAGGTATCCATCTTGCGGACCAGCACCATGTCGCTCAATGCCGGTCCACCTGGTACGACTGAGATTTCGAACGGGATGCGTTGCGCGCTCATCTTTTCGCCGTTCTCGTCCTTCACTGCAACTTCCAGTACGTATTTCCCCGGAATCTCCATGAAGTGTCGTTGCATTGTGACTGCCAGCGACTTGTCCCGATCCATCGCTTCCAAGGCTCCCCGTCGCGCAATGTCCTCCCCGAAATGTTCGATCACGGTGCCGCCACTGTCCTTGATCTGAGCCACAATGGCGACGCGCGTCGAGTAGAGGTTGGTGTGCGTGTCCTCTTTCACGTCCAATCCGGAAAAAGGAACTTCAACAGCCAGCGCATTTGTGTTGCCGTCTGGCAAATTCCCAAAACGGAGAATCGTCGCGTTGAACTTGAAGTCGTAAGGCAGTTGCGGCTGATCGAGGCTTTTCAGCAAAGCCGTCTCAAACGGGCGAATCCCACCAGCCGAACCCGGCGGCAACGCGAAGTAGCCCGTTTTGGCTTGGACCTTAAGCCCGGCTCGAAGCGGTTTGATTTCGATGGCGCGAAACTTTCCGTCGTAATCCTGGGCCGGAGGGATATAAGAAGCCTCGTAATACGTCGACATGTCCTGGACCATCTGTTCCAAAGGCCCCTTTACGCTTACCTGGGCATCTATATAAACACCGCCCGTGTCCTTGGACAAATCCGACATCGGACTCTTGATCTCGAGGAACCTGTTCGGGTCTTCATTATTGCCACGCATGAAGTCAGTCATCTGCGCAACGTCTTGCGCCGGTCCCCAAACCGCTCCGGTTGCCCCCGGAGCTCCTTGGATCCCCGATCCGCCTTCTTGCTGCGGCGGAGTCACGGTTACCACGTTGCCGTTTCCTCCACCCACAACCACAGGTATCGGTGCGTATGGTTTCTGCCCGTTGAGCAAAGCGTTCTCCACAGACCGCCGTCCCGCCAGGTTCATTGCATCCAGATCGACGGTATAAATAGTGACGCCGGCCTTTGTGGCCGCTCCGGCAATCGTCTTCAACATTTCCTTCGAACTCGAATCAAGCAGCTCGTTCAAAGTGAAGTAGATAACGGCTTTTCGTTCCGCGATCTGCTGCTGCGACCGCACAAGTGCCAAAATACCGGCCAGCGATAGATTTGCATGCTGGTCCTGCACGATCAACTGGGCGTCTTCAATAGCCTTCAAGACAGTTTGCGCTCTGGCTCGCTCGGCCAGCTCCACATGACGGCCGGATGAGTCCAATCCGGTTCGCGCCTCCGCGATGAGATTCCTTTCCGCCTGCTCGGCAGCCTTTGTTCTGGCTGGCTCAGCCTGATCGGTTGCCATGTTGACGCCCTGGCTAAGAGTTGAAACAAGCCGGCTGACTTTGCTATCGGTAGCGACAGTGACGGCCTGCTCAATAGCAGCGCGATCACCGGTGAACCCTTGAAGCAGGCGCAGACGTCCGCCAAAATCCATTACGGCATAGGAGTATCCCGAGGTGGGCAAAGCCTTTAGAATCTTCTCCGCCATCACCTTCGCGCTCTTAGCCAGCGGGCCCTCAAAGCGATCGAAAACGATTGTGACCATATGGCCCGCATTCGTGTCCCCTTTTATCAGCCGAAATCCGTTTAGCTTGACCGGTGTACCGTCGTCGGTCACCGCGAAATCTTCCGGCTTGAGATCGAGAACCGGCTTGTGGTGTCTGTCGTGAACCACAAGATCGAGAGAAACTTCGTCGGCGTTGGTGCTGAAGTGAGGGGTCTGCTCAGGAGGCGGGCTAGCAGGCGGTGTTGCAGACACCGTCTGTCCATGAACGAGACAAGGGAAGAATGCAGCAAATAGCCCCGCTGCCAGCCATCCGGCGCTCCGTCCGTAACGCTCCCGTTCATTCGCACTGCCCAAGCGGGCACTGCCAAAGTATGTATTCATGCGGAATCCCGATTTCTGGTTGTTTGGGTTCGACAACTCTCCTCATTCCTTCTATCGGAAAACCTTTCCATTTCAATAGAGGTTGTTCGAAAAGTCGCTTTGATCTTCGTATGGAATTGTAGCTGGATGGAGTGCCTTTGATCATGAGGTATTTCGCTTCGAATTGCCATAGCTTGAGGCACTCCGTTTTTATGCTGTTTGGATCCCACTCTGGGAAATGACTCGGCCCTCCGGCGGTATTGATCGGAAATGTCTAATAGGTAGAGACTTCCTTCCGATGGGCTGCTCTCCCGAGGCTGTTCTAAAAGTCCATGTACCTGTAGCCAATCGATTTTTCACATCGATCGAGAAACCGAGCATGAGTTCCTCCTATTCAGTTAACGGACGGTCTGGGCATTCGGTTCTCGAGTTTCCAATTCGACAGAGTGGGAGATACGCATTCGCCTGCGACTATGGTGAAAGCTTCAAGGGACCCGAGGTAGTTGTGGCTGTAGGATCCGGAGTTGGAGACGCCATTTGGCGCACTGTTGGAGGAGCGCTGGTCACCATTTTCGGGGGCATCGGGGCCGGTCTCATCACCGTTCTCTTAGTTGTTATCATGCATGAGCGCGAAAAGAGGCGGCTTAGACAACCAGGGCAGCTCCAGGTCTAGGGAAGTTCCACTTCGATCTCTGCCTATCCGGAAGTCACTTTCCAGGCAACAACATCGCGATAGCAGAAGCCCTCAGCATCGACCGGAGCCCGCTTTTCCATCGGACAACGATCATTGGCTTTGTTACCATGGAAGCACGTGATCTGCGCAACCGGATAGCTCCGGACCTCTTGCTTAGGCAAATCCCCGAAGGCGAATCCCCCTAAGGCGAATCCAGGCAGCGGCGGCGGGCGTTGATTCCGGACCGGCTACTGGGGAGAATCAATGGGGCGTAACTTTTTAGTGGCCGCGGTTATCATGCTTGGCACAGGAGCCGGGCTGACCGGCAAAGTGATAGCAGGGAACTCCAACGCGCCCGCATCCACGGTAAATGCGGAGGCGGTTCCAAACTATCTAAAACCGGTTCCGATGAATTCGACGGCTCCGGTAGCCCAGACCGCCCAGCCGGACCAATCTTCCAAACCAAGCCTTACCATAGACATACCGGCAAACCGGACCATCTATCCGCCCGACATCATCCCACCCCAATTCGCATGGCGGGACGACAATGCCGCCGTCACCGTCTGGCGGATCGAAATTGTCTTCGGCGAACATGGGCATTCGATCAAGGTCTGGTCGAACGGCGAAAAGATGCAACTTGCCCCGGTCGACTCCAGCCTGGTGGGATTTGTGCCTCCAACCCTTACCCCGGAACAGGCCGCCGCTCATACCTGGCGACCCGACGAAAAGACCTGGGAAGAAATCAAGCACAATTCAGTCGAGCAGCAGACGACGGTGATCGTGAGCGGCTATGCGAGCCAGAAAGACCGCGAGCCTCTCACTCAAGCCAAAGCGACTATAGTGACTTCGAAAGATCCCGTCGGCGCTCCGCTCTTCTATCGCGACGTCCCCTTGATTCCCCCGCCGCCCGAGACCGAGCAGCGCGGTGTTATCAAGCCGCTTCCCGACTCCGTACTGCCAAAAATCAAATGGCAGCTTCGCTACATCAACGAGCCGCAGAGCAAGGTCGTCATGACTGGCCTTCCCACCTGCGGCAACTGCCACTCCTTCTCGCGCGACGGCAAGACCATGGGAATCGACGTCGACGGCCCAGCCAACGACAAGGGCCTCTATGCCCTCATTCCCCTCAAAAGGACCAGCACCATCAGCAATGACTACCTGATCCATTGGAGCGCATTTTCCGAAGAGCACTCACAGAAACGCTTTGGTTTCATGAGCCAGGTGTCGCCGGACGGGAATTTCGTGGTCAACTCCATTGACGTTCCCCATGCCCACGGCACACGCGTTTTAGACCGCCTATATAACGGATTCTATGCGAATTACGGGTTTGGTCAGGTCTTTTATCCTACCCGCGGCGTGCTCGGCTGGTACAGCAAGGCGACCGGCAAGCTGGCTCCGCTGCCTGGTGCGGACGATCCAAACTTCGTCCAGACTTCAGCCTTCTGGAGCCCGGACGGCAAGTGGCTGGTTTACTCCCGCGCCGCCGCCAAAGACCCCTACCCGGCCGGTCAGGCAAGGTCAACTTTCGCAAATGACCCCAACGAAACGCAGATTCAATACGACTTATACCGGATTCCCTTCAACAACGGACAGGGCGGAAAGCCGGAACGGATTGTAGGAGCCTCCGAAAACGGGATGAGCAATAACTTTCCCAAAGTCTCCCCTGATGGAAAATGGATCATCTTTGTCCAGTGCAAGAACGGCCTGCTGATGCGTCCGGACAGCAAGCTGTATATCGTTCCATTTGAAGGCGGTGTGGCGCGGCCCTTGCAATCGAACCTCCCGGTGATGAACTCCTGGCACACCTTCTCGCCGAACGGGCACTGGCTGGCCTTCTCGTCCAAGAGTCCGTCGCTCTACACTCACCTCTACCTCACGCACATTGACGACCAGGGGAATGCCAGCCCACCTGTTGTTGTTGAAAACGCAACAGCTTCCAATCGCGCTGTCAACATTCCTGAATTCGTGAACCTGGGCTCGGAAGGGTTGGACCACATTGATACACCCGCTATCGACTTTTACCGGGAATTCGACATGGCCCAGCAACTTCAGGACGAGCACAAATATGCCGAGGCCGTGCCGGCCTGGAAAGTAGCGGCGGAGAAGGATCCCACCGACGCCCGTCCCTACAACAACCTCGGCGTCGCGCTGGCCGCTACCGGGAACACCAGCGGCGCAATCGACGAATACAAGAAGTCTCTTGCCTTGAACAGCGACAGTTCGCAGACGCACAACAATCTTGGCAGCGCGTTGGCCGAAGCGGGGAAACTGGACGAAGCCCGAGCGGAAATCGATAAAGCCATTGAACTTAATCCCGACAACGGTTCGGCTCACATTAATCTCGGCCATATGCTGGAGGTGATGGGCGGTCATCGCCAGGAGGCAATCGATGAGCTCCAAAAGGGAATCGAGCTGGCGCCTAAGTCCTCGGACGGCCATAACATCTACGGGGTGATCCTGGCCAGGATGGGAAAACTGGACGAGGCCATCGCCGAACTGCAGAAAGCCGTTGATCTGGCGCCGCGATCCGCTGAATGCCGGTTCAACCTGGGGCGTGCATTTGCGGCAAGCAATAGATTTACCGACGCGTTACCGCAGTTTGAGGCGGCCGCGCAGTTGTCCGGCGGCCAGGAACCGGCGATCCTGCAAATGCTCGCGGCCATGTATTCTGAGACCGGACAGTTCCAGAAAGCTGTGGCTACCGCGCAGCATGCGCTGGATCTGGCGGTTCAACAGCAAAACAGCGACCTGGCAACCGCATTGCGCGGAAATATTGCAAGGTACCAACTTCAGGCCCAGAACGGACAACCTTCTGGCGGTAGTAATACTCCGTGATCCTTATTCCGATTTGAACCAGCCAGGAGCCTGGGTTGAATCTTATAAGTTTATAAAAATGTGTTAGATATGAGATGTATCTAACAATTTACTTTAAAATCCTCAATCTGGGTCCCGAATGGGAAAGTGGCGACCCGGTTTGCAGAACTATAGTATGCACCCTGTGGAATTCTCACTGATCATTTGTCGGTTCTGTGCCGTTAATATCCTGGACAAGGAATCTCAATTTCTATGTCGAAGTGGTAATGGCAAGGTAGTCAAAGGAAACAATAACCAATTTGGCGGATTGTGCATAACGCAGAAGAGTAGTTGAATGGTGTTAGACTCTGGAAATCACAAGTGTGGAAATTCCAGAGAGAGTGGACCTCAATGGCGGATACTTTCCATAGAACTCCCGGCGATCAGGCAGCGTACGGATACCGGCAACTTCCAGGCGCAGGGCCGGCAGGTGGTCCTGAGCTTAAGACCATGGTTTACGGGACTTTCGCAGTCGCGCTCGGGATCGTCGTGGGGACCTTGCTTGCAGATGGTTCTTTGCGGTCGATGAGCCCATTCGCCTCGCACCAACCAGTTCGCGCTGGGATCAGTGCGTCTGCTGTGTCTGGCCGTCCCGGTACACAGCCCGCACAGGCGGCACAATCCATTCATCAGGCAACGGGGCAAGCAGGCTCTCAGCTTTCGGTTGCGCAAAAGCCTTCCGCTACCTCGACACCAGCTGTATCTTCAACATATGGCGCAGACAAACCTACAGTAACAGCGTCGGTTTCCGCCGTAAATGCTTCTATGGCGAAGACTTCTTCCCTCTCAACAACGGCTTCCATAACAAAACCAACTTCTGTCTCTCAGCCCGTTCTCACAGCCAAAGCGCCAACGGCAGCTAAGAACTCGGCCGTGACCCAGGCATCTATTTCAACCAAACCTTCAACTTCAGCTATTACCACATCCGCTCAAACATTGCCTGTTACGCAAAAGCACCGGCTGTCTCGGAAAATGGCCGCAAGGATGAGGTACATCGCCTGGCGGAAGCTCCATCCCAAACACAGGCTGCACGGTCATTTGAAGGCGGCTGTTCCCGCCAAATTGCCGGCCGAGATCTCCCAGCCCAAAGTTGCCTACGTCGAGCCCAAGTTCAGCTTCGAGATCGAGGGCAGTGTTTCAGTAGCCAATTACGACGCGGCTACCGGGGTTGTTGACACCTATGAGGGAGAAACTTTTGCACTGGACCGACGAGCGAGCCAAACTACTACCATCTCATGGCTGGAGTATCCTGCCGACGTACATTACAGGTGCGACCAGTTCTGGAATTGCACCCTCTTCCATGCCGGAGTGCTCCTGACCAACGCAAAGCGCACAAAATAGTGCTCATACAGTGTCAATTCAGAAGCGGTAAATTGCTGGAGTGAGCCTGTTTACTGGTTCTTTGGGACTGATCGCACGAGTTTTACCCTGAGACCAAACTCAAAAGAAGCGCTTGAATGTAGTAAAGCTAAAATATTGATAAATATACTGTAAGGCTTGCAGTACCGTACGCCGGGTCGACAACGGCCCGTTGATCAATATGTGATTGTGGCTGTAATTGTATCGGTGTAGCTTCCCGGAACAACCGTCTGCCCGCCAGGGATCTTGCCATATACGGTAAGTGACTGGGGAAGTCCGTTACCTGTTCCGCTCACTGTATCTACTCCTACGGTCTGACCCCAATTTGCGGTCATTGCCGAATTCGAATAGAGAGAGTACCCCAATGCCGCTCCCCCAACGCCGGTCATTGCTCTGGTGGTCACTGTTGCACCAGGTCCGGTTCCCGCGTTAAGGCCAACATTGTATGAAGTAGTCGAATTGCAGTTGACTGAGATGGTTGTCGCCGACGTGATCAATGATCCGGAATATATGCCAAAGTTCAGAGGATTCGCAGAAATATTGCAGCCCGGATTTACGGTTACCGTAACGCTGAACAGGGCAGTGACGGTGGTGAAATTGCCGGTCACGTATGCGGTGATGGTATCGGTATAACTGCCGAGCGGAGAAATCTCATTTGCAGGGATCTGCGCGTAGATCGTATAGGTCTGCGCGTTTCCAGTGCCGGTGCCGGTTACCCAGCCGGTCCCGGCTGTGTTGCCCCAGTTGTTCGTGTATGCCGCATTACTGAACAGACTGTATCCGAGCGAATTCTGCCCTCCAGCGCCCCCGAACATCCCACGGGTTGTGATGGTTGCCCCGGGGTCCAGGCCCGCATTGAGACCAATGTTGTAGGCCGTACCCTGCGGACAGACCACCGTTACTGTGCCGGTGACATCGACAGTGCTGCCGAAATAGAACCCAAACACAAGGCTTGAGGCGTACGTGTTGCAGGACACAGCCTGAGCTGGTCGGGCGAAGCAGAGAAACAGGAATATCGCGGCTAATGCGGTTCTCTGCTTCAAAGCCATTCCTCCACGCCGCGCAATAAACCAACCATGAAAACAACCCCCGGCAAAATGCTCGATCCAAGAATTGCTGCTCGTCATCGTCCGTATGCGCACTCGAAGCTAAGTTCATTGTACTGAATGAGGGAGCGGACTTCTTCATGGATCGTCAGCATCGCGTTTATAGCATCTAACTTGTCATGGTTCCCCTTGAAAATCATCGATTCCGCCGACGCAACCTGGCGCATTACGGCTTTTGCAACTGGCAGCGCAACGGTCCGATGGTAGGGACCTCACCTGCGACGGGATGGTAATCGAAAGTGACTGAACAAATGCGGCCATCCACCCGCTGCACGGTGAGCAGGTTGTGGGAGCTCAGGTTTTCGATATAGGCGTCCCCGTCGTAACCGACTGAAAATGCAGTCTCGGTAGCCTGCAATGTAGCGGTACTCCCCAGCGGCATCGGGGCGCCTGTCTCGTCAACCAGCCGCAACAATGCGGCATGGCTCACTTTGACTGGGAACTTCACCACGACACCGGAGCGGTCCTGGGGCCGAAGTACCCGAGTTGCGTCATCAAGAGTAACGTCCGCGGGAATATCGGTCGGCTTAATGGCTAAGCGATTCAGGTCAAAAGAACGCAAATCCGGCACCAGCAGCCGTCCGGAAGAGTCTGTCTTGCCCACATCGCGGTTCTCCTGAAGAACATGTACGTGGTGAACTGGACCGGTATCCACTATGGCAAAGCTGTCGTAGATTGTGTTGGAAGGGAAGAGGCCCCTGTCCACCAGTGAAACAGCCCCTTGAGATTCCAGACGGCCCGTTGTCTGACCGGCGCTTCGGTCCAGTCCAGCAGTCAGCAGGCCTACAGGGGATTTGTATTGCACCTGGCCAAATTCATGTGGGGAGTTGCCGGCGGACAAATAGCCGTTGTAGCCCCAATCTCCAACCTGTGCCGCCGACTTTTGCACCTGCAACTGCGCGGAACCGTCGGACCCCGCGCCTGCGCTGACTGACGACCTTCTGCCCAACGGGATGGTAACGCCAACCTGAATTCCGCTACTTTGGCTGCCATTTCCAATGCTCTTGAACTCTGATGCGTAGACTGAAACACGATGAATCTGGAGCGAGTAGCTTGCGGTGATTACCTTGGAAGTTTGGGCCAGCACTACGCTCAGCGGAATAGGCTTCGGCGAAGCGTCCTGGTTGCTCGCAGCGAAAGCGCCGCCGACTGAACCGAAGCGGCGAAGATTCAGGCTGGTAAAGGCGCTCAACAGCTTCCGCTGGACGCCGTCTCCGTTCATGGATGCGACATCACGATAGCTGCGGTTAGCCATCAACGCCGAGCCTCCCAGGCTAAACACCCGGCCGATGCGTTGAGCGCCGACGGAAAACTGTCCCCCGGCATGTGCCGAGCCGCCACTGGCGGCCCCGGAGAAGTTGAGCACACACAAATGGCCAATCTGCAACACGCCGCCCGCGCCCGCCATCCGCGCGCCATCGGTTCCCTCGAGGCTTGCCTCCGCAGTAAATTTCTGCGTCCATCCGCGGCGAATGATCGCTGCGCCGGCCATTCTGCCGTAATCATTGCTGACTGTACCCCAGTTTCGCCTGACCAGGCCGGATTGCACCGCGAAAGTCTTCAGCCCTGGCGCCAGCAGCGTGGAACTCGCATAGAACGATTGGGTTACGTTCACCTGCTGACCCATGGCGTTGGTGACGGTCATCGATATTGTGCCCGCCCCCGAAACGACGGGTACTTGCGGAACCTCAAAGGGGCCAGTGGCGGTTTGGTTCGATACAACAAGGTTTCCATCCGCCAGCACATTTACGGTAGAAGGCACCGCCGCCGAACCGCTCACCGACGGAAGCGGAAAGGTCACAAGATCGGGCCTCATGCTGAAGTCCGAGTTGATCTGCGCGCCCTCAAGATGAACGGGCCGCGTCCATGAAAGCCCGCCGGTTATGAAATCGCCCAAGCTGTAGCGGCGGAGAGAATTGACGTCGGCGAAGGTGTATGCCGAATCCAGGCGTACTGTGGTGTTCTTGCCCGAGATACTCGGCGTCGCCCCAGCATACGCCAGCCAACCGGAGCTCAGTATGCCCTTTGGTGAGAAAGCCCTGAAGTCGAATGACCCGGTGCCCCCGGCCTGGCCACCGGTGAATGTGCTGACGGTGTCGTAATTCAGTGTCAAACCGGTGCCGCTCTCGATGACCCGGCGGTCTGAGAACAGCTGTCTTCCGCCGGGCTCCAACAGCGTGGGAACGAGGCGGCTGTCGCTGACCGTCACATGGAGCACCAGGTTCTTTTGATCCAGGCTCCAGATCAATCCGGGAATATCATTCAGGCTGATCAAACCGTCCGGCCCTGCAACGAGCGATGCGGGAAGCCGAAAGCCAAGATCTCTCAATTCCTCCAGATGTGCCATCAATTGGCCGTGCTTGAGCGTGAATTCTCCGATTTTTCCAATAGAGTGACCATTGATCTGGACATCCAGAAGCAAAATCTGATCTTCACTCAGAAGGAGAGCACCGTCGGATGCCGTCTCTTTTGCCGATTCGGCAGATGCACTCGCCGTTGACGAGGCCGACTCGTTCTTTGATGCTTCGCTGGCAACGGCCGGGCGTAGCACAAAGGTCAATGCGGAAATAAGGATCCCCGCACTGGCCAATAGCCAGCCTGTGTTGCTTCGATGATCAATGAGACGAGACAACGCGAACCTGCTCTTCGATCGCGCCGGCGTCCGAGTGCCCAGTCATTTGCAAGGTTTCGCTTGGCATGGGCAGGGGACCCTGCGCGGTGATGGTCCAGCGCCTCGTGGCGCCGGCAAGAATATAGGGGGATGACCCCGCAACCGGTTTCAGCTTGCGGCCATCGCTGGTCGCCAGGTCAAACTCTCTGATTGCCTCGTGTCCAAGGCCATTGTTGGTTCCAACCAGATAGATTTGCCCTGCCTCCGTCTCAAGGTGGAACTGAACTTTCGGAGCTGTTGCAATTGCTGGCTGAGCGAAAATTGGAATGGAGAGCCGAAGCACGACGTGGACGACTCCTGGCTCCGCCGGTGGAGGAATCTGGTCGAGCAGGATACGGTAGGTGGCCTCCCGACCCTGCGGCGACTGCCGAAGCACCAGGCGGATCACCTGGCTCGTGTTGGGAGCAATTGAGACGATGGGAGGGCTCGCGACCACGTCCTCTGTATTTGTCAGCTTGTCTTCGCCATTCTCCTGGCTCCAGGCGTAAGCGCGGATCTGGATTGAAGTTTTGGCGGTTCCCTGGTTGGTTACCGTCAGGGATGTGGCTTTTTCACCTGGAGCAAGGTGAATGTTTACCGGCAGAACCGATAAGGATTGTGCCTCACCTGCCATTCCCTTCAGCAGAACGAAGAGAATGGCGGTGAGTGCGTAGGTTGATGCGATGCGGCGGTTGGAGTTCATAGGCGCCCCGATTCACGATGGGTATGACTTAATAGGTGACCGAAGCGGTGATTGTGTCGCTGTAGGACCCGGGGGCAACATACTGGCCGGCAGGAATCTGTCCATAGACCGTGAGCTTCTGCTGTGCGCCGTTTCCGGTTCCACCGACCGTGCCTGCACCGGTGTAGTTCCAGTTCACCGAATAGAGGGTATCCGAGAACAGAGAATAGCCAAGCGTGGCGGCATTGGGGCCGGTCATCAGACGGTTTGCCACGGTTGCGTTTGCGCCCGTTCCTTGATTTAGACCGACTGTGTAGGGCGTCGTGTTGGTGCATTGCACGATAACGGTAGACGTTGACTGTGCCAATACGCCGGTATACGAACCGAATCCCAAGGCTGTTGCGGAAATTACGCAGGATGAGGGAACAGTCGCGGTAACACCGAAAGTGGTGGTGACTGTGGTTGAGGCAAAGGCAGCCGGAGTAACCAGGCCGAGCGTCAGAATTCCAACGACGGCAGGAATTGCGAACTTGATTGTGCTTGAAATCTTCATTTTCAACACTCCTCTTGTTGCTTGAGTTGGAAATTGACGTCTACGGCCGTTCAGCTTGTTGCCGACAGGGTCAGTCGTTAACTGAGTCAGGCAATTCTGATTTGGAGCAGTCGTGCCAGATTTTTCTGTTCTCAAATTCATTGCCACCGAGTACTAAACTGGTCACTTCGCGTTCGTTTGCTCTCCGCGACTAGAACATTGAAGTCCAGGAAGGCAAATTCTCAACTAGCCACGCCTGCCAATTCAATGCTGAGCGACCTCTGAACCTTATTGCGGATGCAAGTCGATTACAATCAACCGTTAGGGTGACTTGCGCGGAGGGCTGGGTGTGCAAAGGTGGGAGGTAATCAGATCCGTTAATTCCCGAAAAGATTAAATATGAGTTACCAAGACCGAAGTCGATACATTACTAATGGGGGATGGAGGCATAGCCAGTGATACTCGGAAAATGATCAACTAAGTGTTTGAATCACCGCGTTTTCCAGCATATCGATCCCTACATTGCATCGCGATCAATAGGTTACCGTGACAGTTACCGAATCCTCATACGCGCCTGCCGCTGCGAACTGTCCAGCTGGAATTTGGGCAATGGGGGAGAGCGCCGAAACAAAGTCGCCTGGGGCGTTCAGCATCTCCGTATCAGAAATATGATTGCAATTTCCGGTTCTTTCTCTTCCCGGGCCGAGGGTGCTGCCCACCATTTCCCAACCCGCACCCACCACTCGCAGCGAAGCTGTTGTCGGGTTTTGTGCCAGCTCCGAACGAAGGGCCAGCGTGTAAGGCGTGGAGTGAAGACAATTGACCGATACGGCGGAGGACGCATTGAATGATGTCTCGAAGTAGCCCCCAACGCTGATCGAAGTAGGAGAGATCTGGGAAGGAGCGATTAGACAGGTATCCACAACCGTCACCGACACGCTGAAGGAAGCGCTGGCAGTCGCCGCGCCGGCGGGCATCAAGGCCGGAACCACCGCCAGAAAGCTCGAGACGAAAATGGACAGTACAGACCTCATCGACAATGCCTTTTTGATTCCCGGAAGTTACTCAATATGAAATGCATATCGGCGCATCTCGCTGGGGGTTGAACACGGGAATGAATTTTCATCCAGGCACTTCAAACTTCAGTACTGAACCAAACGGTAGTTTCAGACTCTCGATTCCTGTGCGCCTAAACTCGATCCCCTGAATTATAACGGTTTGGGAATTTGCAATACACAATTAGTGTTATCCTTCCGGCCCTTTTGTGGAATGAACGCAACTTAGGGGATATTCGGCGTGCGTTTGGGAATGGAAGCCGCCACTTTTTCGTTTTCAGCTCTTGCTGCTCGCGCCTGCATTGCCGATCATTGGAGTTTCTTGCAGAGTTCCTTAGGGCGTTCTTTGGAATGGTTCAATCCGATGCGAGAGGAGTGGATACCCACGCAAAACCATATCGGGTTTCCGAGATTCTGTTGAAAACTATGCTGCCTTCGCAAGTCTTGAAAATGAATTCGTCCCAATCGCAGCGTGGCCGTTCATATCGTCCTGATATCGATGGACTCCGGGCCATCGCCATTTTGAGCGTCGTTCTCTATCATGCGGGCGTACCTTGTGTTCCCGGCGGCTTTCTGGGAGTTGACATCTTTTTTGTCATCTCCGGATATCTCATCGGCGGTCACATCTACTCCGACCTGAACGAAGGTCGCTTCAGCTTTCTTGACTTCTATCGCCTTCGCGCAAAGCGCATTCTCCCCGCATTTTTCGCCATGCTCGCGTGCCTGATACTGACCGCTTTGTTGATCCTGTCGCCCTCTGAGTTGCGCGAATTAGGCAAAACCTCCTTCGCCGCTGTCTTGTCGGTCTCCAATATCTACTTTTCGAGGGGGGTAGGCTACTTCCGGGAATCACGCGAAATCAATCCGATGCTAATGACCTGGTCGTTGGGGGTGGAAGAACAGTTCTATGCGGTCGTCCCACTGCTTATGTTTTTGCTGGCACGCATTCGGCGCAGTTTGATCCTGCCCGCGGTCGTCAGTGTCTGCGTCGCGTCTCTTCTCTTCGGCTTCTTCGAACTTCACTACAATCCACTGTGGTCGTTCTACCTGCTGCCGGCTCGCGCGTGGGAACTAGGTGCGGGTGTTGTCCTGGCCATCGCAGGACTTGGCGGCAGACGAACGCTGCGATCCACACTGCTGGCGAATCTTATCGGTATTTCCGGTGTGGCAATGATGCTCGCGCCGGTTTTTTTGGTCAGCACCGATTCTTCTCTGCTCGGCGTTATCCCGTCTTCACTTGTGCTGGGTTCGGCATTGACTATTGCCGCCCCGGCGAGTTGGATCAACACCCGGCTACTCTCCTTTTCCCCGCTCGTGTATATCGGCAGGATTTCCTACTCATGGTACCTGTGGCATTGGCCGGTTCTTGGGTTGCTACGCATTATCATGCAGGAAGAATTACGTCCTGTGCACATTGTAGGAGCTGTCGTTTTCTCCTTCGGGCTCGCAAGTGCGTCTTATTTCTTCATCGAACAACCTCTCCGCAAATCCAGCCGAACTCCAGCGCCGCTTCTCCTTCGATACGCCCTCCTGAGTGTGGCCTTTCTTGCAGCATGTTGGGCCATTTGGAGAAATAATGGAATTCCCCAGCGCTTTCCGGATCTCATCCAGATCGAGAATGAGAAGTTTCCATTCGAGGCTGACCCATGCCTTACCCACGGGGGTTATGACGGGCGCGAACTAGCGCCACCCTGTTACCCTGCGTTCGGAAACCGTCCAGCTGTTGCTCTTTGGGGTGACAGCCATGCGGCCGCACTTGTTCCTGCTCTACGTCCCATCGTTCAATCTGCGGGATATGGCTTTGCCCAACTCACCAGGGCTGGTTGCCGGCCTCAAGGCGATCCGACTCCCATGAACGGAACCGTATCCCAACAGGACGCCGCCTGCTCCCGTTTCAATCATGAGGCTTTCAATCGGCTGATGAGTGATCCTGAAATCCGCATCGTTATTATCGCCGACGCCTGGGGACACATGGATGGCCTCCAACAGGAGCGCAAGTCGCAGGACCCAAGTGCGAATCGCGATGCGAGTGGCCGAATCGATAAAGGGCAATGCACACTGATGCAGTTTCTCGAAGCGTCCATTCGTTCGCTTCAAGCTAACGGAAAGCAGGTCGTGGTGATGGACGACGTTCCTAGTTTCGATACGGATCCCGCTTCACTCTTTTGGACGAGCAGGATTCCTGTTCGCCATGCCATCGCAACCTGGCTCGGATTCAGTTTCACAGGCGATAAGGGACCCCCTTCGAAAAAGTCGGCCCCTTCCGATGCACGCGCGAATGCGCTTCTTCACGATGCCATTCGAGTTCTTCCGGGCGTCATCTCGGTCGACCTGAAACACACTCTTTGCGATTCGGCTGGCCAATGCTCTTACAACAAGGACGGGCATCTACTCTACTTCGATCATCAACATCTCTCTGCCGAGGGCGCGGCCGTCGCCCTTCAGGATTTCAAACTTCCCTTGGCAAACCCTTAACCGAGGCGGAATACGCGGGCGGGCTCCCCGCTCGGATATAGCCAGTAGCAATCTTGCGTCATTTCCTTCAGGAAAATGGACAGTTTAGTTGTTACCACCCCGCGCCTGATTGCTTTCGGTCACAGGTGAATTGACCGTATCGCTGTAACAACGGATATTGGTCGTTGTAAGTTAATTGAATTCAGATAATTGACCGGAAAATCCCGGTCGGGCAAGGACATCAAACTGGGGTAAGTGGCGCGCCCCAGAAGGATTTCACGGAATTAGGTTGAGAACTCTTGTAAAATCTGTCCATTGCGCCGGCCACATATGGATATCCCTCCCACCCTGTCGATCAAGGACCTGTTGCGGCGATGCTCCGCATCTGGCGACATCGCTGCGTGGCAAGAGTTTGTGCGCAGGTTTCACCGCTTGATCGCAAGGACGGTGCTGCGTACGGCCGCTAGATTTGGCGACTCATCAACTGAAACCGTAGACGACCTGATCCAGGAAACATACCTGAAGTGCTGTGCCGATAACTTTCGCATTCTCCTCGATTTCGAACATCGCCATCCGGACTCATTTGTTGGGTACCTCCAGGTTTTGGCAGCCAATGTTACGCGCGATCATTTCAAGTCCGTTTATTCAAAGAAGCGCGGCGCAGATCAGGTGAAGAGTATTTCGGGGGTCATCTCTCCATCCGCCAAGGTTGACAGCGCAGGCAGTCCAGGGTCGATTGAGCGCGGCGTATTGATCAACGAAATGCGGAGCCACCTGGACCTCTGCATCGTAGGCCGCGACCGCGACCGAAATAGACGAATCTTCTGGCTGTATTATCGCGCTGGACTTTCTGCCGCTGCAATTTCAGTTCTGCCAGGAATCGGTCTCACCACGAAGGGGGTCGAAAGCCTCATTCTGAGAATGACCAGAGAAGTGCGAGGTCGAATGGAAATGCGGAAGTCTACCAACGACTCCCCAACATCGAATGCAAGCGAAGGGATTCTGTCTGCAAAGTCGTTTTAGAAAGGGAGAAGCTGATTTGGAACCACATTTAGACGCTGACCAGATCGACGTGCTTCTCCGGTCCGCGTGGGGTCTCAATGCAGAGACGCTCTCTGAGCCTGATCCCTTTGAACTGTCGGGACTAGGACTTCATGAAGATGCCCACGCGCATCTGATGCGTTGCGAGAGTTGCCAGGAACGAGTTCTGGAACAGAAGAAAGCGATGGAGCGATTGGCTCTTCTGAGGCCCAATGCGCCTGTAGCACGGAGCCCCGAGTGTCCCCCTGAGGATGTGTGGATGGAGGTCGCGGCTGGAATTGCGAGGCGGAGTTCGGAGATTTACTTAAGCCATGCAGTTGAATGCGACCATTGTGGACAAATGCTGAGCCGCGCCGCGGAAGACTTTGTTGAAGAGCTTACCCCTCAGGAAGAAGTCCTGATCGCCAATCTTCCAAGTTCGACTTTGAACTGGCAAACAAGGCTCGCAAACCAGCTCCGCAGCACTCGAACAGCTACAGCGGACCGGCCGCACGCTATTGGTGTCTGGTTTTCCTCGATTGCTGCATCCTTGACACCTTCGCGCTTGGCCTTTGCCGCTGCACTCGCCGGAATTATGGTTCTTGGTCTTCGCGATTATTCGTTGTCGAGACATTTATCATCCCAATCCCTTCAAGCTACCGCCGATGTCCAGCTGCTCGAGCAAGATGTTCTTCAACAAAAGGCTCAAATTGCGGATCTGACTGCCAAGTTAAACAGCCCCTTGGCATCTTCAGCCCAGATGGCGCCGCGACAAGGCGAAGAGCCATCCATTGCTTCGGTGGTGCTTGAGTCGGGCCTCACTCGAAGTGCCGGGGAAATGAAGCGGCTCTCTGTTCCCGCGGGCACTGAATTGGTGAGGATCACGCTCCATATCCCTGATAGCCCGGGCGGAGTTATGCGCGAAGAACTGCTCAATTTTGACCGGCGAAAGATATGGTCGCAGGAGCTCGAGGCCTCCGCTGCCGAAACGAAGAGTAGGAGTCTTTCGATTTTCATCCCCGCATATTTGTTGAAGCCGGACGACTACCTGATCAAACTGAGCAGGGAATCCCAAGACAGGTTTGATGAAGTCGCGACCTATTCCTTCCGCGTACCTCGATAGCGACAAATGCGGGGCTTGCAGAAATGAGCAGGTGTTGATGACGAAGCCTGTCAAACGCGACTGGACCATCATGCTCTACACTATGGCGGATCAAAACAGGCTGCGAGGATTCGCGAACGACACTTTGCTCGATATCAGCCGGGCATCGCGCGAATCCAGGGTGAAAACTGTCGCACAGGTCACCTTCCACTCCTCCGTCGTTCATCCCATTCGCAGGTACGACTTCGAAGAGAAGGTGTCGGCCGGGAGAAAGAGGGACGTTCAGAACAAACTACAATTTGTTCCGCGCAAGAATATAAATCCACCTCAGAACCTTGTTGAATTTCTCCACTGGGGACAGCGCGCCTACCCCGCAAAACGCTACTGCGTCGTCCTGCAGGGCCATGCTTGGGGAGTGGACTATGACATGTCGTCCGTTGTAAGGGCTAAGGAGAAGCGGGACAATAGCTGGCATCAACGCGTTCACCTGATTCTTGGCAGTCCCGGTTCAAAGAATCATTTAAGCAATAAACAATTACAAGACGCTCTCGCCACTGCATCCACCCATGGAAAATTCCATTTGCTGGGAATGGATTCCTGCGTAATGGGCATGGCCGAAATTATCTATGAGTTACATGAGTGCACGGAATATACGGTGGCACCCGAGGGTCTTGGTCCTATTCGTGGATGGCCGTTCTATCCCATACTGACAGCGCTTAATAAAAATCCTTCCTCCGATGGTGCGGCCCTCGGAGCTCTCGTCTTACGCAAATACTCAGAGAAGTATCGGGAGTGGGGTGGAGACATCAAGCTCACCATCTCCCTCTGCTCGCTTCGCCATTCAGAAGAATTGATGAAAGCGATGCAAGGGTTGGCTCGGTCGCTTCGAGAAGGATTGAAAGCCAAGGAAACATGTTCTGCGATTGTAAGTGCTCGCTTGCAATGCAAGTTCATACGCATTCCAACCTATATCGATCTTCATCACTTCTGCAGCCAATTGAAACGCGAATCATCGGTCCAACCGGAATCTTCTCTCTTTAAGGCATGCAGCAGGGTAGAAACCGTCTTGACGAGAAGATTTGTACAGATGGTTGCGCTCAAACGAGGAAGGACCGATGCCTTTGGGCTCTCGATTTATTTTCCAAAATGGCGAATTGGAGGCAAAAAACGCGTCTCCAAATGGGAGGCACTGCCATGGACAGACCCCATGGCGACACCGAGTTCATTCGCTGAAGGCGTCGCAAAGATTTCAACCGCGTACACTGACCATGAATTCGCAGAGCGGTCAGGGTGGAAGGAGTTTCTTGTGGAATTTCTCAAGGCACGACTTGTTACTTGACGTGTTACGACTCGCGAAAAAGGTCGCAGATCCGTTGTAGATATCGGCATCACATCAAAAAGGATGATACCAATGCCCAAAAAACCTGTACTCTCGGCCGGTGCTGCTCAGGCCGTAAAACCGCCATTTCCTGTCGGAAAAGATTGGCCCCTGGTTGTAAGTCATCTTCGCACGCTTGCCGCATTGCCCTGGACACCCGAAACCTCCAGCGCTCTGGGGCAGTTTGTCGCCAACATCCAAGGGGACCTGCACGGCCCCCACAACAGGAAGCGCACCCCCAAGGCCAAGAGCGCCGCGAAGACAAAATGAACATACCTTGACCGATCCGGTTACTCTTTATAGGATGACTCGGTTTGATCAGGGCGGTTTAAGTCCGTGCCAGCGCGCAGGTGCATCCAACCCTGTCGTGGCTTTGCTGTTTCTGATTGTGTTGGTTGGCATGTGCAACCCAGCAGGCGCGACCGCTTTCTCGTTCGAGGACTCCGCAGACGAGGGCGCCGAGCTTCAACCATCCGGGACTGTCATCGAGAGCGTGACCTCAAGTCAACCGCTCCACTTCTGGTTCCGTTCCGAAACGCATTCAGTTTTCAAGCTTGGCATTCAGCAGCGAGACATGAACCTCCAGGTGACCGTGGACCGGCCCGATGGCACGACGCTCATCGAGCGCACAACCCCAATTTCCGGCGTAACACCGATCGTGGCCGAGGCAAATCTTGCAGGCACTTACTCTATCACCGTGATTCCCGAGCGGATTGACAGCCGTGCTCGAAGGTTTTCCATTTCC
>Ga0302319_10004826_pt1 | contig 27487 bp, 14 predicted proteins | sample Bog_T0_2_FD_203319 | JGI IMG/M metagenome (GOLD analysis project Ga0302319, IMG submission 203319) | Peat permafrost microbial communities from Stordalen Mire near Abisko, Sweden - Bog_T0_2 | ecosystem: Environmental > Terrestrial > Soil > Wetlands > Peat | place: Sweden: Abisko, Stordalen Mire... | reverse complement strand
CCGGGCTGCGATTCCGCGGTTCACATGCTCGTGCGTATTCGCGTATTCGACCGGCGCAAAAAATACGCCCGCAACCTTCTGCGCAATGTACTGGTCGCAAAGCTGCTCCGCAACCCGCGCCAGGTCCGTGGTATGACCGGTGGAGTTTCCCCAGGTGAGGGAGTGCGATTTGGCGGCCGGGGAGCGGAGAATCCCCTGGCATATCCGTTCAAAGACATCTGAGGTCCCAAGGTCTGAGATCAGCAGACCGAAATGCAGCGATTGGTGCTGCGCCGGCTTTTCAACGAAGGTTCCCGAGCCGGGGCGGCGGGTTACAAGATGGTCGCGCTGCAGGCTCTGAAAGGCCTTGGCCACAGTGATTCGCGAAACCTGAAAGCGCTCGCACAGGGTTGCCTCGCTCGGCAGACGCTCGCCGGGGCCGTAGACGCCAGACTGGATCTCGTGCAGAAGCTGCTCGTAGATGACGCGGTGTCGCGGCGAGTTGCCACTGTCGGCGGTGTTATCCGTGGCGTCGCGCGGCTTGCTGCCTTCGCTTTTTTTGTGTCTAGCCATTCAATCCATTCCACTTGCACAATCAACTATCATTTACGCTACCAAATTTGCTTATAAAGAATTGAACCTTTATGAAATGTTACGAACGGTTTATCGGGGCCGCCTGCTACGGCAAATGGACCCGATTTTGAAGAATTTACGAAATGAATTCCGAGGTAACTGCTACGTATTGTAAATACAGAATATAGGAAATGTCTTATCTAATCCTGGCCAGTTCTGCTAGGCTTCCCATATAATCGCTGCTGCCGGAGCTGCTCCGGACTACACAATCCATTTGGGTTTGAGAGAGGCCTGTGCGATTTCCAATGCCGCAATTTCGCCTGCTGCAACTTCGCCGGTTCGTTCCGAAGAGCCCGGCCGTTGTGGTCTTCGCTTTCGCACTATGCGTTTTGGCTGCCGTTCCCTGCAGCGCACAGACGTCTCTTGAGAACCAGAAAGAACGACCGGAAGAAGGCGCGCAGCCGGCGGCGCGCGGAGGTTCCGGTACAGCGGGAGTTTTTCCGCCGGTGCTCGACGCGCAGCACCGGCCAATTACCGCTGGCGGAACGGTGAAAGACGGCCCGGTGATCTTCAAAGACATCGCGGCCAAGGCGGGCCTGACAGTTTGGCGGCACCAGATGGGCTCGCCTGAGAAGCGCTACATCCTGGAGACCATCGGTTCCGGTGTTGCGTTGCTCGACTACGACAACGATGGCTGGATGGACATCTACCTCGTCAACGGGAGCGCCGAGTCTGCCCTGGCGGGAAAGAGCGCGCCTCCTCATGCAGCTCTGTTCCACAACAATCACGACGGCACATTTACAGACGTCACCGCAAAGGCTGGCGTGGGCAATGACCGCTGGGGTTTTGGCGTAGCCATTGGAGACTACGACAACGACGGCTGGCCCGACATCTATGTAACCAACTTCGGCAAGAACCGCCTCTACCACAACAACCACGACGGCACGTTTACCGACTTGGCGGAAAAGGCCGGCGTAGCGCTGGGCAACTGGTCCACCGGCGCAACCTGGGGCGACTACGACGGCGACGGCCGGCTCGACCTCTTCGTGCCCGGCTACGTCCACTACGACCTGAAGTCGCAGACGGAAGCCTCTGGAAATATCCCGCTCTCTTTTTGCCAGTATCGCGGAGTAAAAGTTCTCTGCGGGCCGCGCGGACTTCCCGGCGAAGGGGACCACCTTTTCCACAACAACGGCGACGGCACCTTCACGGATGTAAGCGAGAAAGCAGGCGTTTCGGACAAGTCGGGCTACTACGGGCTCTCTTCAGTCTTTATCGATGTGAATGGCGACGGCCGGGTGGACTTGCTGGTGGCAAACGACTCCACGCCGAATTACCTCTACATCAACAAGGGCGATGGCACCTTTGACGATGAGAGTTATGCCTCCGGCTTTGCGCTGAACAAGGAGGGCCGCGAGACGGCCTCGATGGGCATCGCCCTGGGCGACTACCGCAACAACGGCCTCCTGGACATCTTCACCACAACCTTTTCCGACGACTACAAACCGCTCTATCGCAACGACGGCGACGCGAACTTTACCGACGTCAGCTATGACGCGCACATCGCCGAGCTGACCATTCCGTTCCTCGGTTGGGGCGCGGCGTTTCTCGACTACGACAACGACGGCTGGAAGGATCTGCTTGAGGTCAACGGCCACGTCTATTCCAACGCCGATGCAAATCCCTGGGGAACCACCTGGGCTGAGCGCCCGCTGCTGTTCCACAACCTGAAAGGCGACAAACTGGAACCGGTTCCGGCCATGGAAGGAACAGCCATGGCACAGTTGCTCAGCGCGCGTGGCCTTGCCGTGGGCGATCTGTTCAACAACGGCAGGATGGATGCGGTCGTCAACAATATGGACGCTCCGCCGGCCCTATTTGAGGATGTGGATGGGAACAAGAACCACTGGGTTGCATTTCGGCTTGTGGGCGGAGCAAAGTCGCCGCGCGATGCGATCGGGGCAACGGTTTACTTGACGGCAAACGGAATGCGCCAGCGCGGCGACGTTTTCTCCGGCGGCAGCTACGCATCGACCTCCGATATGCGCCCCCACTTCGGCATCGGATCGGCAACCTCGGTTGACGGTGTCGAGGTGCACTGGCCCAGCGGGCTGGTCGAAAATTTCTCCGTCCCCGCCATAGATAGGTTTCAGACGTTGAACGAGGGCCAGGGCAAGCCGGTAGCAGCAAAATCAGCGTCTGCGGCTGCCCAAACAATTCCCCAAATTCAGCCTGCGAAATGATGTAATAACCGCAGGCGGAGGTTGCAACCATGACTCCAAAGGTTACGATCAATTCGGTCATTCCACGGCGGCATTCCAGTTGGATGACGCTGGCCGCGATCGTTGTTGTTCTGGCAGGCTCGGTGTCTCCGATCTGGGCGCAGGCAGACGCGGCCGCGGCAGAAGCTCGCAACTCGTTCAACGAGAAGATTGCTGCAAAGTACAACTACGCCTTCGGCAAGGATCAGAAGGCCGCGTTTTTGCCCTCGAACGCAACCACGGATACCGGCGCCTTTATTGACCCGAAGAGCTTTCTCACTGCCCAGTATTGCGGCCATTGCCACCAGGAGGCTCATGTCGAGTGGCGTCAGTCGGCGCACTCCAACTCCAACCGCGTGCCTTACTATTTGCGGAACGTGAATCTGCTGGCCGCCGAGAAAGGCATCGCCTACACCCGCCACTGCGAAGGCTGCCATGATCCCATCGCCCTGGTAAGCGGCGCGCTCACCGAGGCGTCGCCACGCACGCGGCCCTATGACCAGGATGGCGTAACCTGCACGGTCTGCCACGCAATCCAGTCCGTCGATACGCGCGGAACCGGCAGCTACGTCATGGGCGTGCCGGCGGTCATGCTCGATGAGGCAGGCCTGCCCATCTCTCGCCCCGTAACGGATGCGGAGATTCTTGCGCATCTGGATCGGCATTCCGCCGCAGTGATGAAACCGTTTTATCGCACCTCGGAGTTTTGCTCCGCTTGCCATAAGGCGGCGCTTCCCAAGCTGCTGAATGACTACAAATGGCAGCGCGCCATCTTCCTTTACGACGAGTGGCAGATTTCTTCCTTCGCCAAGCAGTCGCCGCTGCCGTTTTATGTGAAAGATTCCGTTTCCACCTGCCAGACCTGCCACATGGTGCGAGAAGCGCTGGGGCAACTGCCGGATTACGGCGCGAAAGAAAATACACTGGCTAGCCATCGCTGGCTGGGCGCGAACACGCTGATCCCGCAGATCTACCACTACGACGAACAGGCGAAACGAGTGGTCGATTTTCTGCGCAATGCCGTCTTCAATGTGGATATTTTCGGGCTCGAAGCGGACGGGCCAGCTGGGACCGAGCCGAAGTTGATTGCGCCGCTCGGGCTTACGCAGTTTCATCTGGATGCGGGGCAGCGCGTAACCGTCTCTGTAGTGATTCAGAACAAAGGCATCGCGCACTCGTTTGTACCCGAGCAGCGCGACATGTATGAGTCATGGGTAGACTTCACGGTGAAAGACGAGAACGGAAAATTGGTTGCCGAAAGCGGGGCGCTGTTGCCCAACAATGAGCTCGACCCGGCCGCGCACAGCTTTACCAACCGGCTGATCAACAAGCAGGGCGGCATCAACGACCTTCACCAGGTGTGGGACAACCGCGTGGTGGCGTTTAACAATACCATCCAGTCCGGCCGCTCGCAGTTGCTGCGCTACGCCTTCACGATGCCCCGCAAAGCGGATGCGGTTACGGTGACTGCGACGGTGCGCTACCGGCGGTTCGACCAGCATTTTATTGACTTCGGCATGAGCGTTGAGCCGGGGAAACACTACGTGCAGCCAACCACGGATATGGTCTCTTCAAGCAGGACCTTCCACGCCGGCGACAACAGCAGCACAAAGCCGGACGCTGTGGAGAACCCGGAGTGGATGCGGTGGAATAACTACGGCATCAGCTTGCTGGATGCGCAGCAGTATGCGGCGGCGGTAGCGGCGTTTGAGCGGGTTGCTGCAATTCGTCCCACCTATGTCGACATCTACACGAACATTGGCCTCACCTATATTTCGTGGGAGAAATATGACGAGTCGCTGCCCTGGCTGCACAAGGCCCTGGATATAGCCAAGGACAACGCCAGGGCGCTCTATTACCTGGCGCTGGTCGAGCGCAATCAGGGGCAGGTGGATGAGGCAATCGAGAACCTGCAAAAGGTTGCGGCGCAGTTTCCGCGCTCCCGCGATGCGCATCGGGAGCTGGGATTCTGTTTCTATCAACAGCATCGCTACGATCTTGCGCGCGCCGAATATGAGACCGTGCAGAATATCGACCCGGACGATCTGGCCGCGCATTACAACCTTGCCATCCTCTACCGGCGCTTAGGGCTGAAAGACAAAGCCGCCGAGCAAGCCGCCTACTTTGCCGATCAGAAAGACGATCCGACAGCCAGCACCTTCGCACTCGAATATCTCCGCAAACATGCTGACATTGCGCGGGAGAGCGTACCGTGGCATGTGCATGATCTCGATCGTCACGGAGCGGACGAATCTGACCCAGCAACGCCGGTAACCGCCGCCTCTGGTTCTCCGGTTGTGACCGGCAGCGCGCCAGGCGGAAATTGATTCCAGATGCGAAGCTCCCTGCGAGTTTACTCGTTGCGTTTATGGAGAAACGCGGCCATCATTGCGGTGTGTGTCGCGGCAGTTGCGCCTCTGATTGCCGGCTCGAATTCCAAGGCCGGCGCAAGGGATCGGGGCGCGGACTTGTTCGCTGTGAGCGGATGCGCCTATTGCCACGGCAAGGCCGGCGTGGGCGGCGGCGTGGGTCCCGATTTGCAACTGGTCCGCAAGCGCCGGAAGCGCGAGCAGATCGTAAAGCAAATCACCGAAGGCGGCAAGGGGATGCCGCCGTTCAGGGAAGTCTTTGCCGCAGAGCAAATTGACGATCTGGTGGCTTTTCTTGAAGCCAAACGCAAGGTGATCGTTGTACCCAAACCCGTCGTATCAACGCCCACGCCCAGTTCGGCCAACTGAATTTTATAGCTTGGGTGCCCCATCCATGAATCGCCCTTTGATTCATGGGTGGGTGAGCACAAATCTCAATTCGAAATGTAAACAAACGATTCGAAAATGCTCTAAGGCAAAGCCTTCCCGATTCCCTCAATCACTTCCATCATCCGATCCACGCCATCGACCGGAAACAATTCCTTTTCTCCGTTTGGCCAGCGAACTTCCACGCTGGCCGGCTTGGCATCGGTGCCCAGTCCGAAGTGCAGTCTCAGGTCGTTGCTGCTGTTGTAGCTCGAACCGCTGCGCACCTCGTCAACCCAATTACGCTTGCTGCCATGCAACACCACGCGCGCGCCGATCGCGGATCGGTTGGACTTTGTTCCCGTCAGCTTCAGCCCCAGCCAATGGTTGGAGTTCTTCGCCTCATTCACCAGCAGCATCGGCCGGTCGCTAAGGTTGTTGACGACTGCCTCGATGCGGCCATCGTTCCAAAAGTCGGCGATTGCCAGGCCGCGCCCGGAGAGCGGCTCCGTCAGCCCAGGCCCCGAGACATTCGACATATCTTTGAATTTTCCGTTGCCTTGATTCCAGTAGAGAAATCGCGGCTCCTTGAAGGTGGTTCCCAGCCTGGCCGCATCCACTTCCGGGTAGACATGCCCATTCACCACCAGCAGGTCGGGATAGCCGTCGTTGTCCACATCGGCAAACATTGCGCCCCACCCCAGTGCGTCGAGGTTGATCCCGAGCCCGGCGTCTACTGTGACATCCGTGAATGTCCCGTCGCCATTTGCGTGATACAGCGTTGCAGTGTCGTCTGAGAAATTTGTCTTGAAGATATCCAGATGGCCGTCGCCGTCGTAGTCCGCTGCGGTCGAACCCATGCCGGCCTGTTCGCGTCCGTCTTCGTTGAAGGCCGCTCCTGTATCCGCGCCAACATCGGTAAATGTTCCATCGTGATTGTTGCGGTAGAGAATCGAAGGCGTCGAATCACATGCGACGTAGATGTCCGTCCAGCCGTCTTCGTTGTAATCGAGCGTGGTAACGGAGAAGCAATAGTGCCCGGCTGTCTTCTCTATTCCGCTTGCCGTGCTTACATCTTTGAATTTGCCGCCGCCTTCATTGTGATACAGCAGATTCGGCGCGCTGGGCAGGCCGCGCGGCCCGCACATAACCGGCGTTCCCTTCCACATGCATCCGGCCTCTGAGCCGGGAGCGGGAGTTGAAGCCAGATCGAAATGAACGTAGTTCGCGACCACGAGATCGAGCTTGCCGTCGCGGTCATAGTCGATGAAGGCGCAACCGGTGCCCCATTCCTTGCCGGTTCCGGCCACACCGGCCTGCTCCGCAACTTCACGGAACGTACCGTTTCCTTGATTGTGGAAGAGGCGATTCTTGCCGTAGCCGGTGACGTAGAGATCGTCAAAGCCGTCATTGTCGTAGTCGCCGGCGCAGGCACCCTGTCCCCAACCGCTCGAAACCAGACCGGCCTTCTGAGTCACGTCAGTAAAAGTCCCGTCGTGATTGTTATGGAAGAGATGGCCAGTGGCGGACACACTTGCGCGCTTGCCCGGCAATGGAAGCTCGGTGCCGTTAACAATATATATGTCAGGCCAGCCGTCACGGTCGTAGTCGATAATGGCAACGCCTGAGCCGGTGGCTTCCACAATGTAGCGCTTGTTCTCGGCACTGCCGTTGACGTTGCGAACGGTGATACCGGCATGCGTAGCAAGATCTACAAACCACGCCGGCGTTGGGTGTTCCGCGCTGGGCGGATAGACAGACTGTGCTGAGCCACGCATCCCGATAAGCGCGAGCAGGCAAAGAACGCAGCGAAATTTACCCACCGTCAGGCTCCCGCCGTGCCCATGGCCATAGTCTTCAAAATTTTTCCGCCCTCTTCGATCACGTAGAGATGATTTGCGGCAAGATCGTGAAGAACATCCTTTGTCCCAGATGGCCAGTTGATCTCAACCGAGTCCACCTTCGTTGCCTGATCGAGGCCGAAGTGAATGCGAAGATCGTTTTGCGAGTAGTAACTGCCGCCGCTTCGCACCTCTTCAATCTGGCGCAGTGGCTGTTTGCCGATGCCGGACCGCTCCTGGGCAGCGGTTGTAGCAGTCACCGTGATGCGCGCTCCGATTCCGGTGCGGTTGCTCTTCTTGCCAACCAGCCGCACCTTGATCCAGTTTCTTTTGATTGTTGAATCGCAACGGAGCAACTGCGGCGGTGCGTTGACGCAGTTGACAACAATGTCCATGTCGCCGTCGTTGTCGTAGTCGCCAAATGCGCAACCTCTTGCTGGCACGGCATCGGTCATGCCGTTGCCTGCCTGATTCGTAACCTCTTCAAACTGCCCGTTGCGCAGATTGCGATAGAGATACTTGTGCTCCGCGTAAGGAGCGTCGAGATGCGAAGTATCCACCTCCGGGTAAACGTGGCCGTTCGAAATAAAGATGTCGAGCCAGCCATCGTTGTCCATGTCAAAAAAGCCCACACCCCAGCCCAGGTAGCGGGTGTTGATGCCCAGGCCAGAGAGATAGGTGTGATCCTCGAATGTGCCATCGCCTAAATTCTGATACAGCGAGTCGGTGTCGCCGGCAAAGTTTGTTTTTACAATGTCGAGGAGCCCGTCGCGATTGTAGTCGCCGACGGCCACCCCCATGCCTGCCTGCGGCTTGCCGTCAGGCGAGTAGGCGATGCCGGCTTCGATGGCCAGGTCCTTGAATGTGCCGTCTTTTTGATTCTCGTAATATGTGGCGGCGGTGGAGTCGTTGGCCACATAGATATCGGGCCAGCCATCGTTGTTGAAGTCGGCAACAGTCACACTTAATCCGTAGGTGCCGATGGTGTCCCACATGCCGCTTTTTTCCGAGACGTCGGTAAAGGTGCCGTCGCCATTATTGTGATACAGAATATTTTTTCCGCCTTCAAGCCCCGGCGGGCCGCATGCCACCTGCATGCCTTTGTAGGCGCAACCGGCGGCCTCCGGCAAAGGTGCTGTCTTGATATCGAAGTCAATGTAGTTGGCAACGAACAGGTCAAGGTTCCCGTCCTTGTCGTAGTCGAGAAATGTGCAGCCCGAGTTCCAGCGGGTCTTCGGCTGCGTGAGTCCGGCCTTGGCGGTTACATCTGTGAAAGTCCCGTCGCCGTGGTTGCGATACAAAATGTTCTGGCCGTAGTAGCTGACGAACAAATCGTCCAGACCATCGTTGTCGTAGTCACCCACACAGCATCCCTGTCCCCAACCCGAGCGCGTCATTCCGCTCTTGGCCGTAATATCGGTAAATGTGCCGTCTCGGTTGTTCTTGAACAATCGGCTGATCGGCTCCTCGCCTTTGGCAAATCCGTCCAGGCGCGTTCCATTCACCAGGAAGATATCCAGCCAGTCGTCGTGATCGAAGTCGTAAAATGCAACGCCGCAGCCGGTGGTTTCAAGCAGGTAGCGATTCTTGTGTTCGTTCCCGAAGATTGTTTTTGCATTCAGGCCGCTCTGCTTTGCTACGTCGAGAAACGAGAAGCCAAGCGGCGTACCGGATACCGGCGATGCCAGCGTTTTGGGCGCAGGCCGAGGCTTTGCGTCATAAGCCGGACGCACACCAAGTTGCGAGCCCGCAGGCGGCTCCTGCGCAGGCAGCACGAGCTTGAGCACGTCGGCAAACGGGAGAACGAGAGCCGTCCGCGATAGCGATCTTACAAATCCACGTCGGCTCCAAATCATCTTGTGCACTCCCTTTTCCTGCCCTTCTTGTTCATTTGATACTCCGCATCCATCATCACTCGCCCGAATCCTGTTTGGCAAAGGGAAGCAGCTTCCCTTCCCCCTCGAGGAGCGTGTATTGGCGGTCCGAGGCAACGTTGGCCACGCGGTCAACGATTCCGCTGGCCGGCCATTGCACGGTCACTTCGCTGATTCTGTTTGCAGTGCCGATGCCAATGTGTTGCTCCAGCGGATTTCCGCCAAAGCTCGATCCGAAGCCGACGGTCCTATATATATGACGTGTTGCGCCATTGGGATTCTTGACGGCGACGTCGACTTTTGCGCCGAAGGCGGCGCGGTTTGACTTTGTGCCCACCAGCTTCAGCGTGATCCAGTGGTTTGTGTTGCCGGGGTTGCGATAGAGAGCGCTCTGGAATGCGTCGCCGGGCTGTGCGCCGCCCATCTCTTCAAAGACGTCTTCGAAACCGGAACGGTGCAGATCCGCAAACGCAATGCTGTGGCCCTTTTGCAGATGCCCGAAGTTGCCGGCGGTGGTTACATCCTGAAACTCGTGCCCGGCATCATTGCGGAACATGCGATTGGGCAGCAATGCCTGATAGGTGGAATCGCCCGTGCCCAGATAGATGTCGAGCCAGCCGTCGTTGTCCAGATCGCCGAAGTTTGCGCCCATCGTGAGAATGGCGCGGTCGAGATGCGTCTCCGCGGTAACGTCGCGAAACGTGCCGTCGTGCATATTGCGGTAGAGCTTCGGCTTTTCAGCGCGCACAGGCAGGCCCATTTCAAACGCGCCTACATCGGTCGAGGCTTCCAGCGAATAGCCGGCCACAAAAATATCCGGCCAGCCGTCGTTGTCATAATCAAAAAACCATGTTGCAAAGCTGTTGTTTTGCAGTGCCACACCGGCGGCATCGGTAACGTCGGTAAACTTCCAGCCCTGCTTTCCATCCTTCGCATCCCGAGGCCCGTCATTGCGGAAGAGGTGATTCTTTCCATTCATTACCGAGATGTAGAGATCGGGCCGGCCGTCGTTGTTGTAGTCGCCCCAGGCAACGCCTTTCACAAAGCCCAGATCGCCCAGGCCGCTGGCCGCGCCCATCTCAGTAAATGTGCCGTCGTGGTTGTTATGGAAGAGCAAGGAACGGTGACGGTCGCCGTCTTTCGATTCGTAGCCGACGAACAGATCGAGCCAGCCGTCGCCGTCAAAGTCTGCCCACGCGGCGGTCTGCGTGGGCCCGTAGACCAGCAGGTCGGCTTGTTCCGTAACATCATCAAACGTTCCGTTGCCATTGTTGCGCAACAGTGAGATGGGGTAGTTGCCCTGCTTGCCCCACCAGCCGCCGCGCAGCACCAGCACGTCGGGGTGGCCGTCATTGTTGTAGTCCGTCACTACCAAATTCAGCCCGCCGGTTTCACCGATGAGGCCTGCCGTGCGCGTAACGTCGCGAAAGGTTCCGTCGCCGTTGTTATGGAACAGGTGCATCTGATCCATGGGGCCGGAGGAAGTCACCATCACGTCCAGCAAACCGTCGCCATCGAAGTCTTCCACTACTGCTCCGCCGGCGCGGCCAAGGATGTCGAGGCTTTCCGAAGCCGCAACCTCAGGAAACTCCGGCAGCTTGGCCTCGGAGGCAAACAGCTTTTCCGGAATGAGCCATTGCGGAGGCACATCGGCTGGATAGCGGCCAAGCTGCATGTAAGCAACATTGAGCAGCCACTGGGATTGCGCGTCCTTGGGATCAGCAGCGAGCAGCGCAGTCAGCTCCCGCACCGCGCCTTGCGCTCCGCGAGGCATTTGATGCACTGCGCCGGCGCGCAGCGGAAACAGGCAGGAGCTTTGACCGTGCATGTTGATGCAATTCTCCTGCTCGCCCAGCCGCAGGTAGGCAATCGCAAGCCACTGGCCCAACTCTTTTAGCTGATCTTTGGGCATGGCCTCGCCGGGCATGGTCTCGTTAGCCTTTTGCCAGCGCCGCCGCACCTCGTCCAACTGCCGGACCGCGTTTTCGTTATCGCCCTGGTAGAGCATCTCGCGGGCAAGCTGCTCGCGGACCACGGTGTCGTCGTGCAGCCCGAGCGACTTGGTTGCAAGAATCTCCGTGTAATAGCGGACGCGCTCGCCTGGCTTGTTGGGATCGAGCTTCCAATCCGTCCCTGCGAACGCCGCGCGCAGAAGCTCCGCCATGTGTTTGGTGCCGGCAGACTGGTAGATGGGGTCCGTATCCGCGCCTTTGGCTGGGACGCTCACCGTTCCTATCACTGGCGCGGTCATCTTCATCTCTTGCGCATTCGCCAAGTGGAGAGGAACAACTGCGCAGACGAGAATAAACACACCCTTGGAACATTTCGACATGGCCAAGTGCCTCAATGGGAGTTCTTCGTCTCAGGATTGCTCGCGGACTGCAGCCTTTCCGCGGTTGCCGTTTCGCGGCTTGCATCCTCCGTGCGGCCCATGGCGCGGTAGGCCTGGCCGAGCAGGCTATGCGTCATATAGTTCGATGGGTCCATCTGGCCGGCATGTTCCAGATACGTCGCGGCTGCGAGCGGATCGTTCTTCTTGAGCATCGCCTTGCCTAGCAATATATAGGGGCCGGTCGAGTTGGGCTCAAGCAGAATCGCTTCCTGCAGGCTGCGCTGTGCGTCGTCGTACTTGCCGGCTCTCACATAAGCGTCACCCAGCCGGTCGTACACGCTGCCTTCGAGGGGATTGTGCTGGCGCTCGGCTTCGAGTTGTGAGATGGCTTCGTCCAGATGATTGCCGACCAGCGCAATCTCGCCCAGCAGCTCGTGAGCCATGGGAAGGTTGGGATCGAGTTCGATAGCCTTTTGCGCGAACTGCTGCGATACCGGGATAAACTCGTGGCGCAGCAACATGCGCGCCGTCACAAGATAAGCCGCCGCGCTGTCGGGCGGAAACGTGTATTGCGCCGCGAAGGCATGACGAGCATCGTCGTAGCGTCGCACATCCATGTAGCAGAGGCCGAGCACATAGTTGGGGTCTGCTTTGCCGTCTTCGGTTTTGGAGCGCGATAGCTCGAGCAGCGGAATGGCATCCGCCGGACGGCCAAGGCGAAACAGAGTCAGTCCTCGCATCTGTGCAGATTCGGTATCGGCGGGGTCTGCTACGAGGGCAGCGGTAAAGGCGGCATCTGCGGCCTGCAGATTCTCCGTGGCATAGAGCGCGAGACCCTTCACGCGGCTCAGGCCGGGGATGGAGGCGTTGTCGGCTTCCAGTTGCGTGATGCGCGCCAAGGAAGCCTCGGCGTGGCCGGTGTTGATGCTCTGCGTCAGCTCATGCAGTACGGCGGCGGGATTTGGGGCGGGATTTGCAGCGTTGTTTGGCGGCGCGTCGGCAGTGGCGGATTGCGCCGAAGCGGCAGCGCACAGACCTGCTGCCAGCAAAACTGCCGGCCATCCCGCACGCTTAATTGGATGCACTGCCATGATGATGAAAACCCCATCCCTCAGGGGCTAAAGCCCGTACTCATTCCGGCCATTTGCGGCACGACTGAAGTCGTGCCCTTTCAAAACCCGACCTACTCCACCTGACTTACTCAATGATAATGGAAGCAAAAAAATAGGTGGGAGGAATGTTCTCCTCCCACCCACAACTCTTGACTCAACTAAAACGCGAAGTGCAGCGTGAACTGGAGTTGGCGCGGGTTGGTGGTTCCACCCGTTCCTGCCGGGTAAGGACCGCCGCCGATCGAGCCGCCGCCAGAGTTATCGATGTTTCCATTCGGGTTGCCAAGGTTGATATGGTTGAAGGCGTTGTAGGCATCGAAACGGAATTCAGCCGTGTACTTTTCCATGAACGTCACATGCTTGATCAGTGACATATCGCTGTTGAAGAAGCCCGGTCCCCAGGCTGTGTTGCGCTGAACGTTTCCGATGGTATCCAGACCTGGGCAGGTGAACGGGCTGGTGTTAGCCGTGCAGATGCCGTTCGGGTTGGCTGCCGAGTAGTAGTTGGTGAAATAACTGACACCTGCGCCAGGATGGCCGGTTTTAGCTATTTTCAGGCTTCCTACATTTCCATTCGGTTGGCAAGGAGCGCTACCCGGGATCGAAGTGGCGCACTCGGAGTAGCTGAGCGAGAAGGGCAGTCCGCTCTGGACGACGAAAGTGGGGCTAAGTTCCCACCCGCCGATGACGGCGCGCTCAATAAAGCTGCCGCGATCGCCAAAAGGCAGTTTGTAGATGCCAAAAGCCGTTAGCGCGTTGCGCCGGATGGCCTGATCGTTGCCCTTCACAGCTGCCTTGCTCCAGGTTGCAAAGCCGCTGGCGTTGTCCGAACCGACCTGATAGGCGTAGTACACCGTGCCCGACAAGCCGTGCATTGGCGCCTCAGTCAGCTTCACCTGGAGGGCGTTGTAGTGGGTGTCCTGGTCATCGCCGTAGTAGCTGATGCCCTGGGTCCAGTTGCAGGCCACTCCGGCGCCGCAGGCCGGCAGATTGCCGTCGGTGTAGCGCTGCAGCAGAGTCTGGTTCTTGGTGGCGCCCGATGCGCCAATAATGGCCGCGCCCGTGCAACCCGCTGTTCCGCTAAGGCAGGTTCCGCCATTTGGATCGTAGTGCAGAGCCTGACCGTTGACTACGTTGAACGATGCCGGCAGCGAAATTGCAGCCTCGTTGGGGTTCGTGTTGTTCCCGTCGCCGTCGCTCAGCGTGTGCGTTCCCTTGTTGCCCACGTAGGAGACTTCCACCTTGAGGGAGGGAGTCAGCACGCGCTCAACAGCGGCATTCCATGCGTCCAGGGTGGGCAGGCGCTCTGTGAAAGGACGTGCCTTCACACTGGCGAACTGGCCAACCGTAGTCACAGGGTTGGTGCCGGGGATGGTTGCATTGACGGCAATCTGCCCGGCAGTGCTGATGGCGGGTGAAGCAAAGGCCTGCAGGGCTGTAGAAGCGTTGGAGGGTTTTCCCCCGCCCGCGGAGGGAACGGTAGTGTTGGACGGATCAGCCAGGTTGAATGCGTAGTACGTATTGCCGCCGACACCGTTCAGCGACTGGTTGACCAGCACCGGAAGGTTCTGCGTAACGACGTGACCGAAGTCGGAGCCGAATACGCCCAGGTCAAAGCTGCGACCGTAGCCCATGCGGATCACCGTCTTCTGGTTGTACTGGTAGGCCACGCCCAGGCGCGGATTCCATGTGTTCTTGGCGGCCGCAACTCCCATGTTCAACGGGATTCCGCCCACTCCGGCAACATTGATGAAGCCGGTGGCCAAGTTGAGCAGCGAGCCGTTGCCGGCTCCGTTCACACGCTCTGGAGCGTAGAACTCATAGCGCATTCCGGCGTTGATCGTCCACTTGTTCGACGCGCGCCAGGTGTCCTGCACGTAGAAGAAATCACGCGGCTGGAACTCCTTGGCATTCGTCTCCGTTGCCGAGGTGCTGGTATAGCGGTTGAACTGTGTAACGTCGCCAAGGATGAAGGAGGCAAAGCCAACACCGCCGCTGGTGCCATTCGAAGTGGGTCCGTTACCGAAGTTGTTTACGCCGGTGCGGTCCGAGTCGCTGGGCACGCGCAGGTTGCGCGCGTAGCGCAGATCGACGCCGAACTTGACCGCGTGGTTGCCAATGTTCTTGGTCCAGTTGTTGACCAACTGGAACTGGTCTTCTTCTTCCTTCAGCGGGCAGTTGCAGTGGTTCATGTTCAAGCCGGTGCCGAACTGCGGTCCGGAGTTTTGCGTGGTGGATACACCCTGATTCAGGTCCGTTTCGCTGAAATCGGCGATCTGGATATCCGGAGTGCCGTAGTCAATCGGAACGGTAAGAGCCGCGGTGCCGCCGCTCACGTTCTCGCCAATGAAGGGGAGGTTGGTGTTGCCGGGATCGTTCTTTTTCGTCCGAATACCGTAACGGAAGTATCCGAGCCGCACGTCGGTGACGAGCTTCGGATTCACCGCGATGTCTGCGCCCAGAGCTAACGAATCGTTGGCGCCGTTGGATACGCCGCCGTAACCGGCAACGCCCAGTCCGGGGCCGCCGGCAGGTCCAAAGAGGCTTGCGCCGCTGAGAATGTCGGTGAAGCGGCTGAAGCGCCCGAATACGTGCATCTTGTCATTGATGGTTTCGTCGCCGCGCACATCCCACTGGTTGCTGTTGAAGATGCCCGTGCCGCTGCCTACATAGTTGTTCACCAAACCGCCAAAAGTTCCGACCGCGTTGGGCGTGTACTTGTTGGCCAGCAGCAGCTTGAAGAGATTGAGCGCCGGCTGCGCAAGCTGGTTGAGAGGAATGATGTTGCCTGTGTAGGCAACCGGCGTTCCCGTCGAGTTGTTGTAGATCTGACGGGTGTACGGGCTGAAGTCGCAACCGTGGGTAGTGTTCGATGCTACAAAGGAAGTGCCGGTGCAACTATTCAGGGTCTGAAGTGTTGGAACCGTTCCCGTGCCAGTGGAGCCGATCTTCTGGCGTACGCCCTGGTAATCGGCAAAGAAGAAGGCATGATTCTTCCAGACCGGACCGCCCACCGACCCGCCGTACTGATTCTTCAGGCCAGCCGGATAGCTTTGTCCGGGGCCAAGTGTGAACGGATCCTTGGCCAGGTTCGCATTGCCTTCGCGGTTGTCAAACAAGGTGCCGTGGAAGCTATTGGTGCCGGACTTGGTCTGAACTGTATCGACTGAAGCGACGGCTTTACCAAATTCGGCGTCGAAGTTCTGCGTGGCAATCTTGGCTTCCGACATGGATTCGGAGTTCGGGTTGATCACGATGATTCCGAGAATCGCATCCTCGTTGTCGGTGCCGTCCAGCGTGTAATTCACGCCGCCGAAGGCCTGGCCGTCAACCTGAATCTGCTTCGAGCCCTGAGGATTCTCCGATGCGGCATGCGCCCATCCGAGCTGTACCGCGCCGGGCAGCAGCAATTGGAGATTCGCAAAGTTGTGGTCGGGCACCGGGAAGTCTTCCAACTGCTCCGCGTTATAAATCTGCGCCACGTCGGCACGATCTGTCTTCAGTTGCGGTTCGGCATCGGCAGAGACCTCAACGGTCTGGTCGGCAGCGCCCACAGCCAGCTTGGCAACCACGGTCGGGGAGGAGTCAGCAAAAACCTGTACGCCCTTCTGCTCAAATGCCTCGAACCCGGTCGCGGTCACCTTGATGTCATAGATATCCGGAATCAAGTGGGCCACCGTGAATTCGCCTGCGCCATTGCTGGTGACCGACACAACCGTGCCCTTGGCTTCGTCCGTCACATTGACCGCGGCATTGGGGATCACAGCTCCGGTGACGTCCGTCACTGTGCCTAAGATCTGACCATAGATAGCCTGAGCCTGGGCATTTTGGCTACACGCTAGCAACACGGCAAATACAGCCATTACCACGGCCTGCCAGGTTTGCCGATGCAAGCTTACTTTCATCTTTGTCCTCCTGAATTCTTCTGTGGGGCTACTGCCGGCAACTCACTTGGTCGATTCATCACTCTCGAATGTTTGATACTCGGGGTAAAGCAATACTTCCCCCTGCCGTTAAGAGCGACTTTTTACCCTGTTGTTAATCCCCGAGAATCCTACCTACAACAGAGAACACCTGTCAAGCTGTTTCTATGACAAATATTGGCATTCGATCCACCAAATGTCATTACATTTAGGCCGAACTGTGGGAAATCTCATGGATTTGCTGCTAGTAAATTCTATAAATCCATATATTGGATCGATTTAGGACATAATTTCCGCAATCCATTCGCACTATGCCATGGTCAGAATCTATGTGCCTTCCGCCACTATGCCATATCAATTTTTGCGCATTCAGCATGTGAATGCTATATTTGGCGACGTTGGCCCGGAGGAAATCTATGCTCTCTCTGTCCTTGCTCACTAATTTTGATCGCTTCGTTTTACGCCGCTCCAAAATTGTTCGCGCTGAGCGGTTTGGCGCATTCATTGGCAACTTGCTGCTGGCCGCAACTCTGGCCCTGACTTGCTGGGCGGCGGCGGCGCAATCGGCAACACAGAAATCTGCCGCGATGGCGGAGAGCCATGACACATGGTGGAAACACGCGGTGGTGTATGAAATCTACCCGCGCTCCTTTCAGGACTCGAATGGAGATGGCATCGGCGACCTGAACGGCATCACCTCCCGGCTTGACTACCTGCAGAAACTCGGCGTGGATGCGATCTGGATCTCGCCCATGTATCCGTCGCCGCAGGTGGACTTCGGCTACGACATCTCGAACTACCAGGACGTTGACCCGCGGTATGGAACCCTCGCCGACATGGACCGGCTGATTGCGGACGCGAAGAAGCACAACATCCACGTGGTACTGGACATGGTGATGAACCACACCTCCGACAAGCATCAGTGGTTTCTCGATGCGGCCAGCTCACGAACCAATCCGAAACACAATTGGTACTGCTGGAACGACGGCATCCCGGCCAACAGTCCCGGCGTGACGGCCTATCAGAAGCGCTTTGAGCACGACGGCCGCGTGCCGCCCAACAACTGGGTGTCGCTCTTCGGCGGCTCGGCATGGGAGTGGGTTCCTGCTGTCCAGCAGTTCTACTACCACGAGTTTTACAAGCAGCAACCGGACTTGAACTGGCGCAATCCCGATGTCGAGAAGGCCATGTTCGGAGCCATGCGGTTCTGGCTCGATCGCGGCGTGGCGGGCTTCCGGCTGGATGCAATTCCCACTCTGTTTGAAGATACGCAACTGCGCAATGAGCCCGAGACCGGAGGGATCAATGCGCAGGGCGACCCAAACGTCAGCGATATCTACACCAACAATCTGCCCGAGGTGCATGACGTGATTCGCCGCATGAGGGCGATGGTCGAGAGGTATCCCGGCGACCGCGTACTGATTGGAGAAACCTATCTGCCCAATACAGCCGAGCTCGATAAGTGGTACGGCGGAGAGGCGCACAACGAACTCCACCTGCCAATGGATATGCTGGTCGGCTTCCACGGCGACCACGACAAGCTGAATGCCGACAGCTTCCGCAAGCACATCGACGAGGTGGAAACCGTGGTGCATGGCTCACAACCGCTAATCGTATTCGACAACCACGACAACGTGCGTGCCATTGATCGCTACGGCGATGGCACACACGACGACCTGATTAATCAACTGCTGGCCACGGCGCTGCTTACAACGAAAACCACCGCACTGATGTACTACGGCGAAGAGCTGGGCATGAGGACGACAACGCCGACTCGCCGCGAAGATGTCAAGGATCCCATCGGCATCACCGGCTGGCCCAAGGAGAAAGGCCGCGATGGCGAGCGCACTCCGATGCAGTGGACGCCGGGCCCGCAGGCCGGATTCAGCACCAATCCCAATACCTGGCTTCCCATTCCTCCCAACTATAAAACCATCAATGTTGAGGTTGAGTCGAAGCAGCCCGACTCGGAACTGAACTGGTTCAAGGAACTCATCGAGCTGCGCCGCAAGAACATTGCCCTGCGCGACGGCGCTCAAACCATGCTCGACACGTCGAATCCCGATGTGCTCTCCTACACGCGATGGGTAAAGGGCGGCGGTAAGGCTGTGGTAGTAGCGATGAATTTTTCAGCGCAACCGAAGACAATATCGCTCGATCTTTCCGCCGCAGGAGTCACCGGCTCCAAGGTAAACACGCTCGCTGCCGACGATCCCTCGCTCAAATCCGTGCAATCGCTGAAGAACATCACGCTGCCTCCCTTCGCAAGCTGGGTGGCAAGCGTGGAGTAAACTGGTTTCGCAACGCGGCCCGGTGGCATTCAGGCACCGGGCCGTTTTCATTTCACTTAAGAGAAAGTATGAGCACTCTGACCGTATGATTTGTAATCGCGCCCATGAGTTGGGTGCCCCAGGTCTCGCTTCTGAGACCTGGGAAAGCACGGATGAATGCGGTCACGGTCCTGGCGAGGCGCGTCTTGAAAATCCATCTTGTTCTTCCCTTCGCAATGATTCTCGCGGCAGGAGCCGAGGCTCAGAGCAACAACACAGCCGCCGATCAGGCGCGCATCCGCTCATACATCGTCGACGGGTGGACAACTCTCTCGCGCTCCATGTCCGATTGCAAGTCAGTCGCCGACATCAAGGTCACGTCAACTCCCGTGCTCTACCTGCCCGCCGACCTGCCCACCCCGCCTGCCGTTGCGGCCATGCATGACGCATGCGGAGTGGACATCCGACACTTGCCCCGCACAATTCATCGCATCGGCGAAGTGCGCCCGGACGAACTTCCCGTGCCAGGGCTGCTCTACCTGCCCAATCGTTACGTCGTGCCTGGCGGGCGCTTCAACGAGATGTACGGCTGGGACAGTTACTTCATTCTTCTCGGTCTTATCCACGATGGCAAGACAGACCTCGCGCGCGGCATGGTGGAAAACTTCTTCTTCGAGATCGAACACTACGGCGCAATCCTGAACGCCAACAGGACTTACTATTTCACCCGCTCGCAGCCGCCATTTCTCTCCTCAATGATTCGCGAAGTCTACGAGCACCCCGCATCCGGTTCTGCACCCGATCTGAAATGGCTGGCCTCCGCCTACAGCTATGCCCAGCGCGACTACGCCCTCTGGACCTCGCCCGAGCATCAGGCAGGCACAACCGGTTTGGCGCGGTATCACGATCTTGGCGCAGGCCCTGTGCCGGAGATGGCCGACGACTCAACCTACTACCAGGATGTCATCCGCTGGCTGATCGCGCATCCCGGCGACCATCCTGAATATCTGATCAACGCCCCTGCAAACCCCACGCCGCAGCAGGCCGCCGCGCTTGCCGAGTCGAGCTGCGATATGGCCCGATCGAGCGTCTGCCTGCAGGCAGTTGTGGATGGCCGCCGGCTGACAGCCGCATACTTTCGTAGCGACCGTGCCATGCGCGAGTCGGGCTTCGATACAAGCTTTCGTTTCGGTCCGTTCTCCGGTTCCACTGACAATTTCGCTCCGGTCTGCCTGAACAGCCTGCTCTACAAATATGAGCAAGACATGGCGCACTTCGCCACGTTGCTTGGCCGCGCCAAGGAAGCCGTGGAGTGGACCGGGCGCGCGGCCAATCGCCGAAAGGCGATCGACAAATATCTCTGGGACCAATCCGCAGGACTCTACTTCGACTACGACTTCACAACCGGAATGCGTTCCACCTATCGCTTCATCACGACCTTTTATCCGCTGTGGGCCGGATCTGCAAGCCCGGCACAGTCCGCCGCTGTGGAAGCGCAACTAAACCGCTTTGAGCAGCCGGGAGGACTCACCATCAGCGACGTCGACTCTGGCGTGCAGTGGGACGCGCCCTTCGGCTGGGCGCCGACCACATGGCTTGCTGTTGCCGGACTCGACAAAACCGGTTTCCACACCGATGCGGCGCGCATTGCAATGAAGTTCGACGCAACCGTCCTCGACAACTTCCTGCACGACGGCACGATTCGCGAAAAATACAACGTAGAGAGCGGCTCGGCCAATCTGAAGGTTGCCGCTGGATACAAGAGCAATGTAGTTGGATTCGGATGGACCAATGCGGTCTATCTAAAGTTGCAGGATGTTATCGCCATAGCGCCTTCTCCAGCGCCGTAGAGCATTTTCGGGTCACGTGTGAACAAAAACTTTGGTGCCCCATCCATGAATCGCCCTTTGATTCATGGGTGGGTGAGCACAAATCTCAATTCGAAATGTAGAAAAAACGATTCGAAGATACTCTAGCTACCAGCTCAACGTAAGTGTCTGCGCCTCGTATCCTGTGCCTGCATCAAAGCTCACCCGCAGTTGATCGCCGTCCAGTTCCGCGCCTGTTGCTGTTACTTTTACTCCGCTGTCGTTGCGACGGACGGTGAGTAGCGCCTCCGTGCCGGCCATTCCCTCCACTTCCAGCTTCACGGAATGCGCTTCCGTGGTCTCACTCAGCACTTTCATCTGCGCGGTTGCAGCGCCTCGCAGCGGCAGGCCGTGACCCAGGCCAATCTCCACCGCGGGCAACGGCAGGCTCAGTTCTGTGCCGTTCCCGCCCGCACCGGCCAGTAGAATTTTCTCGCCCGACACCTGCTGCAGCGTCACAAGCAAATGCATTCCCTGTCGCTTGAATGCGATATCAACCGTCGCGCTGCCCACATGCAAACGCTTCACCTCGGCTTGATCCCAGGCGGCAGGCAGATGCGGGGTAACTGCAATCTCATGCTTCAGCGTATTCACTTCCACGCCGAAAAGCCCGCGCAGAATGGGCGTGACAACCATAGCGGAGGACCACAACTGATGACTTGTGCTGCGGCCAAAGGGCTCGTAATAGCCACCTGAAAGCAGTTCCGTCACAGCACCGATGTCCTGCGCCGTGGTGAGATCGGCATTCTGCATCGCGGCCTGATACCCGGCCAGCGCATTTCCCGCTCGATACTGCGCCATGGCCGCCCATCCGGTATACAGCGGCCACACCGAACCCTGGTGATAGCTGATCGGGTCATAGATCGGTTCGCTGGCCGCAACGTCGCGCAGTCCCCAGTCCGTGTCGAAATCATGCGAGGCCCAGCGGCGCAGCATCGCTTGCGGATGGTCAAGACCGCTGTCCGCGTTCCACCATGCAATTGCCGGAAAGATGGTGGCTATTTCGTCAGGCCTTCCATTGTTGAAGCTGAAAGCGTAGAGACCGGAGTTCGAATTGAAATACTCGCGCTCAATCGCTTTGTGAATCGCATCCGCGCGCTGCTTTGCCGCCTCCGCCAGCGCGGCATCGCGGAGCAACTTGCCCAACTCCGCCATGGCGCGCGATGCCTGCTCATCGAGCGATGCAAGGTAAATCTCCTGCTTCGGCATTCCCGTCGGCCAGCTCTCCACCCAGCCGGTTCCCTGCGCGTTGTCGTAGACGCCGTCGCCATTTGCATCGTGCGCGGTCTCGAACCGCCATGCCTTCCGCACTTGCTCCGCGTGTTCGCGCAGAAACGGAATATCGCCGGAAGCGCGCACGTAGTCCAGCATTGCTGTAAGAAAGAGCGGCGTGGAATCGGCTGCGGCGTATTCGTAAGGCAGCGACTTCCAGTCCACTTGATCGGCGGTCTGCGAGTACTCGTGAATGATCTTGCCGTCCTCGCGCTGGCGGCGTAACAGAAACTCCAGCTCTTTACGCGCCAGCGGAAAGTCGCCGTAGCTGTCGATCGCGTAGAGCGCAAATAGCGCGTCGCGGCCAAAGAACCAGCCAAAGCCGGGACGCGCAGAATCCCCGGAAGCGTAGTAGCCCGCCACCAGCCCGATCTCGCCACCATCTGTTCGTGCCTGCAACTGGCCGATCGATGTCTCCGCCCATTCAAAATCGCGATTCAGTCCCGCATCGGGAGTTACGATCTCTGTCAGCAATTTTTCCTGCTCGCGATAATGCGCCGCGTGCTGGGCATAGAGCGATGCGAGGTCGGAGTTCAGCTCATTCAGTCTCGCTTCGAGGGATGCCGTCGAAGCGGTATCTGCCGTTTCACCAACCGCCATCAACAGCGGGTATTGCTTTCCTGCGTCTGTCTTCGGATCGAAGTGAAGCCTGAACTCAAGCGGATGCGACTGCGGCCGCTCCTGGTACGGCGCCATCACGCCGGAGGTAGCGCCAGGCAAAGCAGCTGCCGCCGCAAAATCCGGGAAGTCGCTATGCAGTACATAAAAACCGCTCGCACCCCGCGCAACCCACTCGGCGGATGGCGAACCGCTGCTCGGAACCGGCCACATCTTGCGCAACTCGGGGATAAATCGAAAAACGAGATCGACCGGCCGCACCGATTGAATTTGAAAGACGACCACGGCTCCCGTGCCGGCGGGCGCGTGGTCCGGCGCGAACATGGTCTGCGTCAGCGTCATGGCAATGTGCGCATAGGTGATTGTGGTCCGATCCGGGCGCACCTCAATCTCACGCGCCATCGAATTCAGGTCGAGGGGCACGGGGTAGTTCTCAACATTCGCCTCGATGGTCATATGGCTGAGCAGCTTCACTGGCAGTACCCATGCTTCCATCACGCCCTGTTGCTGACCAACGATAAGGCCGCGTTGCCCGGCGACGGTGAATGGCTCCCCGGTTTGCACCGCTTGCCGCAGCACAGGGCCGGCCTCGGAAAATTTCAAACCTTCGGCAGGGTGAAGCTCCGCTTGCTGCCCGAAAGCCGCGGATGCAGACAGAACTGCCATCGCGCCGACCACACAACACAAAAAAACATATCTCGACAACATGAATCACCCTTTTCGCAAGCGCCCTCAGTTTACCTTGCAAGCTGTCAATACAGCTCCGTATAATAATCGCCTATGCAGGCACGCCGGCGAATCCGGATAGTTTCACTTTTTTCGCTGGCGCTGGCGGTCTTGCTGGCCGGCGCGCTCAGCGCGCAGGAGAAGCCAACGATCCTCACCCGCGACCAGGCAGGCACCCTGATTCCGGCGACTGTGTTTTTCCGCGGCCAGATTGCCCCGGTGCAGGCGCGCAACTCCGCCGGGCTGCGCTTCCACGATTCGAAGCTGTTCCTCGCGGCCCTTGTCGATGCATCCGGTTATGCGTCCTCGGTGCAAGAGACATACCAAGGCTATCTCATCACGGAAGTCGCTCTGAAGATTAAAGGCAAAACACTGCCCCCGGGCGCGTACGGGTTTGGATTCATCGCTGGAGATCGCATGGTCGCGATGGATGTCGGCGGCAACGATGTGCTCTCCGTCGCCACCGCGAGAGACGCGCAGATGGCGCGGCCCAATCCCCTCCAGATTGTCTCCGACGCAACTTCGCCCGATCATTTCCGCCTCTACCTGGGCCGCAGTTACGTCATCCTCGAAGCCGCGGAAAAGTAGGCCCGGATGCTCTGCCCCTCTCATGTCGTCAAAATCCAAATTACTGTGGCTGCATATTGTTCTCTCGGTCTTGTTGCAACCTGCACACTGTTCGCGCAGCAGCCAGTCGGCAATCTGGTGGCCGCCCGCGCTGCCATGGCCGCCGGACTCAATGCCATGCAACAGGGCGATCTGGCCCAGGCCAAACTTGATTTCGAGCGCGTGGTCAAACTGGCGGCGCAGATCGAGCCTGGCCACGCCGCACTGGGCTCGGTTCTGCTCGCGCAGAGCGATTACGATCCGGCAGAGCGCGAACTTGAAAATGCACATCGTCTCGATCCCCAGGATCTTGCCGTCGATCTCAACCTCGGTCGCGCTCTCACTGCGCTCGGGCGTTACAATGAGGCCATTGATTCTTTTCGCAACTGCCTTGACGCGCCAAACCCTCTCACTCTCTCGCTCGATGAGACCCTGGCGTATGCTGTCGCGCTTTCGGCAACCGGGCAGCAAACTTCCGCTCTCCATCTCCTGCAACACGCCGTTGTTGCAACGCCCGAGTCAGCGCCTCTGAACGACGGCCTCGGCACGCTACTAGCACAGTCCGGCCGATTCGACGATGCGCTGCCTTATTTCAAGCACGCCGTCGAAATCGATGCAAAGATGCCGCTCGCCCAACTGCACTTGGCCTCGGCGCTGCTGGAGCTGAACCGTCCTGACAACGCGATTGCACCAGCCGAGTCCGCGGCTGCGGCCTTGCCGAATTCCTTTCAAGCGCAACTGCAGTTGGGCCGCGCCCTCTCCGCGCTGCATCGGGATACCGAGGCCCTCGCGCATCTGCATCGCGCTGCTGAGCTGCGCGCGCCCGGCCAGTCTGCCGACGCGCTCTACGCGCTGGCGCTTGCCTTGCAGGCAAGCGGCGACGCGAAGGGTTCGCTACCCATCTTTGCCGAGGCGCTTGGAGTCGACGCCGGCAAGAATCAGGGCTCACTCAATCAGAGCTCGTTCAATAGGGGCTCCGCTCTCACCAACTACGCCCTCGCGCGTGTGCAAACCGGCGACGCCGCCGGGGCGTTGCCGCTCTATCAGCAGGCGCTTGCCGCAGGTCCGGACTCTGTCACCCTGCGCGAAGACTTCGGCGCCAGCTATCTGCAAATGGCCGAGATCGACCACGCCATCGAGCAGTTCAACGCCGGTCTCGCCATCGAACCGGATAACGCGCATCTGCATTACGACCTCGGGCTGGCTTACAAATTGAAAGACAATCTCGACGCAGCCGTTCCCGAGTTCGAGCGTTCGGCTGCTCGCGATCCAACGCTCCCCGACCCGGCCTACACGCTGGGCGTGATCTACATGCAGCAGGCGCACTATCCGGAGGCCATTCTCAATCTCGAGCGCGTCACCGCTCTCGAGCCCGCCAACGGCGATGCCTGGGCGCTGCTCGGAACCGTGCTCAAAGATTCAGGCGATGCCCCTGCCGCTGTCGATGCAATTCAGCACGCCATTCAACTCCAGCCGGACCTACCCAACCTGCACATACAACTGGCCGCCCTTGTCGCCCAGCAGGGTCAAACCGCTCAAGCCGCAGCTGAGCGCAAGATTGCCGCGGACCTGAGCAAAGCCGTGCTCAACAATCAGCGCGCTCAGTTTGCCCTGCGCAGCGGCCGCGCTTTGCTGGAACAAAACAAGCTGGAAGACGCAGTCTTCCAGTTGAACGCGGCATTGAAAGCTGACCCCGCTTTGACTGAGGCGCACACGCTGCTGGCCGAAGCATTTGATCGTCAAGGAAAATCGGCTGAGGCCGCGCTCGAACGCAAACAGGCCAACAACTACGGCTCAACCACCACGGCTCCATAACAACACTACGGCATCTTTGCCGCGAACTTTCCACTCGTCAACATGCGATAGTGGTTCAAACAAACTGTGGTGAGTCAATGTGAACCAGCTTTGAAAGGGCACGACTTTAGTCGTGCCGCAAAGATTGCAAAATCAGCGTGGCCTTTAGGCCCTGAGGGATGTTCTTTTCAAACTGACCCATTACCCAACAAACATTTCGTCAATCGGCATTTCGTCAAGCAACATATAGAAGGCCAACACATGAATGCAATCAAGATCGGCGTAAGCGGCTTTGCCTGGACGCGGGAATTTTACAAGCGTCACCTCGAGATTCTCTCTCTTTTGCTCCCGCGCGGAATCACCGCGTTTGAGGTTCCCATGTTCAGCCCCGCCAAGCTCCCAGTTGCTTCCATCCGGCGCGCCATGGAATCGAACTCACTAGAATGCACCGTCTGCGCTATTTTGCCCGAGGGCATCAACCCGATCAGTCCCGATGCCGAGGTGCGAAAGAAGTCCATCGCGCATCTCATCGACTGCCTCAATGCGGCAGCAGAGATGGGCGCAAAGCGGATCGGCGGACCTGTCTACGCCCCCATCGGCTACCTGCCAGGCCACCGCCGCAACCGAGAAGAGTGGAAGCATGCGATTGAGGCCTTTCAATCCATCACGGCTACGCTCGAGGCCAATCAGCAGCAGCTATCGATTGAACCCGTCAACCGCTCCGAGACTTTTTTCCTCACCACGACTGCCGACGCCGTGGATCTGTGCGAGGCGATCAATCATCCGCGCATCGGCGTTATGATTGACACGTTCCACGCCAACATCGACGAAAAGAACATCGCCCGCGCCGTGCACACCGCAGGCAAGCGCCTCAAGCACATTCATGCCAGCGAGAATGATCGCGGACTTCTCGGCTCAGGCCACGTCGATTTCCCGGCAATCGTAAGAGCGCTGCGAGAGATAGACTACTCGGGGTATCTAATGATCGAAGGCTTTGGCTACTCGCCCTCAGAGCCCGATTCGCCGGGCGCGCTCTGGGCCGACATGGGTGTGCCGCCGGAAGAGATCGCCTTCGCCGGCGCGCAGTATCTATCCGGCCTTCTCGCCAACGCCGCTTCCACCTGAGGCCAGACGTGACCGCACTTATTCCATCGCGCTGCATCGCCGCCTACGTTTTGGTCGCGCTGGCCGTTGCCCCGGCTGTCGCCACGCTTTTGCTGAGTCATAAAGAACCTGCGCCCGTGCTTGCTGCGGAGCTTCAACCTCGCATCGTTCTCAATCAACCCGATGCCGTATGCGCCACCTGCCATCGGGAGATCTACGAGAAATATGAGAAGACCTCGATGGCGCGCGGCGGCGGCATTGCGACGGATGGTTTGCTTTCCGGCAAATTCACCCACGCACAATCGGGAATCAGCTACTCCGTCTTCCTGCGCGACGGCGCGGCGTGGATGAGCTACACGCGCCCGTTCACGGATCCCCGTGGCTCGCTCAACGGCGAGCGACGGCTCGATCTTTACATTGGCTCCAGCCATCGCGGCAGAACTTATCTCTACAACGAAGTCGGCCGCTGGTACGAACTGCCCATCAACTTCTACACGCGACGCAACGGTTGGGCCATGGCGCCGGCCTTTGACAATGCCGCCAGTATGCCCGCGCCGCTGCCCGTCGATGCCAACTGCCTGCACTGCCACGCAACCGAG
>Ga0302319_10004824_pt1 | contig 27494 bp, 25 predicted proteins | sample Bog_T0_2_FD_203319 | JGI IMG/M metagenome (GOLD analysis project Ga0302319, IMG submission 203319) | Peat permafrost microbial communities from Stordalen Mire near Abisko, Sweden - Bog_T0_2 | ecosystem: Environmental > Terrestrial > Soil > Wetlands > Peat | place: Sweden: Abisko, Stordalen Mire... | reverse complement strand
CGGCCATCTCGTGCATGATTCCCTCTGTCGTCGCCAACACGCTGGGGAACAACGGCCCTCACGGGCTCAGCGAGATCCTCTACGCCTACGGGGAGGCGGCCAACAACAACGGCAGCGCCTTTGCCGGTCTGAACGCCAATGTGCCCTGGCACGACGTGGCGCTGGGGATCGCGATCATCGTCGGCCGGTTCGCGCCGATTGCGGCCGCCCTGGCCATCGTCGGCCGGCTGGCCGCGAAAAAGACCGTCGAGGCCTCCGCCGGCACCCTGCCGACCCACGGCTGGACCTTCGGCCTGACCCTCACCGGCGTCATCGTCATTGTCGCGGCCCTGACCTTCTTCCCCGCGATCTGCCTCGGCCCGCTGGTCGAGCACGGCCTGATGCTGGCCGGCCGCACCTTTTAACCCAACCGGAACCTTTTCACCATGAGCGCAAAATTTGAGGTCAACTACAGGTCATTGATCCGCCAGGCCGTCCTCGACGCCTTCCGGAAACTCAACCCCCGGGACGAGATCAAGAACCTGGTCATGTTCGTGGTCTGGCTCGGCTCGATTTGGACGACGGTCATCCTCTTCCTGCCCGGCCAGTGCAACCGGTTCAACGTCCAGATCTGCCTCTGGCTGTGGTTCACCTGCATCTTCGCCAACTTCGCCGAGGCGATGGCCGAGGGCCGCGGGAAGGCCCACGCCGACGCCCTGAAGAAGATGCGCACGAAGACCATGGCGAAGAAGCTGGTCGACGGCCGGGAGGTCCTGTCGCCCAGCAGCGACCTCAAGGTCGGCGACCTCTACGTCTGCGTGGCGGGCGACCTGATCGCCGCCGACGGGGAAATCGTCGAGGGCATCGCCACGGTGGATGAGTCCGCCATCACGGGCGAGTCCGCGCCGGTCGTCCGCGAGAGCGGCGGCGACCGCAGCGCCGTGACCGGCGGGACGAAGGTGACCAGCGACCGCGTGGTCGTGCGCGTCACGGCCGAGGAGGGCAATTCCTTCCTCGACCGGATGATCGAGATGATCGAGGGCGCCCGCCGGCAGAAGACGCCGAACGAGATCGCCCTCAACGTCGTCCTGGTCAGCCTGACCGCGCTGTTCATCATCGTGGTCTTCACCCTGCCGCCGATGGCGCATTACAACGAGGGCCAGGCGCAGCAGAAGGGCGTGGTCCTCACCACGATCCCGGTGTTGCTGGCGCTCATCGTCTGCCTGATCCCGACCACGATCGGCGGCCTGCTGAGCGCGATCGGCATCGCCGGCATCGACCGGCTGATGCGCCGCAACGTCCTGGCGACCAGCGGGCGGGCGGTCGAGGCGGCCGGCGACGTCGACGTCCTGCTGCTCGACAAGACCGGCACGATCACCCTCGGCAACCGCATGGCCTCCGACTTCATCCCCGCCCCCGGTGTGACGGTGGAGGAGCTGGCCGACGCCGCCCAGCTCGCCTCGCTGGCGGACGAGACGCCGGAAGGCCGTTCGATCGTCACCCTGGCGAAGGACAAGTTCAACCTTCGCGGCCGCGACATCACCGACCGGGAGGTCATCTTCGTTCCCTTCACCGCCCAGACGCGCATGAGCGGAGTGGACTTCGGCGAGGGCGCGGACGGGCGCAGCCGCAGCATCCGCAAGGGCGCGGCCGAGGCGGTGCGCAAGTACGTCACGGACCGCGGCGGGAAGGCGGAAAAGGCCGTCTTCGACAAGGTCGACGAAATTTCCCGGCAGGGCGCGACGCCGCTGGTCGTGGCCGATGGGCCGCGCATCCTGGGCGTGATCTGCCTCAAGGACGTGGTCAAGGGGGGGATCAAGGAGCGGTTCGCCCAGCTCCGCCGGATGGGGGTCAAGACGGTGATGATCACCGGCGACAACCGTTTGACCGCGGCCGCGATCGCGGCTGAGGCCGGCGTCGACGACTTCATCGCCGAGGCCAAGCCGGAGGACAAGCTCGCGCGCATCCGCCAGGAGCAGGAGGGCGGCAAGCTGATCGCCATGATCGGGGACGGCACCAACGACGCCCCCGCGCTGGCCCAGGCCGACGTCGGGGTGGCGATGAACACGGGCACGCAGGCCGCCCGCGAGGCCGGCAACATGGTCGACCTGGACAGCAACCCGACCAAGCTGATCGAGGTCGTCGAGATCGGCAAGCAGCTGCTCATGACCCGGGGCGCGCTGACGACCTTCAGCATCGCCAACGACGTCTCCAAGTACTTCGCGATCATTCCCGCGATGTTCGGCCTGCTTTACGCGGCCAACGGCGCCCATTTCGGCCCGCTCAACTCGTATAACATCATGTTCCTGCACTCGCCCCAGAGCGCGATCCTCAGCGCGGTCATCTTCAACGCCCTGGTGATCGTCGCCCTGATTCCACTGGCCCTCAAGGGGGTGAAGTACCAGGCCCTCGGGGCCAAGGTGATCCTGCGCAAGAACATGCTGCTCTACGGTGCCGGCGGCGTCATCGTGCCCTTCATCTTCATCAAGTTGATCGACCTTATCATCGTGCCCCTGCACCTTGCCCCGTAAGCCCAGGAAAGGAATTCCCATGATCGGAAAAATCACCCTCCAGTCCATCCTCCAGACGCTCGTGTGGACCGTCGTCTGCGGCGTGCTCTACCCGCTGTGCATGACGGGCCTCTTTCAGGTCCTCTTCCCCTACCAGGCCAACGGCAGCCTGGTCCACGTCGGGGACAAGCTCGTCGGCAGCGAATGGATGGCCCAGCAGTTCACCGGCGACAAGTACTTCTGGCCGCGGCCCTCCGCCTGCACCTACGGTTCCTCGCCCTCGGGCCTGGTCGCGTCCGGCGGGAGCAACCTGGGGCCGACCAGCGCACAGCTGCAGACGAACGTCAACGCGAACGCCAAGACCCTGCGGACCGAGGGCCGCCTGCCGGACAACGCCCCGGTGCCCGCCGACCTGGTTTTCGCCTCCGCGAGCGGCGTCGACCCCGAGATCAGCCCGGAGGCGGCGCGGTTCCAGATCGCCCGCGTGGCTTCGGCCCGCGGCGTCGGCGCGGACCAGGTGAGCGCGCTGGTCGAGCAGTACGTCAAGCCGCGGCAGTGGGGATTTCTCGGTGAGGCGCGGGTCAATGTCCTCATGCTCAACCTGGCGCTCGATGCCGCCCTGCCGAAGAAATAGCCCCTGAGCGACCACGCCCTCCAGCTCAACCAGGCCGGACGAGCCGCGGATGCCCCGCTGGCGGGGGTGGCCTGTTGCCGCGAGGTGCCCGAGGTTTCCGGCGCGATCGAGGAGTCCAGCGATCCCCGGCTGCCCTTCGGCCAGGTGCTCGATGGACGCTTCATCATCCGGGAGGTGGTCGGCCGCAGCGGCATGGCGACGATCTACCGCGCCGAGGACCTGCTCTACGGGCGCGGCGAGGTGGCGGTGAAGGTTCCGCTCTCCAAGATCGAGAGCGACCCGGCGGGCTTCTCCCGTTTTCGCAACGAGGAGGAGGTGGGCACGCGGCTGTGCCACCCGCTGCTGCTCCGGTTCCTCTCGGTGGACGGCGAGAAGTCCCGGCCCTACCTGGTGACGGAGTTCCTGCGCGGCTGCACGCTTGACCGCCTCGCCGCCAAGCACCGGCCGCTGCCGGAAGCCGATGCGCTCAAGATCACTTCGCTGGTGGCCGAGGCGGTGGGCTTCATGCACACCTGGGGCTATGTCCACCGGGACATCAAGCCGGGCAACGTCATGATCTGCAGCGACCGGACCCTGCGCGTCCTCGACTTCGGGCTGGTGGCCAAGCCGATGCGGCGGCGCGCCTTCATGGCGAAGCTGGCGACGCCGTATGGGACGCCTCAATACATGGCGCCCGAGCAGGTGGAGCAGGACCTGATCGACGAGCGCACGGACATCTACTGCCTCGGCGCCGTCCTCTACGAGCTCCTCACCGGCTCCACCCCGCTGCAGGACGACGATGCGTGGCGCTCGGCCTTCCGCCGGACCACCGGGGATCCCGTCGCGCCGCGCCTGCTCAACCCCGCGCTCTCCCCGGCGGCCGAGGAGATCGTGCTGCACGCGCTGCAGCGGAAGGCGGACGACCGCTATGCGAGCATGGCGGACTTCAAGGCCGACCTCGACGCCCCGGAGCGGGTGGTGGTCAGCGGCTACTCGGCGCGGCTCCGGCCGCCGCGCTGGAAGCTGAGCCTCCACGCGACCCCGGTGGCCGCGGGACTGCTCGTCGGCTTTGGCTTCCTTTTCTTGCTGGTGATCCTGTTCTTCGTATTTCGGAGCTTGGGCGCCCGCTAGCGTCCGGGTGGAGCGGGTGGCTGGTCGCGGCGAAGACGGATCCGCAGCCGTAGCAGGGGCATCCGGCCCATGGCATCGCCTACCCGGGCTGGAAGCCCGTGCCACGTCGAACCAGCGCATGGACCATGCGGTCCGCCCCAAAGATTCAGCCGGCCACGTTGCCCTTTACCTCATCCCGGAGTGCGCGATAGTCTCAATTCGAACCCATGCCTCCCGACCATCCCGAATTCGCCCCCGAGGCCGAGACCGACGACGGGGGGGCCCGCAAGTCCTTCATGGAGCACCTGCAGGACCTGCGCGGGGCGCTGGTGCGTTCGGTGATCGCGATCGGCGCGGCGCTCATCCTCTGCCTGTTCCTCGACGCCCGGCTGGTCTCCCTCCTGATGGAGCCGCTGAACCGGATGCACATGTTCGAGAAGGCGGTGCCCACCGTGTCCCTGCAGATCGGGGCGACGACCCTCGGCCCCTTCCCCGTGACCCGTGAGCAGTTTCCCGCCCTGCCGCCCGGCGATGCGCCGCACGTCGTCTACCAACTGGGCACGACCCGGATCGGGGCGGACCAGGTGGTGACCCTCCGCCTCGACCCCAACCCGCCGCCCGACCAGAGCCGGGACGTCCACCTGCACAATTTCAGCCCGGCGGAGGCCTTCTTCGTGGCGTTCCACGTGGCGATGTACGGCGCGCTGGTCATCTCCTCGCCGGCCTGGATCTATTTCCTGGGGGGATTCATCCTGCCCGCCTTCAAGCGCCGCGAGCGCAACATCGTGCTATCCTGGGTGGGCTGGAGCGTGCTCCTGGCCGTGGCCGGCCTGCTGCTGACCTACTTCCTCCTGCTGCCGGTGGCGCTGCGGGCCTCGATGAAGTATTCGGAGCTGCTCGGCTTCAACTCCAGCGAGTGGCGCGCGGACGAGTATGTGAACTTCGTCTGCAAGTTCCTTTTCGGCATGGCGATCGGCTTCCAGTTCCCGCTGGTCGTGCTCTTCCTGGTGAAGATCGGGATCGTCACCCACCAGCAGCTCGCGCATTTCCGGCGCCATGTGATCGTCGTCTCGCTCATCCTGGGCGCGCTGCTCACGACCCCGGAGGTGATCACCCAGGTCGCCATGGCGGTGCCGCTCTATCTGCTTTACGAGATCTGCATCTGGATCGCGTGGTATTGGGACTGGAAGGCAAAAAGCGAAAAGCGGAAAGCGGAAAGCGGAAATGGCCGGTCCTGAACGCTTGCGTGTTTCCGCATTCCGCCTTTCGCTTTCCGCTTTGCATCATGCTTTCCTCCGAGACCACCGCCCACATCGAGAACATCAACAAGCGCGCCGGACACTTGTGGAGGTTTCTTTGACGTCGATCAGAAGCGGCGGGAGATCGAGGCGATGGAGGCGCAGATGGGGTCGCCGGGTTTCTGGGACAACTCCGAGCGGGCGCAGAAGCACATCGCCGCGCTCAACGTCCTGAAGCGGGCGGTGCTGCCGGTCGTGGCGTTTCAACGGCAGGTGGACGACGTGGGCGTGATGGTCGAGCTGGTGGAGGCCGCCTCGCCCGCGGAGCAGGAGGCCGGGAGCCGGGAGCTCGAGGCCACGGTCGCGGGCATGCTCGCGGAGCTCGACCGGCTGGAGATCGCCTCGTTCCTCAACGGGCAGTTTGACCGCAACAACGCCTTCCTCTCGATCCAGGCGGGCGCGGGGGGCACCGAGTCCTGCGACTGGGCCGACATGCTGTTTCGCATGTACAACCGCTGGGCCGAGCGCCGCGGCTTCACCGTGGAGGTGCAGGACGTGCAGGCGGGCGACCAGGCCGGGATCACCAAGGCGACCCTGTTCATCAAGGGCGAGAACGCCTACGGCTACGCCAAGGCCGAGCGGGGCGTCCACCGCCTGGTGCGGATCAGCCCCTTCGACTCCAACAAGCGGCGCCACACCTCGTTCTGCGCGGTGGACGTCATCGCCGAGATCAACGAGGAGATCGACATCGAGATCCCCGAGGGCGAAATCCGGGTGGACGTGTACCGCTCCTCGGGCAAGGGCGGCCAGGGCGTCAACACCACCGACTCGGCGGTGCGCATCACCCACCTTCCCACCGGCATCGTGGTGGTATGCCAGAACGAGCGCTCGCAGATCAAGAATCGGGCCAGCGCCATGAGCGTCCTCAAGGCGCGGCTCTACGAGAAGAAGCTCGACGAGCAGCGCAGCGAGATGGAGCGGTTTTACGGCGAAAAGGGCGAGATCGGGTGGGGCAGCCAGATCCGCAGCTACGTGCTCCAGCCCTACCAGATGGTCAAGGACCTGCGCACCGGGATCAGCACCAGCGACACCCAGGGGGTGCTGGACGGCGACCTCGACCGGTTCATCTCCGCCTGGCTCCGCGCCGGCTCGCCCCGCCACCGGAACAAGGACATCCAAATGGAAGAGTAAAGTCCCGGAAAAACCATGCTCGGAAATGGAACAGAAAGGTCGGGGAGATCGGGAAGAGACCGGGCTGTCGGAGCCCCCTTCCCGCTCTTCCCGATCTTCGTGTTCAAAAACCAAAAGTCCGAATGTCGGAGCTGACTTACGAATACATCAAATCCGCGCTGGCGGCGCAGCCTTTGTTTGAGGCCAAGACCTGGCAGCTCTCGCCGGACGCGTGGCCGCTGAGCGCGGGCCAGGTGGCGGAGCTCGAGGCCATCGGGACCGCCTGCCTGGAGTTCCACCAGGCGCTGGAAACGCTTTATCTGCGATCCGTCGCGGGCAAGAACCTCCTGCGCAACAAGCCGCTGCTGGCGCCCTGGGTGGCCGAGTATCTCGACCGGGGCAAGCCGGCCGCGCTCATCGCGCACGCGCGCGATCCGAAAAATCGGGGAGTTTTCCCCAACGTTTTGCGCCCCGACCTGCTGCTGACCGAAGAGGGATTTGTGATGACGGAACTCGACTCCGTCCCGGGCGGCATCGGCCTGACGGCCTTCTTGAACCGCCTTTACGGCGGCGAGGCGGTTCAATCCGCCGAAGTCCCGCCCGGCGGGACGAAGGAGGACGGCCCCCCCTCCCGCGTCCTTGGCGCGGACGACGCCATGATCCGGAACTTCCACGCCTCCCTCGCCGCCCTGCGGCCGGGGATGGAGAATCCGCTGATCGCACTGGTGGTGAGCGACGAGGCCGCGACGTATCGCCCGGAGATGCAATGGCTCGCGCAGCAGCTCCAGGCGCAGGGCCGCCGCGTTTTTTGCCTGGCGCCCGAGGCGATCTTCCCGCTCGGCGGGGCGCTGTTCTTCGACGTCGAGGGCAACCCGGAGAAGATCGATATCATCTACCGATTCTTCGAACTCTTCGATCTCGCCAACATTCGCACGGCCCACTTCATCTTCGAGGCGTGGGCGGCTGACGAGGTCGCGATTGCCCCGCCGCTGCGCCATTTCCAGGAGGAGAAGCTGGCCTTCGCGCTCTTCCACCACCACCTCCTGCCGGACTACTGGGCGGAGGCCCTGGGTGGCCGCACCGTCAAGCTGCTGCGTTCCCTCATTCCGGCCTCCTGGGTGATGGATCCGGCGCCGCTGCCGCCGGGGGCCGTGCTCGACGGGCCGCGCGCGGGGGGCCGGGCGCTCAGCGACTGGCGCGACCTGGTGGGCGCCTCGCAGAAGGAGCGCGACCTGATCATCAAGATCAGCGGCTTCCATGAGACCGCGTGGGGGGCGCGCAGCGTCGTCCTGGGCAGCGATTGCTCGCGCGAGGAGTGGCAGCAGGGCGTCGGCCGCGCCATCGAGCTCGCGCCCACCAACCTGCACCTGCTCCAGGCCTACAAGAAACCCATGCGGGTGCGCCATCGGGTGTACCGGCATCCGGAGAAAGCAGCGCAGGCGTCCCCGCCTGCCGTTTCGACGACGGCAGGCGGGGACGCCTGCGCTACTCCAGCCACGGAGGTGGACGGCCGCCTCCGCCTCTGCCCCTATTACTTCGTCGTCGGCGGCCAGGCGCGCCTGTCGGGTGCCCTGGCCACCTTCTGCCCCCCGGACAAGAAGATCATCCACGGGATGCAGGACGCCGCCTTGCTGCCCTGCCGCATCGTTTGAGCGCCGGGTGGCGTGTCAGTTTGAAGGGTGGAGCGCGGTGCACCAGCAGCGAACGCCATAAAAGCTGGCCCCAACGGGCTGCGTCGGCCAGAAATTCGCCGTGCCGGCCCACCCCACGGAAGAACAGGCCTCACAGGCGACCCCGCGGGTGCCCTGGCGCCGGATCATCGGCTACGCCATGGGCCATGGCGCCCCATCGCTGACGCTCAATGGCATCTACACCTACGCCATGCTTTATTACACGCAGGCGCGCGGTTTGCCGTTTTCCGTGGCCGGGGTGGCGTTTGCCGTGGCCAGCTTTTGGGACGCGATCGTGGACCCGGCGATCGGCCATGTCAGCGACAACACCCGGAGCCGCTGGGGCCGGCGCCATCCCTACATCCTGGTTGGCGGCGTGGCGATGGCCCTCAGCTTCTACCTAATCTGGGCCGTCCCCCCCTTCGTCGTGCGCGGCGGCCACTTTGTGCCCTATTTCATCCTCATCAATCTCGCCTATCGCACCGCCTTCGCCGTCTTCAACATCCCGTTTGCGGCTCTCGGTTTCGAAGTGTGCACCGACTATCTCCAGCGGTCCCAACTGCAGGGCGTGGGCATGGCGGTCAGCATGCTGACGAGCGTGCTCGGGCCCTCGCTGGGCTGGATCCTGTTCTTTTCCGACCACGGGACCGGCGGCCGTGAGGCCACGAGCGTCGTCGCCAATTTTCTCCACATGGGCACGGTTTTCGCCGTTGCCAGCGTGGTCTTCACGGTGGTGGCGCTGGTGGCGACCCGCCGCTATATGCGGACGACGGCGCCGGCGGCCGGCAAACCCGGGAACGGCCTGGGCGCGATCTACCGGGACTCGGGTCGGATCATCAGCAACCGGTATCTCCGGCCTGTCCTGATCTTCTTCTGCATCGGACAGACCGGCTCGATCTTGCTCTCGATGGTCCAGATTTATTTGTATGTCTATTTCATGCATCTCTCGGCGGTCCAGAAGGCGATCGTCCACGGCGGCACCCTGGTGATGGCCGGAGGGGGCGCCCTGGTGGCGGTGCGCCTGGCGCGGAAATTCGACAAGAAATACACCGTCTGCATCGGCGCCGCGATCGCGGCGGGAGCGTGCCTCCTGGCCGTGATCCTGTTTCTCGGCGGGTCCCTGCAGCCCGGCACGATCTGGATGGTCGGGGGTCGTGACGTGCCGATCGCGGTGATCGTCTTCGGCGCCTGCAACATGCTCAACTGGTTTGGCGTCGGGATCTACCAGGCCACGGCGTGGTCCATGGTGGCCGACGTGGCCGAGGTGAACGAGCTGCGCTCCGGCCTGCGCCAGGACGGCGGGCACGCCGCGGTCTTCGCCTTCTCCTACAAGCTGGTCATCTCGCTCGGGACCGTGCTGTCAAGCGCGTGCCTGGCCGCCGCGGGCTTCGTGAACGGCAGCGACCGGCAAACCCTGCGCGCGCTCCACGGCCTGCTCTTCCTGGGCTTCGGCCTGGGCGCCTGCTTCTCCTTTTTGGTCATCCCCGTCGCCCTGCGCTACCGCATCTCCCGCGAGTTCATGGCGCGGGTGAAGTTTGACCTGGCGCTCAGGAAGTCATCCGCCCCGGCGGCGGCCGGGCCATCCGTCGCCTGAGTCGTCCGTCGGCCGCAGTCGAGGGCGGATCAAGAGGCACACGGCAATATCATCGACCTGACCCCTTCGGGCGTTTCCCCGCCCGCGCTACTTGTCCGAGCGCACGGGCGCTGCTTTCACGTGCGAGCCAATCGCTCTTCAGCCACCGCGGAGAGCGTCTTGTGCCGGCGTTCGGCTTCTTTGCGTAGTGCTAAGATTATCCCAGGGCTGAGTCGCAAGAGGACGGCCTTGCGCCCGGTGGGCTTGCGCCCCGCGCCAGCTCTCGCGCCGCCATGTCTGAGGGGACGAAAATCCAGCTTTAAAGGATCGGGCAGCGGCTCGCCGTTCAGGTCCTTGATATTGACCTGATAACCCGCGAGGTTGAACGCTGGACGTTCACTGGGTGCGGTTTTCCTCGTCATAAATTTTTAATCCCACCTCCCAATAGCCGGCCCCGATGATTCGGATGACCCCGTTTGGGCGGTGGGTGTACCGGACCAACAGCACTCGCTGGCCGACCTTGCCCAAGCGCCACCAACGAAGCTCATAGATTCCGCGAGGACTGTGCCGTGCGTCAAAGGCGACCACGCCCAGAGGATCGTCGAACGCTTTTTGCGCCTCCGAAAATGACACGCCGTGTTTTGCAAGGTTGGTGGCTTCCTTTCTCGGGTCCCAGTTGAATCTCATGGGTATCCTAGTTGGAGTCTTTTGAAATGCAATATCCTTTATCAAGGGTCATCAATGCGGCGATTCACCCCGGGATAATAACAACGGTATTGCCTGCGGCGGTTGAGAGGGATTCATGCCCGGAGTAGCGCACGGGCCGCAGGCCCGGGCCCCGTTTCACCCGGTCAACGGGACCCACGCACTCTCATGCTTGCGTAATGATATATTCATCGTTTAATCTGACCCAACCTCGTTTAGGAGAGCCTGGGGCGCCGGGCTGAGACGGGGGCGCGATCCGCCCTCGAATTCTTCGAACCTGATGCGCCTAACGTCGCCGTAGGGAAAACAGGCCGTCCGCGCAAGCGGGGGGAACTGGAAGCCCAATGGTCGGCGGCGGGCGCGAAACCACGATTCCCACCCATGCCCTCCTCCGATGAAGTGATCGCCGCCGCCGGCCACCGCCTGTTCCCCTCCTCGCGCCGCGCCTACCTCGCGGGCTCGCGATCCGACCTCCGGGTGCCCATGCGCGAGATTGTGCTCTCGCCCACGCGCCTGAGCAACGGCACCGAAGTCCCCAACGAACCCGTGCGGGTCTACGACACCTCCGGCCCCTGGGGCGATCCCGCGTTCCACGGCGAGGCGGCGCGGGGCCTGCCCCGGCTCCGCGAGGCGTGGATCCGGGAACGCGGCGACGTCGAGGAAATCGCCGGGCGGCCCACCCAGCCGGTGGACGACGGTTACCTTTCGGAGAAGCATCGCGCCCAGGCCGAGGCCGAGGGCCGCCGCAATCCCGTCAGCTACTTTGACCGCACCGGCTTTCCAACCCTCCGCGCCAAGGCCGGCCGCCGCGTCAGCCAGCTGCATTACGCCCGCCAGGGCATCGTCACGCCGGAGATGGAATTCATCGCCATCCGCGAAAACAGCCGGCTGCAGCGTTCCCGCGAGCTGCTGGAGATGACCGCGGAGGGCCCGCGCAACTCGCTCTGGCGCCAGCACCCCGGCCAGACCCCCGAGGCTCTCCTGCGCCGGGGCTTCGGCGGGCACGTCCCGGGCGAGATCACCCCGGAGTTCGTGCGCGATGAGGTGGCTCGCGGCCGGGCGATCATCCCCTGCAACATCAACCATCCTGAGCTCGAGCCGATGATCATCGGCCGCAACTTCCTGGTGAAGATCAACACCAACATCGGCAACTCGGCCGTCGCCTCGTCGATCGAGGAGGAGGTCGAGAAGATGCGCTGGTCGGTGAAGTGGGGCGGCGACACCCTGATGGACCTGTCCACTGGCCGGAACATCCACCAGACCCGGGAGTGGATCCTGCGGAATTGCCCGGTGCCGGTCGGCACGGTCCCGATCTACCAGGCGCTGGAAAAGGCCGGGGGCCGGCCGGAGGCCCTCACCTGGGAAATCTTCCGCGACACCCTGATCGAGCAGGCGGAACAGGGGGTGGATTACTTCACCATCCACGCCGGCGTGCTCCTGCGCTATATCCCGCTCACCGCCCGGCGCATGACCGGCATCGTCAGCCGGGGCGGGTCGATCATGGCCAAGTGGTGCCTGGCCCATCACCAGGAGAATTTCCTGCACACCCATTGGGACGACATCTGCGACCTCATGGCGGCCTATGACGTCTCGTTCTCGATCGGCGACGGCCTGCGGCCCGGCTCGATTGCCGACGCCAACGACGAGGCGCAGTTCGGCGAGCTGCGCACCCAGGGCGAGCTCACGCGGCGGGCGTGGGACCGCGGCGTCCAGGTGATGTGCGAGGGGCCGGGGCACGTGCCGCTGCACATGATTCCGGAAAACATGGAAAAGCAGCTCGAGTGGTGCCACGAGGCGCCCTTTTACACCCTCGGGCCGCTCACCACGGACATCGCGCCCGGCTACGATCACATCACCAGCGCGATCGGGGCCGCCATGATCGGCTGGCACGGCACGGCCATGCTCTGCTACGTCACGCCCAAGGAGCATCTCGGCCTGCCGGACCGGGACGACGTGCGCGCCGGGGTGATCGCCTACAAGATCGCGGCCCACGCCGCCGACCTGGCCAAGGGGCACCCCGCGGCCCAGTACCGGGACAACGCCCTGTCGAAGGCGCGCTTCGAATTCCGCTGGGAGGACCAGTTCAACCTCTCCCTCGACCCGGAGCGCGCGCGCGAGTACCACGATGCCACGCTGCCGCAGGACAGCGCCAAGAGCGCGCATTTCTGCTCCATGTGCGGGCCGCAGTTCTGCTCGATGAAGATCACCGAGGAGGTGCGGCGCTTTGCGGATGAGCAGGAGATTGCGGCGGGACTTAAGGCGAAGGCAGAGGAGTTTCGGCAGACGGGAGGCGAAATATATGTCAAATAGCGCTGGCAGAATGATGAACGCGCCGGAATTCGGCCGGATGGGATGCCTCCGCTCCCTGAGATGGCCGATTCCCGATCTCGCCGGGAAACCGGCCGGCCGGATCGCGTCTTCGACAAGCTCGCGGCGACCGGCCGGCCACGGACCCGGCGATGAGGCCAGCGACGTCCGCTCTGGCATCCCATCCGGCCGAATTCCGGCGCGAGCCTGGTGAATGGATGAATACGGCCGCTTTGCAGATCGTTTTGGTCAACGGCAAACCCATCGAAGTGGGATTGGACGCTTCCTTGGGAGGAGTCCTACATAAAATGGGATTTGGGGATAAACGAGGGGTGGCGGCGGCGGTCAATGATGCGGTCGTGCGGCGGTCGGAATGGAATGCAAAGATTTTATCCGCCGGGGACCGGGTCCTGGTCATCCAGGCGACGCAAGGGGGATGAGACATGGCGCTGGCACCTGAAAAGCGGCATCGGCTGATGGCCATCACTCAGAACGGCGGGCCCCTGGGGCACGTCGAACAGGCGCGGCGGCTTTGCGCGGCGGGCGTGAAGTGGATTCAGCTGAGGCTGAAGGACGCGGCCCGGGACGAGTGGACCCAGATCGCGCGGGAGGTGGCGGACATTTGCCGGGATCACGGGACCGTGTGCATCATCAACGACAGCGTTGATATCGCGCTGGAAGCAGGGGCGGACGGCGCGCACCTGGGCCGCACGGATTTGGATTGGAAGGATGCCCGACAACGGCTTGGGCCGGATCGGATTCTCGGCGGAACGGTCAATTACATCTGGGAGGCGGAAAAGGCGGCCGAGGCCGGCTGCCTCGACTACGTCGGAGTGGGGCCGCTGCGGTTTACCCGCACCAAGAAGGAGCTGGCCCCTTTGCAGGGATATGACGGCATCCGGGGCCTGCTGGCGATCCTGGGCGATATCCCGGCATGGGCGATAGGCGGGATCGAGGTGGCGGATGTGCGCCCGCTCCGGGAACTCGGGGTGACGGGCGTCGCCGTCTGCTCGGCCCTTCTGCGCGACGACCGGATCGACGAGAACGTCCGGGCATTTTTGGACGCATGGCCCAATCCCGTTCAAAACCAACCGTGCGCTGCGTCCTCCGCGCCTCCGCGGTGAATCTTGATCGATTGAGCCTCCAAGCGATGAATTCCAATCCTCTCGTGATCGCCGGTGTTGAGTTCTCCTCCCGGCTGTTTGTCGGCACCGGCAAGTACAGCTCGGGCGCGGCGATGCGGGCCAGCCTCGCCGCCTCCGGCACGCAGCTCGTGACCGTGGCGCTGCGGCGGGTGCGGGTCGCGCCGCGGGCCGGCGAAGCGCCGGACGACATCCTGGAACATCTCGAGCCGGAACGCTACCGCCTGCTGCCCAATACCTCGGGAGTGCGCGACGCCCGCGAGGCCGTCCTGGCCGCGGAGCTGGCCCGCGAGGCGCTCGAGACGAATTGGCTGAAACTGGAGATTCATCCCGATCCAAAATACCTGATGCCCGATGCCGTGGAGACATTGCGCGCCACCGCCGAACTGGTGAAGCGCGGCTTTGTCGTGCTGCCCTACGTGCATGCCGACCCCGTGCTCTGCCGGCAGCTGGAGGAGGCGGGCGCCGCGGCGGTGATGCCGCTGGGCGCGCCGATCGGCAGCAACCGCGGCCTGGAGTCGCGCGCTTTCCTGGAAATCATCATCGCGCAGAGCCGCGTCCCGGTGGTCGTGGACGCCGGGCTGGGCGCGCCGTCCCACGCCGCGGCGGCGCTGGAGATGGGCGCGGACGCGGTGCTGGTGAACACGGCGATCGCGGCCGCGGCCGACCCGGTGGGCATGGCCGACGCCTTCCGCCGGGGCGTCGAGGCCGGGCGCCTGGCCTACGAGGCGGGGTTCGCCGCCGCGAGTCCGACGGCGCAAGGGACGTCCCCGCTCACCGAATTTCTCAACCCAGCCACCTGACTTATGGGCATTAACCGGCACAAGCTGAGATGGGGTCGTGACGCGTACGAAGCGGAGGCGAGCCGACGTGGCACGGGCTTTCAGCCCGTGTTATTGGGAGCTCTTGGGCTGGAAGCCCAAGCCACGTTCGGATCGTCGCGCGCGCATCGCGGCAAGCGCCTGCGCTACTCCTTATGAGATTTCTGGATGTTTGGCAGCAGCACGATTTCGCGGCGGTCGGGCGGATGATCGCCGGGCGGACGCCGGCGGACGTGCACCGGGCCCTGGGGGCGCGGCAGCGCAGCCTCGACGACCTCGCGGCGCTGCTTTCGCCGGCGGCCGGGCCGTTCCTGGAAGAGATGGCCCGGCGCAGCCACCGGCTGACCATCGAGCGCTTCGGCCGGACGATGCAGCTCTACGCGCCGCTCTACCTCTCGAACGTGTGCGCCAATGTCTGCACGTACTGCGGCTTCAGTGCGCACAACCGCATCCCGCGCAAGGTTCTGACCGACGCGGAGATCGTGGCCGAGGCCGAGGTGCTGCGCGCCCGGGGTTTCGACCACGTGCTGATCGTGACCGGCGAGTCCGGCCGGGTCGGGCGCGATTATCTCGCGAACGCCCTGCGCCTGCTCCGGCCCCATTTCTCGAGCCTGGCGATGGAGGTGCAGCCGCTCGGGCAGGAGGAGTACGCCTCGCTCGCGGCCGAGGGGCTCAGCACCGTGCTGGTCTACCAGGAAACCTACGATGCCGCCGCCTATGCGCGCCATCACCTCAAGGGTCCGAAGGCGGACATGGCCTATCGCCTCGAGACGCCGGACCGCCTGGGCGCCGCCGGGATCAAGAAGATCGGGCTGGGTGCGCTGTTCGGGCTGAGCGATTGGCGCACGGACGCCTGGTTCGTGGGCCTGCACCTGCGCCACCTCGAGCAGCACCACTGGCGCACGCGCTACAGCATCTCCTTTCCCCGCCTGCGGCCCCATGCCGGGACGGACATCGCGGTGACCCCGTTCGGGGAGCGCGACCTGATCCAGGCCGCCTGTGCGTTCCGGCTCCTCAGCCCCGAGGCCGAGCTGTCCCTCTCCACCCGGGAGAGCGCGGAATTCCGCGACCACGCCTTCCGCCTGGGCTTCACCTCCCTCAGCGCCGGCTCGCGCACCAACCCGGGCGGTTACGCCAGCGCGCCGGATTCCCTGGAGCAGTTTGCGATCGACGACGGGCGCAGCGCCGCCGAGGTGGCGGCATTCCTGAGCGCCCAGGGCTACGACCCGGTCTGGAAGGACTGGGACGCCACCTACGACGGCGGCGGGCAGGGCCGGGGTCTTATTGAACAGGAAGATCGGGAAGGTCGGGAAGATTCGACCCGGATGCCGGGTGGATTGCCCCTTCCCGAACTTCCCGATCTTCCTGTTCAAAGACCGCATCGATGAAAACCGTTTTCAATGCCAGTGAACTCAATCGCTATCAGCGGCATTTTGCCCTCGCCGGCTTCGGGCCGGTTGCACAGGAGAAGCTGAAGGGCGGCACGGTGCTCGTCATCGGAGCGGGGGGGCTGGGATGTCCCGCCCTGCTCTATCTCGCGGCGGCCGGGGTGGGCCGGCTGGTCATCGTCGACGACGACCGGGTCGAGGCCTCGAATCTCCAGCGGCAGGTGCTTTTCACCGAGGCGGACGTCGGGGCCCCCAAGGCCGTGGCGGCTGGGCGGCGGCTGGCCGCGCTCAATTCCGACATCGGGATCGAGGCCCTCCCCGTCCGTTTCGCCCGGGGCAACGCCCTGGACCTGGTGGGGTCGGTTGACGTCGTGGTCGACGGCTCGGACAACTTTCCCACGCGCTACCTGGTGAACGACGCCTGCGTGATGGCGGGCAAGCCATTTGTGTACGGGGCGGTGCAGGGCTTTGCGGGCCAGCTCAGCGTGTTCAACTGGCGGAACGGGCCCACCTACCGGTGCCTTTTTTCGGAGCCGCCCGCACCCGGCACGGTGCCGAACTGCGCGGCCGCCGGCGTGCTCGGCGTCCTGCCGGGCCTGATCGGGACGGCCCAGGCCTGTGAGGCGATCAAGCTGATCACCGGCATCGGCGAGCCGCTCAGCGGCCGGCTGCTGCTCTGGGACGCGCTGACCATGACGACCCAGGTCGTCACCCTGGCCGCCGATCCGCGCCAGCGCGATATCCGCGCCTTGCCGCCCGAGGGTTACGGCGAGACCTGCGCCGCGCCCCCGGATGAAATCACGGAGATCGATCCGGCCACCCTGCGCGCCGCGGCCGGGACCCCGCAGCTGCTGGACGTGCGCGAGGGCTGGGAGCGTGCGCTGGGCGCGATCCAGCCTTCCCTGCACGTGCCGCTGGGCCGGCTGGAGCGGGGCGAAGGGACGGCGGACCTGGCCGGGTTCGATCCGGCGGCGCCCACCGTGGTCTTTTGCGCCCACGGCATGCGCAGCCTGCGCGGCGCCCGGGCCCTGCGCGAACGATACGGCTTTCGCTCGGTCGCCAGCCTGCGGGGGGGCTACGAGAAGTGGAGCCGCGGTTGAGCCGCGCGGCCGGGATTGCCATGTCTGCGCGCCGCGTCCGTCGCAATCGCCCGATCCCCTGTGTCCTGACGATTGCAGGCTCCGACAGCGGCGCCGGCGCCGGCATCCAGGCCGACGCCCGGACCATTCAGGCGCTGGGAGGCTACGCCCTCACGGCGATCACGGCGGTGACCGCGCAGAACGGCCGGGGGGTGGTGGCGTGGGAGGCCGTCCCCGCGCGACTCATTTCAGCCCAGATCACCGCGGTCCTGGATGGATTTCCCGTCTCTGCGATAAAGACAGGCCTGCTGCCGGGCGCCGTCGCCATCCGCGCCGTCGCCCGGGCTCTCCACGCTCGGCAGCCTATACGTGGCTTCCAGCCCAAGAGCTCCCGCGGACACGGGCTGGAAGCCCGTGCTACGTCCGATCGTGGATCGTATCAGAGGCTGGCCCTGGTGGTGGACCCGGTTATGGGTTCCACCAGCGGGATGTCGTTTCTATCGCCGCGGGGCGCGGCGGTGCTGAAACGTGAATTGCTGCCCCTGGCGGCCCTGGTGACGCCGAACTGGCCCGAGGCGGAGGAACTCACCGGGCTCCGCGTGCGCTCAGCCCGCCAGGCCGAAGCCGCCGCCCGCGCCCTGGCCCGCGAGTGCGGCTGCGCAGTGCTGGTGAAGGGCGGGCATGGCCGAGGGAGGACCTGCCGGGACTGCCTCGTGACGGCCGGGGGCCGGGTCCGCTGGTACACCAGCCCGCGGATTGCCACCCGGAACACCCATGGCACCGGTTGCGTCCTTGCATCGGCGATCGCCTTGGAGCTCGCGCGAGGCCGGGAGCTTGGGGAGGCGGTCCGGAGCGCGCGGCGCTTCCTCTGGAAAAGTCTGAATCGCAGCAAAGCCGCGCGCTGGGGCAGAGGCTCGGGTCCGGCATTCGCGGGCTGACTGGCTGGCGAGCGCTACCGTTTGATTTTCCCGGGATCGGCCAATCATTTTCTCACGCGAAGGCGCAAAGCAGCGCGAAGATCGACCGAACCCGTCGCGGTTTTCTTTGCGGCTTCGCGCCTTTGCGTGAGAACGGATCGACAGAATTCAGGGTTCCCCCGCCGGCCACTATGAGAGTTTGACCCCGCGGGCGGCGGCGGCGCGGATCAGGGCGTCGGCCATGTCGGAGGGGGTGGCGGCGACCTCGATGCCGCATTCCCGGAAGACGGCGATCTTGGCGGCGGCGGTGTCCTCGGCGCCGCCCACGATGGCGCCGGCGTGGCCCATCCGGCGGCCGGCGGGGGCCGTGGAGCCGGCGATAAAGCCGGCGACGGGCTTCTGGCAGTGAGCCTTGATCCAGCGGGCCGCCTCGACCTCCGCCGTGCCGCCGATCTCCCCGATCAGGATGATGCCGTGGGTGTCGGGGTCGTCGTTGAACATGCGGACGATGTCCAGGTGCGAGGTGCCGTTGACCGGATCGCCGCCGATGCCGACGCAGGTGCTTTGGCCGATCCCCTTCACCGTGAGTTGATAAACCGCCTCGTAGGTGAGGGTGCCGGAGCGCGACACGACCCCGACATGGCCCTTTTTGTGAATGTAGCCGGGTGCAATCCCGATGCGGCAGCCGCCGTGGGAATCCGGGCCCGTCCCGGGGGTGACGATGCCGGGGCAGTTGGGCCCGAGCAGCCGGGTCGGTCCGCCCTGCATGGCGCGCTTCACCCGGACCATGTCGCGCACCGGGATGCCCTCGGTGATGGCGACGGCCAGGTCGAGGCCGGCGCCGGCGCATTCGAGAATCGCGTCGGCGGCGAAGGGCGGCGGCACGAAGATGGCCGAGACGGTTGCACCGGTGGCCGACGCGGCCTCGGCCACGGAATTGAAGATCGGGACGCGGTGCGCCCCGTGCTCGAACCACAGGCCGCCCTTGCCGGGAGTGACGCCTGCGACCACCCGGGTGCCGTAGTCGAGCGAGAGCCGGGCGTGGCGTCCGCCAAAATCGCCCGTGATTCCCTGGACGAGAATCCTGGTTTCAGGAGTTACGAGGATGGACATGGGAAAATGCGGAAAGCGGAAATCGGAACGAGCGGATCAGGCGACAAGTTGGACGATCTTCTGGGCGGCGTCGGCCATGGTGCCGCCGCTGATGATGGGCAGCCCGGAATCGGCCAGCGTCTTTTTGCCGGCGGCGACGTTGTTGCCCTCGAGCCGGACGACCAGGGGGAGCTTGAGCCCGACCTCCCGCACGGCCTCGACGATGCCCAGGGCGATGACGTTGCAGTCCATGATCCCGCCGAAGATGTTCACCATGATCCCCCGGACGTGGGGATCGCCCAGGATGATCTTGAAGGCGGCGACGACCTGGTCCTTCGACGCGCCGCCGCCGACGTCGAGGAAGTTGGCCGGGCTCCCGCCGAAGTGCTTGATGATGTCCATCGTGCTCATCGCCAGGCCGGCGCCGTTGACCAGGCAGGCGATGTTGCCGTCGAGCGCGATGTAGGAGAGGCCCGCCTTCGACGCCTCGATCTCCTTGGGATCCTCCTCGTTGAGATCGCGCAGCGCGACGATCTCGGGATGGCGGAAGAGGGCGTTGTCGTCGAAGGAAAGCTTGGCATCGAGCGCCAGGACCTCGCCCTCCGGGGTGGTGATGAGGGGATTGATCTCGACCATGGCGGCGTCGGTCTCCCAATACAGGGCGTAGAGCGCGCGGATGAAGCGCGCCCCGTTTTTCGCCTCGGCGCCGGTCAGGCCCAGCCGGGCGGTCAGCTCCCGCACCTGATAGTCCGCCAGCCCGTAGGCGGGATCGATCACCACCCGCAGGATCCGGTCCGGCGTGTCGTGCGCCACTTTCTCGATCTCGACGCCGCCCTCGGTGGACGCGATGATCACGGGCCGGGACGAGGCGCGATCGAGCAGGACCGCCAGATAGTACTCGTGCTTGATGCCGCTCGCGACCGTGAAATACACCGTCTGCACCTTGCGGCCCGCCGGTCCGGTCTGGACGGTCACCAGGGTATTGCCGAGCATCCGCCCCGCGGCTTCCCGGGCCTCGGCCTTGGTCCGGCAGAACTTGACCCCGCCCTTGTACCCGTCGGTGAAGGTGCCCTTGCCCCGCCCGCCGGCGTGGATCTGGGACTTCACCATGGTCGGGCCCTCGGGCAGGAGGGCCAGGGCGGCGTCGAACTCCGCGGCGGACCGGGCGGCCGCGCCGCGGGGCACGGGCGCGCCGAATTTCTCTAGCAGAATCTTGGCCTGATACTCGTGGATATTCACGGTGGATTAATTTTTCAGCAGGTGCGCGGCCAGGAACGCGGCCTGGAGGCTGCCCAGCTCGCGGAGCCCCTTTTGGGCGAGGAGGAGCAGACCCTGGAGCTGCTCGGGCGAAAACGTCGCCTCCTCGCCCGCGCCCTGGACCTCGACGAACCGGCCCTGGCCGGTCATCGCCACGTTGAAGTCCACCTCGGCGTCACGGTCCTCGACATAGGCCAGGTCCATCATCTCGCGCCCCCCGACCAGCCCGACGCTCACCGCCGCCACCGAGTCGACCAGCGGATTTTCCGCCAGCTTGCGGGCGTCGATCAGCTTTTGCACCGCCAGGCGGGCCGCGAGGTAGGCCCCGGTGATCGACGCGGTGCGCGTGCCGCCGTCGGCCTGCAGGACGTCGCAGTCGATCCAGAGGGTGTTTTGCCCCAGCTTCTGCAGGTTGATCACCGCGCGGAGCGACCGGCCGATCAGGCGCTGGATCTCCACGGTGCGGCCGTCGATCCGGCCCTTGCTGATGTCGCGGGGCTTGCGGTCGAGGGTGGAGTACGGCAGCATCGAGTACTCGGCGGTGAGCCAGCCGCCCTTGACGCCCTGCTGCTTCATCCAGGTGGGCACGTTGGGCTCGATCGTGGCGGCGCACACCACCTGGGTGGCGCCGAAGCGGGCCAGCACCGAGCCGGTGGCGTAGGGGGCGATGCCGGCGGTGAAGGAGATGGTCCGCAGCTGGTCGGGCTGCCGGCCGTCGGGGCGGGGGGCGGGCGCGTCAGACATGGGTTTCTCCCGGGATGGCCTCCTCGCGCTCGATCGGCTTGATCCGCGTGGTGGGGGCGCCCTCCTGCTCCGACATCGAGGCAATGAGGCGGTCGTTGAAATCCTTGGCGGGGTCGTGCCCCATCCGCTTCAGGGCCTGGGTCAGCGCCGCCACCTCCACCAGGCGAGCCATGTCGCGGCCGGGCCGGACGAAGAGCTCGATGTGCGGCACCTTCATGCCGAGGATTTCGTAGTAGTGCTCCTCCAGGCCGGTGCGCTCCTCGAGGACGTCGGGCGCCCACTCGCGCAGCGTGACCACCAGGTCGATCCGCTTCTCCAGCCGGACGGACTTGATGCCGAACATCTCGGCGATATTGATGATGCCGATGCCCCGGCATTCCATGTAGCCGCGGTTGAGCCGGCGGCTCGAGGCCATCAGGTCGCGCTCATCCCGGAGCCTGATGACGGTGAGGTCGTCCGAGACCAGGGAATGCCCGCGCTCGATCAGCGCGAGGGCGCACTCGCTCTTGCCCACGCCGGAATCGCCGCGCATCAGCACCCCCACGCCCTTGATGTCCAGGGTGGTGGCGTGCTCGATGCTATTGGGCGCGAACTCGTTGTCGATGCAGAGGGTCGCGAGGTTGACGAAGTTCATCGTGATGAGCGGCGTGCGGAAGAGCGGCAGCTTCATCTCCCCGGCCACGGCGAGCATCGGGCCGGTCGGGTTGTAGTTGCGGGTGAGCACCAGGCACGGGACGCTTTTCTTGGCGATCTGCCGGAAGGTGAGGATCTGGTCGTCGGCCGAGCGCGTCCGCAGGTAGGTCATCTCCGCCGCGCCGAGCACCTGGACGCGCTTGTTGGCAAAATACTTGAAAAAACCGGTCAGCGCCAGGGACGGGCGGTTGATGCTGCCCTCGCGGATGAGCCGGTGCAGCCCGGCCTCCCCGGTGACCAGCTCCATCTTCAGCTTCGCCCGGTACGTCTCGAAGAAGTGGGCGACGGTGATGCCATGGATGGCTTTTTGCATTATCGGAAAACTTTTTTAGCAGGAAGATCGGAAAGGCCGGGAAGAAAAGCCCCTGGGGGAATAAAAGGACCCCGGGACCGAAGTGGGAAGCCTGATTTAGGCCGAATTGCCCTTCTTCCCGACCTTCCCGGACTTCCTGTTCAGATGTCGAAATCCTCCCCGAGGTAGAATTTGCGGGCCGACGGATCGCGGATGAGAAACTCGCCCGTGCCCTCGGCCAGCACCTTGCCCTTGTGGATCAGGTAGGCCCGGTCGACGATGCGGAGCATCTCGCGCACGTTGTGGTCGGTGACGACCACGCCGATCCCGTTCTGCTTGAGCTGGAGGATGATCTTCTGCACCTCGGCGACCGAGATCGGGTCGATGGCCGCGAACGGCTCGTCCATCAGCAGGAACTTGGGCTGGATCACGAGCGAGCGGGCGATCTCGAGCCGGCGGCGTTCGCCCCCGGAAAGGGTGTAGGCCTTCTGCCCGGCCAGCCCGCTGAGGCCGAGCTCGTCGAGATGGCGCCGCACGCAGGCGGCGCGCTCCGCGCGGGGCACGTGCACGGCCTCGACGATCGCCAGGATGTTCTGCGCCACCGTGAGCTTGCGGAACACCGACGGCTCCTGGGGCAGGTAACCGATGCCATGGCGCGCCCGCTCGTGCATGCGCAGGCGGGTGATATCCCGGCCGTCGAGCAGGACCCGGCCCGAGGTGGCGGGCACGAGGCCCACGATCATGTAGAAGATCGTGGTCTTGCCCGCCCCGTTGGGCCCGAGCAGTCCCACGACCTCCCCGGCCCCGAGGCGCAGGCTCACGCCGTCGACGACGGTCTTCGCGCCGTAGGTCTTGACCAGGCTTTCGATCTGGATGTCGGAAGCGGCGGTCAAGGCGTGGGGCTCGGCCCGGCCGGGGGCGGCGGCTGGTTCTTGTCGAAGCCGAGGTCCCGGACCGGGGGACCGGTCATGTGGGCGCGGTCCACCATGACCCGCCGTTCGCCGCGCAGCAGCGTGATCCGGTCGCCGGTGCAGGTGCTGTTGTTGCCGTGGTCGACCACGACGGGGTTCTCCGTCAGCGTGATCTTGTTGTCCAGCGGGAGGATCTCGGCCCGGCCGCAGGTCGCCTCGCGGTCGCCCTGCACGATGTCGACGTGCCCGGTGGCCAGTAGGTACTTGAACTGGTCCTGCTTGCCGATGGTGTCGCCCGGCGCCCCGGTGCGCAGCGTGATCACCTCCAGCCGGTCGCAGGCCAGGCGGATGTCGTTGCCCGCGACCACGACGTGGCCGGTGAAGTAGGAAGTCGTTTCCTGGGCGGTGCTCTGCGAGTCGAACCGGTCGCTGTCGATCACGGTCTGCTGCCCGGGGGCGGCGCGCAGCTCCGCCTTCGCCGAGGCTACGGCGGACAGGGCCACGGCGGCGATGAATAGGAGCGGGGCCAGGCGGCGGAGGGGAGGGGTCATTTGAGGATATCGTTCATCGTCGCCGCGAACACTACATGCGCCTGGCGGCGGATTGAAACTTTTTTCCCGGCCTGCTCGTAGGTCCAGTCCTCCCCGGTGATCTCGGCCGCGATCTCGCCGTCCGCGCTGAAGCGGATCATGCGCACCGACTGGTCGCCGCTGGCGCGGTTTTCCCGCGGGAAAAAGCTGGCGGAGGGGCTGAGCAGGCTGGATTCGACCTGCGCCCCGGCATCGCCCGAGAAAGTCGTGATGTTGATGTCCACGACGTCGATGCGGTCGCTGCTGACCGGGTGCACCTCGGTGCCGCGCAGGGTCATCGAGTGAAAGCCCTCATTGGTGAAGAGCGGCAGCGCCCAGTTCCAGGCGGGGGTGGCGCGCGGCGGGGCCGGGTCGGCGGCGGCGGCGAGCCCGGCGGACAGCGCCAGGCCGAGGAGGAGGCGGGGGGCGGACATGGGTTTAAGGCTCGCGGGCGGCGAGCAGGAGGTCGCAGATCTCGCGGACGGCGCCGCGGCCGCCCCCCCGCGCGGTGACGTGGTCGGCGGCCGCCCGCGCGGCGGGCATGGCTCCCGGCACGGTCACGCCGATCGCGGCCCAGCGGAGCGCCGGCGCATCAATGTCGTCATCGCCCATGTAAATGCAGTGGGCCGGTGGGACCCGCAGCCGCGCGGCGAGTTCCGCGAGGGCGGCGAGCTTGTCGGTGCGGCCCTGGATGAGATGCGGGATTTTCAGCTCGGCGGCGCGGGCCGCGGTCGCGCGGGACGGCCGCCCGCTGATCCAGGCGGTGGCGATGCCCGCCCGGGCCAGCCGGACCAGCCCCAGGCCGTCGAGCACGGAAAAGAACTTGATCTCGGGGCCCCCGGCGGACACTCCCACCGTGCCGTCGGTCAGGACGCCGTCGACGTCCATCGCGAACAGCCGGATGGCGGCCCAGCGCGCGGCGGGGATCCGGGACTTTGCGCTCATCCCATCCACCCCGCGATCCGCTCGATCACCTGGTCCCGGGTGGGGCGGTACGCCGCCTCGAGCTCGGCGGCGAACGGCACGGGCAGGTCGAGCGACCCGAGGCGGAGGGGGGCGGCCTTGAGCGCGGCGAAATGCCGACCGGTCAGCTGGGCGACCAGCTCCGCGCCGAAGCCGTGGGTGAGCCGGCCCTCGTGCAGGACGACGAGCCGGCCGGTGCGCGCCAGGGAGGCGTCGATCGCGTCCAGTCGCAGCGGGCTGAGGGCGCGCAGGTCGAAGAGGTCGAAGGTGACGTCGTATTCGGTGGCCAGAAAGTCGCACACCTCGGCGGCCAGATGGACCATCTCCCCGTAGGCGATGAAGGTCGCGTAGTCGCCGCCGCGCACCCGCCGGGGCTGCCAGACATCGCGGTAGTTGGGATCCCAGGCGAGCGGATGCTTGCCGCGGCGGTACAGGCCCTTGTGCTCGAACACGATCACCGGGTTGTCGTCCTCGTAGGCGGCGAGCAGGGCGTTGAACGCGTCCTGCGGCGTGCTGGGGTAGAGGCCCTTGAGACCCGGCATGGAGAGGAAGAGCGACTCCAGCTCCTGGGAGTGGAAGGACCCCAGGCCCGCGCTGCCGCAGGGGAAGCGGAGCACGAGCGGGCAGCGCGCCCCGGACCGGAAGTGCATCGTCGCGGCATTGAGGGTGATCTGGGTGGTGGCCTCGGTGGCGAAGTCGGCGAACTGGAACTCCTCGATCGGGCGGTGCCCGTTCACCGCCAGCCCGATGGCGTAGCCGGTGCAGGCGCTCTCGGCCAGGGGAGTATTGAGCACCCGGGCGCGCCCGAATTCCTCCAGCAGGCCCTCCGTCACCTTGAAGGCGCCGCCGTACGTGCCGATGTCCTGGCCGAGCAGGAGCGACTCGGGGCGCTCGGCCAGGATCTTGCGCAGGGCGTGATTGATCGCCTGCGCCAGGGTGACGGGCTCGCTCGCGCCGGCCGCCGCGTCCGGACGGGACCCGAGCGCGGGGATCCACGGCAGCGGCGCGGCCGCGGGGGCGAATAGGCCGGTCTCCAGCCCCTCCGCGGTCGGCCGGGGGGTGGGCAGCGAGACCTGGATCGAGTGCTCGATGAAGGCGTCGATCTCCGCCTCGAGCGGGGCGATCCGCGCCGCGCCGGGGCCGGCGGCGAGCGCGGCGCGCAGCCGCGGCACGGGGTCGCGCGCGAAGAAACCCTCGGACTCCCCGGGCCGCAGGTAGTTGCAGGTGTCGTAGGCCGCGTGGCCGCGCAGGCGCAGGGTGTGGGCCTCGACCAGCATCGGCCGCGAGGTGGCGCGGACTTGCGCGATGACCGCGGCGAGCGTCCGGGCGCAGGCGGGCACGTCGGTGGCGTCGACCGGGAGACCCTCCATGCCGTAGCCGGCGGCCCGCCGCCAGAGCTCCGTGCCGGCGGCGAACTGCTCGCTCACCGGGGTGGAATACGCGTAGCCATTGTTCTCGATCACGAAGACGATCGGGAGGGAGAGCAGGGACGCCAGGTTCATCGCCTCATGGACGTCGCCCGTGCTCGACGAGCCGTCGCCGAAGAACGCGAAGCCCACCGCGGGCCGCCCGAGCCGGCGCTGGGAATCGGTCGCGCCCGCCACCGTCCCGCACATGATTCCCAGGTGGCTGATCATCGGGATGGAGCGGTTCGCCGGATCGCCGTGGTGGATGTTGCCTTCGCGCGCCCGGGTGGGGCTGTCCGCGTTGGCAAAGTATTGGTTGAGGTGATGGCAGAGGTGACCGCCCCAGATGAGGTGACCGCCCAGGTCGCGGTGGGTGAAGCTGACCACGTCGATCGCCTTGTCGGCCAGCAGGGCGAGCGGCACGATCAGCCCCTCGTTGCCCTGCCCGCCGGTCAGGGTGCCTTTCATCAGGCCCTGGCGGAAGAAATCGAGCATGCGGTTGTCCACGGTGCGCGCGTAGTACATCCAGGCGTAAATCCGGAGCAGGGCCCCGGCGGGATTCTCTTCCAGCTCGCGGGCCCGCAGGTCGGGGTCCGTGAGGATGGCGGGGGCAGGGGGGAAGGCCATGTCCGGCGACGAACGGCGGTTAGGGGTCGATCTTCCGCAGGCGGGCGATGTGGCGGCCGCCCTCGAAATCGGTCGTGAGCCAGACCTGCACGATGGCGAGCGCCTCCGCCTCCGCAATCGTGCGCTGGCCGAGGGAGAGGCAGTTGGAGTCGTTGTGCGCCCGGCTCAGCCGGGCGATCTCCGGGCTCCAGCACAGGGCGCAGCGGACGCCCCGCACGCGGTTGGCGACGATGGCTTCGCCGTTGCCGGAGCCGCCGAGCACGATCCCCCGCTGCGTCTCGCCGCGCGCCACCGCCTCGGCGACCGGGCGGATGAAGTCGGGATAGTCGCACGGCGCCTCGGAGTCGGTGCCGTAGTCGCGCACGGTGTGGCCCCCGGCCCGCAGGAAGGCCTTGATGGCTTCCTTGTACTTGAAGCCGGCATGGTCCGAGCCGATGGCGATGGTGAAAGGCAACGTGCGGAAAGTAGAAAGTAGAAAGTAGAAAGGGGAAAGTTGATTTTGAACAGGAAGATCGGGAAGCGCACACCTGCCCTTTGGCGGTAGCGAATGGGCCGTGCCACGCCAGGGCTTGGAACGTGGCTTCCAGCCCAAGAGCTCATGGGATGGGCCTGGCCCATGGGCAAATGATACACGGGCAGGATGCCCGTGCCACGCCCGGGCGGCTGGCTAGTGCCAACACCATTTGAACAGGAAGGTCGGGAAGAACGGGAAGTAGGC
>Ga0302319_10004821_pt1 | contig 27500 bp, 26 predicted proteins | sample Bog_T0_2_FD_203319 | JGI IMG/M metagenome (GOLD analysis project Ga0302319, IMG submission 203319) | Peat permafrost microbial communities from Stordalen Mire near Abisko, Sweden - Bog_T0_2 | ecosystem: Environmental > Terrestrial > Soil > Wetlands > Peat | place: Sweden: Abisko, Stordalen Mire... | reverse complement strand
CTCGAATCGCAGTCCAAAGAAAAGAACGGGGTGCGCTATCTGACAGCCCGCACCGAGGGTCTCGACCGCCAGCAGATGCGCGAACTGGCCGACGCCCTGCGCAATAAATGGAAGAGCGCGGTAGTAATCCTGACAGGCGTCGATGACGGAGCTGTATCGATAGTAGCGGCGGTCACAAAGGACCTCACATCAAAACTCCAGGCGGGCAAACTGGTAGGAGCATTAGCGCAGGCGATGGGAGGCAAGGGCGGAGGCCGGCCCGACATGGCGGAGGGTGGCGGCAAGGATGCGTCGCAACTCCCGCAAGCTTTGGCCAATATCGCCGCGGAAGTGGAAGCGAAGCTGTGAACGGGCCGCTCGACGTAATCGTAATCGGCGCAGGCCCCACAGGCCTGGCCTGCGCCATCGAACTCAAAAAGCGCAACGTCCGCGCCATGATCCTCGACAAGGGCTGCGTCACCAACTCCCTCTACAACTACCCGACGCACATGACGTTCTTCACGACGCCGGAGCTTCTCGAAATCGGCGACATCCCGATGACGAGTCTGAACGAGAAGCCGACCCGCACAGAAGCTCTGAAATACTACCGCCGCGTCGCCGAACACTACAAGCTGGACATCCACCAGTACGAGTTAGTCGAATCGATCGCGGGCGAAGACGGCGCGTTCACCATCAAAACGCCCATAGCCACCTACGCCGCGAAAAAAGTCATCATCTCGACCGGTTACTACGACGTGCCCAATCTGCTGAACGTCCCCGGCGAAGGCCTCGACAAAGTCATCCACTACTACAAAGAGCCGCATCCTTACTACAACCACGACGTCATGGTGGTCGGCGCGAAGAACTCCGCCGCGATCGCCGCGCTCGAACTCTTCTGGACGGGCGCGCGGGTGACCCTGGTCCACCGCGGCCCGGAGATCCACAGGCACGTAAAGTACTGGATCAAGCCGAATATCGAAAACCGCATCAAGGCTGGCGAAGTGAAAGCTTACTTCAATTCACACGTCGTGGAAATCCGGCCGAAGTCGGTCATTCTGGATACACCCGAAGGCCGCATCGAAGTAAAGAACGATTTCGTTTTCGCGATGATCGGCTACAGCCCGGACATGAAATTCCTGAACGCGACGGGCATCACGCTCGACCCCGTCTCTCAAAGGCCGCGCACGAATCCCGATACGCTCGAAAGCGAGCGAAAGGGAATTTACCTGGCGGGAGTGATCGTGGCGGGCATGCACACCAACGAGATCTTCATCGAGAACGGCCGCTTCCACGGCGCACAGATCGCCAGTGCCATCGCCAGGGAGCTGGGGAAATGACGGCCCCCTCATCGGGTTCCAGTGGGGCAGGCGATCTTGTCGCATTACTGCTGCGCGGCGTTGTGCTTGTCGACGTAGATATCGCGGCTCAGCCTGTTCTGCTGCCGGCTGACCCGCGCCTTCTCCGCGGGAGTCAGCTTGCCGCCGTCGCCGGCGCGGTCGGCCCGGGTTTCCCGATTGACAGCGGCTTCTTTCGTCTCGAGTCTGCTGGTTTCGCCGGCGGTGAGCTGGCCGGACTTTACGCCCTGCGCGATACGGTCCTGCTGGTTTTCCTTGCGCTGGGCAACTCTGTTGGCCGCCTGCGCGGAAAGGGTGGAGGCAATAAAAATGCCGGTGACTGCGATGGTGGTGACGAATTTCTTCATGACTGTTTCTCCTTATGGAGGGCATCTGCTGTGCCCTTCATAAGGTCAAACAGTTTCCGCCGCCGGAAGTCGCGGCAGATGAAGCGATCTTCACACGAACGCGGGTTCGGCTAGTACCAGCGGTTAATTGGCGGCCTTCCGGGCCTTGGCACGGCGCGCCGCCGCTTTTCGGGACTTGGCGCTCTTGTGCTTCGCTCTCTTGCCCTTCTGCGCGGCTTTGTGGCTGGCCTTGGGGTGAGTCGCCGGTTGAGCGGCCTGGACGGCGGAGGCGGCAAGAAGGCCGCAGGCAAATATAGTGGCGAGGAGTCTCTTCATGTTTGGTACCTACTCGGATCTTACAACATTTTCGTATCAGCGTGTAGCGAATTCGTGCAGCGCCATTAAAATCTCTTTACCAAACGACTGCGCCTTACGCTCGCCGATGCCGGTCACTTCGAGCAGTTCTTCGAAGGTGGAAGGCTCGCGGCGGCAGAGGTCGGCGAGACTCGCGTCGGTCAGGATCATGAACGCTGGCACGCCGCGCTGCTTCGCAAAAGCCCGCCGCCATTCGCGCATATGCTGCTGCAACGCCGATTCCGGAATGCTCGACGTGGCGCGCCGCGGCCGCGGCGAAGTGGGGCGGGCGATCTCGTCGCCTGCCTGTGCCCGCCGTGCTGCTGGCCCCGCCCGCGGCGATGCGGGCGCGAGCATCCAGTCCGGCTCCGCGGCGCAGACGTCGCAGGCGTTGCATTTTTCCCATTTCGGCGTCTCGCCGAAATGCAGGCAGATCTGCCGATGGCGGCATTCGTCCGACTCGGCGAAACGGCGGATCGAATGATACGATTCCCACGCCCGCTGCCGCTCCTGCGAGTCCGCGATCTTGCCGTTAAAGTACGCCAGCAGGCCGGCATCCCGTGCCTGCCACAACAGGACGCAGTCGGCCGGCGCGCCGTCGCGTCCCGCGCGTCCCGCTTCCTGGTAATACTGCTCGATCGACTTCGGCAGCGCCAGATGGATCACCGCGCGCACCCCCGGCTTGTTGATGCCGAGACCGAATGCGATCGTGCCCACCAGCACGCGCACTTCGTCCGACATCCAGCGTTCCTGGTTCTGCGAACGGTCGTCGGTCTCCATCTTGCCGTGATACGGGACCGCCTCGACGCCGTTCCTGCCGAAGAAAGCCACCGTTTCCTCCACGCGGGCGATGGTCGGCGCATAGACGATCATGGTCGCGCCGGCATAAGCTTCGATGGCCGAGAGCAGCAGGCGCTCCTGCATCTTGCCATCGCAGGCGCGAACCAGATAGCTCAGATTGGGCCGGTGGAAGCTGGCGATGTACTTGTGAGGATCGCGCAGGCTGAGCTGGCGCAGGATGTCGTGCCGCACCCGCTTCGTCGCGCTGGCCGTAAATGCCGCGATGGGCTGATCGGGAAACAGCTCGCGCAGCCGCCGCAGCTGGCGGTATTCGGGGCGGAACTCATGGCCCCACTCGGAAATGCAGTGGGCTTCGTCGATGGCGAAAAAGGCCAGAGGCACGCGGCTCAGGTACTCGATGAACTCTTCTTTGAGCAGGCGTTCGGGAGAAACGTACAGCAGCCGGTACTCGCCCTTCACGGCGCGCCGCATGACGTTCTGCTGTTCCTGCCAGGGGATCTGGCTGTTCAGCGCCGCTGCGGGAATGCCCATCTGTTCCAGTTGCGCCGCCTGATCCTGCATGAGTGCGATCAGCGGCGAAACCACCACGGCCGTCCTCCCGGACACGACGGCGGGCAACTGGTAGCAAAGCGACTTGCCGCCGCCGGTCGGCATGACGACGCAGGTATCATGGCCGCCGATCAGGCTTTCGACGATGCGGCTCTGCAGCGGCCGGAACTGATCGTAGCCCCAGTACTTGCGGAGCACGGAGTGGAGGTCGGGCGTCACGTTCGGCTATCGCTGTCCGGGCTGTGCCAGCCGCAGGCCCAGCCCGATGAAGACCCCGCCGGTCAGCCAGCGGAACACCGGCGCGCCACCGATACGATTGCGCAGCGCGTCGCCGACGCTGCTGGCTGCGAGCGCCACCGCGACATTCACCGTCGTGCCGGAGAAATCGAAGATCAGCCCGAGTCTGACCGTCTGGCCAAATGCGCTTCGATGAGGGTCGATGAACTGCGGCAGGAAGGCGAGGAAAAAGAGCGCCACCTTCGGGTTCAGGATGTTCGTGAGCGCGCCCTGAGCGAAGATCCGTGTCAGGCTGGCGGGCGCGACGGTAACCGCGCCGCTTGCCGCGGTTCGCGCAAGCAATGTGCGGATGCCGAGATAAATCAGGTAAGCCGCCCCCGCATATCGAAGGGCGTTGTAAGCGACAGGCACGGTGCGCAGCAGGCCCGCGAGACCGAACGCCACCGCGAAAATGTGGAAGAAGCCGCCGGCGCCGACGCCCAGCGCCGACGCAAGGCCGGCCGCGCGACCCTGACCTGTCGCGCGCGCCAGCACGTACAGCATATCGGGACCCGGCGTGATGTTCAGCAGGAACATCGCGGTGAGAAATACGGGAAACGGCGTCATCTTGTCGGGGTCACCTGGCGGCCGCGCTCATCGGGCGGCGCCGCCGAACGGAAGGATTTTCCGCTTCGCCTTCACGGGCTCCGCCGGCGCCGCCATCAGATCGCGCAGCCGGGCGATGCCATCCAGCAGAAGCGGCGACATCGCGCGATAGCCTCTGGCATTCGGATTCACGCCGTCGTCCGACAAGTCGGCCTTCATCATACCGTTGGCGTCCGCAAGGGCGGAATAGTAATCGATATAAATAAAGTTCTCGCGAATGCAGTAGTCGCGAATCCACGCATTGACCTTTCGGATCGCGTCCGGAGTGCGCGTTTTCGCCGCTTCGCCGCCGGCCGGAAGCAGCGACGCGAACACGGGCTGTACCGAGTGAGCTTTCGCGACGTCGCCGATCATGAGGAGGTTATCCACGATCGACGAAGGCGTCATCCCCAGGGCGATGTCTTCGGAGCCGGCGAGCACGATGACGGCCAGCGGCCGCACCGAGACGACATCGGCGAGAAAGCGAACGAGGATCTGATTTGTGGTCTGCCCCGCGATGCCGCGATTGACAAAGTCCTGGGCGGTGAAGTACTCGTTGAGACGCCAGAAATCGGTGGCCGAATCGCCCAGAAAGACGTAACGCGGCAACGACGGGGTCGGAGCCTGCATCCTTGCATTCGCGGCGGCGTAGCGCTTCAGGTTGTTCGGGTCGGCGTCGTTGGCATGCGCGTCGACTTGCTGATGGACCAGCAGAGCCTGAAAGTGCCGGTCGAGCCGTTGCAGTTCGTCGCGCAGTTCGAGGAACTGCTGCGAGGCCGCGGAAGGAAAGAAGTCGGGACGCGGCAGCGCATCGGAGAGCGCCAGATAAGCCCGCATTTCGTTGACGAGTTGAAGGGTCAGCATCGGGTCGCGCAGCGATTTGCCCAGAGCCGTCGCCGTCGCCTGGGTGTTTTGCCGAAGCGGATCGCTGGCCCGCACGAGGCCGGGTACGGCGACCGCCGTGGATTCCATGAGCTGCAGAACCCGCGTCGCCGTCAACTGAGTTTCCTGCGGGGCGAGCAGCGCATTCGGCGGACTTTGCGGCTGCGCGGAAACGGTGCACACCAACAGGGCAGTTGCCAGTGGGGCGAGTATGTTGAGAAGGCGCACGAGCGAGCCCCGCCGTACGGCTGGGGCGGTGATGGCTGGTGCGCGGTGCATATCTCTATTTTCCACCGGAAACGGCCTCGGTGGGGGGCTTTTGCAAACGAAAAGTGATGGTACCGATGGCGAACTGCAGCCGGACCTGCAACTGGATGGGTAGCCGGCGGTCGTCGTCCGTGAACCAGACGTGCAGGTGGCCGGAGCGGCGGAACAGAACGTTATCGAAGAGATAAATCTCGTAGAGGACCGTGTTGACCGTGCCGTAATCCGTCTTCAGTTGTTCGCGGCGCTGGGCCTCCACTCTGGCGAGGGCGAACTTCTTGCCATCGCTGACCGGAATCTGCGCGGTCTTGCCGGGATCGAGACGCAGAAAGCGCAGGGCAACCAGTCCGCCGATGAGATCGTGAACGCAGGCCGGAATCGCGACTTCCTGAGTGACGGTGGAGTTCTTGTTGAAGTCCTTTTCGAGATAGCTGGCTTTGTGCCCGGCGGCGTCGTAAGTGACGCGGGTTTCCTTGTGGCGGCCTCCTTCCTGGGCTTCAATGAGACTGCTTTGCGCGCAGAAACCGGAGCTGAGCGCGGCGGAATAATCGTCGTTGACCAGGTAGAGGCGCGAGACCAGTCCCGCGGACTCGACGTGCAGGCGGACGTTGCCGGATGTGGCCGCAGCCGCGTCGCGTGCCGGAGGGGGCGAAGAAGTCCATTCCAGATGCGCCTTACCCGCGGTGATGAGGCGCCATTCGATGGAATAGTCGAAGGCTTCGTGAGGCGGCGGCGCCTGGATCGGAGCGGTGTTGAAGGAGGCCTGCGGCGCGGCGGCAGGCGAAATCGCAATGGCGATAGCCAGGAATGGCGCGACGCGGCGTGGAATCGGGGGCCATTGGGGCATCCAGGTGTCAGTTTCTCATACGTGGCCGGAGAATCATGCGTTTCGCCGTGACAGCCGACGCTCATCATCGTCGAAAGAACATTGCTCCGTTTTGTGAATCCACGCGTGAAACCTGGCTCCCTGCGGAAGACCGTCCTGGCAATCGCCGCGTCGGCGGTGTTGGCATGGGCACAGTATTTGCCGCAGGCCGCGCCGAAGTACGAAGCGGCTACGATCAAGCCATGCAAAGGGAACATCCTCGGGGCGTCGCAGTAGGCGGGGGCCGATCTCCGGGAAGGGTCACTCTGAATTGCCAGCCCCTGAGCAATCTGATCGGGCAGGCATATGTACTCTTCGCGAACGGCAGGATGAATCCGCGGGGCAGGCACACGCCGATCGAGGGAGGGCCGCCGGCGTGGATGAGTTCCGACCTTTACACCATCGAAGCGAAAGCGGAGGGCACTCCGAGTCAGGGAACTATGTATGGCCGATGCTGCAGGCGCTTCTCGAAGACAGATTCAGGCTGAGGATGCACCGCGAAACGAGAGAGGTCCCGGTTTACGCGCTGACTGTGGCCAGTGGTGGCCCGAGGCTACAGGCGTCGCAGGAAGGAAGCTGCGCACAAACCGATCCGGACCACCCGTTCGTTCCTCCGGCTCCCGGCCAGGCTGTTCGCCCGATATGCGGGAGGGCCCGAATGTCGACTACCGGGTTTGACGTGGCCGGCGTGACGGTGGCGGAGTTTTGTCTGCCCCTGTCCGGCAGGTTGGACCGCAACGTCATCGACAGAACCGGGATTACCGGGACTTTCGATGTCCACCTTGAACTCGCTCCTGGTGTCAGCCGGCCCTTGCCACCGCCGCCTCCACCGGTAGTTTCCGCCGACCCGGGCGCCGCGCCTCCGGCCCCGCCCGACCCGGGTGATGTGTTTCTGGCGATGCAGACGGGTTTACAGAAGCTCGGGTTGAAACTCGAATCTGCGAAATCACCCGTGGAGTTTCTGGTTATCGATCGCGTGGAGCGGCCGTCTGAAAATTGACGGACCGGTTTCAGCACAGGCGACGAAATCAGGTGTGGTGGGACGGTTTCTACAGTGGGCAGAGATCAGCGCCTGTTGCGGCGGCTGCTCAGGACGAGCGACGAAAGCGCCAGCAACGTCACCAACGTACTTAACGCGCGGCAGATCCAGCCTTCCGTCGTGACTCCGAACGACAGATCGACTTCGCAGGGACCGTCGCATCCCGGTTCAATCACGATGAGGCCCAGCTTGTCGCCGTGGACCGGCACGGCGCGGCCCGCGACGCTCGCCCGCCAGCCCGCCATATAAGTCTCCTGCACCGATATGACTTGCGCGCGATTCATCGACGTGCGGATGATGCCGTGCGACGGCGAGAGCCACCGGAGATCCGCTAACGGAAGCGCCGGGTCGTCGAGAGCCGCGACGTACGCGCGCGCCGGTCCGGTATCGAGACCGTGGATGGGCTGCCGCGCGACGACCGCCTCGCGCGGAATCACATGCGCGAAGGACTTCGACCGTTGCGGGACGCCGAAAATGGTGTCGTCTTCGTCATGCCAGAGCACCGGAAGAATGCCGTCGAATTTGTGCGGGTGCGCGATCGGATGATAATGCTCGCGGCTGGCCGGGCCGGGCACGTAGATCGCCTGATTGCCATAGGCCTTGAGCCAGAAGATGGAGTCTTCCGCGTCTTTATCGCCCGCGTTCATGCCCGTATAGATCGTGTAGACGGCGACGCGCTGCATCCAGTTCGGCGCGGTGGGTTCGTGGCCCGCGCTCAGCTGAGGGTTGTCCGAATACACGTTGAAGATGTACTCGGGATCGCCCGAAACCATGGTGCGCTGGCCGGGGAGATTGCGGTCGATCCAGGTATCGACTTTATATTCGATGGTCTTCGCGATGTCGATCGGCTTCACGAGGACACTGGCGAACTCCCGGAAGATCAATGCCTGGCGAATCCCGAGACCGGCCACGAGTACGATCAGCGCGATGCGGCCGGCGGCGGGCAGATACCGCCACGTCCGGGCGAACGCGCACCCGAACAACATGCACACAGCCATTTCCAGTTCCAGCTGATAGCGACTCGATTGCGGCACGATGGTCAGGTGCCCCAGCCAGAAGTAGCCGAGAGGGATGGCGCACATCCAGACGGCGAACAGGCAGGCGAATCTTTCGAACGACGACTTCAGGCGGCGCGTCAGAATCCAGATCAGCGCGAAGACGGCGATGGCGGTGGGGATCGCGAGATAAGCGCGGGTGTTGGCCTGGAAGAAACCTTCGGCGGACCAGGCGGTGCGGCGGATCCACGCGATCAGCGACGGAGGGAGCCACGGGGAGACCCAGGTGTAGGAGCAGACGCCGACGATCAGCACGGTTCTAAGGCCCCGCCGCAGCGCCAGGACCATCGAAATTGCGCCGAGCGCGACGCCGAATCCGCCGAACGCGTTGGTCAGAGCGACGGCTCCGGCCAGCGCGCCCGCCAGCACCATATTCCACGCGCCGCCGCGCACGATCGCCCTGTACAGGAACAACAGCGCCAGCGGCAGCATGGCCACTGCAACGTTGTGCGGCGCTTCGCCATACCAGACCAGGTTGTTGAGCCGCAGAGGGCCCCAGTGGGCGTCGGAGCCGATCCGCAGTTCGCGGATCAGCAACTCGGCGGGTGACGTGAGCGTGAAGGCCAGCGCGGCGGAAAGACCGAGGGCGATCGACTCCGACCACTCCCATGCGAGCCAGAACAACGCGACCGGACCGCAGCAGTAGGCGAACGCCAGAACGAAGTGCAGCGCGCGCGAGGCCGGCCATCCGGTGAGCGCTCCGGTGACGGCGGCGAAGGCGGGCAGCAGGGGCTGATAGGCGTACTCGGTGGCCATGCCGGCGTTGAACCAGGGGAACCAGCGAAGGTCGGTGGGATGCTCGCGGAAGAAGCGGCCGAGAGCGGCGAAGATGCCCTCGTTGGAGAGCAGGTTGTTGACGAAGTCGGCGGTGAAGAGTTCGCGGCAGATCCAGGCGTTGAGGGCGAAGAGCAGGAGTGAGATCGCGATGGCCGTGCGGAATTGCCGGGCACTGGGGATGGAGGCAGCCGTGACCATGGGAAGCTCCATTATCGTCCCGCGAATGCCCGCGAGTGCCGGCGAGTGCGTGCGACCGAGGCCTGGCGCGGGGGCTGTCCCCGTTCAGGCAAACTTCGCGGCCGGAAGCGTTCGAACTGCGCTAAGCTAATCCCGGAACAGCGGAAAATCGGGCGATGCAAACCGAACTCACGAGACACGGGGCTGCCGGCGACGGTTTGGCGCGCGACGAGGCCATTCGCGAAATCACGCGAAGGCTCGTGGCGATTTGCCGGCCGATCCGAGTTTACCTTTTTGGGTCGGTGGCGCGTGGCGACGACGGCCCGGACAGCGATCTGGACTTCCTGTTGGTGCTCCCGGACGATGCCCCGGACGATCTCTTTCGCACCGGCAAACTGGTTCGCGCTCTTTGGGGCATTTCATACGGGGCGGACGTTATCCCCTGGCGGCAGACCGACTTTGAAGGGCGCGCGGCGTTTGTGGTCACATCGCTTCCCGCGACGGTGATGCGGGAGGGAAGACTGCTCTATGATGCCGGACGAGTGGTTGCCCGACGAGACACGGGAATGGATTACGCGCGGAATGAAGGATCTGCGCGTCGCCGGGATCAGCGCGAGCGAGTTGCCCGCCGAGGCGCTTTTTCATTGCCCGCAAGCCGCCGAGAAGTTTCTCAAGGCGTTTCTTACATGGCACCGAACCGTATTCCGTAAGACACACGAATTGCGTGAACTGGCGATGATGTGCGTCCGAATCGACGCCACGCTGGAAGCGCCGCTGAGCCCGCTATCGCCCTTTCTCAGTATGCCTGGAGGTTCCGTTATCCCGGCGCGCCCTACGAACCCGACGCCCGCGAGGCCGCGCGAGGCCGGGAATTGGCCGATCAGGTGCGGGTGGAAATCGGAAAGAGACTGCCACCCGACGTGAGGAATGAGACGGGCTGATCGGCTCGGTCATGTTCAGACCGCGTACACCTTCAAGACTTCGTCGCCGTAGTGGTTGATCACTTTGACGGCAATTTTGCCCGTCCCCGGCCGCTTGAACGGGCGGCTCACGGTCAGGTACAGGCTGGCCCAGGCGGCTTCGTCCACTTCGGCTTTGAGGGCCTTGCGCAGGCGCTCGTAAGGCTGGTCCGCGCCGGTGAAATAGGCGTGTCGGACGAAGAAGCTTTCGCCGTTGTAGCTGGTATCGATGAACCAGCAGGCCACTTCGTCGGTAGAATTGTTCCGGATTTCCTGGGTGGTGGGATCGTAGACGTCAACGCCGCGCAGGTGCACTTGTAGCTGGCCATCGGGGAGCGTTTTCACTTCCAGATCCGGCTCGCCGAAAACCATGAAGAGATTGGCGGCGCCGGTTTTCTTGAGCAGGCCGTCTCCCATGAGCATGTCCGGATTCATGCGCGGGGTCAGGACTGTCAGCTTGCCGTAACGGCGGGTTTCTTCGGATACGTGCGGGTCGAGCGCGAAACCGCAGACGATGAGGACGTCGAAGCCCACGCCGCGGACGGCTTCCTTGGCGGCTTCCTTGACAAGGTCGGGGCCGACGGTGCCGTATTGCGGTCCGATGGTGACGGCCACGCGCTGGACCTTGCCATCCGCGGTACGGTATTCGCCCGCTGCCTGAATCCATTCGCCGGCGTAAGCTTCCAGCGATTCAAGCATCAGGCGTTCCTTCTTTACCGTGTTCTGTACGCCGGACTTCTTCAGGTAGGCCAGGATGCGGGTGACGAAGTCGCCTTCGGCTTCGCGCACGCCGTCGGTCTCGTTGGCGGGTCGCTCTTCGTCGGCCTTGAGGACGCGATGGGGTGAGAGGCTTTCTACCGTGAAGGGCCCACTGACGCGGATTCGTTTGTTGTCTTCGTACGGCTGATCGAAGAGGTATTCAGTGTCGGCTTTGCGTGCGATGGACGCGTCGATTTCTTTCTGGCGGACTAAACGCAATTTCCACCAATCGGCGTGGAGGGCGGTCGCGGCGGCTGGCCATTTTGGGTCGGCATCACGCGGAATCTCCCACTCTTCCCAAGTCTTTTTGAGTGCGCCGTTCAGTTTAGTGCGGATGGGGCTGAGTTGCGTTTCGTACCTGGCATGGATGGCATCAATCTCTTCGTTGTTCGCGATGGACTTCAGCGTGATATGCGGGACGCGCTTGTAGACGAAGCCTTTCTTGATGTCGTGCTGCGGATTCGTAGCCGTGGGCGGCGTGCCGACGAGTTCGGCCTCTTTCTTGATGCCCTCCGGCGAGTCGCACAGCAGATAGTACGGATATCGCGCGGACATGATCCGGGTGCGAGCCAAGGCCAAGGCAACTCGCGATGTGTCGGTGGTGATCCAGCGGCGGCCCCATTGTTCTGCGACGTAGGCCGTGGTGGCCGAACCACAGGTCGGATCGAAGACAAGGTCACCCGGATCCGTCGTCATGAGCAGGCAGCGCTCTATCACTTTAGTGCTGGTTTGGACAACATACGTTAGGCCTGTTCCCAACTGGACTGACTCCCACCTGTCGTTGAGCGGCACAACCGGAAAATCATCGACACGTCTGAGGTAGCGAAGGGTGTTGCCGCCGATCTTGACGCGACTCGCAGCGATCAGACGGCCAATTCCATCTCGATCTGTCTTGAATGTTCCGGCACCCGGTGTGTAAGCGGAGCCTTCAAACTCAACCCGGCGCAGGTCGCCGTCCCCGACGGGGCGAGCGCTGGTTAGGGATGTCAATTGGGCTCTGACTCCGTTGTCTTGTACCTCCCCGGAGTTGTTTTCGTCAGGAGAGATGCGACGTAGCCTCCCGTCGCTCTCCAATACTTGGTCGTATCGTTCGAGAGCGAGACTGCCTCGCGTGCGGTCTTGATACAGCTGCCGGTACTTGACCGCGCCGACGTTCTTAGCGTAAAAGAGGACGTAGTCTACCGTCCGGGGCACCAATAGCTGCTCGGTTGAGCCAGTCTTCTGAAAGCAGATCGTGGCGATCTGGTTCTCGCTGCCGAAGACTTCGTCCAGAACCAGTCGGACCAGATGCACGTTCCTGTCACCAATTTGGACGAAAATGCTGCCGCTTTCGGTCAGCAGTTCCCGCGCGATCGTCAAGCGATCTCGAATGTACGAAAGGTACGAGTGTATTCCTAGTTCCCAGGTATCGCGGAACGCGCGTATTTGCTCGGGCTGCCTGGTAACGTCGGCTAAATTCCCGTCCTTCACATCGCGCTTGCGCGTGCTGACCTGCCAGTTGCTGCCGAACTTGATTCCGTAGGGCGGGTCCATGTAAATCATCTGGACCTTTTCCTTCATACCCTCTTTCTGCGCGAGAGACGCCATGACCAGAAGCGAATCGCCGAGAATCATCCGGTTCTGCCACTTCTGTCCGTGGTTGTAGAAGTCCACGTACTCCTCGAACGCGATGCCGTTGAAGTCGGCCCATAGATCGGCCTGCGGTTCGACCTTCTTTGCGGCGCTCGCCCGCACGTCCTCGACGATTGCGAGCGGGTGAATCTTCTCCTGAATGTAGATCGGCACGACATCCACCGCGAGATCCGACGCGTCCTGCTCGTCCTTGCCCTTCCACACCAGTTGCGGATCGAGGGACGGGTCGCGCGGATAAAGCTGCTTCTTCGGAGCGCGCTCGTCGTCGCTGACGAAATCGCGCAGCTCTTCGGTCGGGATATTCTTTCGCTGGTCCTTATGCTTGACCGCGCTGACGGGAGTTTTCGCGGGCGCCGTTTTGGCGGCGGTCGGTTTAGTTGCCATTGTGCCAGGTCTCCAGGAACTCCCTCATCTCAGTCTTCGCATTCCACGGGTCGCGGATTTCCAGATACGCCCATTTGCCGAAGCGGCCATCGTTGTTTATAGCGGGCACCCAGAGGTTGCGGGCCGTCGAGACCTTGGCCTCTTTATCGGGCTTCTTTTCGCCGGTCACTTCCAGAATCAGGTTCAGATCGTTCCACTGCATCACGAAATCCGGCACGTAGCGGCGCTGAGATCCTTCGAACGTGTACGGGATGGTGAAGCCCACGTGCAGATCGTTCTTGAAATACTTCGCTTCCATGGATTCGAGAGTCTGGGCCAGTTTCTGCTCCCAGCTTGCGGTATCGGCCACGACGTGCGAGATCTGGCTGAAGCGGGCGTCGGTGGCGTATGTGGGGCGGGCCGTGTCGAAATCGACGTGGCGGGTGGTGCCTTCGGCATCGTAAGGGAAAAGAATCGGCTTGATGCACTTTTCGCCCTGGAGGGCGGCGTAGAGGGAGCGGGAGATTTTCTCGCCCGCTTCTGAACAGTACTGTGCCCAGAGCAGGATCTGCGGGAACATATCGTCCTGACACGTCACGCATTCGTTGCGCCAGGCGCGGGCGATTTCGAGAACCTGGGGAAACAGCCAGCTCTTAATCGCCGCGCCGGGATCGGCGGTATCGTCGCGGAGGTGGGTTTCGAGAACGTGCCTCGCCAGTTTGAAGTCCACTTCGGCCATCCGTCTCGCTTTCAGATCGTCCAGGGTGTGCAGGCTGGTGGCGCCTACGATGGGAGCGTTCAGGGTTTCGGTGGGGACGGTTTTCGTGCTGAGGACCATGCGCGAATCGGCGTCGAATTTGTAGTGCAGCTTTTCCGGCGGCAGATCGTACTTGTACCCCATGACACGCGGGAAGCGCATTTCCGCGTCGGCTCGTTCCGGAAGCCCTCGCACGCGGGTGAAATCCTTGGGCGGTTTGGGGTCCGGGTTGGATCCGGCCGAGGGAATGAAGGAGAACGGCACGCCGTAGACTTCGGCATATTCGGGAAAGAAGCGGCCGTTTTCGTCGAGGGCGAACGACATGCGGCGCAGGCCGCGGCCGACGACCTGTTCGCAGAGAAGTTGAGTACCGAATGCCCGGACGCCGAGGATGTGGGTGACGGTATTGGCGTCCCAGCCTTCCGTCAGCATAGAAACGCTGACGACGCACTTGATTTGTTCGCCCAGTTTGCCTGGCTTGCCGACGGTGTTGAGGACTTCGCGGAGGATGTCTTCGTCGGTGAGCGCGTCAACGTCGCGTTCGGGGTAACGCTCGCGATATTCGGCCTTGAATTCGTCGATTTCGACAGCGGCGGCGCGGCGGAAATCGTCCGACATGGCCTCGCCGGATTCCAGCTGCACGCTGTCGACGAGGATGGTGTTGGGGCGGTTGCTCCATTTGCCGTCCTTCGCGTTGCTGAAGAGGGGGAGCGCGCCGGAGACGGCGACCTTTCCGCCGTCGCCCATGTCTTTTTCCCAGCCGGCGATGTAGCCGAAGACCATTTTGGAAACGCTGGTGTTGTTGCAGACGACGATGAAGACGGGCGGGGATTGTCCTTTGGCCAGCGCTTCGGAGTTGGCTGCCCATTTATCGTGATAGAGCTTGTAGTTGGCGTAGAGGCTTTCGAGAGCGCCTTGCAGGGCGATGGGGAGTTTGGGCTCCGCGCCAGTGGGGGCTTTGCTGCCTCGCGCTTTGGGGAGTTCGTCTTTGATGCGGAGCCAGAGGTCGCGATAGGTCGGCTGTTCGCCGATCATATTGTTATCGGAGACGGGGACGCGGGGGACTTTGACGATGCCGGACTCGATGGCGTCGATCAGGGAGAAATCGGAAACGACCCAGGGGAAGAGTTCGTTGGCGCGGTAGCCGGAGCCGTTGAGGAAGAACGGCGTGGCGGAGAGGTCGTAAACGGCCTGGACTCCGAGTTTCTTTTTTACGGCTTCGAGGCCGGAGATCCAGAGGCTGGCGCGCTGGTTGTTGGATTCGGCTTCTTTACGGTCTTCGCCGATTAGTTTTTCCTGGGTGGCGTCCGTAACAACGCGCGGGCGATAGCAGTGGTGGGCTTCGTCGTTGATGACGAGCAGTCCTCCTTTGCGTTTGGTGAAGGCGCGGCAAACGCGGCGAACCATTTCGTCGGGCGTTTCTTTGAAAGCTCCGGACTGTTTTGCGCCCAGGAGTTCTTTGGTGTTGCTGGAGGCGTCGCCTTTTTCGTGTAGCTGGAAGGCGTGGTAGTTGGTGATGAGGATTTTGGCCTTTTCCAGTTCGCGGCGCATGTCTTCAGGGACGACATCGAGAGCGCGGTAATAATTGCCGGGCTCATTGGGGAGCAGGACGCGGAGGCGGTCGCGGATGGTGATGCCGGGCGTCACGATGAGGAAGGAATCGGTGAACTTATTGAGGGCCTGCCAGGCGATGATCATCGCCATGACGACGGTCTTGCCCGTGCCTGTCGCCATCTTGAAGGCGACGCGGTTGAGGAGCGGGTTGGCCATGTCGTTGGCGGTCTTGAGCTCGGCGCGGATCCAGGAATCGCGACGGGTGGAGAGTTCGGCGAAGTAGATGGCGGTTTCGAGGGCTTCGATCTGGCAGAAGAAGAGTTTGCGTTCGCGGTCGGGGCGCCGCCAGTATTCGAGCAGACTGCGGGTGGTGCCGGTGACGCCATCGTAGCCGCCGAAACGCCATTTGGCTATGGTGTTGCGGATGTCGTTGATGAACTTGTTTTCGCGCTGGCGGTCTTTGGTCCACTCGGTGCCGAGGACGAGTTGGTCGCCGCCGCTTTTCTTTTTGGAGGGCGGGATGGGGACGAAATAGGCGGAATTGCGGCGGGATTCGACGATTTTATCGGTAATGCCGGATTCGGAGAAGTAGAAGTGGCGGGAGGGTTCTTCGAAAGGCGAGTTGAGGATCGGGTTTTCGATGACGACGTCGGGCATGGAAAATCCATTCTGTCATGGGGCGGGCGGTGCGATGTGGTGTGTTGCGGGCTGAGCCGGAAGCGTCGTGAACCGGCGCGCCGCGGAAGCACGGGCTGTTTACGGGGGGACGAAGACGTCCGGGTTTATCCGCTGCGTCAGTTCGGGACAGGGGGAACTAATGGAGGTTTGCCTGGCGGCGGTGGTTTTGAGTACCGCTCCTTCACAGTCGCGGCTCGCACAGGGGTTGCGGGGTTGCAGGGTTGCGGGGTTGCAGGGTTGCAGAGTCGCAGGGTTGCAGGTTGCGGGGTTGCAGGGTTGTGGGTTGCGGGGCTGCGGGGTCGCCTTCGTCCCGGCGGAAAATCAGTCTGAGAATTTTCCCACTCCCGTCCACTTCCGTTTCTGCGAGGATTCCATGCACGAATACGACATTGCGCTGAAGAGCGTGCTGCGGCGGTCGAGCGGAGGGGTATTGCGGGAACTTACGGGATTCACCGTTGCGCGCTGGCATAATGTGGAACTGCCGGCCGTGCAGAACCGGCGGGCGGATCTGCTGGGGGAAACCGCCGACGGAATTCCGGTCCACATCGAGTTGCAGACGACGAACCAGAAGGGCATGGTTTTGCGAATGCTGGAATATGCGGTGGCGATCCACAGGCAGTTCAGGAGATTCCCGGAGCAGGTCGTCCTCTATGTGGGAGAAAGGCCGTTGAGGATGGCCCGGCGGATCGCGGGTCCGCAGCTGGAGTTCGGGTGCAGGATGGTGGATATCCGGTCGCTGGACGGCGAGGCGTTGATCGGCAGCAGCCGGGTGGAGGACAATGTAATAGCGATCCTGGCGCGATTGGGCGACAAGCGGGAGGCCGTCAGGCGAATCCTTCACGGGATCGGCGGGCACCCGCCGCGCGAGCGGGGTGTCGCGTTCGAAGAACTGATGTTGCTGGCTGGATTAAGGAAGCTGGAGCCGGTGATCGCAAGGGAGGCAAGGCAAATGCCGATTTTGAACGATATCATGGACCATCAGGTCATTGGCCGCGAACGGAAGCGGGGGATCAGGATGGGCATCGAGCAAGGCCTCGAACAAGGCATCGAACTGGGTATCGAACAGGGCCTGGAGCAAGGCATCGAACTGGGTATCGAACAAGGCCTGGAAAAGGGCCGCGAACAACAGCGGAAGATTGTCCTGCGCATGGCCGGTAAGCGCTTTGGGACTGTGCCGGCGAAAGTGAAGGAGCATGTCGCGGGCTTAACCGCAGCCGGGCTGGAGCGGATGGCGCTGCGTCTGCTGGACGCGCGCAGCCTGGACGAACTGCTGAAGTGAAACGCGGGGCCCTTCGCGCAATCGAATGCGGTTCCCGTGGCGATTGCCGCCGCGTCGTGTGAGCGCTGTCGTGTGAGCAAAGCACGGCCCGCGCCCCGATTGGTATGATCCGTTTTATGCCGGAACAGCCCAAACTTCACCTCGCCACGCTCGCTCTTCACGCAGGACAGGAGCCGGACCCCACTACCCACGCCCGCGCCGTGCCGATTTACGCCACCACGAGCTTTGTGTTCAACGACTGCGAACATGCGTCGAATCTGTTCGCGCTGAAAGAGTTCGGGAACATCTATTCCCGGATCATGAACCCAACCTGCGACGTGCTCGAGAAGCGCATGGCGGCGCTCGAAGGCGGAGCGGCGGCACTGGCATTCGCGAGCGGACAGGCGGCCATCACGGCAGCTATCCTGACGATCGCGCACGCGGGGCAGAACATCATTTCCGCCACCAGCCTTTATGGAGGCACGTGGACGCTGTTCACGCAGACGTTCAGGAAGCTGGGCATCGAGGTGCGCTTCTTCGATCCGGACCATCCCGAGGAGATCGCGAAACTGGTGGACGAGAATACGCGCCTCGTCTTTCTGGAATCGATCGGCAATCCGAAAAACGACGTGCCGGATTTCCAGGCTATCGCGGACATCGCGCATGCGCACGGACTGCCGGCGATGATCGACAACACCGTGCTGACGCCCGCGTTGTTCCGTCCTTTCGATCACGGCATGGATATCTCGGTTTATTCGACGACGAAGTTTCTGGGGGGACACGGCGTCCACGTGGGCGGCGTGATTGTGGACAGCGGCCGGTTCCCGTGGGCCGATAATCCGAAGAAATGGCCGGAATTCACGGAGCCGGACCCTTCTTATCACGGAATGGTCTTCACCGAAGCGCTGAAACCGATGGGCAACATCGCTTACATCATTCACGTGCGCACGCACTGGCTGCGCGATACGGGCGGCATGATGAGTCCTTTCGCGGCGTTCCTGTTTCTGCTGGGGATCGAGACGCTGCATCTGCGCATGGAGAGGCATGTGCAGAACGCGCTCGCGCTGGCTCAATGGCTGCAGCGGCATCCCGCCGTCGAATGGGTGAATTATCCGGGTTTGCCGGGACATCCGCACGAGGCGAACGCGAAGAAGTACGTTCCGGGGGGGCCGGGCGCGATCGTGGGATTTGGCGTGAAGGGCGGGCGCGAGGCCGGCACACGGTTTATCAATCACGTGAAGCTGGCCAGCCATCTGGCGAACATCGGGGATGCGAAGACGCTGGTGATCCACCCGGCGTCCACGACGCACTCGCAACTGACGGAAGAGGAGCAGGCGGCGGCGGGCGTGAAGCCGGAGTATGTGCGGGTGTCGGTCGGGATTGAGGATATCGGGGATATCGAGCGGGATTTCGATCAGGCGCTGGCGCAGATTGGCTGAAAGGGGAGTGGCGGGTTCATGACGGCGCGAGGGAATGTTCGGGCGTATTCTGAAGGAAGGAGTGCGCATTATGGCAACAGGAACCCTTGACTGGTCGCGGTGCCCCGCTGTTGAAAGCGTGCCGGACAGAAGGAACGGCGCATGGGTGTTTCGGGATACCCGGATGCCTGTGGCCACGATTTTCGAAAACCTCGAGCTGGGCACGAGCGTCGACGAAATCGTCGAGCAGTACGATGTCACGCGGGAACAGATTCAGGCGGTGCTTGAATTTGCGGCACGTAGTCTCGATCCGCCGCCGGTTCCCGTGGGTGCGGCTGGTGCAGTCGATGCGCATCCTGTTTGATCAGGGCGTGCCCAGAGGCCTTGCCGCGTCGCTGCGTAGTCACGATGTCACAGAGGCACGGAAGCTCAAATGGGAGAGAATATCGAACGGCGAACTGCTTAAGCTGGCGGAGGAAGCGGGCTTCAATCTGGTGCTGACGACCGACAAGAACGTGCGTTATCAGCAGAACCTCGCCGACCGGAAGATCTCAATCGTTGTTCTGGGGCAATCGCCCTGGTGGCTTGTGCGTCGGCATCTTGAAGCCATTGTAGCCGCCGTAAACGCAGCGAGGCCCGGCAGTTTTGCCGAGGTGGAGATGCCCTTCAGGTAAACGCATGGCGACAAACATCCGATAAGTGGAGGTATTTCGAGCGTTTGGTCACGGCCGTTCATCAGGCGGCCGATGAGGGAGCCGAAGTTCGCTGGAACGACAAGATTAACGGGCGGCAGTTTGACGTGACGATCCGGTTCAAGAAGGGGCTTTACGAATACCTCACCGTCGTCGAATGTAAGAACTATGAGACGCCGATCCCGGTTGAAAAAGTGGAGGCCTTCGATACGAAGGCTTCGGACGCACATGCCGACCGGGCTGTCATGGCGAGTACGTCCGGCTTTTGGCGGGGCGCGCAAGACGTAGCCGCCCGCCACCACACCATCGAGCTTGAATACTCCGACGGAGAGAGAAAACGGCTGTCAGAGCATTCCAATGAGATGGCCTACTATGTAAAGCAGGTTGTGATGGAGAGCGGCCAGCGGCTCAGGCGGCGTCAATAGCCCGGTCCCTGGCGCAGACTGGCCGCGGTGATGCTGATGGGCGTGACCTACGCCATGGCCGGAAACCGCAAAGCCGTCGAAGAGGAATTGGCCAGGCTCAGGGCGCTGGCTCAAAAGAGTTACGTCCCCGTCGTTTACCCGGCGTTTGTCTGCGTTGCGCTCAACGATCTGGATGGGGTCTTCGATGCGCTGTATCAGGCATGCGAGGAACGTTCGAGTTATCTGATTTTCCTCGACCTGCAGCCTGCGTTTGAGAACCTGCGCCTGGACCCCCGCCACAAGGATCTCCTGAAACGGATCGGCCCCAGATGAGACTCCGCAACCGTTTCCTTGCGGTCGGGGCTCGGTGAGTCCTGCGGAAACTACCGTGCGGCCAGCAGTGCGCGGAGCCGCCGCGCGCGTTCCGGGGCGCGCAACTGACGCAGCGCCTTCGCTTCAATCTGCCGGATGCGCTCGCGGGTGACGTCGAATTCCTGACCAATCTCTTCGAGCGTATGCTCGCGCTCGCAGCCGATGCCGAAGCGCAGACGAATCACCTTCTCCTCCTTCGGAGAAAGCGTCTTCAGAATGCCGGCGGTTTCGTCGCGAACGTTGGTTTCGATCACCGCGTCCACCGGCGAGCCGACCCAGCGGTCTTCGATCAGATCGCCCAGCGCGGATTCGCCGTCGCGGCCGACCGGCGTTTCGAGAGAAACGGGGTCGCGCGAAATGGTCTTCAGCTTCTGGACCTTTTCGACCGGAATGTCCATGCGGCGGCTGATCTCGTCGTTGGTGGGCGTACGGCCCATTTCCTTCTCAAGCTCACGCGAAGCGCGCAGGAACTTGTTCATGCTCTCGTTCATGTGAACGGGGATGCGGATGGTGCGCGACTGGTCGGCAATGGCGCGGGTGATCGCCTGGCGGATCCACCACGTGGCGTAGGTCGAGAACTTGTAGCCGCGCCGGTACTCGAACTTATCGGCAGCGCGCATCAGGCCGATATTGCCTTCCTGAATCAGGTCGAGCAGATGCAGGCCGCGGTTCACGTATTTTTTGGCGACGGAAACGACAAGGCGGAGATTCGCTTCGACCAGGTCTTTCTTGGCGCGCTCGGCTTCCTGCTCGCCGTGCCGGATAACGGTAATGGTGTGCTTCAGCTCTTCGAGCGAGGCTCCGGCGGTAATTTCGCGCTTGCGGATCTCGCGCTTCAGTTCGCGGATGCGCGGCTGCTGGGCGGCGCTGTTGCGCGCTTCCAGCTTCTTCATCTCGCGATCCAGCTGGTTGATCTCTTCGACGGCGCGTTCGATTTCGCGCGTCAGATCGCGCCAGCGAGTCGAAATCCACGGCACCTTACGAATCGCCTGCGAGGTATCGACGTACGCACGCAGGAGCTTCATGCGCAGTTTCTTGCGCGCCTTTTTGTTCGACGACGGGGCTTCGTCCAGCTTTTCCTGGAGCTGGCCCTGCTTGCGGTGAAAATTCTGGATCGAAACGAAGGTCTCGCGAATGTCGGCGCGGCGCTTCAGGTCCGCCGGCGAGCCCTCTTCGATTTCCACGCCGCCGACGTCCACCAGATTCTCCAGCTCGTCGGGGTTCTTACGGACGTTTTCGGCAACTTCGACGACGGCCAGCTGCACCAGAGCGGAACGGCTGATCGCCTTCTGCATCCTCAGTTTGCCGCGTTCCATGCGCCGGGCGAGCTCTACTTCGCCCTCGCGGGTCAGCAGGGGGACGGCGCCCATTTCGCGCAGATACACGCGCACCGGGTCGTCGGTATAGATCGATTCTTCAACCTGCTGCTGGGGCTGGAGGAAGTCCGCTTCCGCCTCGGGATCGAAAAACTTCGCCTCTTCGTCGAAGTTGATGGCGATCGGAGCTATCGGGAGAAACTGATCATCGTATTCCATCGCTAAACCACCTCCCGCGCGGGAAGACAGGCAAAAACTACAGGGTTACCATTCATGTCTTTTGTTTTGTTAATTTTATGGTTACTGAACCGCCGGGAAAAGCGCGACACGAGCAATTCGGAAGACACATACCGGTCGGCCCGGGCGCTCTCAGGGCAGCGGAAATCCCCCCGATGGTACATCTTAACATGAATACCGGGTAACTGTTCCTTCCAATTATGCAGATGAGAGATGGGGGGTAAAGGTTACAAATACCGGCGGTTACAAAGGCCTCGGATGGGGCCGGACCAGGCGTTCCAGCTCGTTCATGAAGGCCTGTTCGTCCTGAAAATCGCGGTATACCGACGCAAAACGGACGTAAGCGATCTTATCGACGGCCTTCAGGGTATCCATCAGGAATTCGCCGATTTCAGTGGTTGCGATCTCGCGGTCGGGCGATTCGGTGACGCGGACCTCGACCTGGCTGACCAGATCCGAGAGCTTCACCATGCTGATGGGGCGCTTCTCGCAGGCGCGCATCAGGCCGTTGAGCACCTTAGCGCGGTCGAACTTCTCGCGCCGGCCATCCTTCTTGATCACCATGTAGGGCACTTCGTCGATGCGCTCGTAGGTCGTGAAGCGCTTGTCGCAGGCGGTGCACTGGCGGCGGCGGCGGATGGAATCGCCCTCGCGGCTCTCGCGGGAATCGATGACCTTGTCCTCAATGTTGCCGCAAAAAGGGCAGGTCATGCCGGCCGGTTCCTCGCGATGCTGACCGGAATCCTCATAAGTCGATCAAAATAATAGAATAACAGGTTGATGCCCCTCCCTGGAGTATTTGCGATGCGAGTGGACTTTCCCGAAATAATGAACCTATCATGGGAGAGCCTCGTTTCATCTCATGAAGGTGACAGGAGGCAAGCGTGATGGCGGAAGTCGCATCGGCGATCTGGGCTCAACCAAACTGGGGACCCCGGCGCGCCATCTGGACCGACGGAATGGTGTCAGAGAGCCTGGACCTGGACAGTACGCTTGTCGAACGTTGCCTGAGCGGCGATGCCAACGCATGGGAAGACCTTGTGCGCCAGCACACGCGCCGGGTGTACGGGCTATGCTACCGGTTCACGGGCAGGGATTCCGAGGCGCAGGATCTGACCCAAGACGTGTTCCTGCGCGTGTTCCGGGCGCTGGGCAGTTTCCGGTCGGCGGAAGGTTGTTTCACGACGTGGCTGACAAGGCTCACGCGCAATCTGCTGATCGACCACTACCGCCGCACGCGCAATCTGCGCGTCACCGATTCGATCGAGGAACAATTGCCGCGGGTGGAACAAGGCTTTGTGTCGGTGAGCCGGCCGGACAGCCAACTGGCGGGCCGCGAAGCGAGCGAAATGCTGCAGGCGGCGCTGGGGCGGCTCTCGCCGGAATTGCGGGAGACGATTATTTTGCGGGATCTGCAGGAAATGGAGTACCGGGAGATTGCGCAGGTGCTGGAGATTCCCGAGGGCACGGTGAAGTCGCGGCTGAATCGCGGCCGGGCGGAGCTGGCGCGGTTGCTGAAGAGGCATCGGGAAGCTTTCTAATGGAACACGCGCAAGTTACGCCGCTGGACCCGGCTGAACGGGTGGCTCCTCCGATATCCGGCGCCGGGTCCGGCGGCTCTTGCGCTTCCAGGGAACACGCGCAAGTTACGCCGCTGGACCCGGCTGAACGGGTGGCTCCTCCGATATCCGGCGCCGGGTCCGGCGGCTCTTGCGCTTCCAGGGAACACGCGCAAGTTACGCCGCTGGACCCGGCTGAACGGGTGGCTCCTCCGATATCCGGCGCCGGGTCCGGCGGCTCTTGCGCTTCCAGGGAACACGCGCAAGTTACGCCGCTGGACCCGGCTGAACGGGTGGCTCCTCCGATATCCGGCGCCGGGTCCGGCGGCTCTTGCGCTTCTGAGTTTGCGATTTGTGATATGGTGCAGGGCGGAGTGGCAGGCGGGCGGCGGAACGGGCGGGAAGCGGTTTAGGTACAGATGATGAATTGCGCCGAGTTCGAAGTTTTGCTGGCCGATTCCATGGACGGAGCGCTCGCCGCTCCCGGCCGGGAAGCGGAGCGGGACGCCTTCGCGCAACATCTGGAATCCTGCGAAGCCTGCGCGGCGATGGCCAAAGAGGTCCGCGGCGTTATGGCGTTCATGGAACTTGCCGCCGATCCCGAGCCCCCGCGGGAACTGGCGGGACAGATTCTGCACGCGACGAATTCGGGCTGGGAGCTTAAACTCCGCAGCGGGGGAATTCGCGGCTGGATCAACCGGAAGTTCGAGCCGATCCTGCAGCCGCGTTTCGTGATGGGCGCGATGCTGACGGTGATGTCGCTGACCATGCTGACACGCTGCGCGGGCGGGCCCAGGAGCACGCTGACGGCGGCGGATCTGGACCCGGTCAGCTTGTGGGCGCAGCTCGATAACCGCGGACACCGCGTCTGGGACCGGGCAGTGAAGGGATACGAGAGTATGCGGCTCGTTTACGACATCCGCAATCAGATCAGCGACTGGAACCGGCAGCAGGAAGCCGACGAACAAGCGGCCGCGGAGGCCAGGGCCAGCAGCAGGAAACTGCCGGAGCAGACGCCGGCACAACCGGCGCAGCCCGACGCCGGGCAACCGGAGAAGAAGCATTAAGGGGAGGAAACCGCCATGAATTGCGCACAACATACTGAGATCGCCGCGACGGCCTTTTGCCGTGAATGCGGCAAGCCGATGTGCCCGGAGTGCCAGCGTCCGGCGCTCGGGTCGGTTTACTGCGACGTTCATTTGCCGGCGACGCCTCCGGTTCCCGCTCAGCCGCCGGCTCCGTATTTTCCGACGCCGAATGCGCCGCCCTACTCTGCCTCGTTTGCCGCATCTTCGTCCGCGGCGTCTTCTTCCTCGGCGCCCGCGTACTCGGCGTCCTCGTATTCGGCACCCTCATACGCGGCACCTTCGTATGCAACCCCGCCGGTGTCTTCTCCTTACACGGCCGCGCCGCCCGGAGCGGTGCCGGACGACACGGTACACCCCGCGCTGGCCCTGCTGCTCGGGCTCATACCGGGCGTCGGGGCGATTTACAACGGGCAGTATGCCAAGGGTCTGGTTCACGCCGTCGTATTCGGTCTTCTGGTCAGCGCCGTTGCCGGCGGCCATAACGCCGGGATGGAGGCGTTCATCGGCATCATGATCGCCGCGTGGGTCTTTTACATGGTTTTTGAGGCGTATCACACGGCGCGCAAACGGCGCTATGGCATCACAGTGGACGAATTTTCGGGGCATTTCGACATGCGGGCCGGGAGCGGCAGGTTTCCGGTAGGCGCCATCCTGTTAATCGGCCTGGGCTTCATTCTGCTTCTGGACCAGACAGGCATCATCAGCATCGAAGAATTTGCCCGGTACTGGCCGGTCGGTCTCATTGTGCTGGGCGTTTATATGCTCTACAGCCGGCTGAGCCACGATCATACTCACGACAACCGGAGTAACGACGCGGAGGTCCGGAGATGAACGACCAGAGCCAGCTTCTCCTTCGATCCATCAAAGGTCCGGTCATCATGATTACGATCGGGGTGTTGTTCGCGGCCGATCGGTTTACCGATTACCACTTTCACCAGACCTGGCCGGTTTTGCTGATCGTGATCGGGCTGATGCAGCTGCTCGCCGGACGATGGCGCCCAACGGATTACTACCCGCCGCCGTCACCGCCACCTTCCGGGATGAACCCGGGAGCCGGCCGGTATTCGGCCCCGGTTCCGTCTTATCCGCCTGGCGGGTTCACGCCGGCGACGCCTCCGGCCCCCGTGCGGGACGATGCGACGCGCGGGGACGCGACGAGGGACCAGACCCAGGAGCGGAACTCATGAGACCGCGATCGATTACCGGCCCGGTGATCCTGGTTGTCATCGGTATCCTGTTCCTGCTCAACAATCTCGGACATGACATTCCTTTCTGGAGTTATCTGTCGGATTACTGGCCGTTTCTGCTGATCGGAATCGGCGTGATCCGGCTGGCCGAGGTGCTGTTCCAGGTCAGCCAAGGTTCGGCATTGCCCGCTCGCCCGTCGGGCGGAGGATTCGCGTGGATCGTTGTGGTTTGCGTCTTTCTGGCAATCTGGGGAGCGGGCAGGAATGGCATCCACATCGGACGCCTGAATGCCCCCGGCACCGTCAGCATCCTGGGCAGCGTTTTCGACTACACCGTCAGCGAAAACGCCTCGAATGCCCTGACCGATGGCGTCACACGGGTGGTCCTCGATAACGTCGACGGCGATCTGACCGTTCACGGCGGCGATGGATTCGACGTCAAAGTGACGGGCCACAAGACCGTCCGCGCGTTCAGCCGCAGCGACGCCGACCGCGCCGATAAAGAAACCGGCGTTCACCTGGTGCGGGAGGGGGACTCGATCGTGCTGCGCGCCGATCAACCCGTGCACTCGGGAATGCTCAGCGTTTCGACAGACCTCGACATCGTGTTGCCGAGGGATCTCAACGTGGAAGCCCGGGGCCGGGGCGATCTGAATATCGACGATATGGCGGGCACGGTCAGCGTGACCGACAGCAGGGGCGACGTGCGTCTCAACAATATCGGTAAAGACGTTCGGGTGGAGGCGGCACGCGGGGGACTGGTGCGCGCGGCGGGCGTGAAGGGCACCGTGGATCTGCAGGGCCGGGGCAGCGACGTGCAACTGGAAGACGTGAGCGGACAGGTCACGATCAACGGCGAATTCTCGGGCACGCTCGAGTTCCGGGCGCTGGCAAAGCCGCTGCATTTCGAGTCGTCGCATTTCGATTTCCGCGTGGAGCAGATACCGGGGTCGGTCACAATGGATCTGGGCGATCTGAAGATGGACAACGTCGTGGGGCCGGTGAAGTTTCGCACCGGTTCGCGCGACATCGATGCGACCGATGTCAGTAACTCGCTGGAGCTGAACGTGGATCGCGGGGACATACAGGTTTCGGAATCGAAGGGGCCGTTGCCGAAAATGGACGTGCATTCGCGCAATGGCGATATCACGCTGACGCTGCCGGAGAATGCGGCGTTCGATCTGGACGGCAAGACCGGCGCGGGCGAAGTGGAGAACGATTTTGGTTCGCCGCTGGAAAATCACAGCGACGGACGGTCGGCCACGGTTAAGGGACGCGTCGGCAGTGGCCCTCAACTGGCGGTGGTGACCGACCGCGGGACGTTGTCGATCAAGAAAAAGTGATCTTTCGGCGGGTTCCGGCGGATAGTGTGGGTGCATACTGACTGGAAGAGGTCAATGTGGACGTTACCGCCGAAGATTTTCGCCGCTACTACGAGAGCTTGCCGGACGATGCGCTGATGGAGGTCGATACCGGGGAACTGGTCGAGGTGGCGCGCACCTGTCACGCCGAGGAAGTCGCAAAGCGCGGGCTGGATGCCGCGCCTGCCGAGGAGGAAGACGCAGGTGCCGAGGCCGATTTGAAACCGGACGCCGACGAAGAACTGGTCTGTATCGTCGAATACGACTACGTGGACGAAGCGGAGGTCGCGCTCGGGCTGCTGCAATCGTCGGGGATCAACGCGGCGCTCGAACACGCTCCCGGCGTCGAGCGGCTGATGGTTCCGGCCGGACTCGTCGAGCAGGCACTGCCTCTGCTGGTGACGCCGCTTTCCGATGAGGAGCTCGAGGCTCAGGCAGAAGCGGCGGGGGATACGGAGGGAGAAGAGGAAGAAGAAGTCGAGGAATAGAGGGATTGCGGCCGGAAACCGGCCGGGCAGGGTCGAAAAACCACTACGCGATCATGCCGGGGCACCGAGTGGAAGCGGCGCGCCTTCCACATGATAGCCGAGCTTCTTGAGTTCTCTGATCATGCGCGCAGTAC
>Ga0302319_10004820_pt1 | contig 27500 bp, 16 predicted proteins | sample Bog_T0_2_FD_203319 | JGI IMG/M metagenome (GOLD analysis project Ga0302319, IMG submission 203319) | Peat permafrost microbial communities from Stordalen Mire near Abisko, Sweden - Bog_T0_2 | ecosystem: Environmental > Terrestrial > Soil > Wetlands > Peat | place: Sweden: Abisko, Stordalen Mire... | reverse complement strand
CACGACAGCATCGTAGTTCGCGATCTGGCCGGCAGAATTCAGTTCTGGAGCCGTGGCGCCGAGGAGATGTACGGATTCACCAAATTGCAAGCTGCCGGCGCAATCTCCCATGACATCCTCAGCACTGCCTTCCCTGAACCTCTGGCAGCAATTGAGGAAGAATTCCTGCGCAAAGGGCGGTGGGAGGGCGAACTCCAGCACACGACTCGGGAAGGTGCAATCATCCTGGTGAATAGCCGATGGGTAATGCAACGAGCTACCGAGGGCAAGCCTGCCCTTGTGATGGAGACCAACAGCGATGTTACCGCGCGCAAACGAGCCGAAGCGGCCAGCAATACCTTGCTGCGTACGATTCATCTTCACTCCATTGTCTCCGTTGCCGACCGCGCTGGCCGCATCATCGACGTGAACGACACCTTTTGCGCAATCTCCGGATACAGCCGGGAAGAACTAGTGGGTCAGACTCACCACATCATTAACTCCGACGTGCATCCCCGCGCATTTTGGACCGACATGTGGCAGAGCATCGCCTCCGGCAAGTCTTGGAGGGGTGAGATATGCAACCGCACGAAGGAAGGCGCCTTGTATTGGGTGGACAGTATCGTCGTGCCATTCATGGACGAGAAGGGATGTCCTACGAAATTCCTCTCCATCCGCAACGACATCACCGCCGCCAAGCTGCAGGAACAACAACTACGCGACGAGACAGAAAAAGCAAAAGTAGCCAACAACGCAAAATCAGACTTCCTCGCCAATATGAGCCACGAAATCCGCACCCCAATGAACGCGATCATGGGCATGACGCGTCTGGCGCTGCGCAAGAGTCCCGATGCAGGTCAGCTCAATTATTTAACCAAGATTGACAGCGCAGCGCAGTCCTTGCTGAACATCATCAACGACATTCTGGATTACTCAAAAATTGAAGCCGGAAAAATGGAGCTGGAGCAGATTGCCTTCTCGCTCGACGAGGTGTTGAACAATCTTGATTCCATCCTCCGTGAAAAAGCAGAGCACAAGGGCATCGAAATCACCTTCTCGATGGCAAAAGATACGCCGCGCTACCTGAAGGGTGATCCGTTGCGGCTCGGGCAGATTCTCATCAACCTGGTCAACAACGCCATCAAGTTTACGGAAAAGGGACAGGTCGTCGTCGAAGTGAAAGTCGAGCAAGGCGCCGGAGACAGTAGACAACTCAGCTTCTCCGTGAGCGATAGCGGAATCGGCATGACTCCCGAGCAGGTTTCGAATTTGTTCCAATCCTTCAACCAGGCCGACACATCGACAACCCGCAAGTATGGTGGAACTGGCCTGGGACTGGCCATCACCAAGCAATTATGCGAGTTGATGCATGGAACCCTCTCGGTGGAAAGTGAAACCGGTAAAGGAAGCAGGTTCCTTTTCACGGCAGCCTTTGGAGTTGCGACCGGCGGGTTGCCGTTACAGGTGGGCGCGCGTCGGCGCGACCTGCTGAAGAAGACTGTTCTAATTGTCGATGACAGCGAGAGCGCCCGCGATGTGCTGACAGCAATGCTCCATGCAAACGGACTCGTCGCAACTGCGGTTTCATCGGGCGAGAAGGCAATCTCCGCCATTACCCACGCATCGGACTCTGGAAATCCCTTCGACCTTGTTCTGATGGACTGGCGTATGCCCGGCATCAACGGAGTTGAAGCCTCCCGCCGCATCAAGGCTCAGCGAACGATCTCACGCATCCCGGCCATCCTCATGGTTACGGCATTCGAACGCGAAGGGGCGCTGGAAGGCGTAGCCAACCACGAGTTGGAGGGTTTCCTGCTTAAGCCGGTAGACGAGTCGGTACTGATCGATACCATTGCTTCGATCTTTGGCGTTAGGCCGGAACATTCCGACACCGATTTGCCCCCTGCGTCAGGAAGCTTCCCGGCCGAGTTGGCAGGACGCCGCTTGCTGCTTGTGGAGGATAACGACGTCAACCGTGATCTCGCCACAGAATTGTTGAACGATCTTGGCATCCTGGTGACGATTGCCGTTAACGGCCGCGAGGGAGTCGACAAAGTAGCCAATGAGCCCTTCGATTTGGTTCTGATGGACATCCAAATGCCCGTAATGGACGGATTGACGGCAACAAAGCTGATTCGCGCCGACGCACGCTTCGACAAGCTCCCCATCCTCGCCATGACCGCCCATGCGATGAGCGGCGACCGTGAAAGAAGTCTCAAAGCCGGAATGAATGACCATATCACCAAGCCCATCGATCCCGATCGGCTGATGGCAGCCCTTATCCGGTGGATGCCCGCAACACCGGGTGCGGGGCCAAAGTTGGTAATAGCGCCAGTTAACCTAAATCCCACTGAGGATGGCGTTCCAGACCATCTTCTCCCCTTCAACATCCAGGCTGCCCTGATACGAACCAACGGAAAGCCCAAGCTGCTTCGCAAATTGATGCTGCGCTTTCGCGATCAGTACACCAGTGCAGGTTCAGATCTCCGAGAACATATCGCCAAAGGGAGATTCGAAGAGGCCGAAAGGCTTGCCCACTCCCTCAAGAGTGTTGCCGCAATGCTCGAAGCGGGATCTCTTGCCGAGGCGTCGTCGCTCGTCGAACGAGCTTTCCGTAATGCAGGGAAAACAGACATGAGTTCACTGGACCCACTGATTGACACGCTAGAGGCAGCGCTGGCCCCGGCGATCGCCGCGGCAAATTCATTGGATGGCAAATTGGCTGCGTGATGAGTACCGTTGGTTGAGGTGCCTTGTCCTCGGGATTCTCTGCTAGCAATTCCGGCGCGAGGAAATTTTCCGAGGCTTCCTTCACCAACTGCGATCCGACTGCCAACCCTTATCAATATCATGCGGTCGATAGTTCGCGAGAAATAGAAAACAAGAGCGGTACGGTGAGCGGCAACCCTGGGATTCAAGTCATCATCTGTGGTGCTAGGACGATTCTGGAGAAGGTGTTGCGGCAATATAGTGTCATGAGTCATCCGCGATTCACGATTATCGCCGGTGGATTCTGTGCGTTGTTTATATATGTTTTGGCCAAGACTTTTATGGATAACGAGAAGCGCTTCAGTGATCTACGTTCGGCTCTTGACGGTTTGCTCCGCATCTCAGCCTGCCGGTGCGACAAGGCCGGAACATGAGCACACTGCCGGGCAACTAAGGTGTTTGAAAAAGAATCACGGATCGCCCATCAGACGGAAGAAAGCGGGCGACAATACGATTCCCGGCAGAACTTATGAGCTACACAGTCCTCATGACCTACCCGTCACTTATCCCCAGGCCAGCGATTTTGCCCTTTCCTTCTTCACTCCCCTCGGAACCTTCGCCCACCCGCGAGCACGCCAAATCCGACACCTAAACAGAGTCCCACGGCGATGAGTTGAACGCGGTCGGATCCATGGATCGCATTAAGACGCGGATTGCTCAGGCTATTCATCAGGACGAACGCTCCAAATAGGAGAAGAAAACCTGCAATGGCCATTCTGCTTTTGCTCACTTAAACTCCCAGGAAAAAGTTGTCCACAGCATACACTCTTCGCCTTTTCGAAGGCACGTAACGCTTATGATTGTCCAACCCCAGGAGAATCCACATGAGTTGGATCGGTGAAGGAATGGAGATACTAAGCTTTGTAAATAAGGCCCAGAACGCTGACCTGTATAAACAGATTGGGTAGATAGGTGGGTAGGGGACATGTGGGTAGGGTGTGGATAGGGGTGGGTAGGAGATTGGGTAGGGGATGGGTAGGATGGGTAGGGGACATGATACCAATTTCCCGCAGAATTTACCCGCTGATTTAATTGGTGCCCGGAGGGGGACTTGAACCCCCACGACCTTGCGGTCTGCGGATTTTAAGTCCTATTTTACGGGTGAAAGCATAGCCTTGCACTTCCTTGCACCGCAGCGAATAACGATAGCAGAATGAATGATTTGGATTCGATATCCACATTGCACAAGATCGCACAAAAAGGAACCAAAACACGGTACAAAGTGGCACCAAAAGCGGCACCAGAATCTAAGGTTGAGGCGAGAACAGCGAGATCTAGGCGGCAGGCGTGCAACGTAGTTGTGCTTTGCTGTCGACGGCCGCGTGCCGCTGCATGCGCCAAAACTCCACCGCATATAACAAATGATGTTATATTAGAATCCTACGAGGATTCTGTGACTGGAAATGCCTTAAGAACTGGCCGCGAGGAAGCCAAACTCACGCAGCAAGAAGCGGCGTCAAGGCTTGGTCTCACGCAAGCTTACCTGTCAATGCTCGAACGAGGGCGTCGGCCTGTGACCACGGAACTCGCTGCGCAAGCAATAAAGGTATTTCATCTCCCGCCAACGGCCCTGCCCTTGGAAGCGGAATTTCTTTCGACTCTGGATGAGAATGCGTTCAAAGCGGAACTCGGCGCACTGGGCTACCCGGGCTTCTCCTACCTGCGCGGAAAGTCTCACTACAATCCTGCTCGATTGCTGTTCCTCGCAGTCGACCAAGACAGCCTCGATAGAAGGGTGGTGGAGGCGCTTCCCTGGCTGGTCTATACGTATCCGGAAATGGATTGGGAGTGGCTGACCCGCAACGCCAAGCTGAATGACCGTCAGAACCGGCTTGGGTTCGTGGTGGATCTTGCCGGGGAAGTCGCAGAGAAGGCCGGCGATGCATCACGAAGACAAAGCCTATCGCAGAATAAGGCTCAAATAGAGCGTTCTCGACTGGTACGGGAGGACACGCTCTCCAACGACTCTATGACGAAAGCTGAACGCAAATGGCTTCGCCAAAATCGTCCTCCGAAGGCGCGACACTGGAACCTGCTCACAGACCTCGACGTGAAACACTTGGCTTATGTGCCCTCGTGAAGCGATACCGGAACCTTGGCGGTCATTCCTCAACGAACTGGACCGAATTGCGACATCGACGGTGCGCCTCGATTGTATTGGCGGTTTTGTAGTCACGATGCTTTACGGGCTGAGCCGGCCCACTGCCGATGTGGATGTTCTTGAAATCGCCCCACGTGCTGCAGCAGATGCCTTTTCTTCAGTGGCAATGCTCGGCGGCCCTTTGTTCCGGAAGTACGGCGTCTACTTGGATCGCGTCACTGTGGCGCAACCGCCCTACGAATACGAGAGCCCCCTACAGGAAATGTTTCCTGGAGCATTTCAGAATCTGCGCCTGATGGCCCTCGATCCTTACGATCTCGCGCTTACCAAACTCGAACGCAACATAGAACGTGACCGAAGCGATGTACGATACCTGGCTCGAGCGATTCCCTTCGATCTCGAGCTTCTGCGCGACCTCTACCAGCAAGAGCTTCGTCCGTACCTCGGGAATCCGAAGCGCGAAGATTTGACGCTGCAATTATGGATTGAAGCCATCGAGGAAGACAGGGCCGTCTGATTGAATTGCTCTCTCTAAGTCAGTGAAATCTGCATAACGCGTGAAGTGATGACTCGGAGGTGTTTGGCTGGATGCGTCTCGTTTTGATTTCAGATACCCACGGTCTCCATGATCGAGTTCCGAAATTGCCGCAAGGTGACATTCTCGTGCATGCTGGCGATTTCATGAACGCAGGTTATGATCTGCGGGAAGTTGTCTCATTTAATCGCTGGCTTGGAGAGCAGCCTTTCGCGCATCGCATTGTCTGTGGCGGCAATCATGACCGGCTGGCTGACACACATCCAGCCAATGACACCGACCGGGCGCTCATGCCGCACCCCCATCATGCGCCCTCTGACTTGATTCCGCAAGTATATATTTGCCACCATAAGTTATTGATTTAATTGGTGCCCGGAGGGGGACTTGAACCCCCACGACCTTGCGGCCTGCGGATTTTAAGTCCGCTGCGTCTGCCAATTTCGCCATCCGGGCTTTGAAGGGATTGGCAACTCCTTAATGGTAAACGAGGAGCTGTCCCTTATGGCGATCGATGCCAAACGCGTTGCGGCTTTCAACCCAATCGCGGAGTTTGCTCGCGGCCAAACCAACATCACGTGATGGCGCAATCCTTCCCCAGAAGGACCTACTGGAACTTGCGGAAGCGGATGTTCTCGCCCTCCAGCCGGTACTCGGCCGAACAGACGTCGCCGCCACAAATCATTGTCTCCCCACCACAAAGCTGGCGACGCGTAATCAGCCCCAGCGTTCCGCACCGAGGGCACGACATCACGGCTACAAATGGGTTTTGGGCGTGACCCAGCTTGGCCTGGTTCTCAAGCACGAAAACCGTTCCGGGGTCCATTCTTTCGGGGATCCATTCTTCCAGAAACTGCAAGTCGGCTGACATCCTGCCCTCCAAAATCTACGATGGGTTGATGTAACCGAGCCGCCGCGAGTTGCACCGGCCGGCTCCGTCATTGCAACTACAGCAGGCTGCGAATGGTGCTGCGGGGGCTGACTTGCCTCCGGTCCAACACAGTTTCTGTTGCTGAGGTTGTGGAAGTCAACTGCAATCGAAGTGAGGGAGTATCGAAGGTGATTCCCTGTTTGAAAACCGGGGCTTCTTCCCCTAGTGGGACGAAGCCGCTGCAACTCTAGTTGGTGCGCCAGCAACCTCGTTAATCGCCTTGTAAATTTCCTCGTTGCGCACAATGCCCTGAACGTACTCACGCGTTTGCGTGAATGGAATCGACTCGACAAACTCGTCGATGCCGCTATAGGGTCCAGCCGCCTCCCAGTCCAGCACGCGCCCGTCTCCCGCGTTGTACGCGGCCATCGCATATTCCGGAACCCCGCCCACCTTATCCAGCATGTCGCGCAGATACCGCGTTCCCAGCCGGATATTCATCTCCGGATCGAGCAGTTGAAAAGTCTGGAAGTGAGCAATGCCCTCTTCCTTGGCCATCTGCTTGCCGGTTGCCGGCAATAACTGCATCAGCCCGTACGCGTTCGCATACGATATGACGGAAGGGTTGAACTCGCTTTCCTGCCGAATCAGCGATGCCACGAAGTAAGGATCGAGATTGTTCTTCGCCGACTCTGTCTTGATCGTGTCCCACCACGCCAGCGGGAACAAAATCCGCCAATAAACCAGCGGGATGGACTTGACCGAAGCCGAAGCAGCGGACGGCAATGCTTTCTTCAGTGCACGCATCGCGCGGTACGTCTCGCCATACGACGCATAAATCTGCGCCTCTGCAAGCGCACTCCAGGAGGATGAGTCCGGATCGGCAGCAATCTCCTGGGCGATATATTCATTCAGTCCCGCATTAGCCAGCAGCCGCGCCTTGGCCAGGTGCGGACTCTCCGAAGGAAAGCTCTCCTGCAGCACAGGAACCGGCGGCGCCTGTATGGCGTCCAATTGCGGCTGTGCAACCTGCTGCGTACTTCCCAATGCGGCCAGGCGTTGACGCGCCATCTGCGCATAGAAGTAGTGCTGATATGCGCGTGTCAGCGTACGATAGTTCGCCACAGCATTGGCCGGCTTGTGGTCCACAGTTTCGTAAAGCCGCCCACGCCAATAGATCGCCGCCACCGTATCCCTATCGCTCGGATAGAGCTTGATCTGCTCATCGAACAGCCGCGCCGCATCCGCATAAAGCCCTTGTCTGTAACTGAACCACCCCGCCCGCCAATGAGCCGCCGGAGCATTCGTATTTTCAGGAAAGTGCGCCGCCAGATAGCTGTAGTACTTCACCGCTGTCGGATAATCGCGCTTCAGCATATACATGTTTCCGCTTGAAAACAGAGCCTCCGCCAACCACGTGCTATGCGGGAATCGCGTCTCCATCAAGTCGACAATGCGCTGCTGATCCTGAGTGTCGGCACGGTCGCGAGCCAATTCCATCAGAAGATAAAGCCGCCGCGCACCGTGCTCGTCATTGGTGTCAGGCAATCCCTGCACCTGTGCCGGCGTCAAGCGCTTCAGTTTCCATTCGCAAGCCGCCGCGTCAACCGCAAAACCCGCGCGCGCCTGCGCATCAAGGCTTGCCTTCTGCGACAGCACTCGATATTGCTCATCCGCATCTGAATAGTGCCCTGCGTTATAGTAGGCATCGCCCAGGCTGCGTAATTCCGCCACAGTCAAGCTCGACTCCGCACCCATAGCCGTCAGCTTGGCGCGCGCAATCTGTGCATCAGCACTAAGAGGACGTCCAAGCAAGAGCTTCTTGAACATCTGCTCCGCCTGTTGCGTCTGCCCCAGAGCAGCGGCCACCTCTGCCTGCGCCAACTGATATCCTGACCGGCCCGCCGAACCCGACCCAGCCGCAAGCACCCGCTGTGCCTCCGCCGCATTGTTCAATGTCAGCAAAACATTCGCTTCCAGTTCCGGCACCTGCGGATTGAAGATGCTATCCGGATAGCGCGTCGCAAATCCGCGCAGCTGCGTTTCCGCTTCCTGAGCATTCCCAGCCTCGTGATTAGCCTGTGCTCCCAGAAAATCCGCGTAGTCCGCCAGCTCCTGTCCCGCCTGTCTTGCCTGACGCAGATTGTCCGCAGCCTCCGCAAAGCGCCTATCAGCTAAGTAGGCATGGCCCAATGCCAGAAAAGCCGCCGATGCAGCCTCGCCTGTATGAGAATGTGCATACTTCGTCACGCCGGCATAAGCCGCGGGAGTGCGCAGAGTCGAAAGTTGCTGCGCCATCGGCCGCAATTCGGTCGAAGCCACAAACGCCTGCTTGATTCGCGCCGTCCGCGCCGCCCTGGCTGACCTTCCCGCCTGCGTTTTGCCGGTGCTGCTCGACGTTTTTCGCTTCGTGCTTGAAGCGGCAGGCTTGGTACTTTTCTTAGCCGTCGTTTGCGCAGAATCGTCCGGCTGCGCGGCCGCTCCAGCCGCCGTCTGCCCCGCCATCGGAGATACAGCCATCAACATTGCCAAGGCGCCGGCAAGCGCCCTCATATGCCCAGGTGCGAAATGTGGGGAATTCACGACCCTCATGTTCTCACTGTAAGCTGATTTCACCATTTGGGCATCATTGGGAATCACCGGCGTTACCGCAATATGCATCAAATCGGGAACGGTGGCCAATTTTCCCGAAAAATTGGGCTGCGAAGAGCCCTATCGATACCTGTTGCTCAGACCACGTTGACTACGGTATTGTTCCCGCATCGGCGCTTTTCCCGCATTGACTCCACCGGGCCTCCGTTCCCCCAACTCACTTCCTTCAGGAGCTATTAATATGCATGCCGCCTCGGCCGCACGTTCTCTCTGCCGCTTCGTTCCATTTACTCTCAGCGCATTTATGCTTCTCTTCGCCCACGCTTCCCTGGCGCAGTCACTCGATCCGCATAGTCCGGCCCCGCTCCAATCCGGCGAGAATACCGGCACGGTCGATAACTTCGTGGGAAGCAATTACTTCTATCTAACAGGCGGACCCGGCGCGGTCACCATCACTGTCAGCTACAGTTCCATGAGCCTCCTCGGAAACGCGCAACGGTCCGCGCTCAGCATTGAACTCTCCGACGACAAGAAATCCTGGACCGAGCGCCGCACCATCTCGTCCCTCAAGCAGTCCAGTTCAACCACCTTGACGGGAAACCTCAAAGTCCCCACCAAGCTGATTCTCTCCATCATTCCGCCCAGCGGCGGCCTGGTCCGCTCCGGCGGTGACTACACCGTAAACGCCACCGGCGCCGTGAAATTCGACCCGCCCCTCAACCCCACCCAGTTGATCGTCGGAACCTATACACCCATGTCCGTACACGACAACGAAGACACAGCCGCCAAGTTCTCGCCTGACGGCACGTTGGAATTTGCCAGCGGCACCAAAGGCAAATGGAAGCTCTTCGACGCCAGTAGCCGCCTCTACACAGTCGCCTTTGCCCAAACCCGCCTAAGCCTCAAGCTGATCCCCGGCCGCGGCCTCGTCGACCCCCACGACCCAACAGCAATCGTCTTCCAGCGCACGCACTGATAGAGTGGCTAGGCCCGTCCGATAGCCACCCGATGCCTGGCCTCGCTCGCGTGAAGGGTACGGGCCTCACCCCGTCCATTTGGCGAAGCTCGGCTGAAGGGTACGGGCTTCACCCCGTCCATTTGGCCTTCAAAGAAGCTGGGCTTTAACCCCTGAGGGTTAGTATTTAGAACGTTTGCATACCCTCAACTGCTAAAGCTGAAGTCCAAAACTACCCATCACGTACGGGATGAATTTCTATCCCCTCCAAGCTGATCCCGCTGCTCGACTCCATCACCGTTTGGTCTCCCCCACCCCGATCCGGTAAACTCATCTTTCACCGGTTTTTCGCGCTCCCCAACCATCCCTAACCGACCCCTTGAAGGATTTCCGCAACCAACGACCATGGCGACCATCCAACCTATTGCAGGTGAACTCGAGCCGCATCCCGACGTTGCCCTTGTTGAAAGGGTGCGCGGAGGGGATGTCTCGGCCTACGACACGTTGGTCCGTAAGTACGAACGGCAGGTCTTCCGCATTGCGCAGCACATTACGCAAAATCGCGAAGACGCTGAGGACGTCATGCAGGACGCGTTTCTCAAGGCGTACGAGAAGCTCGAACAGTTCCAGGGGAATTCAAAGTTCTACACATGGTTGGTCCGAATTGCAGTCAACGAAAGCCTGATGCGGCTGCGCAAGCGCCGTACCGGCAAAATGGTCTCGATCGACGAGGACGTCGAAACCGAGGAGGGCAGCGTCCCACGCGACCTGGCCGACTGGGCGCCCGACCCGGAGCAGAACTACACCCAGTCCGAGCTAAAGGAAATTCTGGAGAAGACCATCAAAGGCCTGCCGCCAGGCTTCAGGATTGTCTTTGTGCTGCGCGACGTGGAAGGTCTTTCCACCGAGGAAACAGCAGAAACGCTGGGTTTGAGCATCCCAGCAGTCAAGTCGCGGCTTTTGCGCGCCCGTCTGCAATTGCGCGAACGCCTCAGCCGCTATTTCCGCAAAAAGAAGGGAGCTGAGAAATGACCTGCACTGAATTTCTCGCTCTGCTCGACGACCTGATCGACGACTCGGTAACCTCGGAGACGCGCGCCGAACTGCAAACCCACCTGCACGGCTGCGATCACTGCGAAGTCACCCTCTCGACCACCCGCAAGACCATCGAAATCTACCGGTCACACGAGATTTACGACCTGCCCGCCGGTCTCCGTGAGCGTCTCCACGCCGCCATCATGGCACGGTGCAAAAAGGGCTGTTGAGCCCCGTCCTCACATCACAAATAAAGTGTCATCCTGAGCGAAGCGTACTTCAGCGGAGTCGAATGGACCCGCGGTTGTTCTTCAGTTTTGGTGCCAAAGTTGCTCCCGTAATGAGCTCCGAGCCGGATCAGAAAGGCGGGTGGCTACGGTCACGCCTTCCTAGCCTGATGAGGGTGCCGCCGGTCCCTCGCATTTTGGGACCGGTGACGAGACGATAAACTTTAACGCGGCAAGCGACCCATGCCGGATGGACCCAAATCATTGAGCGGGAGCCCCAGAAATACATCCAAAATTGGACGTCAATGAGTTTCGCTCCATTGTGCCGGAAGTACCGGCCACCCGTCAGTTATTGCTCAAGTATTAGCTGCGGTGGGTAGTGTCCTACGACTGCGTTGCCACTAAAAAGTTTGGCGGTAGGATTGCTTCGTGCTTTCATAGGTCAATGAGACTCATGCACTCTATTTTTCATATGCTGATGAGACTGCCTGTGCTGATCTTGGTGCCGCTTGCATTCGTGTGCGTGACCTTCATCGTGGGATTCGGAATCCAGATATTCTGTCCCCGACTGCGGTTTCGGCCCCACGAGAGCGGGCATGGATACGAATACACCCACAGCGCGAACGCCTTTTTGGTGGCATTCTTGTGACCTTGATCATTTTGGCTTATCTGATCTGGGGCCTACCTTGATTTGCTTCGCAGTTTTTACATAGATTCTTGCTTTTATTGTTCGTATCGCCAGTGCATATTCTCTGTCGTGAACTCTTCCGGAATGGCCGTACCTGAATTAACATGTCCAACACTGACTATTGTCCCTCCAACGTAGGCCGCTCCAAAGACTCTTCCATTGAACAACTGGATTTCTATTTTCGCGCCGTCATAGGGATGTGTCTTCGCATCTTTTTCGTCGAAGTGTAGCCATTGATTTTCCATAACGAAATTCTAGACGTTTTTGGTCACGATATTAGTGCTGGACTCGGTTCAAAAAGAAAAGCCGGCCTGCCAGGGGCGGCCTCTCAAATCTTGTGTTGGCAATTCCGAGATATCGTAGGAGTGTGCTAAATGCAAGATTCAAGTCAAGAACAGGTTCTCGCCCTCGCTTCTGAGACCGGCGCCCCAACTCAAGCCGCGCAAACAACCCGCCGCACCCTAATCAGTTTCTCCCGCTTCCGCGTCTGCGCAATCTCATACGCCGCTGCCATCCGCATCAGCGTATCCATCTTCACCCCAAACGCCTTCTCGATCCGCAGTGCCATATCTCCCGAAAGCCCAGCCTTCCCGTTCAGCAAGCTGGACAGCGTAGGCCGCGAAACTCCCAGAGCCTCAGCCGCCGCTGTCACAGACAAACCATGTGCCTCAACAATCTCAGTCTTGATGAAATCGCCAGGATGCGTAGGATTCATTATGGCCATGTTTTTTCTCCTCGATTCCTAGTGGTAATCCTCTAGATTCAACACATGAATTCCGCGCTCATCCAGGTCAATCCAAAATGTCAGCCGGAGATTTCCAGTTACGCTCAAGCTCCAGGTGCCCTTGCGGTCTCCCGTCAACTTGTGCGCCTTCCAGGTGGGAAGCATGCTCAATTCATCCTCTTCCACCATCGCATCCAGAAAGGCAAGCATCTTGCGCAGCTTGTCCGCAGATTCGGCCGGGACTCCCTTCGCACTGTCTTCTTCATAGAGCCTCTTCAGACCCTTATGAACGAAGTCCCGAATCTTCATCTATCCAACTGTAGCCCGTAGCCTAACACTTGTCAATGAAAAGTTCGTGAGCCCGAGGCCGTCCTGAATCTGAGAAGGTTCTGGTTTCTGACGCTCGGCCCACCCACCACTCAATATTGCCGGCTAGGATCAACCCCGGCCTGCACATCATGGTAGTAGTCGTACATGTGGCTGACATTCGGATTCCCTCCCCCTCGAATCGAATGTTGAGCCTGTGCCTGTTGCCGCTGCGCAGCCTCCAATTCCGCCTCATTCTTACCCGCCAGCGAATCCCCCAGCGCCTGTCCCCGCTGATAAGCAGCCTTCGCCCCCGCTATATCGCCGTTGAATTGCAAAGCCGCTCCAAGGTTCGTCCATCCCTGGGCAAAGCTCGGTTTCATCTGGACCACCGTCTTATACGCCGGAATCGCTTCATTAAGGTCGCCAAGCTTGACGTAGGCATTGCCAAGCACATACCAGACGTTCACATTGTTGAGCCTTACCGCCAACGGTTTTTCCGTGTCGAGCGTCGCCAGGGACGATTTGAACGCCCCGCCATCCGAATAGGCGACCGCGAGATTGTTGTAATACGTGGGCTGATTGGGATTGATTGAAATCGCGCGTTTGATGGCGCTCACGGCATCGCCATATTGTTTCGCAAAGATGTAAGAGACTCCCAGAGCATGCCATGCAGGAGCCGAGTTGGGTGCAATGGCAACGCATCGCTTCAGCGCAACAATCGCCTTCTCCGGCTCATTGAGCCCCAGCGCGTAAGCATTCCCAAGAGCGCCCCAAGCCTCCAGGCTGTTCGGTTCTGCCTGTGTCCAGGCGGTCGCGTATCTTTCCAGCCCCTGCCAGTCCTTGGCACTTGCGTAAGCATTTGCCCGGGCCGAGGAATATGCCTGCGCAAAAACCAAAGGAGCGGTTGCGGCGCTGAGTGCAATCGAAACGAGAACACCAAATACGGGATTGGGACGCATCTTCATGGGATTCGACTCCGGAGACAAACGAGAATTGAACTCGCTCAGATTCTAGTGTCATGAGTCCAAAGTTCATCTCGAAAAACACTTGCGGCCTGAGATGAACCACGTGCCAGAGCCGCCAGCCAAAGCTGGGTGCCCCACTTCTCACATGCGCTCCAAGTTCAATGAGATGAGTGTTCTGAAAAAACACCTTCAAACTTTTGTGCCAATTCTGAGCCATTTCGTACGCGGCGATCCTGTTCGCTGAAAAGTAACTGCCGGCTAGCGACAAACCGACCGAAACTTGCCTCGCCACGCGTAAAAGGCCGTTTGTAAGCCTCTACCAAAAAGAATTCGTTGACATCCGGGACAATGAATCGGTAGCCTCCGATTGCAAGCCGAATGTCGAGTTCCCCTTCGGCAAGCAGCCAATCCTCAACGCGGCACGTCGGATAACCTGATCGCCTATTACTTCTGAACTGAAGCAGCTGCTCTCCATAGTTGTGGGGTTTCAAGTGCTCCACAACACCCACGGTCTCAAATGAACTTCTCATTCCCACGAGAGGCCTTGATGCTTAATTCCGTTCCCATCCATGAAGGAGCTACCGCCAGCTCATCTCGCACTTTACATGCCAGACAAATTATCGTTTTTTCATGTCTTTTGGTCTTCATTTCTTGCCCTGTGAGGGAAGTCGCCGCAGCGCAATCAGCGACAAAGACAGCGCCCGTCACGGCTAGGTCGCTGGTCAATCTGAAGGCGCCCCACACATTGGATTTCGCATACCGCGGAACACCCGAAGTTGTGCGGATACTGGAAGGCGGGAAGGCGAATCCTACAGCCCTGGCCACCGCCGACTTCAATGCCGATGGCGCGCCGGACGTGGTAGCGGGATACTCAACCGCTGGTGGTGGCGTGCTGACGGTGTTGCGCGGCAACCCGGATGCGTTCGCGCCCAAAGATACCTCGCTCTTCATGAAGGCTATGCATGGCAATGTTCCTGCCACCTTCTTGCCAACCGCAGAAGCTTATTTGCTTGCTGAGCGTCCAGACCTGATTGTGACCGGCGATTTCAATCGCGACGGCAACAAAGACGTGCTGGTGGCTGCTCGCGGTGGCGGCCTTTACCTGCTCGCGGGGGATGGAACAGGAAAACTCGGCACCCCGGAGCCGGTGTTCCTGGGCGGACGCGTGAGGGCGATGGCGGCGACCGGCGACGGTCATGTCGCGGTGAGCATAGATGCAGAGCGTGGTCCGGAATTGCTGATTCTTTCTTCGGGACCCTCAGGTTTGGTTTCTGAGGCAACTTTTCAATTACCGGCGCGGGGCGATGCCGTGATGTGGGCAGATCTGGGCGGCGGAGCGGATGTTGCGGTGAGCGCGGGCAGTCATGTTGCAATCTTCTATAACCCTCTGAAGAGGAGCCCGCTGACGGAAACACCACAGGCTGAAACGATAGATCTGCCGTTCAACGTAAGCGGTTTGACGGCGGGCAACTTCGTCTGGGATCGGGACGGCCGCACGGAGATAGCCGTTCTTGCGGAGGATGGCAGCATCCATATTTTGCAGCATGGATCGCTGGATACGCGACCGCTGACTGCCGCGGACATCCCCGGCCGGCGAGCGGCCCTGCGGGAAAAACGAAAGCACGAACGCCTGAATCCGATGTCGCTGGGCGCGTGGATCGTGGCCAAAGAGGTGCGGAATCCTGGATCGGCACCGGCTGGACCGTTGTCGCAAAGCGCCTTCAGTTCTCCGCATCTAGCTGCCGCCGCCACCAACGACCTGATGGTGCTCGATGCGCAGGGGAATCAGCTTCACCTTCTCGACACCTCCGGCAAAGCGGCAAGTCCCGGCGCATCCGTGTCGTTTTCCGGAGCGCCAATTGCTGCGCTGGCCTTGCCCCAGAAGATCGATGCCCATCGCGATACGATCGTTCTGGTCAAGGGCTTGTCCCGCCCGATTGCTCTCGACCAGGGCGGCGATCCAACACTCGCTGTGACTACGACGGCGGATGAAGATACCCAGGGTGCCTGCGCAACAAACAGCACAATCACGGCCACGAACAACCTTCCGTCCCCGCTCAGCTTGCGCCAGGCTATTTGCGTGGCCAATAACACCGGCTCCGGAAACTACACCATCAATGTGCCGGAAGGAACCTACCAACTCAACATCAGCACCTTCGCGGGAAACGGAACGGCTTCTTCGTCAGGTTTATCTCCGACCGCGGCTGGCGAACTTCAGTCCGGCACCAAGAGCGGCACGAACATTACCATTGTCGGTTTGGGGCCGACTCCGGCGACCACCATTATCGAGCAGACCGACGGCGTGGACCGCGTCATCGAGCAGGATCCGCTTGGAAACGGCAGCATGCCGCTTACTATCGAAAACATGACGCTGACCGGGGGGAACTGCTCAACCGGCCTCGACTGCGCTTTCAGCGGAGGGGCGTTGCTAACAGGCGGCTACACAGGGGACACTCTTTCTCTTACCAGCGTCACCGTGTCAAACAGCAGTGAGCAGGCCGACACGCCCGAGCTCGGCGGTGGGAATCAGGGTGGCGGAGTGTCCATGGCCGGACCCGACTTTACTGTCGCCAACTCCACTTTTTCGGGAAATTCAGTTACCGCGAGTTCGACCAACGCCGGGGTTGGCGGCGGAGTCGAATTCCTGGACGACGTCCCAGGGAGCATGACGATCACGGGTTCAACTTTTACCGGCAACACCGTTCCGGCCAGCAGCATTGGCGCACAGGGAGGCGGCCTGTGGATTAGCCTCCAGGTCATTGGCGACCTTGCCAACGTCGCTGGTTCGACCTTTACTGAAAACTCTGCCGAAGGGTCGAACGGCGTGGGCGGCGCAATTTTTACCGCTGGGCTCACAACGGTTACCAACTCACGCATCACGGGGAATTCCGCCGCAGCGGGAGGCAGCGGATTTTGGGAGCAGGGCTACGCAGGCCAGCCAGCCGACGGAGTGGGCACCGTCAAAGACAACTGGTGGGGCTGCAATAGTGGGCCCGGCGCAAGCGGTTGCGACACAGTGAACGCCTCTACCATTTCAGGGGACGATGCATCGGTGGTATTCGACCCCTACCTGGTGCTCGCCATCGGCGCCAATCCGACTTCAATTGAAGTGAATGGAACCTCAACGCTTACTGCCGATCTCACGCACAATTCGAGCGGCACGGGCGGCTTCAGCGTTCCCAATGGAACTCCAGTCAGCTTTGGCGGCACGGACGGAAACGACAATCCCACCAACACTACGTTTTCCAGCGGAGGGGCCACGTCCACCTTCACCGGAACCACTGAGGGGACGGGCAGCGGATCCGCAACGGTCGATAATCAGACCGTAGATGTCACAATTGACATTACCGGACAACCAACGCTGGCGATCACAAAGAGCCATACAGGAACGTTTACGCAGGGCTCGACCGCCGAATGGGACATTCGGGTGTTCAACGAGGCTGGTTCCCCTTCCGAGGCGACTACGGGAGCCACAGTCACCATGGTCGATACGCTCCCTGCGAATTACACGCTGTCCAGCTATACCGGTTCCGGCTGGGGCTGCACGGGCTCAACCACGGTCACCTGCACTTCCACGGCTGTTGTGAGTGGCGGCTCAAGTTTCCCACTCATCAGACTGATTGTGAATGTGCCGGCTAATTCGCCCACTTCGGTTACCAACAATGCTGTCGTCTATGGCGGCGGCGACCCGAACCACTCCAATTTGGGGAATGGCGCGACTACCTTCGAAACCGTGAACAACGTGGTCCAGGTGCCCGCGTACATCTCGCTGACCGCGGGGAACAATCAGTCCGTCACGGTTGGCACGGCGTTTTCGAGTCTGTCGGTTACGGTTGAAGATGCGGCCGGCAACCCTGTCAGCGGCCAGAGTGTGACATTTACGTCGCCGGCTTCGGGTTCCAGCGGGACATTCAGCAACAATACAAACACCATTACCGCAACTACGAATCGAAGCGGTGTGGTCAGCGAGTCGTTCATCGCAAACAGCATGGCAGGCGGCCCGTACAATATCTCCGTCTCATCCGGCTCGATCACAGACAATTTCAGCGAGACTAATCTCGCTGGAGCACCCGTTTCTATGACGGCCAATTCTGGAACAACACCGCAATTCGCGACCGATCTTACAGCGTTTGCAAATCCCCTTGCGGTGACCTTGCTTGATTCGTTCAACAATCCGGTTCCGGGAATTTCTGTGACGTTTACGGCGCCCTCCTCCGGAGCCAGCCTCGGATTCAACAGCAACGGCGGCGCCAGCACGTTCACGGTAAGCACCGACGGAACCGGTACTGCCAATGCAGGAACAGTCACCGCGAATGGGACTTTTGGCGGCCCTTATTCGGTTACAGCGGTGGCGAATTCACTTTCAACCAGCTTCAGTCTGACCAACGTCATCGCCAATATCCTTTGGATCGGCAACTCGAACAGCCAGACCTCGGCGTTCTTCGATATCGGTACACCCTACCTGTCGAGCGCTGAATCGACTGGGGGTACCGGAGTTGCAATCGACAGTTCGGGAAATGTTTGGAGCCTGAACGCTGGCGGGAACACTGTGTCCGAATTCACCAGCACTGGCTCACCCACCAGCACCAACATCTCCGGCGGTGGACTCGACGCCGGCTCCAGCTTGGCGATCGACGGCTCGAATCAGGTCTGGATACCCAACTCCAGCGGCGGCACTCTCGCGGTCTTCAATTCGAGTGGAACGCCGGTTTCCACCACTGCTTACACCGTCGGAACCAGTGCCCCCACAAGCATTGCCATCGATATCTCAGGAAATGTCTGGATCGCCAACAACGGGAGCAACGCCGTCACCAAGATTCTCGGGGCCGCGTCGCCCACCGTTCCGCTGGCGACAGGTGTCGTCAACGCTACTCCCGCGACCGAACCTTAATCCCGGGCGTCGTTGCCTCACGATGGATGGCGCAAGAGAAAACCTGTCGGGAAAATGTTGAACAGGAGTTCCGGGTGTCTTACCTGCTACTCGTCAGTGACTGGTTGATCAACACCGGCCTGAGACGCACTCGGAAGAATTTGCTCTATACACTCGCACATCCTGCCCGTTGAGCCCGTTGTAGAATCTGTAACTCACGTGCTTTCAACGCGCCCTATTGTCGGTGCCCCATCTTTTCGACTCTTTCCAGTCGAAAGAGCGGGAGTCCTCAGATCTCAACAGAAACCCGTTCATCAGGAATTCACCGGAGTTCAAAGCCTTCCTGAAGCGGCGCCGGCAGGGAGTTGCAGTCGCGGTTCACAAATTTCTTCGATAACCTTGCAGTTCATTAACCCCGAAGCGCGCACAATACTCTCATGACTTCCAAAAACCGATTAAGCAGCGCATACCCCTCCTCCGCCTCGGCAAAAAGGACATCAAAAATCTGCCACGTACCCCCTACCCCCAAAGACAGTAGTAACCATCACCCTACATCCCCATTAGTAACCCATCGTTGACTCAAATGAAATAAAATAGGCTAAATACTCGTAATTGAGGAAATCACTAGCGTGTCAGACTCCCGCAACCGAGACATGGGACTCAATGACCGTCAATCCTCTTAGCTGACGTTACTTCCCCCCGCCATTTCCTGCCTCACTCCACGACTCCACCGGCCCCAGCTTCAAATCCGTCAACCCTTTTTCAATCTTCGCCTTGTCGCCGACCGCAATCACAAGCAGATTTTCCGGATGAATGTACTTGGCAGCAGCCGCCTGTGCATCCGCCGAAGTCACACCCTCAATCTGCGCCGGAAATTTGGCCAGGTAATCGAGCGGCAAACCAAAAAGCCAAAGATCCGCCAACTGCCCATTCACATCCGAAGCGCTCTCAAAGTTCCCCGGAAGCGATCGGATGATCGAGTCCTTTGACAGCCGAAGTTCCGCATCCGTCAGCGGCTTCGAGTGAATGCCATCCAGTTCTTTGAACAACTGCTCGGCAGCCGGTCCAGTCACGTCCGTCCGGACCTGCGCGCCGGAAATAAATGGCCCAATCCCGGGGTAATACCAGAAGAACGAAAACGCCCCGTAGGTATAGCCCTTGTCTTCACGCAGGTTCTGATTGATGCGCGACGAAAACAGGCCGCCAAGCATAGTATTCATCACGTCGACAGCCGGGTAATCCGGCGAGTTCCGCTGCATGCCGACACCAAACGCCAGCAGTGCAGTCTGCGGCGCTCCAGGTTTATCCACAATCAATACCCTGCGGTCAGGAATCGCTGGAGCTGGCGGCGCAGTGGCAGCCTGCGCGCTCGACGCCCACTTGCCGAAAGACTCTTCCGCCAGCTTGCGCGCCTCGGCAAGCGTCAAGTCGCCGGTCAACTCCAGCAGACTGCTTTTCGGCCCGTAGTGCCGCGAATAGAAAGCCTCAATCTCGTCGCGAGTAATGGCGTGCAGCGAGGCCGCAGTGCCCAGCGCGTCATACCCGTAAGGGTTCGCCGCACCAAACAGATTCAATGCTCCCGCCCGCAGCGCAAGCTGGATCGGACTATCCTGCTGCTGCATCAGCGACGTCAACCGGCGAGCCCGAATCCGCTCCAGGTCTTCCGCCGGAAACGCAGGGTGTTCAGCCGAGTCAGCCACCAACTCAAGTCCGCGGCCAACATGCTTCGACAGAAGCGAGATCCCCAGCCGCGCGCTGTCCGTATTGCTCGACGCGCCCAAATCGGCCCCCAGAAGAGAAGCTTCGTTGGCGATCTGTTCCGCCGACCTCTTTGTCGTGCCTTCCGTCAGCAATGAAGCCGTGATTCCAGCCAAACCAGGCCGGTCCGCCGGGTTTGTTTCGCTCCCCGCCAGCGTGAGCAGTTGCACCGAAACAATGGGAAGCTCATGCCGCTCGACAAGGTAGACCGTGAGCCCATTCGAAAGCGTAAAGACGCTCGGCTTGGGCAACACCAGCGGCCGCTGCGGACCTGGCTTCGGCTGAGTGTCACGCCAGGCCTGCGCCGCCTCAAACTCCGGTGTGTGCTGCGCATTGAACTTGAAGGCGGCATCCGCATCGTCAGGACTCCGCGGCACATCGTTCAGCACTTTTTTGCCCGGTAAGCCGTACACAACAACGCGCTGATCCTTGCCCAGTGTGGCCTGCGCATACTTCTGCGCGCTTGCCGGAGTCACAGCGTCATACCGCGCCAGATCTTTGGGCAAATAGCCGGGATCGCCCGTGTACTGGTTGTAGTAATTCAGCTGATCGGCAACGCCGCCAAAACCGCCCAGCCGCTGCAACCCTGAAATCAACTGCGTCTCAACCTTGTTGCGCGCCCACTCCACTTCCTCAGCCGTGGGACCTGACTTCGAAAAGCCGTCAATAATCTTCTCAGCTTCAGCCTCAAGCTTTTCCGGTGTCACTCCGGGTTTGGCAATCAATTCGCAGACAAACTCAGACACCAATGCCTGCGATTCGTTATTGCACTCCGCCGATTGAGCGATTTGCTGCTTATACACCAGTTCCTTGTACATCCGGCTTGACTTGCCCGCTCCCAAAACTCGCGCCGCGACGTCGGCATCCGCATCCCCAGGCGCAAACGCCGGCACCGAAAGCCAAGCCAGAATCACCTTCGGCAATTGCACTGTATCCGCAACCACCGTGCGCCGTTCCGAAGTTATCGGCGGCGTCTCAACCGACGTAAGCTTGACCGCCGGACCTTCCGGAATCGGCCCAAAATACTCTTCAATCAGAGCCTTGATGGTCGCAGGGTCGTAGTCGCCCGCGATGGCCATCGTGGCGTTGTTAGGCGCGTAGAACTGGGTGAAAAACTCGCGCAAATCCGCCAGCCGCGCCGCTTCCACATCGGCATGGGAACCCATCACATCCGCATAATAAGGGTGCGTTTTTGGAAACAGCTGGTGATACATCTCTTCATCGACAATCCCGTAGGGCCGACCCTCAACACTCTGTCTCCGCTCATTCCGCACCACGTCGCGCTGGTTGGCGAGCTTGGTCCGATCCAGCCCATCCAGAAGAAACCCCATCCGATCGCTTTCAAGCCAAAGAACCGTCTCCAGTTGATTGGAGGGGACGGTCTCAAAGTAATTTGTCCGGTCGAAATCCGTGGTTCCGTTCGAGTCCGTAGCCCCCGCGCCCTCGAGAATCTTGTCGCGCGCCTTCCCTTCGATATGCTTCGAGCCCTCAAACATCATGTGCTCGAACAGGTGCGCGAATCCCGTCCGTCCCGCGCGTTCCTTCACCGGTCCAACGTGATACCAAATGTCGACGGCCACAATCGGCAGCTTGTGATCTTCATGCAGCAGGATCTCAAGGCCATTGCTCAGCTTGTAGCGCTCATAGCTGATCTCCGGCGAATGTTCGGAACTCGCCGGGACAGGCGGTGCGGCGGTTGCGGCATAACTAGCTGAAACGGAGAGGCTTAGAGAGCAAAGCAAAAATGCTGCGGGAACAAATCTCATCGCTGGAAAGTCTCCTTCGCTGTTTCGAAGTCTGTGGAAGTCTGCAGGCTGAGCGTTACAGGGGAAAAAACGGTGGGAAAGGTCTGCGCACCAAGAATAAATCAGTTTCCTGCCACACAAGCCAATTCCTACCAGCTGATTTTTCGACAGCACCCATGCCGGGAAAATACCCCTTCCCGTGACTTTTGAGTGAATCGCCTGCCAGAAACTGCTTTGTTTCCGGGCAAGACAACAACTTCCCGGAGTAAGCTGGGTTCAGATGGGTAGGGCGTCCACTTGCCCCTGCATCCATTCCGAAAGGCCATGAGCGCAAAGGAGACCCACCGATGGAACGACTCAGAGGATCGCTAGCTCTTCTGTTATGTGTCGCTCTATCTCTGCCCTCCGCATCCGCGTTCGCCCAGGCTGCTCCTCAGCCGGCCCAGCCTCCAGCGCATCCCCACGCCAGACAGCCCTATCAAGCAGGCCAGTTGCAAGGCGATGAGAAGATTTTGCATGCTCTGAACCGCTTCACCTTTGGCCCGCGGCCAGGCGATCTGGAAACCGTAAAGTCAGTAGGTCTGGATAAGTGGTTCGCTCAGCAGCTACACCCGGCGACCATCAACCAATCCGATCTCTCAGCCCGACTCGCCCAGTTCCCCGCCATGCAGGACAGCACAGAACAGTTGCTAGTCCGTCTGCCCAGCAATGCCATGATTCGCCAGGCCGTCGACGGCAAAGTGCCCATCCCTCAGAGCGGTGCCGTTCATTCCGTCTATGTGAACGAAATCGCTCGATACCAGATCAAGCAGCAGCAGAAAGAGAAGAACAAGCAGCAGGCCCTGGTTGCTGCGAACGCTGCAATGCCCGGTCAGGACATGATGGGTAATGCCGTGAGAATGAGTCCGGACGGCACGCAATCCATAGCGGCACCCGTCGAACAAGCCCAGCCGAATAGGATGGCGGCCGATAGCCAGCCCGAGACCCCTGCGCCCAGCGATGCGCAGATCCAATACATACTCTCGCAGCAGCCGCAGCAGCGCGTGGCAAGTCTGGCAACCATGCGGCAACCGGAGTTCGATGCATTTCGCAAGGCACTCAAAGGCCCCCAGAAACTCGCCCTGAACGATGGCCTCAACCCTGCGCAAAAAGAGGTTGTCGCCGCACTTGAAAATCCACAGCGCGTGGTCAATGAGGAGCTTGCTGCCCAACGCCTCACTCGTGACATCTACTCCAACGCACAGCTTCAGGAAGTGATGACCGACTTCTGGCTCAATCACTTCAATGTCTATCTGCACAAGAATGACGAGACGCCCTATTACCTTGTCAGCTATGAGCGCGATGTTATTCGTCCGCTCGCGCTGGGTAAATTCGAAGACCTGCTCGAAGCTACGGCGCATAGCCCGGCAATGCTGCTCTATCTTGATAACTCCAGCAGCATGGGCCCCGATTCACCCGCAGCCGAAAAGGCCAAAATGAACGCGGCCCGCCGTCCGGACGCACAGAAGAAAGCTCCCGAAGGCCTGAACGAAAACTATGCTCGCGAGCTTATGGAATTACACACCCTCGGCGTGAATGGCGGCTATACCCAGGCCGATGTGACTCAAGTTGCGCGCGTACTCACCGGCTGGACCGTCGATCGCCCGCAACGCGGTGGCGGCTTCAAATTCGACGAGAATCGCCACGAGCCAGGGACCAAGAAAGTCCTTGGTAAAAAGATCAAAGAACATGGCGAGTTGGAAGGCCGTCAGGTCCTGCACATGCTAGCGTGTAATCCCGCCACGGCCCGATTTATATCTCGCAAACTTGCTATCCGCTTTGTTGGCGATGAGCCGCCCCAGGCTCTTGTCGATCGCATGGCCGGGACTTACCTCTCAAGCAGCGGCGACATATCCGCTGTCCTCAAGACGCTTTTCAAATCGCCGGAGTTCTGGTCAACCGATTCTTACCGCGCCAAAGTAAAAACGCCGCTTGAGTATGTTGTCTCCGCCGCGCGCGCCAGCAATGCAGCCATCGATAACTGGCAACCGCTCACCAACGCTCTGCACGACATGGGCATGCCTCTTTACGGTGCTGTTCCGCCAACGGGCTACAAATGGGAAGCTGCCGATTGGGTGAGCACAGGCGCACTGGTCAACCGCATGAACTTCGCACTGAATCTGGCTGCAAACAAGCTACCCGGAATCGCGATAACCTGGGGTGCGCCCGGCGCTTTGACGCCCATCCAGAATTACCAGGTAACCCCGCCCGCCGCCGTGGTTGCACAGTCCGCAGCTTCCGTCTCGGTACCCGTTCCGACGCCCGATGCGGAAGAGCCGCGCCTCGAAGCTCTGCTCGTCGCAGGCGGCATCAGTGTGGCCACACGGAGTGCTGTGCTTGAGCAATTCAACTCTCAAAGTCAGGCCCAGAATCAAGCCACAACCAAGCCTTCACCCGCCGCGGCCAAGCCAATGAAACCTGGACAAGCCGCATCGGCTCTCGAAAAGCAGGATCAGTTGCTAGCCGGCCTCTTACTGGGTTCGCCGGAGTTTCAACGCCGTTAAGAGCGGCTGATTGAGTTTGCAGTTTGCTGTCTTGAAAGGGCATGGCTTTAGCCGTGCCACATGATTCACCTCAGTTTGTTGGGCTTTAGCCCCTGAGGGAATGTGAGCTGGTTCAGCCGTGCATTCCCGACGTAAAGGAAGGAACACATGCAAACCAGCCGAAGATTCTTCCTGCGCAATGGCGCACTAGCCGTAGCCGGAACCACCGCCATTCCAAGCTTTCTGGTTCGCTCGGTTCTGGCGGATGCCGCACCCGCTCCAGGCAAGCGCCTCGTGGTCATCTTCCAGCGCGGAGCCGCAGACGGCCTCAACGTAGTCGTTCCCTATCGCGAAAAGAATTACTACGCAATGCGTCCCGGCATAGCCATTCCCGACAACAAGGTCCTCGACCTCGACGGTTTTTTCGGACTTCATCCATCCATGGCACCCTTTAAAGGGCTCTATGACCAGGGCCATCTCGCCGTCGTGCACGCTGTCGGCTCGCCTGATATGTCCCGCTCGCACTTCGATGCGCAGGACTTCATGGAATCCGGTACGCCCGGTCTTAAGTCCACTGAAGACGGATGGCTGAACCGCGCCTTGCAGGAAGAAGACCAGCGCCGCCGCCAATCTCACACTGCATTTCGCGCGCTCGCATTGGGCTCTCAAGTCCCGCGCACACTGGCCGGCAAGGTTCCCGCCATTGCTCTCTCAAGCGTCAACAGCTTCTCCGTTGGAGGCCGCGGCCCCGCCCCATCAGCCGCCGCGAACGCTTTTCAGGCCATGTACGGTGAAAGCGGCGACAGCATCATGCATGCTACCGGCGAAGAAACTTTCGAGGCAGTGAAAATGCTGCGCGACGCTAATCCTGCACAGTACAAGCCCGCTCCAGGAATCGAGTATCCCAACAACGACTTCGGCAACAATATGAAGCAGATTGCGCAGCTGCTCAAGTCCAACCTCGGCGTCGAGGCAGCCTTCACCGACGTTGGCGGATGGGACACACACCAGAACCAGGGTGGCGTGAACGGCCAGCTCTCCGATCGCCTGCGCGAATTCTCATCCGCAATCAATGCATTCTGGCGCGACATGGGTGACGACGCAGAAAACGTAACCGTCGTTACCATGTCGGAGTTCGGCCGCACAGCGCGTGAAAACGGCACCGGCGGCACCGATCACGGTCATGCGAATGTGATGTTCGTTCTCGGCGGCGCGGTTAAAGGTGGCAAGGTATACGGCAAGTGGCCCGGCCTGGCCAACGGACAACTCAACGAGGGCCGAGACCTCGCTGTCACCACGGACTTCCGCCAGGTACTCGGCGAAGCGGTTGCAAAGTCCATCGGCGCACGCAATCTGGACTTGGTTTTCCCCGGCGCCCAACTCCACCAGGACCGCTTCTTGCGCATCATCTAGAACTTGTTTCACAAATCTGCTTTGTAACAGGGCACGACTTTAGTCCTGCCGGAATGGCCCGGAAAATCTGGGGTTTTAACCCCTGCGGGATGAATACCCAGACTTTGCAGTATTTATGAAGCGCCCTCTAGCTATCGTATTTGGTTTCACTCCGCCCTTAACGCCTCCGTCGGATTCACAGCAGCTGCTCTTCGCGCCGGAATATAACTGGCAATCATCGCTGAAACCCCAAGCAATCCCGCTACGCCAGTCAACGTGCAGGCATCCCATGCCTGCACGCCAAATAGCAGCTTACCCATCAGCGTTGCTGATCCCACTGCGGCTGCGAGTCCCGCGACAATCCCTATACCAACCAGGCGCCCAGCCTCTATCAGGATAAGTCGATAGACCGAGCTTCGCTGCGCACCCAGCGCCATGCGCACACCAATCTCGCGCGTCCGCTGGCTCACGGAATAGGCAACCACACCGTAGATACCCACGACGCCGAGTACCAATGCCAAAACCGCAAACCCACCAGCCAGGTACGCCGCCGAACGTCGAAAATAGGCTGCCTGCGATTCGTCAATCTGCTGCTGCATTGTGCTCTCCCAGTCGACGCTTACACCGGGATTGACGGAGTGAATCATCGACGCCAGAGCCGGCAAGATCGAAGCTGGATCCTGCGACGTGCGCAGCGCGACGTAAAAATACGTATCCGGATTCTGGTCGAACGGCCCGTACTCGGCAGGCAGGTGCGCCTCATCAAGGCCACCGTCTTTGAAGTCTTCAACCACGCCGACAATCTGCCGAATGGACGCCGGAGACAAATCGTTGTCGCCAATCATCTTGCCAATCGGATCCTGGCCGGGAAAGTATTTGTGCGCAAATTCCTCATTAATGATGGCGACCCGCGATGACCGAGAATCATCCGTCTCTGTGAAGAATCGGCCCCTCATCAACTTGACCCCAAGCATTTGAAGCAAACCGGCACTGACCGCGCGTTCATTCACTTCATTCTCTATGCCGTCGTAGGGCCGCCCCACAATTCGCACCGGATTCATTGGACAGTTACAGCCAACTGGAAGCATGTTAGTAAGACCTGCCGATTGCACGCCGGGCATGCTGGCGGCACGCTCCAGCAAAGCATGTTCAAACGCCACCTGTTGACCGCTTTGTGAAAAAAGGGACTGTTGCAAACTGACGTTGACCGTAGCCAGGTGATCGGTTCTGAATCCCAGAGGCTCACCCAGCAGCTCGTACAGGCTCTTACCCAGCAAGCCCGCACCGGCAAGCAACACAACCGCTGCCGCCAGTTCCACAACCACCATGTTCGCGCCCGTGCGGCGCCAAGCTTTCCCCGCCGAAGTGCGCGATCCCTCCCTCAATCCATCGCGCATGTTTGAAAAGCGGAAATGGAGAATCGATGTGATGGAAAAAAGCAGCGCCGCAAGCACTGCCAGGCCAGC
>Ga0302319_10004817_pt1 | contig 27517 bp, 21 predicted proteins | sample Bog_T0_2_FD_203319 | JGI IMG/M metagenome (GOLD analysis project Ga0302319, IMG submission 203319) | Peat permafrost microbial communities from Stordalen Mire near Abisko, Sweden - Bog_T0_2 | ecosystem: Environmental > Terrestrial > Soil > Wetlands > Peat | place: Sweden: Abisko, Stordalen Mire... | reverse complement strand
CCGCGCGCGGGCGGCCGCTTCTCGTTTTATTGGCCTTCCCCGCGGCGGCGGCGCTGGCGGGGCCTTCCAATCTCATCGCGCCGCCCGACTTCGGACCCGTCGGCCAGGGCGACGGCGGGCAGTCCGGGGCGCTTCTGGAGCGATTCCGCGATTCGGGCCCGGCGGAACCCTACTACCTCGAGTTCCAGCTTCAGACAATACCGCGCCGGGGGGACGTCAGGATCACCAGGGGGCGTCTGTGGGGTGCGCGCGAAGGCGGGGGGCTTGTGCTGCGCCTCTGTGTCTGGGACGCGGCGGGAGGGGAACACCGCTTCCTGTTGCGCAACGGTCCGGAGCCGGCGGGATGGAGTTTCTCCGCGGGCGCCGTCGTCCCCCTTGCGTACGGCGACATGTCCAAGCCCCTTGTCGAAGGCGTGGAGGTGACGCCGTTCGACATGCAGATGCCGTATCTTTACTGGCCCGATGTGCGCGCGGGGAAGGTCACCAGGGTCCTGGGCCGGCCCGCGCGGCAGTTTGTCTTCAGTCCGCCCCGGGGACCCTCCGGGGGCGCGTCCGGCCCAGCCGGAGTCCGCGCCTATTTTGACACCGAATTCAACGAACCGGTCCAGACGGAGCTCCTTGCTTCCGACGGCAGCGTCACCACAACGCTCTCGCTCGTCGACCTGAAGAGGGTCGGCAAACAGTGGATACCCAGGGAGGTCGACGTGCGCGACGAGTCGACCCGGGACAAGACCCGGATCTTTGTGACCGCGGCGGCCCTGGGACTCGATCTTTCACCCGCCCTTTTCCTGCCCGAGGAGCTCGCCGTCGAGGTGGCGCCGCCCGAGGGGAGGCTGATCGCGCGGTTCCATGACTGATTCGAGCAACTTTTTTCATTGCGGCTTGCCGGCCTGCCGTGCCATTCACAGGCGTCCCAGGCAACTTATCCCTCTTCATGGCAACGTCACCCCGCTCAGCGTCTGCCCCGCTGACCTTCGACCTACCGCTGTCGCTCATCACCCGCATTGAGGCAATACGGCGCGGGCGGGCCCTCAAATCCGCGAGCGAGGTGGTGCGCCTCGCCATAGAGCTGTGCGACTTTGACGACTGTGAGCTGGATCACGATCCCCGCCGGCAGATTTCTGTGAGGATCACCGCGAGGCAGCGCGCCACCCTCAAGCGCTATGCCCGGAAGAAGCGCGCGAGCGTCGGCGAACTCCTGCGCCAGGCCCTCGACAGTCTTCCCTCCAAGCCGCCCCGCAAATAGCAGGGTTGCGTTCCGCAGGGCAAAGGCCTTTTAGTGGGTTTTTTGAACCCATGTCCAACCCGCCGCTGCCACTCTCCTCCTGGGCCAGGAACATATCGCCTTCGCCGACGCTTGGGATAGACGCCCAGATAAAGGCGCTCCAGGCCGCGGGCCAGGACATCTGCGGCTTTGCCGCGGGCGAGCCCGACTTCGACACGCCCGAGCACATCAAGCAGGCGGCGATCTCCGCCCTCCAGGCGGGCAGGACCAAGTATGCCGCCACCGCGGGCATCGAGCCGCTCCGGCAGGCCGTGGCCGACAAATATCAAGCCTGCTACGGCCTGAAGGTTGCGCCCTCCCAGGTGATCGTCAGCCCTGGAGGCAAGTTTTCGTGCTATCTGGCGGTGCTCGCCGTCTGCTCGCCCGGCGACGAAGTCATCATTCCGGCCCCGTACTGGGTGAGCTACCCCGAGATGGTGAAGCTCGCCGGCGCTGTACCAAAGTTTGTCCTGGCGGACGACACGACCGGATTTCGCCTCACCCCGGCCCAGCTCGAATCGGCGATCACGGGCCGGACGAAGCTCCTCATCCTCAATTCGCCGTCGAATCCGACTGGTGCAGTCTATACCCGGGAGGAGATGGAGGCCATCGTGGCGGTCGCGCTCAGGCACAACCTGTACATCCTCTCGGACGAAATCTACGAATTTCTCGTGTACGACGGGGTGCGGACGGTGGGTCCGGCCACCCTGGGGGCCGAGGCGGCCGCGCGGACGATCATCGTCTCGGGGTTCTCCAAGACATACGCGATGACCGGCTGGCGCCTGGGCACGATGGTCGCCCCGGCCCCGGTCGCCAAGGCGGTTTCGGAGCTGCAGAGCCAGATGACCTCCAACGCCACCACCTTCGCCCAATACGGTGCGCTAGCCGCACTCAAGGAGGCCGACAAGACCCAGGCTGCGTTCGCCAGGATGCTCGAAGCCTTCGACAGGCGCCGTAAATTCCTGCACGGCGCCCTCAATGCGATCCCCGGAGTGACCTGTCTGCTTGCCCAGGGCGCGTTCTATCTATTTCCCCGGATTTCCTCGTTCGGGATCCCCTCCCACGATTTCTGCGTGGACCTACTCGCCAGGGAGAAGGTGGGGGTCGTGCCCGGGAGCGCTTTCGGAGCCGAGGGTTATATCCGGCTCAGCTACGCGACAAGCGACGAGATCATCGCCAAGGGCGTCGAGCGCCTTGCGCGGTATTGCAAGAGCCTCCCACCCCGATAAGATACCAATAGCGCCATGCCCTACCAGAATGTCACCCCGCCGGAAGGCGGAAAGATCACGATCCGAAACGGCCGTCTCACCGTGCCCGACAACCCGGTGATACCCTTCATCCGCGGCGACGGCACGGGTCCTGACATCTGGGCCTCCTCGGTGAGGGTCTTTGACGCGGCGGTGGACAAGGCCTACGGCGGCCGCAGGAGAATAAGCTGGTTTGAGGTGTTCGCCGGCGAGGCGAGCTTCAACCGTTTCAAGAACTGGCTGCCCGACGACACCGTCGAGGCCTTTCGCGACTATCTCGTCGGCATCAAGGGCCCGCTCACGACGCCGGTCGGCGGCGGCATCAGGTCGCTCAACGTGGCACTGCGCCAGATGCTGGATCTCTACGTCTGCCTTCGCCCGGTCCAATGGTTCGCGGGCGTTCCGAGCCCCGTCAAGCGCCCCGAAAAGGTGAACATGGTGATCTTCCGGGAAAACACCGAGGACATCTACGCGGGCATCGAGTATGCCGCGGGCACCCCGGACGCGCAGAAGATCCTCGATTTCATGGCCGCGAACTTCCCCAAGGCCTTCGACAAGGTTCGCTTCGGGACGGTCGCCAGGGCGTCGGAGTTCTGGCAGCGGGTGGGAATCAAGGACTTTCCGTGCGAGGTGCAGGTGGGGGTTGGCATCAAGTCGGTGAGCTATTCCGGGAGCGTACGGCTCATCCACAGCGCGATAGCCTACGCGATCAGGACCGGACGCAAGAGCGTCACCCTGGTGCACAAGGGCAACATCATGAAGTTTACCGAGGGGGCGTTCCGCGACTGGGGCTACCAGACCGCCAGGCAGTTTTTCGGCGCCGTCGAGATCGACGGCGGTCCCTGGTGCAGGATCCCCGAGGGAAAGCCCGGCGCCGGCCTCGTGATCAAGGACAGCATTGCCGACATCACCCTGCAGCAGGTTCTGACCCGGCCCGAGGATTTCGACGTGATCGCGACGCTCAACCTGAATGGCGACTACCTCTCCGACGCCCTGGCGGCCCAGGTCGGGGGCATCGGCATCGCTCCCGGCGGCAACATCAATTACATTTCCGGCCACGCCATCTTCGAGGCGACGCACGGCACCGCCCCGAAATATGCGGGCAAGGACGTCGTCAACCCCGGTTCCGTGGTCCTCTCGGGCGAAATGATGCTGCGCTACCTGGGATGGAACGAGGCGGCGGACCTCATCCTCAAGGGGCTCAACGGGGCCATCGGCTCAAGGAGGGTGACCTACGACTTCGCGCGGCAGATGGAGGGCGCCACGGAGATCAAGTGCAGCGCCTTCGGCGACAATATCATCGCGCACATGTGACGGCGGTCCGTCTCAGGCGGGACGGACGCCCGCGAGCTTCGCCACGATCGAGGGCTCGGCACCGAGCGTCCCCTTGAGCCGCTCGAGCGAATCCGGGGCGCGCGCCGCCCTGGCGGCCGCCAGGGCCGCCGCCAGGCGGCCCTTGATGTCAAGGCGTGCGGCCACGTCGGCATAGTTTCCAAGCGCCAGGAATTTCTCGAGGTAGCGCACCCTTCCGTCCCATTGGTGGGCATCGACCGTGCGCTGCGCCTCCAGGCGGGCGCGGTACCAATCGCTCGCCAACAGCGAGTCGCGGGTGAAAAGGGCCCTCAGTTCGGGGGAGTCGGCGCCCTTCCCGTTCCAGGACCCGTCCCGCATGAGGTGGAGCAGGGCGCGCAGGGGAGGACAGGCGGTCTGGATGGAATCGTCGGCAAAATAGTGTCCCGCGGCCTCGCGCATGGCGTCGACGATATTGTCGACTCCGTCGGCAAACACGTCCAGGTCCTGCTTCTCGGGCTGCAGAAACTCCTCGTCGAAGAGGGCGCTCGGATTCCCCAGGACGCGCCCGCAGTACGTCTGGACAAAGCGCGCGGTGATCCGCCAGCCGAGGCGGCTGGCCAGGACCCGCCGCCCGCCATGGTCAAAATCGAGGCAGCGCTCGAGATGCCCGCTGGCGATGAGGCTCGCAGGCTCCCGTTCGGCGGGCGTCATCCGGCACCAGATCTCGGGGACGATCAGGCTGATGTCGTGGTCCACCCTGTGGCGCGGCCCCACCCAGCCCGCCGCGGTCGAGAAGATGGGCAGGCCGGTGAGAACGTACGAGACCAGCGCAGTGTTGAGGTCGTAGATGGGCGGAAGCGCGTTGAAGGGACCCTTGGTCAGCGCCCCTTCCGAACCGGCGCCCGTGGTGGAGGGCGACTTGCCGGTGAGGCTGGAGATCAGGTCCATGAACGCCTCGGGGAGCTCCTGGTAGTGTATCGGCCCGTAGACGCAAAGCGGACGGACCCCCGACTCCGGGGGATTGAGGCGGCGCCCCATGAGCACCGAACCGACGGGGAAGGCGGGTGTGGCGTCCGAGGCGAGGCGGCGGTAGAGCCTGGCTCCGGTCTGCGCCAGGTAGGTGGCCCGGGGATCCTCGAGATCGGGCCGCCTTTGCAGGTAGCGGGGGTTTTTCGAGGGCTTTCCGTCGACAATCCTCGGGTTGGACGGGCTCACGAGGAAGGAGGGTCCGGGCTCCCCGAGGAACTCGTCGAACGTGCGGCGCATCGCCGGCGTGAAGGCCTCGAAGCCGAGCGTGTCCTCGACGATCGCACGGGCCGCATCGCGCGTGATCGGCTCGTAATTCGAGCAGAAGAGCCCGCTGCGGCTGAAATCCCGCTCCGTGCGCCTGTCGTAACCGCGGATGACCGCGTCGTCGGGGCGTTGGAAAAGCCGGAACTCGCAGTTATGGACGAACTTGAGCGAGGGTTCGGTCACCCATGCGGGCAGGAAGGGCACCTGTCCGCGGGGCGCCACCGTCGAGGCGGTGATGTCGTCCTCGGCCTGAATCTTTTCGGCGGGATGGAAATCCGTCCTCAGGGTGAACGTCCGCCAGCCGCCCTCGCGCGTGTAGCCCACCCGCAGATAATGGGTGAGCAGCCTCTCGGAGTGGTACTTCAGCTCGTTGCCGGGGCGGGCATTGATCGTGTCGACGCTGAAATGCCGGCGCCAGTCCTCGCCCCACTCGGGCTTGTAGAGGCGCTTGACCAGCAGCACGAGGTCCCTGATGTAGCGCGGGATCGAGGAGATCCAGGCATTGTACTCGTCGGTGTAATCGGGGCTGCGGCTGATCAGCTTGACGACGGAGCCGAGGGAGCGCTCGGGGCTGAGGATCTGCCGGCCCCGGGCGGCGTGGCGCTCGGGATGCCGGAACCGGTCGTGGTAATCCCTCTTCAGGATGGACTCCACCAGGTCGAGGTCGCGCGCCAGGTCGTTGACAAACACCGGGCCCGTGAAGATCGCATCCGCGATGGACTTGGAGATTTCGGACTTGCCTCCGCCCGAGACCGTGCAGGGCTTGTGGCACAGCAGCCCCTCGGCCGTCGTGCCCCGCAGCCGCCAGCGGTGGCCGTCGTCCGGCTTGGTCATCTCCACCTTGTAGCCCGAGGGAAGGACGTACGTGATGCCCGGCAGGAGCTTGAGCACGTGCTCGCCCCCTCCGTCCGCCGGCCAGGCGATGCGCTGGGTGCGCAGGTCGAACCTGGCGTCGGCCGGAACATAGTGGATATCCGGATACAGCTTGTCGCGCGCCCAGCCGCCCGGCTGGACTTCGGCGCGGTCGGCCAGCAGCGCCCGGGCCTCGGCGAAGGTGTGCTGCACGTCGGGGAGATTCCGGTTGAGCTGGAAGTCGTCGCCCAGGTCATAGCTGGGGAAAACGATCGCGCCGCCGGCGTGCTCCTCCTCGGCGCGGCCGAGGAGATTTGCCGCAAAGCTGATCTGGGTCTTCACCTCCTTCTTGCAGTACCCGAAATAATTATCGGAGAGCATTGTCACGATGACGCCCGACTCGTCCCTGGCGGTGAGCTTGAAGGGCGTGCCGTCGTTGTAGGGCTCGGTTTCCGCCTTCCAGCACATGCCGTCGCGCCGCTGGCGCGGGGTGGCCTTGTCCCAATGGGGCAGGCCGAGCTCCTTTTTGGTGACGCCGTTCAGGTGCGTGGCGAGGATGACGCAGCCGGTGTGCCCGGTCCAATGCTCGGGATCGAGGGCGGAGTCGTTGTCCGGAAGGTACGGATCGCCCGCATTTCCGAAGATCGCCTCGATGAAGTCGAGGTTCGCCACGAGGCTTCCCGGGGCGAAGAAGCGGGTCTCCATCGCCCTCTCGGGCGTGAACCCCGGCACGGCGGGGACGACCACGGGGCGCAGGTGAAGCGAGACGAAGCAACCGGCCGCCGCCTCCGAGGCGGAGGTGAAGGGAAGGCGGAGCAATTCCTGCGGAGGATTCAGGGCGCGGGCAAGCAGCCTGCCGAAAACAGCCACCGGCACGGCCTTCTTGTCATCCGGCACAGGCAGCCCGCCCTCGGCAACATGGAATATCCCCTGGGTCGTCCTGCGGTCGCTTGCCGGGTTGTGGAGAATGCCCTGTCTCAGGCGGTACGAGGCCAGGATCCGGGTGTGGTGCTCGTCCTTACCCGGCGGAAGGGACAGGGCCCGCGCGAGGCCCGGGCGGTCGAGCACGAGGGTGGTGCCGGGCAGGCGCGGCGCCTCGGAGGACTCCCCGAGCGCATCGTAGAGGAAGTTCTGTATCCGCTGGTCGACGGGACACAGGTGCCGGGCGAGCGCGCGGTCCTTTTCCCGGCTCAGCGCCAGGAAATGGCCGACGAGGTCGGCGAGGCCGTCCGCTTCGGGCAGCGTTACCCCGGGCTGGCCTATCTCATCGAGCTTGAGATTGAGATAGGCCAGGAGCCGCGGGTCGCTGGAATCGGTGACGGTCTGGATTGCGGCTGCTTTTTGCGTCACGGCGGAGCGGTTATTTGGCGGCTTTCAGTTCGGCGACCGCAGCCTGCGCGGCGGCGAGCCGGGCGACAGGCACCCGGTAGGGGCTGCAGGACACGTAGGTGAGGCCGAGCTTGTGGCAGAACTTGACAGAGTCGGGATCGCCTCCGTGCTCGCCGCAGATGCCGAGCTTTATGTTGGGCCGGGTCTTTCGGCCCTTCTCGATCGCGATGCGCATCAGCTGGCCGACGCCCGTCTGGTCGATGGTGGCGAACGGATTGCGCTTCACGATCTCCGCCTCCTGGTAGGCGGGAAGGAACGAGCCCGAATCGTCCCGGCTCATTCCGAGCGCCATCTGGGTGAGGTCGTTCGTCCCGAAGCTGAAGAACTCCGCCGTCTCGGCGATCTCGTCGGCCGTGAGCGCGCCGCGCGGGACCTCGATCATCGTGCCCACCGAGTAGGCGAGCTTCACCTTGGTCTCCGCCTGGACGGCGGCGGCCACCTGGTGAACGATGGCGACCTGCAGGTCGAGCTCCTTCTTGAAGCCCACGAGCGGGATCATGATCTCGGGATGGGCCTTGATACCCGCCTTTTTGGCGGCCGCGGCGGCCTCGAAAACGGCCCTCGCCTGCATCGCGGTGATTTCGGGATACTTGATCCCCAGGCGGCACCCGCGGAAGCCGAGCATGGGGTTGAACTCGTGGAGCTCGTGCACCCTCTGGACGATCTTTTCCGCGGGAATGCCGAGCTTGCCGGCGAGGTCGAGCTGCTGCTCCTTCGACTGCGGCAGGAACTCGTGCAGGGGGGGGTCGAGGAAGCGTATCGTGGCGGGCAGGCCCTTGAGGGCCCTGAAGATGCCGAGAAAATCCTCCCTCTGGTAGGGGAGCAGCTTGGCGAGCGCGATTTCGCGCGCCTCCCTGGTCTCGGCGAGGATCATCTCGCGCATCACGTCGATCCGGTCCCCCTCGAAGAACATGTGCTCGGTGCGGGTCAGGCCTATGCCGACCGCCCCGAAGGCCACCGCGTTGCGCGCTTGCTCGGGCGTGTCGGCGTTTGTCCTGATCTGGAGCCGGGTGGCCTTGGCGCACCACTTCATCAGCTGGGCGAAGTTGCGCGAGGTCCGGCTCGCCTTCGCCTCCGCATCGCCGTGGACGAGGCCCTGGATGACCTCGGAGGGGGCGGTCATGAGTTCGCCGGCGTAGACCGTCCCCGACGTGCCGTCGATCGACAGGTAGTCGCCCTCCTTGAAGGACTGGCCCGCCACGGAAAGGGTCCTGGCCTGGTAGTCGACATGCAGGGCGCTTGCGCCGCAGACGCACACCTTGCCCATCTGGCGGGCGACGAGTGCGGCGTGCGAGGAAACGCCGCCACGGGCCGTGAGGATGCCCTCGGCCGCGATCATCCCGCGCAGGTCCTCCGGCGATGTCTCGACGCGCACAAGGAGGACCTTCTCGCTTCGCGCGGCGGCCTCGACGGCCCGTTCCGCGTTGAAGTAGATCCGGCCGGTCGCGGCGCCGGGGCCCGCGGGAAGTCCCGTCGCGATGGCCTTGGCCGCCTTGAGGGCTCCGCGGTCGAAGATCGGGGCGAGCACCTGGTCGAGCTGGTCGGCCGGCACGCGGGTCACGGCCGTCTTCCAGTCGATGAGCCTCTCCTTGACCATCTCGACGGCGATGCGGACGGCGGCGACGCCGGTGCGCTTGCCGTTGCGGGTCTGGAGCATGTACACGCGCCCGTCCTGGATCGTGAACTCGAAGTCCTGCATGTCCTTGAAATGCGACTCGAGGACCTTTCGGATGCGGTCGAGCGACTTGTAGGAGGCCGGCTGCTTCTCAGCCAGCTTGAGCACCGGCTCGGGCGTGCGCACGCCGGCCACGACATCCTCGCCCTGGGCGTTCATCAGGAATTCCCCGTAGAAGACCTTTTCGCCGGTCGCCGGATCCCGCGTGAAGGCCACGCCCGAGCCGGACTGGTCCCCGGTGTTGCCGTAGACCATCGCCTGCACGTTCACCGCGGTGCCCCATTCCTGCGGAATGTTGTACTTGCGGCGGTACACGATGGCCCTGTCGTTCATCCAGGATCCGAAGACCGCCCCGACCGCCCCGCTCAGCTGGTCCCAGGGGTCGGACGGAAAGTCATGGCCCGTGCGCTCCTTGACCAGCGCCTTGAACCTCACGACAAGCTCCCTGAGGTCCTCCACACCCAGCTTCGTGTCCTCGGTGTCGTGGTGCCCGTGCCGCTCCTGCTTGAGGTGCCCGATCACGGACTCGAAGGGATCGTGGTCCTCGCCCGCGCGCTTCTGCACGCCGAGCACGACATCCCCGTACATCTGGACAAAGCGGCGGTAACAGTCCCACGCAAACCGGTCGTTCTTCGTGCGGGCGGCGAGGGCCGCCACGGTGGCGTCGTTGAGTCCGAGGTTCAGGATCGTGTCCATCATGCCCGGCATTGAGTCCCGGGCGCCCGAGCGCACGGAGACGAGCAGCGGGTTCACCTGGTCGTTGAATTTTGCGCCGACCTGGGCCTCGATGGCGGCCACCCCGGCCGCGATCTGGTCCTGAAGGGAGGCGGGATAGGTCCTCCGATTGGCGTAATAGTAGGTGCAGACCTCCGTTGTGATCGTGAATCCAGGGGGTACCGGCAGCCCAATCCTGCTCATCTCGGCGAGGTTGGCCCCCTTGCCGCCCAGGAGGGCGCGTTGGGAGCTGTCGCCGTCCGTCTTGACGCCGAAGCGGTAGACGTATTTCGGAGCCCGGGCTGGGGCGCGTTTCGCGGCTTTCTTGGACTTGTTGACTTTTGATTTTGAGGCCATGGGAATTGGTTTCTCCGGTTCCGGGCGGCCGTCGACGGCCCTGGTTTCCGGAACCCTGTCCGGCCCCCTCCCGGAAGGCCGGCGCCGGTCACTTCTTGGCTTCGCGCTGCGCGCGCAGCACCACCCGGAACATCTGCAGGGCCAGCCAGAAGACGGCAGTCAGGCACGACGCGGTGACCGCTCCCCAGAGCCTGATCATCGCCGGGTCGTTTGACGGCACGTGGGTCGAGACGACGCTGTACATGTAGACAAAAAAGGCGACGACCAGGATGGCATCGACCGCAAGACTGGCGGGAGTGACGAGTTTCTTTCGTGAATCAGCCATGGTGCCAAAGGAGACCGGGATTCGATGAATTGTCCATGGAAAATCCTCGTCGTCTTCCAATTTTGGGGTGGCTTCCGACGCGGCCGGCGGCACGATTGCCCGGGCATGAGCGAATCGCGGTTGAAAATATTCTCTGGCAATTCAAACAGGCCCCTGGCCGAAAAGATATGCGCGGCGATCGGAGTCCCGCTGGGGGAGGCGGTTGTGACGAGTTTCCCGGATGGGGAGTCGTTCGTTAAGATCAATGAAAACATCAGGGGACAAGATGTTTACATCATTCAGTCGACGTGCCCGCCGACGAACCATCACCTGATGGAACTGCTCATCATGATGGATGCCGCAAGGCGCGCCTCCGCCCAGAGGATCACGGCTGTCCTTCCCTTTTACGGCTACGCCCGCCAGGACCGCAAGGACCAGCCGCGCGTGCCCATCACCGCGAAGCTGGTGGCGAACCTGCTGGTGTCGGCCGGGGCGAACCGCGTGCTGGCGATGGACCTCCACAGCCAGCAGATCCAGGGCTTCTTCGACATTCCGGTCGACCACCTCTACGCCTCGCCCGTGTTCTTCGAGTACCTCGCAAAGCTGCCCAGCGACAACCTGATCGTCTGTTCGCCGGATGTCGGGGGGATGAAGATGGCATCGGCCTATGCCGATGCCCTGGGGGTGGGCCTGGGCATGGTCGCAAAGAAGCGCAAGAGCGCGACGAACGTCGAGGCCATCAGCGTGGTGGGCGAGGTCGAGGGCAAGGACGTCCTTCTTGTCGACGACATTACGGAGACGGCGGGCACGCTCACGGCGGCCGCAAAGATCCTTCGCAGCAGCGGGGCCCGCAGCATCCGGGCGGCCGTCAGCCATTGCATTCTCAACGAGATCGCCATCGAACGCCTCAGGAGCGGCCTGATCGACGAACTCATCACGACCGACTCGGTGCCTCTCGACGCGCACGGAGTTCCGGTGACTGTGCTGAGCATCGCCTCGCTGCTCGGCCAGGCCATCCTGCGCATCAACAGCAACGAGAGCGTCACGAGCCTGTTCCGGATCAAGGGGTTCTGAAGTGGGCCAGGGAACCTTCTTGCGGACGAATTGTCGTCATATTCTTTCGTCAACAATGAAATCCAAGCTTTCCCTCGGCGCGGCGCTGGCCGCCGCGGCAGTCCTCACACTCTCCACCGGTCTCCTGGGCGCCGATGCCTCGAAGCCGGACCTGCGGGTCGACACCTCTCCGATCACCAGCGGACCAGCCGGGCAGGTGGTGAGCTATGCCGATGTCGTCGAGCCGGTGGAAAGGGCCGTTGTCTCGATCTATTCGACGAAGACCATCCACCAGCACGTGGTGATCAATCCGCTGCTGCGGCAGTTCTTTGGCGACGTCCCGGACCAGGACAGGGTCAGCAAGGAGGAGGGGCTCGGTTCGGGGGTCATCGTCTCGCCCGACGGCTACATCCTCACCAACAACCACGTTGTCGAGGGCGCGGATGAGCTTCAGGTTTCGCTTCCGAAACCGGACGGCAGGAAATTCACCGCAAAGGTGATCGGAGCCGATCCGAAGACCGATTTGGCGGTCGTGAAGATCGATGCCACGGGCCTTCCCACGCTGACGCTCGCCGACAGCGACAAGCTGCGGGTGGGCGACGTCGTCTTTGCCGTGGGAAACCCCCTCGCCGTCGGCGAGACGGTCACCATGGGAATCGTCTCGGCGAAGGAGCGCCAGATCGGACTGCTGGGCGAGGCCGGTTACGAGAATTACATCCAGACCGATGCAGCCATCAACATGGGAAATTCCGGCGGGGCGCTTGTCGACGCGAAGGGCCGTCTTGTGGGGATCAACAGCGCGATTCTCTCGCCGTCCCGCGGGAGCATCGGCCTGGGATTTGCGATCCCGGTCAATCTTGCCCGATCCATCATGGAAAGCCTCATCAAGACCGGCACCGTCACGCGGGGCTTCCTGGGCGTGAGCACGGTGGATCTCACCCCGGATGTTGTGGACGCATTGGGCCTCCCCAAGGGTTCGAAGGGGGTCGCGGTCACCGAGGTCACCTCCGGGGGCCCGGCGGACAAGGCGGGGATCAAGAGCTACGACGTCATCGCGAGCATCGACGGCACCACGGTTTCGGATTACGACGACTTCCGGCTGATGGTTGCCGGGAAGCTTCCGGGGTCCAAAGTGATGCTTTCCATCGTCCGGGGGGGCAAGCCGATGGTTGTCCCGGTGACGCTTGGCACGCTCACCGAGCATCCGGATGAGCTGCTGCAGGGCGTGAGCGTCGGTGCGCTCTCGGATGACGTCCGCTCCAAGCTGGGAATCGACCCGCGCATCAACGGGCTGCTGATCACCAATGTCGACGACGACTCGCCGTACGCGGACCGCCTCGCCGCCAACATGGTGATCGTGCAGATCAACCGCTCGCCGGTCTCGGACCTGGCATCCGCCAAGAGCCTGTTGTTGGAGCCCGGCCGGAACCTGCTGCTTATTTACAGCAACGGCGGCCTGGGCTACGTGGCGGTCACGATTAAGTAGCCGGACTAATCGTCGGATTAGTCCGCCGTCAGCTTCCCGGCTTTTCCACGGGAATTCTCGCGAGCCAGTCCGGTACGGCGTCGGCGGCGTAGGTGGGGAAGCTCAGCTCAAGCAGCGAAACCGCGGGTACGTCAAAATGCGCCGAGCCGGAACTCCGGTCGACCAGCATGGCGATGCCGGCCGGGGCCCCGGAGGCCGTGCGGACCAGGTTGAGGCATTCAAGGGCGCGGCCGCCGCGGGTGACGACATCCTCGGCCACTAGGACGCGTTCCCCCGGTGCCAGCGTGAATCCCCGCCTCATGACGAGCACGTTGTTCTCCTTTTCGGCGAATAAATAACGCACTCCCGCCTGCCGGGCCAGCTCCTGGCCGATCACAAGGCCGCCCATCGCCGGGGCCAGGACGGTGTCGAACTTCATGTCCAGCGCCTTCAGCCTCCCGAGCAGCAATTCGGCCAGCCTGGAGACCGCGTCCATCCGCTGGCATACCTGCGCGCACTGGAAGTAATGCGCGCTATGGAGACCCGAGCGGAGCACAAAGTGGCCCTTCAACAGGGCGCGGGTCCGCGTGAATATATCGAGAACTTCTGCGGAAGAATCCATCATGAGGCGACAATTAGACTGAAGATTGCTCCCGGAAAGCCGAAAATGGTTTGCTTGAACACTTTACTCGATGTTAAGTACTACTACGGATCTGCCGATTTAAGAGGTGCCATGCCCCAATGGGCGCGGCATGAATGAACCCCTAGAAACCCCAAGCCCAGCAGGTCTATGGCAATCCGTGCCGAAGGCGCCGAAACCAGGGAGGAACTCTGCCGTCTGCTCGCAGGAGCGAACATACTGCTGTGGACGGCTGTTGTGCAAAACGAGAACGGGGTGTTCGCCTGGAAATTTGAGATACCGGAGGCGGTGATCGGCAGCCCGCTGGCAAGGTTGGCGTCCACAGCCCGCGGGGGGTTGTGGAATACCGAGCGGATGCCGGACCTGGACCAGATGACCCTGCGCGCCGAATTGGCGCTGGCACGCAATGCCCCCGGCTATCACCACGAATTTCGGATCCTAATCGGGGATAAAGTCCATTGGCTGCGCGAGAACGTTGCCATAAGGCCCGTGGGGGCCTGGCAGTGGGCCCTGTCCGGAGCCGTGGTCGACATCACTCCGGAGCACGAGGCCGACGAGGCCCTCAAGCAAAGCCAGCACCAGCTCAAGGCGATCCTGGAGCGGGCGGACTGCATGGTGTGGCAGGCCCGCGTGGTCGAGGCCAACGGTGCCTTCGAATGGCATTTCAACGTGCCGGATTCGGGCCTTCAAAGGCGCATCTTTGGGATAGAGCATGCCTTTCTCTTTGAGGGCACCAGCGGACCCAACGCAAAGAAGCTCTTCGGCGATTACAGCGTGCCCGAACAGGCGGAAAACGACGCCCGATTCATCGCCGCCCTGAGGGATTCGATCCCGGGCTATGAACAGGAGTTCCACCTCGTTTCCCCGTCCAAGACCTTCCTGGTCCAGGAACGCGTTTCGATCAACCCGATCCAGGAGGGGGAATGGAACATCGTCGGGCTGGTCGTCGACATCACGGCCCGGCGCGAGGCCGAGGAGGCCGGGAAGGCGAGCCGGGCCCAGCTTATCGAGCTGCTCGACAAGGCCGACTGCATTCTCTGGAAGGCGCGCGTGACGGTGGGCGCGGACGAGAAATTCCTCTGGGAATTCGAAAACATACCCCCGTCGCGGCTCTATCGGAGGCTGTTTGGGCGGGATCCGACACCCGACCGGTACCTGCTTTGGAACGCGGCCGCCCAGCCCGACCTCGAGCAGATGGGCCGGCGCAGCCAGGGGGCGCTGATCGGCGGGGCGTCCAGCTATGAGCAGGAATTCCGGACGCTCCGGGACGGCAAGGTGATGTGGGTGCGGGAGCAGGTGTCGATAACCCCGATCGAGCCCGGCAGGTGGCATCTGGTCGGAGTGGCGACGGATGTGACGGCCCGTCGGGAGGCCGAGACGGCGCTCGCCACCGAGAAGGAGCGCCTGGCGGTGACGCTCCGGGCGATGGACGAGGGGGTGATCACGGTGGACACCAACGGCGCGATCCAGTTCATGAATCTCGCCGCGGAAAAGCTGACCGGCTGCCGGGAGAGCGGCAGCATAGGCCGCGGCATCGAGGCGATCCTGTCCCTGGGAACAGGGGTTGCCGAGGCACGGGACTCGGCCCTCCCGATCCGCAAGGCGCTGGAACAGGGCATCGCGTTCGACATTCCCCAGGGCGTGGAGCTGAGGGCAGGTAAGGACCGGCGCCACCTTGTCGAGGGTTGCTGCGCGCCCGTCCGCAACGAGCGCAGCGAGATCATCGGCGCCGTCCTGGTTTTCCGCGACGTGACCGAACGCCAGCGGCTCAAGACCGAGCTGCAGCGGGCCTCCAAGCTGGAATCGATCGGTGTGCTCGCCGGGGGAATCGCCCACGATTTCAACAATTTGCTCACGGCCATCATGGGGAACCTCACCCTGGCGACGCTCGACCTGGAGGAGGGACGGAACGTCAGGGAGTACCTGGACGAGGCGCAGGCGGCCTCCCTTCGGGCAAGGGACCTCACCCAGCAGCTGCTGACGTTCTCGAAGGGAGGCGACCCGGTGCGCTCCGCAGTCGAGCTCCCGGGCATCGTCGAGGAGGTCGCGCAGTTCGCCCTCCGGGGATCACGTGCCAAATGCGAATTCTCCCTCCAGAAGGACCTTTGGCCGGCGGACGCCGACAAGGGCCAGATCGGTCAGATCGTGCAGAACCTTGTGATCAACGCCGGCCAGGCAATGCCGTCGGGAGGCATCGTGCGCATATGCGGGGAAAACGAGACCGTCGCCGAGGGGGCGGCCACGCCCCTCGAGCCGGGCGACTATGTCCATATTTCCGTGGCGGACTCCGGGGTGGGCATCGCACCCGGGGACCTCGCCAACATCTTCGACCCGTACTTCACGACGAAGAAGCACGGCAGCGGGCTGGGCCTTGCCACCGTCTACTCGATCGTGAAGAAGCACCGGGGCCAGATCAGCGTCGAGTCCGAGATCGGCAGGGGGACGACGTTTCACATCAGGCTGCCGGCGTCGCACCAGCGGCTTCCCGGCGCGAAGGCGAAGAAGGAGGTGCCGGCTGCCGGACTCAGGGGAAGGGTGCTTCTCATGGATGACGAGGAATCGATCCGCCTGCTTGCGGCCCAGCTGCTCAAGAGGATGGGATTCGACGTCGAGCTGGCGAAGGACGGCGCCGAGGCGGTCCGAAAATTCGGCGAGGCCCACGCCGCCGGGAAGGGCTTCGCGGCCGTCGTGATGGACCTCACCGTCCCGGGCGGCATGGGGGGGTGCGAGGCGCTTGCCGGGATGCGCGCGGTCGTCCCCGGGGTGAAGGCGATCGTGTCCAGCGGCTACTCGAGCGACGACGTCATGGCGAATTACCAGTCCTACGGCTTCAGCGGGATGGTTGCCAAGCCGTATGCGGTGGAGGAGTTCTCAAGGGTGATGCGCGAGGTACTCGCGCCCGGGCCCGGGTCCGCGCCGGCAGCCCGGCCGGGAAGTGCCGCAAGCCATGGCCCAGATTGAAACAGACCAGCTGGGGCCGATCCTCGCGCACGCCAGCCACCTTCAGCTTCGCCGCGTGCTGGCGAGGACCAACGTGCTTCTTTGGTGGGCGGAAGTCCGCCGCGAGGGCGGTAACTACAGTTGGAAGTTCGAGGTTTCCACGCTTTCCCAGGAGAATTCCCTCGTGCTCCTGGCCAAGGGCCTGGCGGACGGACACCTCTGGACCCTCGAGATGGCGCCCGACATGCATGAGATGCGCGCCCGGTCCCGCGCGGCGCTCGCGGGCGGAAGCCCCGGCTATGAGCAGGTTTTCCGGGTCGTCGACAGCGGCAAGACGCACTGGCTCAGCGAGACTGCGGCGATCGAACCCACCGGGAACGAAAGCTGGAGTGTGTTTGGCTCCGTCACCGACATCACCGCGGAGCGGGAGGCAGGGGAGGCATTCCGCAGGAGCGAGGGCCACCTGCACAGGATCCTTGGCCGCCCGGACTGCATGCTCTGGGAGGCCCATGTGGCGGACCTTGGCGGAGCCATGAGATGGACCTTCAATGTCCCTGAGTCCGGCCTGCAGCGCCGCATCTTCGGTGACACGGGCGCCTTTGTGCTCAAGGATACGAGCGGACCCAACGCGAAAAATCTTTTCAGCGGGAACGTCCCGGAGCGGGCCGAGATGGACCTGCGCCTGAACACCGCCCTGCGCGACAAGCTCCCCGGGTATGACCAGGAGTTTCACATCATCACCCCGGCCAGGACCTTCCTGCTGCACGAAAGGGTGTCGATCACGCCGATCGGGAAGGGGGAATGGAATATCGTCGGGCTGGTCGTCGACATCACCGAACGGCGCGAGGCGGAGGAGGCCCGGCGCGCCAGCGAACTGCAGATCGAGGAGATCCTCAACAGCGTGGACTGCGTCCTTTGGCAGGCGAGGGTGAAGGAGCTGCCTTCGGGAGACTTCGAGTGGTATTTCCTGAGGATGCCCCCGACCAAGCTTTTCCGCAGGATCTTCGGCTCCGATCCGCCCGAGAACATGCATCACCTGTGGACCGAGAGGGAGGTCCCCGACCTTCAGCTGATGGACCAACGGGCCACAGGGGCGCTTCGGTCCGGGGCGCCAGGCTACGAGCAGGAGTTCAAGGTGTCGCGGGACGGCAGGCATCTCTGGGTGCGCGAGCAGGTTTCGATCACACCCATGGACCGGGGCCGCTGGCGGATTGTCGGCATCATCACCGATGTCACTGCCCGCAAGGAGGCCGAGGAGGCCCGAAGGGAGAGCCAGACCCAGCTGGAGGAGCTCCTGAACAAGGCCGATTGCGTTCTCTGGCAGGCTGTCGTCAACCGGCAAGCCGGGTCCGAGAATACCGATTGGCGTTTCTACAGGATTCCGCCCTCCCGCCTCTATCGGCGGATCTTCGGCCACGACCCGCTCGAAAACAGGGACAAGCTGTGGTCGCCGGCCGAAAGTCCCGACGCCGAACACATGGACAGGACGAGCGTCGAAGCCCTGGTGTCCGGGGCGCCGGGCTATGAGCAGGAATTCCGGATCATCGAGGGCGGCAGGACCTACTGGCTCCACGAGCGGGTCTCGATCACCGCCATCCAGCCCGACCAGTGGCAGGTGGTCGGGGTGACGCTCGACATCAGCGGGCGCCGAATCGTCGAGGCCGCCCTGTCCGCCGAAAAGGAGCGCCTGGCCGTCACCCTGTCCGCGATGGACGAGGGCGTGATAACGATCGACCTCTTCGGGACCGTCCAGTTCATGAATCCGGTTGCGGAGCGGCTGACGGCCTGCCTCCCCGGGGCGGGGGTCGGGCGAGCGATGCAGGACGTCTTTTTCCTTGGCGACGTGGTGCCCGGCCACAAGCGGGTGGCTTGGCCGATCGAACGCGTTCTCGGCGAGGGCAGGACCATCGACCTGCCGCCGCAGGCTGTGCTTTACAGCGGGGCAGGCCGGATCTGCCTCATCGAGGGATGCTGTGCGCCGGTGCGAAACGACCGCGGCGACACGATGGGCGCGGTCCTTGTCTTTCGCGACGTCACCGAGCGCCAGCGGCTGGAGGGCGAACTTCAACGCGCGTCGAAGCTCGAGTCGATCGGCGTGCTCGCCGGCGGCATAGCCCACGACTTCAACAATCTGCTGACCGCCATCATGGGCAACCTGACCCTGGCCGCAGTCGACGCCCAGGAGAAGCTGCCAATCCAGGAGTATCTGGAAGGCGCCCAGGCGGCGGCTCTCAGGGCGAGGGACCTCACACAGCAGCTTCTCACCTTTGCCAAGGGCGGCGATCCCGTCCGCTCCGCCGTCCACCTGCCCGCCGTGGTCGAGGAGGTCGCGCAATTCGCCGTGAGGGGGTCCAGGGTGAAATGCGAGTTTGCCCTGGCTGCCGACCTCTGGCCCGCAGACGCCGACAAGGGACAGGTCGGCCAGATCGTCCAGAACCTCGTGATCAACGCGACCCAGGCCATGGCCGAGGGCGGCGTCATCAGGATCGCGGCCAACAACGAGGTCATCGCGCCCGGCACGACGCTCTCGCCGGGGCCGGGAAATTACGTGCACATCTCGGTTTCCGATTCAGGGGTGGGTATCCAGCCCGAGCACCTGGCCAAGATCTTCGAGCCCTATTTCACCACAAAAAAACAGGGGAGCGGTCTCGGCCTCGCCACGGTCTACTCGATCATCAAGAAGCACAGGGGGCACATCAGCGTGGATTCGAGCGAGGGCTCGGGCACGACCTTCCAGATCTGGCTGCCGGCCCTTCCGGGCCACGAGCGCAACGGGGACCGCACCGAGAACGCCCCGGCGGCCGCACTTTCCGGACGGGTGCTTGTGATGGACGACGAGGAGGCCATCAGGACGGCCGCCTCAAGGATGCTCGAGCGATTCGGAGTCACCTCGGACACGGCCAGCGACGGGGCCGAGGCCGTGGAGAAGTTCCGGGCCGCGCACGCCGCGGGCACTCCGTACGCCGCCATCGTGATGGACCTGACAATTCCCGGCGGAATGGGGGGCGTCGAGGCGCTCGCCGAAATGTGCAAGACCGACCCGGCGGTCAAGGCGATCGTCTCAAGCGGCTACTCAAGCAATGCGGTCATGGGCAACTACAGGACCTACGGCTTCAAGGGAGTCCTGGCGAAACCCTACGGACTTGAGGATTTCGGGCGCGTTCTGCGCGAGGTGCTGGGATCGAAGGGCTGAGAGGGGCGAAAAGCGTGTTCAGCCCGCCCGCGTCCCATCCAGATGCCTCAGGTGACCTGTTTGGCGGTGTAGGTCGGAAAACTCCCGGCCCACGAGAATTCCACCTTCATCATCTCCGGCTCGAAACCCTCGCCGGCGAGCTGAAGCGTGAACCGAAACACACCCTTTTCGCTGACCAAGGCCGAGTACCGCGAGGGGAAGAATTCCACGTGCGGATGGAACTCACTGTGGCCCTCGTAGATGTCGAGAATCTCGAAGTAATGGATGGTGTCCTTGGGTATGTTGAGGGGCTCGAACTGGGGCGGGAGCCGTGAGGACCACTGGATGGGAAGGGTGTCGCCGAAGTCGGTCTGGTCGAATGCCATGGTCCGCTCGTTCTGCTTTTCGATGTTCACCAGGTAGACGCGGCACTTCTTGGCGATGGTCACTCCGTCGTTGGTCACTGCGCCACGGAGTATGATTCCATTCACCGTCTTGGCCGGATTGCCGACCGTCAGCGGGGCGTTCAGCGCAAAATTGTTGCTCAGGCCAAACAGCAGCCTCGGCTTTGGGCGGAAGATCCTCTGGCGGATAGGATCGGCGAATATCGCGGTCAGCGCCCCTGCCAAAAAGGCGACGACCGAATCGAGGGAACTCGTGAACCACGGGTCGGAGAGCAGTGCAAGCACGCGGAGAGGATTCATATCGAAAATTGGTCGGGGCGGCGAGATTCGAACTCGCGACCTCTACGTCCCGAACGTAGCGCTCTACCAGGCTAAGCTACGCCCCGACAATTAAACGCGGATGGTCAGGAAGCGCCCGCCATCCGGGTTCCGCAAGCTAAAAAGTCCCGGAAGACCGGTTAATTGCCGGAATCGGCCGCGGGGCCGGCGGGCGGCAGCTTGGTGAGCGAGCTCTTGTCCGCCCTGTCCCCGATCATCTCGACTTCGCGCTGATTTTCCATTTCGGCGTTCCCATAGGCGACTTCGGCGAGCTCCACCTGCTTGGCGGTCTCGAAGGCATCCCGGTTGGCCTGCTCCTTGGCCTTCTCAAGGGCATCAAGCTTGGTCTGAAGTTCGTTGACCTTGTCGGTGAGGGCTGCCGCCTCGGCGGTCGCCTTTTCCGTATCATCCTGAATCTTCTTCATCTCGGCGGCGTACTTCGCGGCCTTATCGTCCTCCTTCTTCTTGGCCTCGGCGGCCCTGTCGTCGGCGCGCTTCTGGGCGTCCAGACGTGCCTTCTCCTCGATGATCCGGCGGTTCTCGGCCTCCTCGGCCTTCTGCTTGGCGATCAAGGCGTTCCGTGCTTCCTCGCGGGCCTCAACCTCCTGCGACTTGATGGTGTAGATGAAGATAAATACGCCCAGCATTATCAGCGGGCAGAGAACATAGATCCATTTTCTCATGATAGGAAAGAGGTTGGGTGACTTTGTAGGTTATTCTTTTTTTGCGGCGGCCGCGGCGGCGGCGGCCGCCGCCTTGGCGGCAGCATCGTCGGCGGCGGCGATCTTGCCGATCACCTCGCTCAGGCTCTTGGTGTTGGCCTCAGCCACGGGCACGAGCGCCACGATCGAGGCCCTTTGGGTCTCCAGTTGCTCCTTGTCCGAAGTGAACTTGTCCAGGTCGTCCTGGTTCTCCTTGACGAGCCTGGTGAGGCTTTCGACCTTGTCGCGGAGGCGACCCACCTCGCGGTGGATCTTCTGGTTGGCCTCGGTCGCGTTGGTCTTGTCGTCCTCCTCCTTCTGCTCGCGCGCCAGCTTGGCTTCGCGATCAGCCTTGCGCTTGAGGCCCTGGGCATAGGCGTCGTCGACTGCCTTCTGGCGCTGGCGTGCCTCCTCCTCCCGCTGGGCCTGCTGGCTCTTTTGCACCTCCGCCTCCTTGGCGGCCTGGATCTGGTCGTAGTTGGCGGTGAAGTTCCAGTAGTAGACCGAGAATACGATCATGGCCACCAGGGGAACTAGGAAATACAGGTAGGTTTTCTTCATGGCTGGGAATTTCTTGGGTTCTCAGGGACTGTCGCCGTCTTGGGCCGCGGCCGCCTTTTCTTTGGCGGCCTTGGCATCTGCCGCCGCGGCCCGGGCAACAATGGCCTCGTCGATCGCCGAGCGCAGGCGGGGAAACTCCTTGTCCTTTTTCGCCTCGGGATAGGTCGCAGCCTTGTCGCCTGCGGCCTTGGCCTCATCAAACTTCTTCAGCTGGTAGGCGTTGTAGGCAAGGAAGACGTAGACCTGGTAAGGCTTGTCCAAGTGGGGCTTGGCAACCGCGCCGGCCGTGTAGGTGTACGCCTGGATGTCGTTGTCGAGCTGCGAATAAATCTGGGCGATCTTGAAGTCGAGGTCGCCGTCGTTCGGGAATATCGCCTCGGCCCGCTTGAGGGCGTCCAGGGCCGAAGCATTGTCTCCGACGAGCTGATAGCAGTAGGCAAGGTGGCTCCAGTTGTCCACGGTCGACTGTATGGCGCCGCTCGTCAGGCCCGAGTCGAGCAGCTCCGTGAACTTTCCAAATTGCCCGGCCTCGTAGTACATGCTGGCCAGGTTAAGGTTGTCGGCGGGGGACTTGAGCAGGCCCAGTGCCTGGGCCCTTTCCAGCGTGTTGATCGCCCTGGCAAAGTAGGCCCTGGACTTCGAGGGCGTTTTCTCGGCGGCTGCGGCGAGATTCATGTAGGTGCGCATCAGCACCTCCCAATAGCCCTTGTTATTGGGGTCCCTGGTCAGCAGAAGCTCGAGGTACTTGGTCAGGTTCTGGTAGTCTCCCCGCAGCTGGAGGGCGGCGATAAGCACCTGGTAAAAACCGTCCTTTGGGTGGGTGCTCATGAGCAGCCCCTTGTGGACCGCGTCGAGCGCCTGGTTCAGGGTGTCCTGGTCGATGTTCGCCAGGTTCGCCGTGGCCTTGTTGTAGAGCACCTCGGCGTACCCAAGCTCGGCGTCCTCAGTGGGCTTCGGGGAGTTGTCGAGCCACCGCTTCATGTACAGGATCGACTTGTTCAGGTAATCCTTCTGGAGGTCGGGATCCTTCACCGTTCCGCTCAGCTGGTAATATACGCGCCCCAGGCCGTCCACGATGTCGAGGGTGTTTCGGCGCGAGAAGTAGTGGTGCTGGTCCGACAGGGCGAGTGCCTGCTCCCACGGGTCTACGACGTCGGCCAGGTCGTCCATCTGGAGGTAAATACGGGCCTTGATGTCCTCTACGACGACCATGTCATAGCTGGTCTTGTCGAGGGTCGGCAGCAGCCCGTTGACGAGGCCGAGGGCGGCAGTCCAGTTCTTGGCGTCGATGAGCGGCTGGACCTTTTCCAAGGCGTCGCTCGTATCGTCGGCGAGGCTGGGCGGCTCGTCGGCATTCTCCGCCCTGGCCGGCGGCGGAAGCGCAAACGCCAGGGCAAACGCCCCGGCCAGCAGCCCGGCGCGAAGGCTCCATGAAAGTGACCGCGTGACCGCTGAGTTTTGGGAGGGCATCATTCGCCGGAGCTCAGGTTGAACTCGATGGGGATTTCCATGCGGGTGAGCACCGAGCGGCCGCCCTTGCGGCCGGGTCGGAATTTCCACTTGCTGACGGCCGAGGTCGCCGCGAGCTCAAACTCGCGCCGGGTGGAACTTTTCGCATAGGCCTGCTGGACGTCCCCATTCTGGTCGACGATGAAGGCTACAACCACCGTGCCGGTGACGCCCTGGGCGTGCATGTCAAAGGGGTAGACCGGGGCCGGCGTGTACTTTTTCTCGGGCTCCTGGTCCAGGCTCTTGAGGTCAAACACCTTCATCCCGTTGAAGCTGTGCTCGCCCTTGGGGATGGTGATGACGCCCTTGTTCATCTGAAGATTCTCCGGGGGCGGCGGCTCAAGCTGCTGCACAAAGGAGGTGTCGGTGATGATTTGGGGGACGTCCGTCTGCATCGGGGGAGTGATGTCGGGCGGCGTGTCCTGATCGACGTCCTGCGGGTCCGGCGGATCCGGCTCCAGCGTATGCATCGTGATCTGGATGGCGTGCGGCTCCGCCTTCACTTTCACCACCTCGGGTCCGGCCCTGTAAACTTCGCCGAGCCAGGCGACTCCCACGTGGAATGCCAGGGCAACGAACAGGCCTATGAAAAGGTCGCGGCGCATGGTAGAGGGTTGGATGGGGCGAAAAGGGGGTTAGCGGCCCGTGGGCCTGACGCGGGTTTCAACCGAGACCTGGGTGATCCCGGCCTTTCGGACTTCGTCCAGCGCGGTGACAACGGGACCGAACTTGGCCTTGTCGTCGCCCGCGATCAGCACGCGGGGATTGGAGGTCTGGGTCTTGTAGGTCTCAAGCTTGGGCACGATTTCATCCGTCGTGATCAGCTCGCGGTTCCAGTAACAGGTGCCCTGGTCTGAAAGCTGGAGGGTGACCGAGTCGTCGTCAGGCTTTTGGGGTTGATTGTTGGCCACGGGCAACTGCACGGGGATCGACTTGATTTGCTTGAGCGAGAGCGTGAAAAGCACGAACGTGGCCAGCAGGAAGAAGATGACGTCGATCAGGGGAATGATCTCGATGCGCGCCTTCTTCTTGCCCTCGTCGAATCTGGAGCTGCTGCCGCCGGCCATGTTTTGGGTGGGGTTGGTTGTTTCTAAGGGTGGTGGGGCTCAGCGCTTTGTCGGCCTGACCTCGGTCTCGATGAGCACCTTCTGGATGCCCGCCTTGCGCGCCTCGTCCAGGACGTAGACGGCCTGACTGAAGGGGGCGTCGGTGTCGCCGTTGATGAGGATGTGGGCGCTGGGCTCCGGGTGCTTGAGATGGAAGGTCTTCAGGTTGGTGAGAAACACATCCAGCGTGACGGGATCCTTGTCCCAGGCCAGCGTCCCGTCCTGGGTCACCGTCACCGTCGCCGTTCCGCTCGGGTCGCGGGTTTCACCGGTTTCGGAATTCGGCAGGGTCACCGGGAGACCGTTCGATTTGTTCAGCGAAAGCGTGAACAGGACGAATGTCGCCAGCAGGAAGAAGATGACGTCGATCAGCGGAATGATCTCGATGCGGGCCTTCTTCTTCCCGCCGCTGCCTCTTGAGCTGCCTCCTCCGGCCATGGTGGTTCAGGTGTTTGGGGTTGGGGTCGGGGCGGGGTGGCTGTCGAGGACGGGGTCCTGTCCCGGGCTCAATGCGTCTCGGACTTCGCGATCAGGATCTCGAGGGCGTGGGAGGCGTCGCTGACCTCCTGCTTGGCGAGTTCGGCCCGGGCGTTGAGGTAATTGTAGGGGACCAGCGCGCTCACCGCGATCGCGAGACCGCAGCACGTGGCAATCAGCGCCTCGGCGACGCCGCCGGTGATCTTTGCGGAACTGTCGGCCAGGCTTGTTCCCGTGCCGAGGGCGCCGAAGGTGCGCATCATCCCGGTCACCGTTCCCAAAAGACCGAGGAGCGGGGCCGCCGTGATCGCGGTGTCGAGCACCGTCATCCCCTGCTGGTAGCGGGAGAGCTCCTGGCTCGAGGCGCGGGCAAAGGCGTTGGAGAGCGAGTGGACGCGGTTGGAGAGGCTGTAGACCAGGATCCTGGCGAGAAAGTCCTTGCTCTTCTTGCCCAGGTTCAGGGCTCCGTCGACGTCGCCCTTCTCCACGCTCTCGAGCATCTTCTCGACAACCTCGGGCTCCCGGTGGCTGTTCTCACGGATGATGAAGAGCAGTCGCTCAACAACCACCGTGAGGGTGATGAACGAGAGGATGATGATCGGCCACATCATGTAGCTGCCCTTTTTGAACAGCTCCATTGGCGTGTCGTCGCCGAGGAGGAACGCGAGTGGTAGGGTGGTCATGGTCATAAGGTACTGGGGCTGACAGTCGGTTGGGTCTTGATTAAACTAAGAGGTGTGAATTCCGGCAAATGAGGAGACGCTGAACTGGGGGCTGCGCTCAAGAAAACCAGCGGTCTCCGGGGATGCTGCGCAGTTCTTGGTCTTCGGGGTTCTCCCAGGGGCGAAGGGAGCGCTCCCGGAGGGCTTTGAATCGAAACGAAGATCGAGAGGGTGGGCGACTACGCGCATGTATCCTTGGGTACGTAGGGGAAAACGGGGGGGCGCGAACTTGGGGTGATCGGCGAGTGCCTGTCAACCTACTTTATGGGGAGGCGAACACAAATTTTTTGTTTTGGAATTCCATCGTGATTCTTAACACCTCCGGAGTGAAAACCCCTCGGAAGTTTCGTCGGGGTCCGGAAAATCCCCGCAAAAAAATTAGCGTCTTTTATCCGGGCCATTCGGTCCGAATCGATCCGCGCTTGAAGCCAACGCCGCCCGAAACGGCCGCCAGTTTTGACGCCTGCGAAGCCGAGGCGAACGAACGCGCCGTCAAAAATGGCTGCCCGGCTAGGACTCGAACCTAGACAAGCAGAGTCAGAATCTGCTGTGCTACCATTACACCACCAGGCAGTGGAAATTCTTTGAGGGGGAAAGGCTTGCCCATCCTCGGCGCGCCCCAAAAAAAGGGGGCCGCAGCTGCAGGACCGGAAGCGGGTGCCTCACAAAACTGCGCGCGCCGTTTATGCGACCAGGCACCAAGACTGGAGCCGGCGACGGGATTTGAACCTGCAACCGCCTGTTTACAAAACAGGTGCTCTGCCGTTGAGCTACGCCGGCGAAAAGTTGGGAAATTCCCGATTCAATGAACGCGGTCCAACTTATGATTAATTATCCCGGCATTCTGCAAGGCAGGACTTTTGCGGCCGTTGCCCGCGGGGGCTTTGGGGCTCAAAATCGATTGTTGGACGCAGTCTGAAAAATAGCTCTAACAATGCGGAGGGGGTGGAGGAGGGGGAAAAGGGCCCGTTGGGGGCGGTAGGGCGAGTCGTCCCGACGACCCGCCCCAACTTGGTTAAATGGTGGCTCCCCGGGGACTCGAACCCCGAACCTACTGATTAAGAGTCAGCTGCTCTACCATTGAGCTAGGAAGCCAAAAAACCAGAGGGTGAACGTCGCACGCACCGATTCCATGTCAATAGAGATTTGACCGCGCCGAGGGCCGTCCCGTAACTTTGACCTTTACAGGGGAGGCATGGATGTCTGTTTTGAACGGCTTCCCTCATGCAAAAGACCAAGAAATCCGTCGCCAAGCGCTTCAAGCTTACCTCAACCGGCAAGCTCGTTCGCAGGACACCCGGCTTCCGCCATCTGCTTGCCGCCAAGACGACCAAGCAGAAGCGCCGGGCATCCAGAGACAAGCTGGTCGCCGAGGGTCATGCCAAGCCGCTCAAGCGCTGCCTGCCCTTCGGCCTCTGATCAAATCCAACACCGCACGGCGGGTGAAACCCAAAGCCGACCCGCCGGCGAAACACAAAAAGGAATAACACAACATGGCTCGTGCAACAAACTCACCCGCGTCGCGGAAGCGGCGCAAGAAGGTGCTGAAATACGCCAAGGGCTATTTCGGCAATAAATCCAAGCTGTTCCGCTATGCCAAGGAGGCTGTCCAGCATGCCTGGCAGTACGCCTACCGCGACCGCCGCAAAAAGAAGGGCGACTGGCGCGCGCTTTGGATCGTGCGGCTGAACGCCGCCTGCCGCAATGCGGACATCAGCTACAGCCGATTTGTCGAGGGCCTTAAGGCGGCCGGCATTCTTCTGGACCGCAAGGTCCTTGCGGACATTGCCGTTCGCGACGAACCCGCTTTCGCGGTGCTTGTCCAGCAGGCCCGCGAGGCGCTGAAGGCAAAATCGGCGGCGCCCAAGTCCTGACGGTATAAGGCTAGCAGGGTGTTGAAAAACTACGATGAGCCGTCGTTGCGATCAGAATGGGCTCTCCGCAAGGCGGGTTGGGAGGGGGACGCAGCGCGCCAGCGCGAAGATGGCGAGGCGAAGCCGAGTCCGCATGGACGCACTCGGTGGGCGCCCTGCGGGCGGCCGAGTGCGCAATCCTCACAGA
>Ga0302319_10004816_pt1 | contig 27517 bp, 28 predicted proteins | sample Bog_T0_2_FD_203319 | JGI IMG/M metagenome (GOLD analysis project Ga0302319, IMG submission 203319) | Peat permafrost microbial communities from Stordalen Mire near Abisko, Sweden - Bog_T0_2 | ecosystem: Environmental > Terrestrial > Soil > Wetlands > Peat | place: Sweden: Abisko, Stordalen Mire... | reverse complement strand
TCCCATACAACCATTTGTTCCACTGGCAATAGCTAAAGTAGATCCTAATTTACTTATTCTTACTGTACCGTTCACATCTAATAATTGACCTGGATTTGTTGAACCAATCCCAACATTATTTGTGGTGTTAATGCCTACATTACCCGTGACCCATAATTGAGAAGAAGATGATAGTCCTGTCAATCCCGATCCATTACCAATAAACGCCGTCGCCCGCACGGTGCCGATGACGTCGAGCTTTTGACCTGGAGCTAAAGAGCCAATACCAACATTGCCTGCAAAATAATTTAAATCACTTGCCCCAGCTCCATAAAAATCATACGCTTTTGTAATTCCAGACATTAATATTGGATTAACATACACGCCATAGCCAGTTCCAATTGTACCGGTTCCACTGGCTATAGTTACAGTTGCATTTAAAGCATAGGCACTTGTCACAGCGGATGCTCCACCATTAATGCGTACGTAAAATGTTCCTCCATCTAAATTTGTTATGGCTCCTGTTCCCGCTCCTGTATCGTCTGCAATCATTGATAAACCTTGAGCAGAACCCAGTGCCGTGCCAGTATCAGTTTGATTAATATTCATACGAAACTGCGAATTAATTTCATTCTGGTTTGCACTTAATGCAGATGTTGTATAATTCGTAACAGGATAAAAACCTATTCGGCCGCCCGAATTAGTTGCATTATCAGTTGAATTAATTTGTCCCCATACTTCTAATTTAGCAACTGGATTCCAAGTGCCAATGCCTACATTGCCAGATATCCCAACATTACCGCTCCCTTCTATTTTCTGACCTGCATAAGTCCCAAACGCCCCTCCTCCATTAACATCTAAAGCATTAACCGGCACCCAAGTGCCAATTCCCACGTTGCCGTTCATGACGGAGAGTGCCGCTCCTGCGTTGGTGATCGTCGTACCAATTCCGACATTGCCGCTGTTAGGCAGATAGACGTCGTTGGTGTTGGTGGTCGTCCATTGAGATGATGTGACAGGTAGACCAGTCAAATTTGCCCCATTACCAATAAATGATGTCGCCCTAACATTCCCAACAACATCCAATTTCTGTCCAGGAGACGCAGATCCTATGCCTACATTACCTTCAATAATCATGCCATTTGTAGGAGCGACATAGGTACTATTGATATAATAATCATATCCAACCTCTTGGTTTCCGTTAACTACAAAAACATTTCCGGTGTGTGGTTTTAATGGGCCACTGTTCGGGTTTCCTATTAAAACTTGATCCGTATCCCAAACCGTAACAGGATCTATGTTTGAAGAACTTCCAACGGCAAATAAAGGCTTACTTGCGTTATTAGTTGATCCGAATATTCCTAATCCTGAAAAGAACCCGCAAGCTGATGCTGTAGGGACTCCATTCTCATTCGTAGGGCCTGGACAACCAGCAGATATCCCATAATAAACACTATTATTATAAACTCCAAAGAAAGCGTTTGATGTGTCAAATATTATATTTCCAGTTGTTAAATCTGTGCCTATATCTAAAGGAAAAATAGTATTCGAATTATTAATGCCTAAACCAGTGGAATACATTTGACCATTAGCATTTATTACGGCGTTAGCATTTCCAGGAGATCCTAATGCCCCTGAAAAACCTGCGTCAATTTCACCAAAAGCTGAATACCCTCCGCTTTGAGTTAAATTTGAATAAGCATCATAAGTAAAATTAGGAGAACCTTCTACCGTATTTGTTCCTGATCCAAATGCCACTTGTTCTGAATCTATTGATCCTCCAATAGTTCCACCCGAAGCAATACCCGTTAAACCTGATCCGTTCCCAATAAACGCCGTCGCGCGCACCGTGCCAGTAACGTCGAGTTTTTGCCCTGGATTTATTGAGCCTATGCCAACATTACCAGTGTTATAATATATATTGCTACCTGCAGTTGTCCACTGAGATGATCCTCCTCCACCGCAATTAGAATTAGTGTCGGATGGTTGGCAAACAGACACAGGTGTTCCAGAAGGGTATCGAACAACATTAACCGTTGCCCAAGATGAACTAAGGAACAGTATTGAAAATATTGTCCAAAGTAGTCCAACCCGTAAGGCTTGCGGCAATTGCCAAAAGCCAACTTGTTCTATATGAGCTTGGGCCATTAACATAGAGATATTGTCCTGTTGATATTTGATGACGCTGAATTATCCATTTTCCACTAATATTCACATAACCAAAATACTCATATCCACCAGAAAATGCTGGAATAGAATTTGAGTAGGCGTCAGTTCCTCCGGTAACGCTTGAGTCCCATTCATCATGGACTTCATAATACTCGCTACCTTTGCCATAAATCGTACTGCGTAATGGGCTAACTAAACTCATATTTTAATCCCATTCTTTTCGCAAATTTCTCTTACCCTTTTAGAAACTTCATCATCAAGGGACTTTGATCTTTTTTGATTATTCTCTGACTCTCTCTCCATCAACTTTCTCTTCTCGTCTATCTGTTGATTAGCTATGTCTGTGTGCATCTTTAAATCTTTTTCAGCCTGTGCCGCTGCCTGAATCCTAAGATTAGCGGATGCGTGTAATTCATTAGCCTCTTTATGAAGATCGACTACCCTCTCCACCTTCTGACATTCAGCCTCACGAGATTCAATACTTTTATGTCTTTCTTTTAATTCATATTCCTTCTTTTCTGATAATGTCTCGCGCTCATTGATTGACCGCAACTTCCCTTCATACTCTTTGATAAGTGACCTTGCCTTATCTAAACATGAATGAAGGTCTAAAAGTAATTGTTCCATGATATTAAGTCCTCCTTAAATAATTTAAACTTGTTTTTCTTTTTCAGCTTGTACGGCTGCGAGTTCGTCTTTAGCCTTTACGATCTCAGCTTGTACGGCTGCGAGTTCGTCTTGATGTCCTTCAATTTCTTTGGCTAAAATATCTCGTTGATTATGAATCTCTTGTAAGATAGCGATATTCTCTGCGCTCGCTTGATGATTCTCTGATTCTAAGGCTACCTTATTTTTTAAGGTATTTAGTTTTGAGGTTTGCTCTTGGAGGTAAGTATCAAACTCACCTTTTTTAATTCTCAATGCACTTGTTGCGGCGTCGATGTCTTTCAGTATTTTTTCATTATCCGACTTTATTTTATTCATTTCTGCCAAACGTTCTTCGGTTGTGTTGATGGTATCTTGTGCCATGTGATTCTCCTTTTTTATTATTGCCATTGAATGTCTGCGGTTACTACCCCTGTACTCCTGTACCCAAAATAAATTGCCGTTGTGAAAAGATTTGTCGTTGTGTAAGGGCCACAAACTCCTGTAAAATTAGCTCCATTTGCAACTATATGACATCGAGCAGAACCAACGTTAGAGCCAACTGTTTGACCTTGTGCCAATGTTTGTGCTGACGTAGCATCCCATAGCCATGCCTCATCACCTGCGGACCCGCCTTTGAATGTTATAACCGCATTGTATACATATCCGCTGGACGCTTTAACTTGGACGTCTGTGTTATACTCTTGTGAAATAACATTGTCCGGCAAAGCCCATGCCCTACCGCACAACATTAAAAAACCTAAAATAAGTAATAATTTCTTCATGTGATCCCCCTTGTTTAGAATTTAATACCAACTTTGTTTAAACCCTTTAAAGCATCCTCAAATTGTTTTTCTATTGCTTCCACTGGGTCTTTATCCAGTGAGAAGGCATCGACACACTTTGAAGCTTCTTTAAGTTTCTTTAAAACCTCTTGCGGAGTTTTTCCACCGGCCACCAAACAACAAACGACCGAGTTTCCTTTTATAGAATAGACTTTATCTTTGTCTTGGCCTACCATTTGAAACCTTACCTTGTCATAATCTTTGGGATCAACCTTCATCTTCAAGTTATGCGTTAGAGCATGTTCAGAAGACAAAGCAAAGCTTCCAATATAATTGTAATCACATTCGACCTCTACGTCTTCATTTTTACCTATTTTATATATTAGTTCTGACCAATTATTAATAAATACCGGATACATTTGTCCCATTGGTGCGGGAAGACGCGCTGTGAAATCAATAAGATACGACTCATCTTTTGATACCACTCTGTCCTCTGTGCTTACAGCCCCCCTGTAATCCATACGCTTCATTAGCGGGGCCAACGGTTCAAAGTTGTTACGTAAGCACTCTGGGTACTCATCCAGATCAAGAGCCACCTTGTTTATACAAAGATTCTTTGAAATCTCAAAACCCCAAGAAAAAGGGATGAAATTCCCATTTCCAAAGAACATGTCAACGCCGGACTGACAAGCGGCCTCAATAGGGTCTTCCACGACAAAGACTTCTGTTTCTTTAAATATACCCAATGTGACCGCGCGTTCATTTATAATTTCTTCGTCATCTTCCCAAGATGTAAAAAAGAAGCTCTCGGTATCATCCCTAAAAATATTTGTCTTCACATACTTACCAGGATTCTTCTTTAAGTAATTAGAAAGATTTGTGATGCCTTTTAAAACCTTATACGGGCCAACGGGAAGATTATAATGCTCTAGCCATTGTTTAAGAAATACCCGATCATGCTCCAACTTTTCCCCTCTACCTGCGCCGAATACAGACTTCTCGGGATGAGCCTCCCGAAGATAAGCAATAAGATCATTGTTAGATACGTCAAAGTTGCAAATACAATCAGAGCTAAGAACGTGATTAAAAAACCAAAGGTCTTTCTTAATATTTCCATAACCATATCCCTTCATCTTATCTTCGATTGAGGGAAACGGCTTACCCCAAGGAGAATAATAAATAACTTCATTTTTTCCACCATCGGAGAGGGCCTCTATTTGAGGAACATATAAACCGTTATCAATGGCTAATATTTTCATTAGAACCATCTCCCACTTGTTAGAACAAGCGTTTGCCAATACATTCCTATAAAAGAAACAATAAGAAGCCCAGAAATTAAAAGTAATATTATATTTCCAAAATCTATTTTCATTTTGTCTTTCCGCATTTTTTACAAATCCAACCATGAGAATTAAAAGGATCAATTAATATCCATTCGTGCATCCCAATGATACATAACATGCTAATTTTTTTTATTACCATATACTTCTTCTTCCATGCCATTTAACACCTTTGGCTCGTACTGTTGAAATTCGCAATGCTGTTTCCAATCAACACCGATAAATACTGACATCATTCTTTCAATAACCTCGGCCATAAAATGCTGATTGCGATATGGAGCGCGGGGATCATCACCTGGCTCTGCGTCTTGATCCCACTTTCCATCTGCCCGTTCTTTTTCAAACATAATATCAAAGGCCATAACATCCGGTTCTTTAATTCCAAATTTCTTTAAAAGGTACTGTTCTACAAGCTCATGCAAAGCCACCAAGAACTCGGAATCTTCGCTTTCAAGTCGCTTGACCCTTATGTGCGTTCCTTTGTCATCGTCCCAATAGTCCCCAAGAGTGCAATAACGATGTTCTGATTCAGGTATCGTCTTGATGTCAATATTAAGCATACGCCTCCGTTATCATCTTCTTTAGTTCGACGTTCAAGTTATTCCTTGTCGCCTTCTTCTTCCTGACGTACTTGATTTTCTTTATTATACGTAATTTATGGACATTTGTATTGCTCATTGCATTTTATTTTGTTTCGTGGTAACCTTCATATATGGGATTCGCATTGAAATTTTATACTATTATTACCTACTTTGTCCTCGCAGTGTTTGTATATAAATGCCTCACTGAACCACATTTCCTTACAGGATTTATTTATCGGTAAATATCGTCATTCCCTTGATTAGTCTTTTTATAATGTTCTTCGTCATTCTTTCCCCATCCTGTTAATTTCTCTGCGCCCACAACAGGCAACCCTGTAGCCGCCCCTGCAAACTCCAAAGTTTTCTTTAATTTCTGCCCAGGGTGTTTCTTGGTGTTCTTCGCATTAACCGCATCCAAAGCCATCTGTATATACTCGAACATTGGTATGTTGGTATCTTTACGACCAGACCTAATGTCATTGATAACGTCTTCCACTAATGGAATACCAGTTACCATTTGAGATACTTCCATCCCTAAAAACCCACCTTCTTCTTTTGATTTCTTAACTGCGAATATCCCCGTTCCGGTAACGGCCGCAAGCCATAACATAGGCAATATGTTGTTCATAATAATCTGTGAGAAAACTTGAGCCATTCGCATCTTACCATTAGCCATTTTTGCAACCATTTCAGTCTGAACATTCCAAAGTTTATTAACGTGACCACGTAAGAAAGTTATCTGCCTTGCGCCTTCACCACCCCTGAATATATCCGGCAAATAGGTTATCCCGCCCATAGGTTGAGTACGACGCACGACTCTCTCCGCTTCATTGATTAAATGTTTTTTATCCGTGATCCCTTGATCTTTTAATGCCTGTTGCGTTCCAAGGTAAACAGCACGACGTATGATTAAATCAGACTGTTGGGTTAAGAACATCATCCCTGCTTGAAACTTATGATATGCGGTTAATGACCCTGTCCTCTCAAAGAATCCCCTATCAGAGAACATTTCTTCAAGTTCTCTTTGTTGACGTAAACTAGCATGACGCATCATTGAAGATTCAGCGTCTATTTGTGCAGACATTTTTTTATAGTTCAATAACATCTTGGGAAGCATCTTTAGCGTAGCACTCTTTCCGGCCATTTCTGCCCCGTAGAATAACCCAGTCCATTGCTTTAGGGCCGGTGAAGGATTCAAACCTAAGAAAGCAGATGTAAGGTTCATGCGGGTCCCGCGGCCCAACCTTGAAAACCAATCTGTTTCATAAAGAAATTTACCTCGCGCGGTATCGCTAACCCATTTCCTTAAACTGTTGTAATAAAATTCTCCAAAGTCTTTGTGGTTGACGATTGCGGCCTTTAGGTCTGGATGATTGACAATCTTGTTTGCGTTCCTGATCGCTTTGGCAAACGCTATATAATGCTCTACCTTGTCAATGTTGCGCCCGATAGTTCCAAAGAAGTTCCATTTCTTAAAAGCCTTGTTTCCCCCTGTGCGGGTCTTTAACATTCCCTTGTCAATGGAACCCTTACGGTAATCACTTCTTAAGGTGTTCTCCCAAAGCATGTCATCCTCTGGCGAAACGTCTTCAAGATTTTGTATCGGGAAATAATTATCTTCTTGTTTGGTTACGACCCCTTCCAGTTCATACCTTAAATCTGCCAATTCTTTAAAGCGTTCATTGTAATACTGCCAAAGTTTCCTGACAGCCATCTTGTCTTCTTCGGACAAATTCTTTTCTACTTCTTCAAAGTCTTTGTCAGAAACGCCCGTGGCCTGTGCGTGAGCGCGTTGAACATCATTAGCGGAGTTGGCATACACCCACATTGCATCGTCAATTCGTATCTTGCTATTTCCCAAAGGAATGGTCTTATTAAAGTCTGACGGTTTCTTGTAATTGAAAATATCGTTTGTGGCTTTGTTGGCCTTGTCGATATTATCCATCGAGGTGTTTGTGGCCTCATGCAGAGGTTGAAATAGTTTATTGTATAAAATCCCTCCGTTATCAAGATTGTCCAAAAACAATATCTGGACTTCGGGCATAAGGTTTGAGATTAAATATTCCCGAGGATTAGATCCGTGCTTCTTGGCCGCCTCTGCCATTGCTTTAAATATTCCTGGGTCATTCTTCTTTAAATCTTCATGGAATTTATTGACAAGGGTTATTCCTTTTCCACCCGTGATATTCTTGACAGCTTCATCAACCACGGATTTTAAATCACGAAGACCTTTAGCTTCTATTAGCTTATCCTTTAATCGTCCCATGCGGTAAATCTGTCCCACCATGTTATTCAAATCCCTTAATTGAGTTAAGGTAAGGTCATTTAAAGGGGTCTGGTAAGCGGCATCTAAGACATCTTGTGGTATTTTAATTTCATCTCCGTTGGCTCTGGACTTCTCAATGAACTTACGAAGGCTTTCACGCTCTGCTATGGTCTTGCCCGTGCGCTTGCGTAAGTCAAAATTCTTTAAAATGTTATCCAGTTGCTCTTTGTATTCAATCGGCAAGCCCTCTGTACTGTCCTTAATACGTTGTAGGGTTGCGGCGATCTTGTTCATTTCTTCAACGGCTTTTTGTTTGTAATTGGCGTACACTTCTAAAGCGGATTTCCTTTGGACTTCTTCTATCCGGCCTTTTTCTTTGCCAATGGCAATTCCTTTCTTGAAACCTTCGGCGTTAGCCTTTTCTTGGGCATCCTGTACGTCTTTAATGATGTCCTCAATTTTGGCCTGTCCTACTTCTTCTTTGATTTCATTGACCCTAACTTTTCCGAGGTTAAGTTCAACAATTTGATTATGAATTTGGACATACTTCTGACCGACCTTATCAAGTTTTTGTTCCAGTCGTCCGGTAGAGAATCCACGCTTCTTGTCCTGTTCAATCTGTTTGCGTAAGGCTTCATGTTCCCCCCTTATTGCATCTGCCTGACCGTTCAGGTAGTCGTATCGTTTCTTTAAAAGGCTTGAAGGGCTTACGGGTGATGGGACTTCGTAAGGGGCTAACAAAGCAGAGTGAACAGCCTTTAGGCGATTAGCTTCTTCCCATTCTTTCATCAATTCAGATTTTAATTTTATTCCTTCGCTTTTGAATACTGCGTAATGAGTAGCTGGGGCATTGGTAAGACCTACTGCATCGTCAAGATTTTTAATTATCAGACCGTCTTTCCCTTGTTTTTTTGCTTCTTTAATTTGTTCGTTGAGCCATGAATCAATATCTCCTTCATCTGATAACTCTTGTGGAGTTTTTCCTTTTGCGTCAACTGTGAACATATCCAAATCTTTATTTAATACAGCCTCTTTTACATCAGATAATTCACGACGATAATTAGATTTATCGTAAGTGTCCATTTCTTCTGCTTGACGCAATAAATCATCGTGCTTATCCCAATCGCTTTGCTTACCACTTTTTTGAGCTATCTTTTCAGCGACATCTGCTTTATCAAGCAATGCTTTAACTGGCCCTGTTTCTGCGGCAAAGATGGAGTATGCTTTTGCAACCCTTTGATTGTCTGTAAACCATATTGCTCCCTTTGCGCTCTTTGCTCCTGTGATAGAACCTCTCATGCCATCATCAAATTTATCAAATTTAGTGCCACTTCCGTGGTAAATCACATCACCTTTTGACTTAACGTATTCTTCTGCCGTCTTAAAGTTCTGTGGCCCTTCTATGGCTTGTTTTCTTTTTTCTTCCGGTATGTCCTCTGAATGACCATTAGGAAGGTTATATGGAGGTAATTTTGAACCTTCACGGGTAATAAACTCACCTGTTGGGGTAGTAAATCCAGCCTGAAAGTCCTTTCCCTCAACTGCCTTATCCTTACTCATTCCCATCTTCTCCAAAGCATCCTCATGGTCAATGCCTATGGATGGTTCCTTACCTTTGACAAGAACTGTGGGTTTTAGGCCGAAAGCGGGGTCTTCTTTGGGAAATGGCAGGGATTCTCCAACGTCTTCCGTTGTCAGGCCTTGCAATCTAAAAGGCTGATGCAGTTCCAAATTTGCCTTTAAATTGTTAAAATAATTTCCTTTGTTTATAATGTTCCAAAGTTCTCTCTGACCTTGGGAATGTACGGACTGCCATGGCCTGCCGCTATGCTCTGCCATAGCCATGATATTATCCCCGTACTGTGGGGATTGCGTGATCTTATTGAATAGCATCCTGTCTTGCCCGGCCTTGCTCATTGATTCAAAAGCCTCCGGTAATGCGCCTAAGGGGTTAACTGCCATTGTAGCGGTAAATTCTGCCAGGGTTCCCCATACTGCAGCGGTCTGGTAATTGGTTTTACCGAAGATATGGGGATTCTTCATAATAAACTGGCTTGTGGTGTCAACGCTGTTTGGCTCGTACAGACCGCGCATAGCATTGTCCCAAAGGCCACTTGTTAGGTTCTTAAAATCATCACCTGTCTGTTTAGGTTTTTCTTTGTTTGTTTCAACGCCTCGCATCATGTCAACAACGCCAAGACCCGCAAAAACGCTTCCAAGTGCCTGTTGATCTGGATTGTTATGGGCAAGATCAGGTTCGACCATTTTATTGGTCATGGGTCCGCGCTGCAAATCATCCACCTTTTGCATAGTTCCGCCACGGTCCGCTTCTAAATCCCCCTGGGGACGCTTATATCTACCTGTGGCTAACTGTGGAGGCGTCTTCAAAGGCTGTGCGTTCTGAATATCAAACTTAGGCGTAGGTGCAATCTGCGGCACGTTCTTTAAGACATCAGGAGTAACTTGATCTGTCTGCTGATTATCCACCGTATTTATCTCCAAAGCTTTCGTTGTCTTCCGGCTGTCCACCGCCATCTGGTGTTGTTACCCCTCTGTTTCCATCCTCATCTTGTTCGGTCAGTCCTTTATCTGGATAGCCTGCAATCTCCGGCCTATCTAAAAGAGTTTGCTCTTTGCTGACATCATGGGCAGTTTTAATGTAATCCTCTGGGGGAACATTACCATCCGTTATTTTCTGAATGAAACGTCTGGTCATTGCCAAGGTTTTATCATCTGGTTTTTCTTGCTTCGTAAAGTCCGGCAAGTGTTTTGCAAATGGAACTGAATTGTGAAGCCAATCTAAAGAAGACTTTAAGTGTCTTTGAAAATTATCCGTTGCGTCCTTTTGGGTTTGTTCTAATCCAATAACATCTTTGACGCTCTTGTATTGTCCGCCCAAAGGCATGATTCTTAAATTGTAAAGTTTGTCCCTATCCTGTGGAGATAGTTTATTGTCGTTATATTTATCCATGATGAAATTTCTTGCATCACCAACGCCGCCATTGGCAAGATGGGCAACAGCTTCTAAATATGTTTGTCCGTCGGTGCTAGGGGAAACCATCGTAGTACCCTTAGTAAACTGATTGAAGGTCTTGCCATTGATCTGTCCAGTAAAGTATTTTTCCTCGGCGTGTTGCTCTAGGCTTGGGTCATTGGTTTGTTTCATCAACATTAAATCACGGGCATTGGACTCTTGAATATTATCCATGTTCCTTTTTTGTTGGTTTTGAAGGAAGGTCTTTTTACGGTCTAGTTTTTTTAAAGCGACTTGCTCATCAACATCCCGAAGACTGCCGTAGTCGCCATTCTGTATCTTATCCCTTATAGTATCTGCCGCTTTAGGGTCTTTGATGATTGAAATATCATTGAGGGCTTTCCCGTAACCAAAATTATAGTTCTGCAAGTCTTTGTGATAGCTGGCCCATTCAGGATTAACGCCGCCGGATTGAATACGCTCATCAACGTAATCATTGTATCTTTTCTTTATGTCCGCTTCTTGCGTTGGGGATGTGGCGTAATTATATTCTTGCTGTGCTGCTGTTGCCCTGGCGTTGACATCAAACTTGCCCTGTTGCAGTATGCGCCCTTGGATCATTGTGTCTATGGCCGTCTGCTTTGAATCCTTCATGCGGGTTGCTTCTACCATGAATTGATTTCGGGCTTCTGGGTCTTTGATAGAGTCAGCGGCGTTACGCATATTCTCATCAAGAGCATCTTGAGAGTTTTTAGAGGCGTCAGCTAGGTCGGTATCAGTGCGGTATTTATCGTGCGTGGCGTCATTGGCTTCTGATAGTTGAAGAATGGCCTTGCTTCGTTCATTAAGGCTTTGAACCTTCTGAACTTTCTCTCCTAAGTCAGACAACATTTTCCCTGCGCCAGAAACCATATTGCCTAAGTTTGCGGCAAGTTTCGGGTCTTCCGGTGTTGGGTTAAGACTGTTTTGTGATTGATATACTGGAACTTGTACCACGATATTCTCCTATGCCATTAATGCTAACATTCCAATACCTTCTGCGCCCTGCAACAATGAGCTAGCGGCTCCAAACTCCCCTTGCTCCTTGGCAACCTTGCCAGCGTATGTATCCATATTGGCCTTAGATTCTGCATTGTAGGTGTTTATCTGTTTGTCCATTTCAAATTGTGATGCCGTATTTAACGCTACGTCTAAAGGCGAGCCGGTCATTTCAACACCAGCTTTTGCATAAGTTGCTTGCTGTGTTGAAAGGGTAGACGTTTCTGAAAGTCCTAACTGTTGATTAGCAAATTCCCCCTGCATCAATGCAAGGCTGGCGTTGTAGTCATCGGCTTGCTGTGACTCATCCCCTGACACAATATCCCCGAAGGCGCTTAATATAGATCCTCCCGCTTGCAGTCCCTGTGGCAACGTAAGGCTATTACCGGATGAGTCAACAGTCGATGCTTGAATATCCGGAGCCGATGGCATTGTATATGGAGAAAGTGAATCAGAACTTCCATCCGCCAACATATTAAATTGTGCTAGTTCGTCGCCCATTATTTGTCTTCGCTCACTTCCGACCTCATCACGCTAGCCAACAACATAAAAGGTAAAGGGTCTGTCCCCGTCAATACCGGCATACAATAATCATCCCACTGTGAATCAATACCGACTGCGTGAATATCTCCCGTCGCTAAAGGATTATAGCTTGGCGCAATATTTTGATTTAGTTGGTTCTCTGGATTAGAATATGGCAACGCATATAAATGACTTGCATCCTGTCCAAAAAATCCACCCAAGCTCTGCCATACCCTTAACACAATATCGTACAATTTACGCTTCTTCCCTTGATTGACCGTCTGACCATCCCCACCTAAAGGCAACCATTGGAGAGTCCATTTGTAAGGCAATCCTATTGAAATATTCCAAGCAGGTGTTGGCAATGTTACCCCGTTATTATAAGTCAAACTTAAAACATTATTTCCATTCGTAACCACTGCAACCGTCTGACCGTTTAAATGTGAAGGCCCTGACACCGACGAAACATAAGCATGTATACGTCCACCTGTTTGATAAGAATAAGAAACATTCGCAACGATCTTAAAATTATTTGTATCAACTACATACTGAACCGTATATGATTGATTATTTAATCCACCATTAAATCCATTGACCCCTTCAATGAAAATCTGTTGACCAACACTTAGGCCATGTGAAGGAACTGTTATTGTGAGTACTGAAAGAGCCATTTAAACCTTAATAAGCAACATTAACTTCTGAATTATAGGAATCAAGATTAATTTGTTGATTCTCTAAAGCTGTGTCCACGGTATCCACATCAGCTTGGTTTATGGCATTAGCCTGAAGCAAAGAAGATAAGAGATTAGCCAGCCCTTGGAAATTCTTATAAAATGTCATGTCCTTAAGAACGGCATAATACGGGAATAGCTCTGGATTACTTACAAGACTTGTTTGGGCTAACTGTTGGACAAATTGATCTGTGCTAAAATTTTGAACAGGATCTTTGTAAATAGATATCGCATCCAAAGAAATCTCATTAGGAACAGATGTATAGGTCTCTCCATTAGGAAGATTGACCGTATTCCCTGTGTTAATATCATTATCATACTTACCAATGACGTGACCATTACTATCACTGACATAACCGTATTGAGTGATGATTACGGTTGAAGCACTAGCGTTGCTGCATAAAATTAAAAAAATACATAATATTAAAAATCTCATAATTTACTCCTTATTGAGTTTTTGTAAATTCTGCTACCGTATAAATCTCTGTCCCAAAACTGTTCGGGACCCCTAAATCGCTTGTAGTGCTATTTGACAAAGCTTGATATTGTACTGACAATGCGGATGGGACGGATAAAGTAAATTGCCAATAAATAGTACTAGTAGCATTAACGTATCCACTTTGATACGCGTATCCTGAAGTACCTAAAGCTATTAAGGAAGAAGATGTGTTGTTATATAACCTGATTTGATAATTATTGGTCGTATCACATGGGCTCTGTACATGAGTTGTATATACTCCGGCAGGTAACACCATTTGATTTGCAGACGTACAGGTCGCGATGGGAGCACCATTTCCAGTACATAAAGTAGCAATATTGGAACTATCAATATCTTTAGTATTTAATGTTCTGGTTTGCCAAGACCCGGTAGTAGCTGCCCCTCCGGGGGTTCCAGATGTTTTTTGGTCAGAAAATCTTATATATGGGGCTACGTAAGACAAATTTCCAGCACTATAAGACATCGGAGATACTGCTGTGACGTTTGTATACCCGCCGCTGCCATTTCCAGCTAATAAAGAACTTCCTGTTGTTTGAGAACCACCAGCGGGCCATGCTGTTTCGCATACGTTGTTAAGGCAAAGTTGAGGAACGTAAGTAACCACCGCCGAAGTAAGGCTAATCCCTGGAACATCTGTAACGTCGCTGTTCTGTAATGCCGGTGTACTCCCACTTGTCTTTGCTACCGGAATGACATTAGCTGTTAGTGTCGCCCACGCTGGAACACTAACCATCAATGTTAAAATAATACTTAAAAGTATTCTCATATTTCCCCCTATGTCGTTATCGGATTTCCTGAATCATCAAATACCACATTTCCTGAATCATCAAAAACAAAATTACCAGTGACAACTGACATTGCAGTAATGCTCAATGTGTCATTGTACGTCAAAGAAGCGTCAAGTCTAACAGGTTCCCAATAATTATTGAAAAGCTCATCGGTAAAAACTTCTACCCAATAAACTTCTACTCCGTTAATCTTTCTTTGGCAAATACACCAAATTTGATCGTCTGCACCGTCAATGGGAATAATATCAAGGCTTATGAATGTTCCCTCTAATCCCCCAGGGATAACGCCATCAGATTGACCAGCCACTATCCTTGACCATCCCTCTACCTGTTGATCGGGGTCGCGGGTGAATACTGCAATCTGTCCATCCGCACGAACTACCCAAATACGGTCATACGGGGACACTTGGGAGGCCATCTGCACCGCGCCAATGCCATCCCTTAAAATATGATCCGCTAAAACCATCATATTTGTGGCTTTGTACTTGCTTGTAATCAAGTCATAGGTTAATTGCCTAATCGTAAATGTGTTTGCTTGAATATAAAATAAATACCCGCCAAGCATGACTGGAGGCTGATACATGACCCCATAGTTATTGTCAAAGGTTATGTTAGGCGGTGTCGTTGGTGAAATCCCAACAGCAGGACTTCCATCTGCCGCCGTGATACTCCCGCCGGATGTTCCTATTTCCAAAGCTGTATCAGATGCCAGCCATCTTCCAGTATTCGCTTGACTTGCGGCTATCTGATACTGATAAGCGTCTGAATCTGTAGTCGTCCCCGATGAAAAATCATCATACGTGTCAACCGTTGACCCATACAAAGTTTGTCCCATAAGATAAACCAAACGCCCTTCATGGAACACAACAGCCGAAGGGAATCCCCGATAAGTTGAGAAAGCCCCTTCTGCCCAAAATGTCGTTGCGCTTGTTCCAGCCAGATTACCCGCTGTCCCATTCGGTTCTGCTTGTACCGTTCCATTTACATGTGTACTGTCGGTAAAGGCCGTAATTAAAACAACCCCGCTATTGGCAACGCTTCCATCCGTACCGACTTGCCATAGGCTTCCAACATGTCCGGAGTTGAAGATTGCCGTTGACGCGGTTAATGTAGTCGTTCCGGTAGCTGATGACGGTGTGATCGTTGTTGCTGAAACATTCAAAGGTCTAAAGGGGCCACGCACAAAAGGAACATTGGCTATGTTAAAAGCTGTGGCTGATGTCCGGATAAGTTTCTGCGGGAAGTAGTTGGTATTGACCATGTACATGACATCCGCATTTTGCGCTGTCATAATATTAAATATATCCGCTTGAAGGAATACTGTAGGAATCTCTAAAATACTTTGAGCTACCCAATCACCCGCGGCCAAGTCTGTCGCAAAAGTTCCTGACGTATGAGATATGAGGCAATAATAAATAATTGCCGATTGAGTGACGTAGTTTCCAGGTACATAGGATGTTGATGTTTGCCATGATGTAGCGGAAGGAACGACTACCTGACCGGGTACGCCATTAAAATTTGAAAAGAACCTCATATAGAGATTGCCGATTTCCAACATGTAGGCTTGTGTTACTGAGTAAGTAAATTTACGTAGGCATGACGGATAGGTAGTAGAAAACTTTGTGGGAGCCACGTATTCAGTGCCTGGACGATTAGCGACAGAGCAAGCTTGACCGATAAGCATATTCTCGATAATTGCCGCACCGCTTGAGTAGATGGGTTTCTTATCGTCAAAGCGGCCTAATGATCTCGGGCTGACCTCTCCCAAACTCCAATTAGTCTTCCCGAGCGTCCCTTTGTAACCCATTTAGAACCCCGCCCCTGGTATAAACCATCCGGAATTATTATTGTCTTGACCTAACCCAACGGCTCCTGTAGATCCGCTTAACCTTGCCTCAAACCATGCCGTAGCCTCTGCCTGATCTGGACTTGTCGTATTTGAATCCGCGGCAATCGCTGAAATTAATTTAGCCTGATAATCTTTCTCAAGACCTGCCGCGTATTGCATAGCCTCTGAAATCTTAAAGCATAACTGGTAAGCAATCTTTGTAGCTAACGCTTCACAAGCCTTTGCGCTGAATTGTGTCAAGTCCTGTTGCAAGAAAACATATTTCATTGAAGCGATATTATTATTGTTTGTAATCATACACTCCGTCGCTGTAGCAAGGTAAGGAGGCTTGATAAACTCTTTTCGATAGAAAGCGGGTCCACTAAACAAATATGGATTAATAAAGTCAGATGGCAAAGCATAAGGATTATTGCAACCGTCATTCATTAAAGGCAATGGCAAAAGCAATGGAGCGATGCCAGCCTGTAAAGTCCAGTCCCCATTAGCGAGATCAGTGGAAAATACGCCGGAAGTATGTTGAATGGCGCAAACATAAATAGCTCCACCTTGGAGAACGTACATACCAACATTGTAAAGAGTTGACGTAACCCAAGCGGAAGGATTTAATGGTATTAAAGGAACGGTCTGTGTTGCAAATGACCAAGGATGTTCTTCTAAAAACTCTTGAAGCTCAAAAGGCCAAATATCCGAAAGATACAAGGCCGCCGGATTAGGAGATGTGGACGGGCTTGATATATCGCTGGCGACAAGACGCATACCGCCAATTTTATAAATAAATTTGTTATAAATTCCTAGTTGGGTAAAGAGCGCGTTTGACATAAAGCAAACCTCGTATACGCTAAGAAAACAACCAATAGCGGAACCATGTTAATAAACCTATCTGGCGTATGCACCAGTGCGTCTAAAACAATCATTGCAAGACCTGAAAGCTCTGCCCAAAGCTCTTCTTTGTAAAGCAATGACGCAAACCATCCCAATCCAAATATAATGGCCGCAGTCAAAGGATACCCAATCTCAAAACATAATTGGATAATAAAGTTGTGGGCTGTTTTCCATTCCATACAATGAAGTCCGGATAGGCCAAAAAATAAATCTTTATAAGTTCCGATTCCCCAACCCTTCCAAGGATGTTCATTGGCTAATCTTATTGATTGTTCCCAAATCCCCATTCGTCCCTGGTGAGCGTCCATATTCTCGATAATCTTATGATCTGCGAATGCCCATCCTATAAAAATAACACAAAGGATCAATACAAACATTCCTACAAATTTCTTATTTCTGTGTGAAAAATAAACCGCTGTTCCCATAGAAGCACAAAGAAACGTCCAAGTCGAGTGAACAAATAAAGCCACGCCAAAAGAAAAAAATAAATTAAAAATACTAAAAGGCAACAACACAGCGCCAAGGATAGTTCCAAAACTTGCCATCCACATGTGATAACCGATAGTCCCATATTGCTCTGTGTCGTGATGACCAAAATTTAATACGCTATCTTTGTGGAAATATTGCATAACCATAAATAAAATGTTTAGAAATACGATTGCTTGAATAGCCTTAAATAATATGGACCAGTCGGTTATCTTACAGCAAAGGATATAAAAATAACAGCAAGCGACGAGAGAAACGTAAGAAGTGAAGGAAACATAAGGTATCGCGCTAAAGAAACAATGAATGAATCCAATGATGGCAATGGCACGAACTGTCCACGATGTTTTAATGAATAAAGTGAATACTCCTAAAAATCCGGCAATCACGATCATCCAAGGCCAGTAATGACTAGGAGGATTTTTTATTACAATATCGACTGATGGGATTAAAGCGAGAAGGGTAAATACAAGAATTGCAAAGTATGAATATATTTTCATATCTGAAAGCAGGGGAATATTTCTACTCCCCCGCCATTCCTTTTTACACTTTGTAATTGATGGTTAATCCAGAACCAGTATAGGAACTTTGCAGAATCCATCCGTTTGTATCATCAAGATAAACAAGCGTAACAGAATCGCCTCTCTTGGTGAAAACAATGTTGTTTAATGTCAATGATTTCGTAGGAGTTAGCGTATACGTTCCACTACTACCACCGGGAGAAAAACCTATTGCCGTGATAGTCAACATCTGCCCTGGCGTACCGTTAGCCAAGTTACCAGCGGTAAAAGCAGCATTACCATCTGTGTCTAAAACTTTAAGCACATAAGTATAGGTCGGTGAAATCGTTGCTGATGTGGAAGCTAAAGAAACATACCCTGCATTAGCAAAACCTGACTCTGCCAAGTTTGGATTACATCCGATGTTGAAAGTTGATCCATCCGGTGAAATATTTGTCCCTGTAGTATTTGCACCAGAATTACAGACCACGTTTATATCCGTTGCCTCTCCAGCTAAGATTCCGTTGACTTTAACACCAACAGACGCAAAGGCAGGAGCGGTCAAAGCCATTAAAGCTAAAACCATTAATAATTTCTTAAGCATACTATCTCCTTAATTAATGCGGGTGAGGTGGCTACCAAGCACACCTTCACCCGCTGAACCTTTTTAGTCGGTTGTGTACTCCACCACGACACCGTAAATAGTACCTGTGCCTAAAGTGGCGCCGCCCGTGGTGATTAATATTTGTGCATCACCCGTGGTTAAGGCATTTGCTCCCGTACCAGGATTAGTACCGACTACATACCATCCGGTTGTAGCACTAATCATGCCTGTATACGTTGTAATACCAGCCGTTGCGATACCAGTACCGGCGCTGGCATACCTTGTGGCTAAACTAAGATCACCCACCGAGAATGTTAGTGAGCTTGTGCTTGCGCTGGATATAACGGAAACGCTTATAACCATTGCACCCTGTGGTAACGGTGCGCCCATCAAAATCGTAGAACCTGTCAATTCAGTTCCTAAACCTACATAGAAATCCAAATTGATTTTCTTGCGACCATCCACATAACCGGCTGTCATCCAGTTATAGGTAGTGGTTGAAGTCGTACCAGGAACAGGCGCGGTACGTTCTGTATAAACGACACCCTGACCTAAAAGTAATGCGGGCATATTATTCTCCTTTTAAAAGATTAAATTCAATTTAGAAAGCGTTTTCAACACAAGCAACTTGGACGATACGTGCTTCTTCCAAACGTGTTGAACCCATGCACATCTTGAGATACACTTGCCAGGCCATGTTCTTGTCGATGCGCTCATCAACGCGGCCTTCAATATCCTTTTGGATGGCTAGGATTGAAGCGTTCTTTTGCCAAAAATAATTTAACCTATGGGCAGAAGCGTCGGTCAAAAGACGTTCGCTGTGAATCCATTGGAAACCGCACCATGTACGAACTTCACCTTGCACCAACGCATGAATCACGTTGTAATCGCTGGAAGTGACTTCTGTAGTATTAAGCAAGTCTTCCAACTGTGCAGCGGTGTAAGCGGCATAGCGTTCTGTGGCTTCGACTTCACCCGCATCCAAGATGCGTTTGGCGGCCAGACACTTGGCTTTGCTCATACCGTTGCCGGTCGTGAACTGGTTATAAACAATTTGATTTGCAGAAGGGAACGTAACGGCTGTAGCTCCGGTCTGTCCTGTGTATGAAGTACCACCCCATGCAGCGATAATCAAGTCGTCCTTGGTACGATTAGCGGCGGCATGTTTGGCTTGCATCATAGCGGACTTAGGATCAACGGCTTGCTGTAAAGCATCCTTGGGGTCTTCTAAGGTGCTGGAAACGAAATAACGAGGTGTAACCATCCGGTTTGCGAAGTTGGCCGGTTGGGTTGGTGTATCAGCGAAACGGGTTGTCAACTCAACCATCGAATCGGTGGCATACTGTGGATAAAATTTAGCTGCGCCTGTCCAGTTGAAATCTTCAACGATACATCCGGCGAAACGGTTGTCAAGCTGTTGTGCCAGCAAATAAATTGCGGTGTTATATTGCTGGACGTAAATTGTATTGGGTGCGCCCATTTTAGGACTCCTTGGTTAAAGATTAAGTTTCTAATTCTTACCAAGATAGTCCCGAGGGGTCTTGTTGTTGCGGTTAGGGTTTTATTACCGTCGGGAGAAGTCCTTGCGGATAATTCCTCCCGACTGCTCTCAAATAATCCTAATTAAAGATTATAACTTCCAAAACAAAAGTCAAGAATAAATTAAATTATTTTGGTTGCATCAGCGCAAACAGATCATTCATCTTTTTGCGAGCGGCATCACCTTTGGGGCCGGATAAATAATAATCATGCTTTCCACCCGTCGATGAAATCTCCGCTGTATATTTGGCAATCTCTGCTTGTGCCGCCGTTGCGTCAGTGATAGCGGCCTTCGGTTCTTCTCCCAAAGACTTCAAAGAATCTTCTGAAAGAAATCCTGTCAACTTTGCTAATGCTCTGATGTTTTCAATTCCGCTTTCTTTTACGTTGCCAACACCGCCAACATTTTTCCAAATCTTTTGCATGTTATCCATGCGTGCGTCAAACTCACCGCCCCACTCACCGCGTAAGGTTGTTTCATTTTTTAATAACATTTCTTTCTTAGCGGTTTCTTGCTGAACCATCATGCTGGATAATTGTGTGAGCAATCCTTGTTGTACTGCATCAGCGGCTTTGTTACCGACACCGGCCTTTTGAAATATCGGGGCCAATGCTTTGACAATTCCTTCCGCTTTAACGTTTGCATGTAGTCCGGTAACGGGATTGAATTTATATCCCTCTGGTGTTTCTGGTGCGTTCTCAATTCCACCAACCATTTTCTTTGTTGAAACGTATCCTTTAGCAAGATCAGCCATTGTTTTAAACGGTGTGATGGCAGGGTCTTTTTGTAAATCCTCTGGAAGTAAATCAACCCCACCTGCCTTGACACGTGTATTTAGGGCGACATAGGCTTGTGCTAAAGAATCTGGCGTATCGAAAGAGGTGAGATCGGCATTTGTCCCAAGGGCTGCGTCTGTGTATTGAATTTTCATGGCTTATCCTTTTTTATTGTCTTGCATTTTGTTTCTGGTTAAAACGGGTTTGGCCGGAGATGCTACTGCTTCTGGTGCATTAACCCCTAGGGTTAAGGGAACTTGAATATTATCGTGAGGATTCTTTTCCACGTATGTGCGACCGTCTATAATTACAGCCTTTTGAGGGGTTCTAAAATCACTCGTCCTCTGTGATTTAGGATCAAGGGTCTTAATCTCCGTCTTCTTAATAATCCTCAATAACTGTTTAGGCCATGCTGTCCGACGCATAGGAGAGGGTTCTTGTTGGTCAATATAATCAAACCTTGCAAATGATGTCGGGTGTTCTGGGTCTGGCTTTACCTGCAATACTGTTACCGTGTGCGTGTGTCCTAAATCGTCAATGATTGCTACTGTGTCGCCTTTTTCAAGATTGTTCAGCATGATACGTCTCCTCTGGTTTGAACCATGTTGTGTCTACTTTACCTAAAATATTATTTTTTATATACATAACAACGGCCTGGCTTCCTACTTCTTCCATACTGTTGGGCTTATTGAACTCGAAGAATCTTTCCATCAGGTCAATTAGAATCAACTGACCTTCGGGCATACCGAATACTTTTTGGTATGTATAGGTTATGTGTTCGGGTCTTTCTTTGCGTAGTCTATCAAGGTTGTCTAAGTGTGAGGGGATGTCAAGCATGATTATTCCTCTCGTAAGCCATGCCACAAATAAAAGATACTCCTCCAAAAATTAATATTGATAAAATAATATTTATAACACTAAGCATACGCCACCTCAATCTTAGCCTTGCACTTCCCGCACAGTCCCTCGTACTTCCCACCAACATCAAAACAGCTTACTTCTTGACCACACCCAACAGAGGGGCATTTCTTAATCACGCGGCCTATGTCAATATCTTTTCCACACGCCTCACAGATACCTTTAAAATCTGTGCCTACTAAAGTCAATGCGTTTAGTGTCCGGCAATCAGGACATGGGAGCATTTCTTCAACGGATTGGGTTTTCTTGATTATTTGAGATAAACGCTTGCTCTTTAACTGGACTTCGTCAGGCGTTACTATCATGCGCTCTGGTGTTGGTGCGCTGTCGTCAATGACCTCAAAGCCCTGGATAATCTTCTTGATTCCTTTGCCGTCCGGTGTAGGGATAGTGGGCCCGATGACTTTAAGCACTCGGTAGTCCATGCCAACGATCAGCGGGGAAACTGTGCCGGACTGGAACTCTCTTGGGTTTAGTTTGATGAGGGTTACGATGTCTTCCTTCTCAATAGTGAATGACTTATCTATAATTTCTTTATGAGCTTGTATGGTAGCCTTTGATTTCTCTTCTACAAAATCTTTCATCACTTTAGGAACTTCAACTGGCTTAATATCTTCAATGTTTACTTGTTTCTCTTCTGCAACCTGCGGAGCAATCGCATAAAGGTCTTGATACAAGCTCGCTATCGTCTTGCAAGCCTCGTAAGGTATGCGCTTGGTATTGCCGTTATCAAATTTGACCACAAGCACAACGAGTTGAGGTGTGCCGCCGTGAAACAAAGAATCGTCTTCGCATAGTGTAATATTCATTATAAAACCTCCTTGGTCTTATAATTCAAAAATGATGTCCCAAATAAACGCCATCCATTGTCTTTATTGGGGTCTCGTAAAAATTCTTCTCCTCTAAAAAATTTATCATGCAACCGGTATGAATAAAGCATTACTTTCTGTCGCATAGGTTGGGGGTCTTTGTCGCAAACAACATCAGCAGTATTTCCTTGGTACATATCAACAATACGAAATATTTTAGGATTCTTTCGGTCTATGGGGCATCTACTTATAATCTTATCCCCACGCTCAATGACGTTAAAAGATTTATACAATACATTAACAAGAAAAACAAAAATTCGATTCTTAATTTTCATTAAACATCCCCCCCAATAAAATACTTCTTCTTCTTGTTTGGATTAGCGTACTGGTGCGGCTTGTCGGCCATATTAGCTAACAACGCCGCATGACCTTTTCTTTTGTTGCGTCTTGTTTGAAACTCTGGAAACACATGGCACTGTGGCTCTGCCAACCTAAAATCTATCTTGTGCTTTTTATACAACTCTACCTTTGGTTCAAAATCTCCTTTTTCTTCACGCACGACCCATGAACACATATTCTGCAACTGGTACTCCATTTCATCAAGCACGGAACCTTTTTGACCGAGAGGTGCAGCGGGTGCGTCTGGATCAAGGCCGTACTTCTCAAGCTCTCGCTTCTTGTTTATCTGGATAAAATCATTCCACTTCATTAACTGCTGACCGATTATATCCTTAGTCATGTGACCGCAAGACTTTTTGTCAAAAGTAAATGTAAATATCAATTGCCACAAATACTTGATGGGCATACGGGATGCGTCTTTAATATTAATCAACATTGGAAATTAATGTCAACGGCTTACTGAGCTCTGCATCTTTGCTCGCTAACATTTCCTTTTTAATGGTTTGGTAATCAGGATGGTTTGGATTGTATATTCTTTGTCGGTAGACTGTGCGTGTCTTGCCGGATGGCGTTACTTCAACGCGGGGTTCTAACTTTACTATGGGTCTGTCTTTCATTAATAACTCCTACACGATTCGCTAAAGCATCTAGCGTCGTCACCGTATGTTAAAAATTTAATAACAATAATAGTAATAAAAGAGGTAATAGCGATTGTGAGGATTAAAAAGGAGATTGCTTTTAGAATTTGCATTGTCTTTACTTGGTTGCCAAAGCCTCTTGGCATATTAAACTTTCATTGCCTCTTTATGGGACTTGTGTGCCCCTGCAACTTTCTGTGCCGTGTCTGCCTGTTGATTCTGCTGTGCCATCTTAGCCTGGGCTTGCATGGCTTCCGCGTTTTTCTTGCGGATTTCCTCAACCTTGCGCTTCTCACGAACAAATGTAGGGTCAACATTTAAGAAGTCTGCGGAACCCGCCACAATCCTATCTCCGTCAACATTGTCCTTTGCATCAGGAATAATGCCATTGATCGCACCGACAATCTGTAACCAAGTGGTAAGACCTCCAAGGGCAGCGGCGCGCTGGGCTTTAGCAAGGGGGGATTGGAAAACTACGCCTATATCCATCTTGTTGTCTTTTGAAACCAGTTCTCTTGGAGGTGTAGGGAAAAGCCCACGGCTATTTATAATGTCGAAAGCTCTTAACTGTGATTGTCCTATCTTCTTGGTCATACGACCAACGACAGGGCCGACAAGCTCAAGAGCTTCTGTTATGCGTTGATTGACTTCGGGATTGTTCATGTCCTTTGATACGTTGCTCATGGCCTTGAATAAGTTCAGGAAGAAACCACGATCAATTAAGTCTTGCTCCATCTGCATCATTTCAGTGGACAGCTTTGGGTCATTGCCTGTTGGAATCTGGAAGTAATCATCTTTGGTGTATTTTGTTTTATCGTAGTAGTTCATCGCGTCAGGGTTTTGAGAGAAACGACCCATCCAGAAACGTGCGGGCATTGCAGATGCGCCTCCCGCTGCCTTCATAGCAAACTTTAGATTGGTCTTCTTCTGTGCGTTAGCGAGCTTGATTGAAGCCAGAACATCCATAGCTGGGCTGTATGCCATGTCATCCCCAGACTGAATCCAGAACTCAAGCACGGCATAAAGATTGGTATTGTACCCGCTTTCATCAAACTTATGTTCTTCTTCGGGATAATACCAGACAGACCTAAAGGGCATATTAATTGCATCTTTTTTGGACGCGTCCCTAATGTCGCGAGGACCCACGTAATGCTCAATATCAAATAACTGGAAATACTTATCTGCATCTAAGGCTTCCTTTACGTTCTTAGGTATTGCATTAGGCCAGCGTTCTTTGATCTGGACTGCGGTGTATTTGAACCTGCGGAATAGACCAACGATTTCCCCGCGATAATCACGCTCATACGAGCATTGCTGAACCGGAATGGATGTGTACCTAACATGAGTAAGCCAATCTTCTTCTGTTGCAAGCGGAGAAGAACCGGCCCATAAATCATCTGTGTAACACTCAAGAATTTGTTCGTTCCAGTTTGAGGCATTGTTTATGTCGGTTTGAATATCAGAGCAATCTTTAAAGTAACGCTGCACATTACCGGACTGCATCTTCTTTGGGTCAATAGTTGTAAACCCTAGCCATTTATTAACTGAACTGGTGAGCTTGGAATGGAACCCGCAAGCAGATTCTCTTAAAGCTAACTTGGCTCTTGAATCAAAAAGGTAAGCGTCATTCAAGCGCATGTCTTCGACTTTAATTGTGGTGATCCAGGCTTTTGACGGAATACAAAAATTAGCCACATCTTGAAGATAAGAATAGCGGTTGCCATCCTTCGATTTGAGATAAACAGATTTCATTACCAAGTTTTTAATGTCTGTATTTGTGGAAACTATTGGAGGCATATTTAACCACCGATCAGTGAACTAGATTGAATTTCTGAACCTGTTAAAATTCCTAATCCGCCCGTCATATCAGTTTGACCACCGCTTGCCAATAAAGTTGCTCTTTGATCGGATACTGTGGACGCGGCAGTTGTATTGGCTGTTGATTGACTTGGGGTTGTTGGAGCTGTCTGTGACGGTGATTTGGGGGATGATGTCAAAGCAGAAACGCCTTCTCCTATGCCAGCACCAAGCAAAGCTCCTATGACAACATCAATAGCCATCTACTTATCCAATCTTTTACAAAGCTGCATATCTGTTTTATCGTACCCCATCCTTATCAAGGCCGGACTCCAATCAAAAGCAAATTTAATATGATGGGTGACAATCTTAACACCTAAAAGTTTTAACTGTTCATCACACCATTTAATTAAAAATAATCCGTAACCACGTTTTTCAGGATCAACGTAAATTATATCTTCCGTCGCTGTTAAGCATTGTTTATAGTGAAGATTTGGCCGCACAACGTAGACAGCGTATCCAACAAGTTTTGTATCAATATCCCGCATTGAATACGCACGTATCATCCCCATGTTTTGCATCTTCAAATATAATTCATAGTCTGGGTCAAGTGGGATGTCTTTGTAATGGGCTATTTCTTCCCAATGTTTTTCAAGGAGAGGCTTTACTTCTTCAAGCAATTCCGCTGTTAGTTTTTCTTCTGCGAATTTCATTTATAACATATCCTTATTCTAAAAAGGATTGTTGTCAAGATGGTTTTGATATTTCTTTAGATGATGCTATTCTGAAAACATCCTGGGCTTCACCAAGCATACCGTATAAAAGGCATTTATCTGCTGATGGCCCTTGCGCGTGGATGTGTGTTGGCGTTTGTCCAGTCAAGTCTTTAGCGATTACAATGACTTGATGATGGTCACTGATATTGCCTAACAACCTTGCGATTGATTCCTTTGCTTCCCTTGCGGCCTTGGCGTTCTGTCCTTCGCCTTCGATAATCATATCTTCTGACATTTAATCCCCCTTATTAGTCTGCGTGTTGTTGTAGTCTTGAAACATCCTCTTGTCCTGTGCTGCGTGTGTTCGTGAAATTATCATCTGCTACTCTTTGCTGTTCTGGCTGTCTACCGGATTGGAACCTCTGATCTGTTAAATTAAGAGAGCATCCATACTGCGCCATCTTCCAAACATCACCCTTGCCTGGGCTTCTTTTTATCTGTTCTTTAATTTCTTCCTTTGGAACTAACTGTAAAAGTCCCTTTCCATTAACAAAAGAAACGTCATGCTTCAAGTCTTCAATCGTATGTTTACTGCGTGGATTGATTGATGCTATACCTGCATAGGCCCGTTTCTGTGCGATATAGGCGATCTCAGCCCTCATATTTTGGTAAACTGGACGATTATTGCGTAATGTTGTGGTTAAAGAGGCTTTTGAAGGCGCGCTTCCGTTAAACTTAATTAACTGGATGCCCCCCAGGAAGCTCTCATCCATTCCTTGAAGCTCAAGAAACATGTCTGCACCTATACCATCACAGTCAACAATAATCCAATAACCGTCAATCCGCTTGCATATTTCAATAGCTTTTAGTGCTTTCTCGGTTGGGGACATGATGGTTTTGGAATAGGATTCTAGCGGCAATCCTTCATTGATAGCCAAAAATTCATTATCATCTGCGCCCATGCCGGACGGATCAACGGCTACACCTGAATTGTTTATCCCGCGTCCCATGCTCATGGTGTCAAACCTTGCAATAGCGTGATTTATTACCGCATCAGGGAAAACAAAGTTTGAGGCGTTCTCCATTGGTTGACCTAGCCAAACGTGGTTATAGCTGTCAATGTCAACGGTCCGCATGTTCTCGGCTTCTATCTTGCTTTCTGTGGGGCAGTGCTTGTTTTCGTTGTAATTGATATGGATATGAAGGCAGTCCGGGCGCTTTGCAAACTCTACGTAAACAGGATCATCACTCAATAGCCGGTTCATAGTGAAAAATACTTTAGCCTTGCT